>Ga0210383_10001224_pt1 | contig 23545 bp, 19 predicted proteins | sample IncBWC14OmetaG_FD_160072 | JGI IMG/M metagenome (GOLD analysis project Ga0210383, IMG submission 160072) | Forest soil microbial communities from Barre Woods Harvard Forest LTER site, Petersham, Massachusetts, United States - Inc-BW-C-14-O ... | reverse complement strand
CCGCAGGCGGCCAAGAAGGCTTCGACGATCCCCCCGCAAATGAAAGTCGATTTGGAGGTTATTCGCTCTGCCATGCGGCTGCCACCATCTTTGGGTGAGCGAATTTTGTGTCTTTTGGTTGCCCTGGTCGTGCCTTGCTGGTTGCACTTTCGAGAATGGTCATTTCCGCTCCGGCGCAAGCTCGGTCTCGCACCAAGTCTGCGGCGGGGCCGTGACCCGTCAATCATCGCGCATCGGTAGATGCGCCGTTTTCCAAACGAATCGGAAAAGTTTCATGCGAATACTACTAACTGGAAGTGATGGGTATCTTGGTTCGCTTTTGGCGCCCATGTTGATGAATGCTGGCCATGACGTCTTGGGGCTCGATACCGGATATTATAAGGAGCGAATGCTTTATCGGAGCGCTGACACCTCGCCGCGCACCCTGGTGAAGGATCTTCGTGATGTGGCAGCCTCGGACCTGGTTGGGTTGGACGCCATCGTTCATATGGCCGAATTGTCGAACGATCCGGCGGGCGAGCTGGCGCCTCATATCACTTATGAGATCAATCACAAAGGTTCGGTGCACTTGGCGGAACTGGCGCGGAAAGCGGGCGTTCAACGGTTTGTCTATATGTCGTCTTGCAGCGTGTACGGGGTCTCCGGAGGTGACTACGTCACGGAAGAGTCGCCGGTGAACCCACAGACCGCCTATGGCATCTGTAAGACGCTGGTGGAGCGCGACCTGCGGTTGTTGTCGAACGAGAACTTCGCGCCGACGTTTATGCGAAATGCCACGGCGTACGGGGCGTCGCCAAGGATGCGATTCGACATCGTGTTGAACAACCTTGCGGGTTTGGCCTGGACCACCAAAGAAATCAAGATGGTCAGTGACGGCACTCCTTGGCGCCCGATTGTTCACGGGCTCGACATTGCCCAGGCCATTGTCGCGGTGCTTGACGCACCTCTCGAAGCGGTGGCCAATGAGGTATTTAATGTCGGGGACACGGACCATAACTACCGGGTCAAAGAGATCGCAGAAATTGTCGCCGATGTTTTTCCGGGCTGCACCGTTTCGTTTGGGTCGCCAAGCTCTGACAACCGAAGCTACAGGGTATCGTTCGAGAAGATTCGGAAGCACCTTCCTAGCTTCAAGTGTCAATGGGACGCCAGGCGAGGGGCCGAACAGCTACTCGCGTTGTTCCAACGGATCGATATGGCCGAGGACGTCTTCAAGCACCGGACATTCACCCGTCTGAAGCAGCTGGAATACTTGATCAGGACGCATCAGATCGACGATAACTTCTTCTGGACAAAATAATGCGGTTCATCGCAACCAACCTGGAGGGCGCCTGCATTGTCGAGCCGCAGCTTCACGAGGATAGTCGAGGCCTCTTTGCGCGCACCTATTGCGCCCACGAATTTGCTGAACAAGGATTGGTTGATCATTTCGTCCAATGCAATACCTCGTGGAATGCGCGCAAGGGCACCGTCCGCGGGCTTCACTATCAACTCCCGCCATCGTCGGAGGTCAAGCTCGTCCGTTGCACTGCTGGAGCATTGGTGGACGTGATCGTGGATCTGCGACGCGACTCGCCCACCTATTTGCAGCAGATTGCGGTCGAGCTGACCGCGGGGAATCGTTTGGCGCTCTATATTCCCGGGATGTTCGCTCATGGTTTTCAAACGCTTGAGGACGGCACCGAGGTTTTCTATCAGATGAGCGAGTTCTATGCCCCGAAGCTATCCAGAGGGATTCGATACAACGACCCTAAGCTGGGAGTTAAATGGCCGCTCCCAGTGGCCTCGATTTCCGATCAAGACCTCAATTGGGATTTGCTGGAATAATCCACCATCGTGTCGAACTGGTTCGACTCCGGTCAAAAAAGCGCTAAATGATGAGCCAAACGCCGACCATTGCAGTGCCTCCGCAAAAAATTCTCCGTGACGCGCTGAAAGACGTACGCCCTCAAGAAGAGGGGGATCAGGCGTACGAAGTCGTTGAGGCTCTCTATCCAATTTGCCGAAGCATCACCGGCGATGGCGTCCGGCAGAGTCTGCGCTTGCTCCAGGGCACTGTTCCCCTGCAGATTCGCGAGGTTCCCACCGGCACTCAGGTTTTCGATTGGACGGTTCCAAAAGAATGGAATATCCGGGATGCCTATATAAAGAAGGCGGGCGACCGCATAGTGGACTTCCAGCGATCCAGTCTGCATGTGCTAAACTACAGCATCCCGATCGCCCAAAGGATGTCGCTCGCGGAACTCAGGCCTCACCTTTTCACGTTGCCAGAGACCCCGGACTGGATTCCATACCGTACCTCGTACTACCGCGAGGCTTGGGGATTTTGCCTGACCCAAACGGAGCTGGACCGCATGGAGGAGGGAGAGTACGAGGTTTACATCGATTCTACCCTCGAGCCTGGATCCCTGACCTACGGCGAGTATCGAATTCAAGGTGCGACCGACGACGAGGTGCTTTTTTCCTGTCACGCCTGTCATCCTGCGCTCTGCAACGATAATCTCTCGGGCATGACGACCGCTGCCCGTCTGGCGCGTCTTCTGGATGGCGTTTCCTTACGTTATTCCTACCGGTTTTTGTGGATCCCCGGCACCATCGGTGCGATTACCTGGCTGGCTCGGAACGAATCCATCCTGCCGCGAATCAAACATGGGCTTGTGCTGTCGTGTGTTGGTGATTCAGGACCCTTCACCTACAAGCGGAGCCGTCGCGGAGATGCAGAAGTCGACCGCGCTGTTGAACATGTGCTTCGGCACAGCGGAAATGATTTCGAAGTGTTAGATTTCACTCCGTACGGTTACGACGAGCGGCAGTATTGTTCTCCGGGGATTAATCTCCCGGTTGGGTGTTTCATGCGAACTCCAAATGGACGCTACCCTCAATACCACACCTCGGCCGACGACCTGACCCTGGTCACCCCTTCCTCACTCGGAGAGTCGCTCTTCCAACTGATGCAAGTCGTACAGGTATTTGAGGAAAATCGCCCTTATTTGAATCTCCAACCGAAATGCGAACCGCAGCTGGGGAGGCGCGGATTATACCGGCAAATGGGCGGGATCAAGGATGCAGCCGCCCGGGAGATGGCCATCTTATGGACCCTGAACCTCTCAGACGGACGGCATGACCTCCTGGACATTGCAATTCATTCCGGCATCCCGTTTCATCAGGTCAGCACTGTTGCTGACGCACTCAAAGAGGTAAACCTGCTTCGGCCGGTCGAGTAGTTGAAGCGTCCGCGCTTGGCATCCTGGCGAACCGACGGACGGTTCGGCCGCTTTGGCACAGACCCGACAAGGGTTCGCGAGTAAATTTCACCTCCGCGCATTAAACCGAGCCGAACTCGAATCTAACATCTAAAGTCTAAATCCGTCCACTGAATGGCCGAATAAAGGAGTGTTGATTGCAGAATTGATATGAGTACCACGATCGCATTACAAGAGGCGGAGCCGACCGCAAACCTGACCAAGAAGATTTCAACCGCCGCGCCTTGTCGTTTCTGCAAAGCGCCGCTCACTCACACTTTTGTGGACCTCGGCATGTCGCCGCTGTGCGAGAGTTTTCTGACCATTGATCAACTCAACCGGATGGAGCCTTTTTACCCGCTGCATGTCAAGGTCTGCGAAGAATGTTACCTGGTGCAGTTGGAAGAGTATGTCAGCCCGGAGGACATTTTTACGGAATACGCTTACTTTTCCTCTTATTCCGACAGCTGGCTTAAGCACGTTTCGAATTACGTGGACCGGATTTCGGAGCGGCTCGGCCTGGGAACGCGGAGCCTGGCTGTAGAACTGGCCAGCAACGATGGTTACCTGCTCCAGTATTTCGTCAAGAAAGGGATTCCCGTTCTGGGTGTGGAACCGGCAGTGAACGTTGCCAAGGTTGCGGAGGAGAAGGGCGTGTCCACGCTTGTTAAATTCTTCGGATGTCAGACTGCTCGGCAGATGGTTGCCGACGGCCAGGCGGCGGATCTTGTGATCGGCAACAATGTTTTAGCTCAAGTGCCTGATCTCAATGACTTCGTGGGCGGCATTCGGATCATTCTCAAACCGGGCGGCGTCGCCACGTTGGAATTTCCGCACTTGGAGCGTCTCATGGCGGAGAACCAGTACGATACGATCTATCACGAACACTTTTCCTATTTTTCGCTCATCACAGTAGAAAAGATCTTCGCGGCGCATGGGTTGGTCCTCTTTGATGTCGATGAGATCCCTACGCACGGCGGATCGATCCGGATTTACCTCCGGCACGTCGAAGACGGCTCAAAGCCCGTGACGTCGGCGGTCGTCGATCTGCGGAAACGCGAACTCACTTTGGGGCTGGACCGGATGGAAACGTATGCCAATTTTGCCGAACAGGTGATGGAATCCAAACGCTCCTTGCTTGAACTACTTATTCGGCTGCGTCGAGAGGGAAAACGGATAGCAGGGTATGGGGCGCCCGGAAAAGGGAATACGCTGTTGAACTATTGCGGCGTTCGAGTGGACTTTTTGGAATTCACCGTAGATCGCAACCCTTATAAACACGGACGCTTTCTTCCAGGCACGCATATTCCGATCTACCCGCCGGAGCGGCTCCGGGAGTGTCGGCCGGAATACATTCTCATCCTTCCATGGAACCTGAAGAAAGAGATTGTGGAACAGTTGGATTACGCACGCGGTTGGGGGGCGAAGTTTATCGTGCCCATCCCGATGGCACGTATTCTGGACTGAAGGTGCCCGAAGCAGACGGATGACAAGAGCGAGAAATTGCGTGAAGAACCATTTTAAGTCTGACCAAATCCCTTCGACTGATTCCATCTCCAATGGAGCGCCGGTAGCCTGCGTGGACTCGGTTTCGGAGCCGAATTCCTCTGTCCATTCTGCCAGCGAAACACCGGCGCCGGGGAATTTGACTCGCGATCCTGCGTTGCGCGACCTGAAGAAGAGAACAGCCCGTGGAGCTTTGGTTTCCACTGTCGGCCAGGCGACGACCTCCTTCCTGCGGATCGTTTCCATGGTGGCTCTTGCTCGGCTGTTAGTCCCTCAGGATTTTGGTCTCGTCGGTATGGCGACCGTCGGCACCGGATTTCTGGCCCTGTTCCAGGACATTGGACTATCGATGGCGACAGTCCAGCGCGCTTCAATCACCCACGCGCAGATTTCTACCCTTTTTTGGATCAATCTTGGGGTGAGCGCATTGTTGGCCGCACTGTGTGCAGCCACGGCGCCGCTTTTGGTGCATTTTTATCATGAGCCGCGTCTATTTTGGGTGACGGTCGCGACCGGGCTTGGCTTCGTCCTCAACGGAGCCGGAGCACAGCACCGGGCGCTCTTGCAGCGAAATTTGCGATTCATGGCTTTGACCCTGATTGACATCACTGCCCTTTTTGTGAGCGTTTTAGTTGGCATTGTGATGGCCGCAACCGGATTCGGATATTGGTCGATCGTAGGCATGACTCTCTGTGGATACGTCTTCAGCATGTGCGGGTCGTGGTTGATCGGCGGATGGAGGCCGGGCCTGCCGCGGCGTGGGGCCGGCGTTCGTTCGATGCTTGGATACGGTGGCATCGCAACTCTGAACAATCTAGTTGTCTATTTTGCCTACAACTCGGACAAAGTGTTGCTGGGACGATTTTTCGGAGCCGAAACGCTGGGCATCTACGGACGAGCATTCCAGCTCATCAATCTGCCAACTCAGAATCTTAACTCCACCATCGCGCTAGTCGCCTTTCCAGCCTTATCGCGCCTCCAGAATGAACCAGAGCGTTTGCGGAGCTACTTTCTGAAAGGGTACGGTCTTTTCCTGTCTCTGGTGATTCCTATCACGATGGCATGTGCATTGTTCTCAGAGGATATCATCCGAGTTTTTCTGGGCGCCAAATGGAGTGCGGCGGTACCGGTGTTTCGGTTGATGGCGCCCACTATCCTGGGCTTCGCGCTGATCAATCCATTTGGCTGGCTCCTGATGGCGACTGGACGGGCGGTGAGGAGTTTTAAGATTTCTCTATTAATCGCTCCGGTCGTCTTCCTCGGCTACCTTTTCGGGCTCCGTTATGGTTCCAACGGGGTGGCCGCCGGATTCTCCTCGGCAATTATGCTTTTAGTAGTCCCGGTTATCGTATGGTCAACGCGGGGCTGCCCGATTACGGCACTCGACGCACTTGGCGTCGCCATGCGTCCCTTTGTCTCTGCGCTGGTCGCCGGAGCCGTTGCTTTGGCTGCCTGGAGTTTTATTCAATTTCTGCAATTGCCACTCCTCAGACTCATTGCTGCCAACCTGATTTTATTTGGCGTGTATGCCTTCGTCCTTCTGTTCGTCATGGGCCAGAAGACAGCTTACGTGAAGATCCTACGGGAGCTCGGCGTCTGGCCCTCCTTCGGTCGGCGTGCCGTCGGAGTTGCCGTGAAACCTGCGGATGTCTAGATCCGGTAACTTTTCGCCGGTAACCGGGCCGGCGGACCTACAATCAATTTCACTTTTAGCGAATGATGAACACCCTGCAATTGCACTCCGGCGACTTGGTCGAGGTCCGGAGCAAAGAGGAAATCCTGGGATCGCTTGACGGGAAGGGCCAGCTCGAAGGACTGCCCTTCATGCCGCAAATGATTCAATTCTGCGGTCAAAAATTCAGAGTGTTCAAACGGGCCCACAAGACTTGTGATACCGTCAACGACTACACGGGTCGGCGGATGAACAACGCCGTTCATCTGGAGGGAATTCGTTGCGATGGGCAAGCCTACGGCGGGTGCGAGGCCGGATGTTTGATCTTCTGGAAGGAAACCTGGCTGAAGCGAGCGAATGACCCCGGTTTACCATCGGCGGTTTCACCGGGGCAGGAGTCGCGCGACTCATCTGCACCAGCTTCCCCTGGCAGCATGGACGATGTCTGGGCCGGAACGAAGGCGAGCGGAAGCGAATCCGCCGACGAACCGGCGTATGTCTGCCAGGCAACCCAGGTTCCCGCGGCAACCCAACCCTTGGCGTGGTGGGATTTGCGACAGTACGCTGAAGATTTAACGTCGGGAAACGTTGGACTTGGCAGAATGGCTCGGGGATTCTTCTACATGGGTTATTGGCGGTTGGCCCGTTCGCGTACAGGTCTGGGTCATGTGCTCCGGCGGTTCTACGATGACTTCCAGCGTTTGCGCGGAGGGGTGCCCTATCCGAGAAGGATGGGGAAGATTCCCGTTGGTGCTAAGACCCCGCATATGGGTCTCGATCTCCAGCCAGGGGAATTAGTCCGCGTTAAATCCTATCCCGATATTCTGGCTACTTTGGATACCAACAATAGGAATCGAGGCTTGTACTTCGACGCGGAGATGGTGCCTTACTGTGGACGTACATTTCGTGTGCTAAAGCGGGTGAAGCGGATCCTCAACGAAAAAACCGGTCGGATGACCGAATTCAAGAACCCTTGCATAATCCTTGAAGGCGTCGTATGTGAATCACGCTATAGTCAGTGTCGCCTGTTCTGTCCACGCAGTATTTATTCCTATTGGCGTGAGATCTGGCTTGAGAGGGTATCTGAAGCTCAGGTGGGTGCTGCAAGCAAAGAGCTTCAAAAAGCGGCAAAATGATCAAGAAATTTATCAGGCGGCATATGCTCGTCCGTGGGGAACGTATCATCTGGTGCCCATTCCAATCGCAAGGGAACTGGACCAAGTTGTCCAACCAGAGTCAATGACAATGCAAAAAACTCGGAAGCGACTATGAAAGTTGTGCTTTTCTGCGGCGGCTTCGGTATGCGGATGCGCGAATACTCAGAAGCTCTGCCGAAACCAATGGTCCCCATCGGGTACCGGCCAATCCTCTGGCATGTGATGAAATACTATGCTCACTACGGATATAAGGATTTCATTCTCTGTCTGGGATATAAGGCGGATGTGATCAAGAATTATTTCCGTAACTATGACGAATGCATTTCGAACGACTTTGTCTTGTCCGGAGGGGGTAAAAACCTGCAGTTGCTAAGTAGCGATATCGAAGATTGGCGCATTACCTTTGTCGATACCGGTCTCACTTCCAACATCGGACAGAGGCTCAAGGCAGTCGAAAAATATTTGCAAGACGAGGACGTCTTTCTGGCCAATTATACCGATGGCTTATCGGACGTAAACCTCCTCGAATTGACGGAGACTTTCCTGCGCAGCAATCGAGTGGGGTGTTTCGTGAGCGTCAAGCCGGCTGCCAGCTTCCACATGGTGACGGTCGACGGGGATGGTCTGGTCAAAAGTATTGAGCAAATCGCAAAATCCGGCGCACGAATCAACGGCGGTTTCTTTTTATTTCGACGTGAGATCTTTCAATACATCAAGGATGGAGAGGAATTGATCGAAGAACCGTTTCGGCGACTGATCTCCGAAGGACAGCTTATGGCCTATCCTCACAACAATTTTTGGGCATGTATGGACACGTTCAAGGAGGTGCAGGTGCTCGAAGATTTGTACAGCCGCGGCAGGGCGCCTTGGGCCGTCTGGAATGGCATGCATTGAGTCCACTATGATGCCCGATCCAGCGGCGGGAATCAGTCATCCGTTGACCATGCAAGAATTTGACTACGTCGTTATCGGTGGAGGCATTGTCGGGCTTTCGGTGGCCTGGACGCTTCTGCAAAACAGACCCGGGATTCGTGTTGTCGTCCTGGAAAAGGAAGATACCTGGGCGCGGCATCAAACCGGGCGGAACAGCGGAGTCATGCACTCCGGGATTTACTATAAGCCGGGAAGTCTGAAAGCGAAGTTGTGTCGCGAGGGAAACCGCCGGTTGGTCGAGTTTTGTCAACAGTATGACCTTCGTTACGAAACGTGCGGAAAGGTCATCGTGGCAACCACGGCTTCTGAGCTTCCGTTGATGGAGAATCTCTATGAACGCGGAATTGCCAATGGGTTGGCCGCGAAAAAGCTTAACGCCTCTGAGGTGAAGGAAATCGAACCTCACGTGAATTGTCTGGCGGGAATCCAGGTGCCGTCGACGGGAATCGTGGATTTTGTCGGCGTTTGCCGGAAATTGGCGGAGCTGATCGAAAGGCAAGGAGGTGAGCTGCGATTGGGCACCAGAGTTCACGGCTTTCACGTGAAGGGCAGCCAGGGAATTGTGGAAACCTCGAAAGATATCTTTGCGGCTCGCTGGGTCATTAATTGCGCTGGGTTACACAGCGATCGCGTGGCCAGATTGGCCGGCGCCGAGCCTGGTGCGCGGATCGTGCCGTTCCGGGGTGAATACTACGAACTCAAGCCCGAACGTCGCTCACTGGTGCGCAACCTGATCTACCCCGTGCCGGACCCAAATTTCCCGTTCCTGGGGGTTCATTTTACGCGCATGATTGACGGCAGCGTTCACGCCGGCCCGAATGCCGTGCTCAGCCTTAAGCGGGAAGGCTATCACCGCACATCGTTCGATTTGCGGGATTTCGTCGAAACAATGACCTACGCTGGTTTCTGGCGCCTGGCCGCCAGGCACGCGAAATCGGGGCTGGAAGAAATACACCGGTCGTTTAGCAAAAGGGCGTTCGTCCGCAGCCTGCAGAAGCTGATTCCCGAAATCCGTGAAGAGGACCTCGTCCCTGGAGAGGCAGGGGTGCGCGCCCAGGCATTGCGGCCGGATGGCCGCCTCGTGGATGACTTCCTGATTGTCCATGGCCCGTCTGCCATCCACGTCTGCAACGCGCCTTCCCCGGCCGCCACGGCCTCTCTTGAGATCGGTCGCGTCATTGTCGAAACCATCCCGGAGTTTAGTGGCGCCGGAGTCCTTTGACGGATGGAGCAAGAGGAAAGCCACAAAAATCAGATGCTTTGGCATGTTTCTTGGAGTTTCTGAGCAAGCTATGGAAGGTATCCCTCCTGGAAGCCATCGCCGGGTTCTGCCGTTCATCTTGATGCTTGCTTTCTTGCACACTGGCTGCGGCAAAAAAAAATCGGATCCGGTCGCCGAAGATCGGTCAACTGGGCAAGCGGACGAGGTGACATTCTCGCAGTCCTCCTCAAGCACCGAATGTTACGATTTTGTCGAGGTGACAATGAACGTGGCCAAGCCCTTAGTCCGCAATCCTTTTACTGACGTCACCGTTTCCGGCCATTTCAGCCAACTCGATCACGGCAACGACCTGATCGTCAATGGCTTCTGTGACTCGCCTGATGGAAGTATTTTCCGCATCCGGTTTATGCCTTCCAAACCGGGCAATTACACTTATTCAGTCACCTATCGGCACGGCGATTGTGAACGCGTGCACGACGGAACCTTTGAGGCCGTCGAAGGCAAGAGTTCCGGCATTCTTCGCGTGGATCCCAGCTATCCGTGGCACTTCATTTGGGAGGGGTCGGGCAAGCACTGTTTTGTGAACGGAACCACCGCCTTCTTTTTGATGGGATGGGAAAGCGAGCAAGTGATCCGGGAATCTATTGAGCGGCTGCGGCGCCTTGGGGTAAACCGAATTCGCATGCTCCTCGACGGTCGAACGGATCATTATTGGGGCGAGCCGATCCACCCCAATGCCAAATTCCACGGGTACGTCAATCCATGGCTGGCGGCCAGGCCGGAGAATGTGACAGACCCGGGGTTTGACTACCACCGGTTCAATTGTCCCTATTGGCAGAAGGTCGAACGGATGCTTCAATTTGCCCGCGGAGAGGACATGGTTGTTTCGATAATCTTTGCCTACAATGACACCAAACTGCACCCCGCTGCCGGCAGTGAAGAAGAACGGCTTTATTTCCTCTATACCGCAGCGCGGCTTGGAAGCTATCCCAATATCACGTGGGATTTGGGAGATGACCTCGACGGGTTCCGCTCCGAGGCTTGGACGCATGAGATGGGCATGATGCTCTACGCGCACGACCCCTACCACCACCTTGCGACAAGTCACCCCGTATTGGACAATCAGCACCAAGACCGAGCGTCGCCGTGGTTTGGTTTCACCAGCTTTCAACGATGGGACCGACCTCTTCATGGATGGATGCTCGAACAGCGCCAACGCCAACTTGCGACGGGCCGGATCATTCCACAGTTAGACGAGGAATATGGGTATGAAGACCACTATCCGCCTTGGGCTCCCTACAAGTCGCCTGCTGCTTCCGCCGACAATGACCGCCGGGCTGCCTGGGAGATGTCGATGGCAGGATGCTACCAAACCACCGGAGAAACCGCCAGGCGCGGGACCGGCGTCCCACCTGATACCGGCGGCGGGTGGGTCAATGGAAGGGGCGACGATACCATGATCATGCTGGAGGGATACGCTCACATGGTGCAATTTTTCACCAGCTTCGAATGGTGGAAGGCCGAGCCTCATGACGAATTGGTGAACAATGGTGCCTTCTGTCTGGCAGAAGCCGGCAGGGTATACGTGGTGTACTTGCCACGCGGGGGCGACGTTAGCGTCAAGCTCGACTCGGGCGGGTACCAGGTGAAGTGGTTCAATCCGCGTAGCGGGGAGTATTCGGCCGCTCAGACGGCGGAGAACGCGATTTGGACCTCCCCCGCGGCACCCGACAAGGAGGATTGGGTATTGCTGTTAACAAAGAACCAGGCAGCCCGTTAAAGGCCGAACCTATGTGGCAGTTTCCCTTGGAAAAGGTACGTCGAATCCTGTGCCTTGGCGCGCACGCGGACGATATTGAGATCGGCGCGGGCGGAACCTTGCTCAAGCTGGCCCGCGAGGCTCCCAACCTGGAGATCCGGTGGATCGTCTTCAGCGCGCCGGGACCGCGTGCCGAAGAAGCGCGCGGGAGTGCGGAAGAGTTTCTGAACGGTGTTGAGCGCCGGGAGGTTCGGATCGGATCATTTCGCGAGAGCTACTTCCCGAGCGAGTGGCCATTGATCAAAGAGTGGTATGAGGAAATTAAAGCGAATTTCAATCCCGACGTCGTCTTCACTCATTACCGGGATGACCGACATCAGGATCACCGAGTTCTGTCGGACCTGGCATGGAATACCTTTAGAAATCACCTGATTCTCGAGTACGAAATCCTCAAGTACGATGGCGACCTTGGCCGCCCCAATGTGTTCATACCTCTCTCGGACCAGTTCTGCAATCTGAAGGTCGAATGGCTACTGAAGCATTTCAAAACGCAGTCCACGAAGCATTGGTTCACCAGCGACACCTTCAAAGCTATGCATCGCATCCGGGGGATAGAATGCGCCTCTGCTACGGGTCTCGCGGAGGCGTTCTACTGCCGCAAGCTGGTCCTCGGCACCTTTTGATCCTCCCCGAGAACGAATCCCCGGCAAAAACCCGGACAATATTTTGATGATAAATCCCGAAAAATCGACCGACTGCTCCGAATCTCTTCCCGAGTGAAAGACGGTCGCCTCTACAACCAAATGGATAAACCTTTACAGCCAAAAATCGCCATTATCGGTCTTGGTTACGTTGGACTGCCTTTGTCGCTTCAATTCGCGAAATCAGGGGCGCACGTCCTTGGTCTTGACATCGATTCACAAAAGGTGGACGCGCTCAACCAAGGGCTCAGTTACATCAAGCACATCTCCGCGGAAACGGTGGCTGAACCGGTGAATGCGGGCCGCCTGACGGCAGCCACAGATTTTTCGCGTGTGCGGGAGGTTGACGCGGTGATCATCTGCGTCCCAACGCCGCTCAATAAGAACCGGGAGCCGGACATTTCGTTCATCTTGCAGACTGGACGCGCCATTGCGCCGCACCTTCAACTCGGCACCTTGGTTGTTTTGGAGTCAACCACTTATCCGGGAACAACGGACGAGGACTTGTTAGCCGTCCTCGAAGCCGGTTCAGGTCTCAAGGCTGGTGAAGGTTTTCACCTGGCCTTCTCGCCGGAACGCGAAGACCCGGCAAATCCTGCCAGCAAGGTGGGTGAGGTGCCTAAACTCGTCGGCGGTCTAACGCCGAAATGTCTGGAGAAGGCCTTGCAGATCTATGGCCAGGCGATCAAGACTCTGGTGCCCGTTTCGTCCTGTCGCGTCGCAGAAGCTGCCAAACTTCTGGAGAACATCTTTCGCAGTGTGAACATCGCCTTGGTAAACGAGTTGAAACTGGTCTACGCCTCTATGGGGATCGATATTTGGGAAGTCATTGAGGCGGCCAAAACAAAACCGTTTGGATTCATGGCCTTCTATCCAGGACCCGGATTGGGTGGGCACTGCATCCCGATCGACCCGTTCTACCTGACCTGGAAGGCTAGAGAATTTGAGCACAGCACCCGTTTCATTGAGTTGGCCGGCGAGATTAACTCCGCCATGCCTATGCATGTCGTGGAGCGATTGGGAGAAGCGCTCAACTCCGCGCGTAAGCCCGTGAACGGATCACGCGTGTTGGTTCTCGGTCTCGCTTATAAGCCGAATGTGGACGACGAACGCGAGTCGCCCAGCTACCGCATCATGGAGTCGCTCAAGCAGCGCGGGGCCGACGTTGCCTATTACGATCCCTATGTGCCGGTGATTCGTCCAACCCGCGACCATCCGGAATGGGCCGGGACAAAATCTGTCGCCTGGAACCAGGCGACCGTCGCAGGATTTGATGCCGTGGTTATCACGACGGCGCATGCCTGCGTGAACTATCAAGAACTCGCCGACTGGGCGCAGTGCATCGTCGACACCCGAAACGCGATGGCAAAGGTGCAAGTCTCATCAGGCAAAGTCTGGAAAGCGTGACCGGCACCAAAGAATCTCGGAAAACCTCTATGCCATCCGCCGGGTTCCTTTGGCAACGAAGATTGCGTCTCGTCCAACGGCGCATGCTCTGGTGCCCGACTTGGCTTGGCGCTTTTTGCGTCGCCTTCTTACTGGCGGCCCCGGCGGTTTGGTGCTTCTGTTACGGAGAGTCCTTCCTTTCGTTGACTGATCGGCAGCCCGCAGACGTCCTGGTCGTGGAAGGGTGGATCGGTCCCGAGGCCATCCGCGCTGCCGCAGCGGAGTTTCAGCAGCGTGGGTACCAATATGTCGTCGCGACGGGTGGTATGACTTCCGGCGAGCGCTGGGAACAGAGTGGCTGGAGCTACGCCGAGGGAGCCGAGCATGCGCTGTTTCGATCGGGTGTTCCCCCGGATAAAATCATCGCCGCGCCGGCCAGGCAAACCGAAAATCAACGCACCTTTGAAAATGCCGTGGCCGTCTGGAGAGCGCTTCAGGCCCGGGGTATCCACCCTAAGGCTCTCAACGTGTTTACGCTTGGTCCTCACGCAAGGCGCAGCCTTTCGGTTTTCGCCAAGGTTTGTCAGCCGGGAACGCAAGTCGGAGTCATCGGGTGGGTTCCACCCGGGGACGCCTCCACGCGGTGGTGGCAGTCCAGCGACCGGGCGAGAGAACTGCTGGCAGAAGCTGCCGGCTACCTGTTTGAATCGCTTTTTAATTCCGGACGCAGCACCAACTCTCCTAGCAAAACCGAATCGACGCGCCTCGCTCAACATATCCCGGGATGAGTTTTGCTCCAAAGCCCTCTGGCCGTATTTGTGCTGAAGCGGGGCTGTTAAATGGCTTTCTCACCAGGTATTCGTATGCTAATTAGCACCGGAAAAAGTTTAGGTAATGGAATTGGTGCCGATCTTCTGAGGTATGAAGATTTCGGACTATCCGGAGAGGGCGGAACACCGTTTGGCCTCTCACCAGGAAAAGCGACAGCCCATGGATATTCGTGAATTTGATCTGCTGGACGTGAAGCTCTTTGTTCCGAGGCGATTCACTGACGCGCGAGGATCTTTTTCGGAAACCTGGGTTGATCGTCGGTTTCGTGCAGAGATCGCAGACGTAACCTTTGTTCAGGACAATCAATCTTTGTCGACGCGAAAAGGAACGGTGCGCGGTCTGCATTTTCAAAAGCCGCCGGCCGCTCAGGGCAAATTGGTTCGCGTGGTCCGCGGCTCGATTTTCGATGTCGCGGTGGATATCCGCCAAGGGTCCCCAACCTACAGACAACATGTCGCGATGAGGCTTGACGCAGCGGGAGGTGCGCAGTTGTGGGTGCCACCGGGCTTCCTGCACGGATTTTGCACGCTCGAGGACGAAACCGAGGTTTCTTATAAGGTGACTTCCTATTACAGCCCCGGCCACGATGCGGGTGTTCTCTGGAACGATCCGGCCCTCGGTATCCATTGGCCGGTCCAGCCTGATTCTGTCATGCTTTCCGAGAAAGATCAACGGCATCCGCGCCTCTGCGATTTGCCGGATTATTTTGCTTATGAGAATTGAATACCTTTATCTCTTCAGCCTCTTAATTAAGAATCCGCCAAAAGACCTTCCCTGGAGAATCGAATGTTAGCAGTTCGGGTTTTTTCACCGGAGTCAAAAAATCTTCTTTTATGCGTATTATAGTTACCGGCGGTGCAGGCTTTATCGGGTCAGCCGTCTGCCGGCATCTGATTACACGAACGAATTCCCAAGTCGTTAATTTCGATAAGCTGACTTACGCCGGCAATCTCCATTCGCTCCGGGAGGTTAGCAGCCATCCACGTTACCAATTCGTCAAGGCCGATATTTGTGATGAAGCGGCGGCGAGACATCTGTTCGACGAGGTCCGCCCTGACGCGGTAATCCATCTTGCGGCGGAGAGCCATGTGGATCGCTCGATTGAAGGCTCACGCAGTTTTGTGGAGACCAACATTCTTGGTACCCACACCATGCTGGAAGTGGCCCGTCGTTACTGGTCCACTCTGGCGGGGGAGGCCAAGAAGAGATTCCGCTTCCTCCATGTCTCGACCGACGAAGTCTACGGTTCGCTCGGATCGGAAGGGCTTTTCAGCGAGTCGACAGCCTATGATCCCTCCTCGCCCTATGCAGCCTCCAAGGCAGCCTCCGACCACCTGGCTATCGCGTGGCATCGTACCTACGGGTTGCCCGTTATGGTCTCGAACTGCTCAAACAACTATGGCCCGTATCAATTCCCGGAGAAGCTAATCCCATTGATGATTTTGAATTCACTCGAAGGAAAGCCTCTGCCAGTCTATGGATCTGGTTCCAACGTGCGTGATTGGCTCTACATCGAGGACCATGTCACGGCGCTTCATCTCATTCTAACCAGAGGAAAACCCGGCGAAACCTATAATGTCGGTGGCCGGAACGAGCGCACCAATCTCGAGGTAGTGCAAACGGTTTGCCGTGCCCTGGATCAGGTCAATCCAGAGGGCAGACCCCATGAACATCTTATTACCTACGTCACCGACCGACCTGGCCACGATCATCGTTATGCGATCGACGCCAGTAAGCTTGAAAGCGAACTCGGCTGGCAGGCGGGAGAAAGTTTTATCTCCGGGCTCCTCAAGACGGTTCAGTGGTATCTGGACAACGAGTGGTGGTGGTCTCCCCTCCGGAAGACAGTCTACGCTGGCGAAAGGATCGGCCTTTTCGCTGCGGACCGGCAACTTCACGCCTAACGATCGGACGAACCCAAACCAAAAAGCTGACCCAATCGGCGCATTTGCTCTCGCCGAACGAATGCCAGCAGGTCCTGCGGAAGAAGCCGGGGTCGCCTTTGGCTCATCCCCATGCAGTAGCCTGCAAATCGTGCCACCGCAGCAAGCACCAGGGGAGGTTCAGTTGTCCGCCCAAGGCATTTCACAAATTCGAAGGCGGGATGGTAACCTAGAGCGTAGTCGCGGATACCCAGTTGGCACTTCCTACGAATTACGCCTCCTTCCGAAATGTTGCGAGGCTTGAGATGATCCACGACGAGCTCCGGGATCAGCCGGGTTTCAAATCCGTTCATTCTGGCCTTTGCACAAGTCAGCGCATCCCATCCACCTTCGGGGATGGCCAGCAGCCTGCCGAGCGATTCGAAACAGGCACGCCGGAAAAACTGTACTGCTCCAGGAACGTCATCAATATTCTTCGGGAGGTGATCCTTGGGCGTGCCCACGTCAACCACCAGACCACCGGCAAGACCCAATCTTGGTCTCTGCTCGAAACGTTCGATCAACAATTCGAAATAGTTAGCGGCGAATCGTACGTCGGCATCTAATAAGCCAAGGTACTCGTACTCCGTGGAATTTAACGTGCGGACTCCGGTTTCGGTCGCCTGGACAACCGCGGAAAAACTACGAGCAGGTCGACTTGGGAGCTTGAGCAATCGAATCCATGGATGCATCTGGGCAGCAGCTTCCACGATGGGATCCGTTTGGTCCGAAGAACCGTCACTGACGATGACCCATTCAACGGGCAGTAAAGTCTGCTTCACGATTGAATCGATGGTTATTCCGATCGTGGACTCCTCATTCTTCGCAGGTGTTACCAGGACGTATTGCCGATTTGCAGTAATCTTTGTCATCGTCTTGCCCGCTTTTGAGGTCGCAATATTGCTTCCCAATTTGCCGCGACCTGGATCCGCGGGTTAAAATTCATGGGAGTACTTGGACTGCAACATTGTCGCTTCACTACTAAAATAACATGTTCGAATCTTGCCGACAGCTCTCAATTAAGGCCCTTTTTCTCTTCACCCGGCCCCACCGAAGCCGTTTCCGGAGAATATTTATGACTGGCTGCAGGCCGCGAGCGGCCTGTCCCCGAACTAACAAAATGCCTGCTATTTCGAGGACAGGACACCTGAACCAGAACTAATGTCGATACGTATTGCAGTCATCGGCAAACACGGGCAGGTGGCCCGCGCCCTGGTCGAAGCGGGCACCTTGGCCGGTTTCGAGGTTGTGCCCCTCGGTCGTCCTGAATTGGATCTCGAGGCGCCTGACACGGTGCAACCGGCGCTGACCGCCGCCGACCCAGACGTCGTGGTGAACGCTGCCGCCTACACCGCCGTGGATCAAGCGGAACGAGAGCCGGTAAAAGCGACGGCGGTGAATGAGAGAGGCGCCGCGATTGTCGCGGCTGCGGCCTGTGCGCTGGGTGTGCCGGTCATCCATCTTTCCACTGACTATGTGTTCGATGGCACAAAAGCGACGCCTTATGTCGAAGAGGATCCGGTGGCGCCCTCCAACGTTTATGGCGTCTCGAAGTTCGCCGGGGAGCAGGCCGTAGCCGCAGCGACCTTGGATCACCTGATCCTTCGAACCGCGTGGGTCTACGCACCCTATGGCAATAATTTTGTGCGAACCATGCTGGCACTTGCCCGAACTCGGCACGAAGTCCGTGTCGTCGTTGATCAGCGCGGGTGTCCAACCTACGCACCGGACATCGCCGTTGCCATTATCGCCATGGCGCAGAATTTGTTGAATAGTCCCAGTAACCGGCAGCTTCGGGGCGTCTTCCATCTTGTCGGTTCCGCAGAGACGACTTGGGCCGACTTTGCTGGCGCCATCTTCGCCTTCCTGGCCGCAAAAGGCATCCCTGCCCCTGTCGTAATTCCCATTTCCTCTGGGGATTACCCGACAGCAGCTCGCCGCCCAGCCAACTCTCGACTGGATAGCGGCAAGCTCTTACTTATTCATGGCATCGCGCTTCCATCCTGGCGCGCTTCGATCAAGCTCTGCCTGGAACGCTTGACGAGCTGACCCTGGTCGGACCAAATCCGCTGCCCAGGGTCGTTGCTTCGTCGAAGACGCAATGATCAATTCGTAGGAAAATGGTGCCACCACGGTGGAGTTGGGCTAGGGGTGGGGGTCGGCGTAGGCGCAGGATCGGCCGACACCGTATTTAAGGTAGCGTAAAATGACCAGTGCCCGATTCCCGCCCCTGGAGAGGTCGAATATGTTGCCGGCATCACCCCATACGGAAACGAATAATAGGTGTAGGAACCGGAAGCAAGGGTGAGTAAAAACTGAAGTGAATTACTCGAAGGCAAATAAGCCAGCCAATAGGTCCCGGGTGCTAAAGTTACCGGCGTGATGACACTGGCGGTATTCCACCCCAGCACAGGACTGATCTCGTTTGTTTCAGCCAACTTTGTCCCCGGACCAGAGTTGGGTCCGGTCGCATCGTACAAACCAAGGCGCAAAGTGCCGCCCACCTGAGTCACATAAAAGGACAGGCTCTGCAGGCTGCCGGCTTGCGACAAGACGGCGTTTTGCGCCACCATGAGATTACCGTTCGAACCGTCAGTGATTGGCAAAAGACCTGTTTCGCCGATCGTAATGGACGACTGGGCCGGGGTCGGATTTGGGTTTGGACTCTGAGTTGGGGTCGGAGCAGGCGTCGGATTTGGGGTTGGTGCTGGCGTTGGCGTAGATTGCGCGGCGCCATATTGATAGGCCCCGATGTCCCAGGGTCCAATGGACGGCCTCGCATTTCCCGCCGCGTCAATGGCGAAGAGCGCGAATTCATTCAGGCCGGCGCCGATTGCCGGAGAGCCTGACGTCAGCTGAAAATTGGTGGTTCCGTTGACGAACAAAGGATTAACGTTCTCCAGGTTGTTGAGGTAGGTCAAAACCGTAACTCCGCCAACCTCGTAAGTGGTTGTGCCCCAATTGTAGAGAATGTTGTTGGCGATCACGCCCGTGGTAGGCGCTCCTTCGCCTCCGGTGTATTCGCGGATGGCCATCCCGCCCTTTTGATTAATTGAAACGATCGTGTTGTTGTAGACTCCGAAACCATCGCAGGACACGAAAATGCAACCATCGTTGGCCCCTCCAGCTGTTGCCACGAGCAGGTTGTCGTATAGCAAGGCGCCTTCCAATCCGTGAGAGGTGTCCGCATTGGCGGAAATGTAGATAAAGGCGGTCGAATTGACTCCGGCATTCCCGTAGATATAATTGCCGTAAATCTGCAAACCGGTGATTGTCGATCCGTCAAAATTTGCCCAAACGTAGATGCCATTATGATGGTTGTCATCGGCCGGGTCATCCCATTGCGTTCCCGGCATCGTAATGGTGTTGTCGTAGATTTGGAAATTATTTACCAGGGCGCCACCGTTGCCGTCTCCCGACCCGATGCCCCAGTTGCAAGCCGAGATAGTATTCCGGTAAAGGCTAATGTTGCTGGATAATGATGAGGATAAATAAGTGTAAAAAATTCCTGCCCCCGCGTTGGAGATTACATTATCATGCACCGAGATATTGCTCCCATATTGAGCGTTAATGGCGGTCCCGGCATGATCCGCCAGATCACTGGACTGCGTTTTATCGTAGAGATTAAGGAGTTGCAAATTCCGCACCTCGACATTCGTGACCATATAGCAGTTGATTCCATTCGATCCTAACCCCGAACTGCTGTTCTGGTTCGTGGCCGTGATTACCCCGTTGCTTCCGCCGTCGATCACGATGTAATTTTTATTGTTGCATGTAATGGCCGCTCCCGTCGCTGTCCAATCAGGCGCTGACATCGATGCGTTGGACTCGAAGAGAATCGTGATACTGTTCCCGGCAGTGCCAGATCCCTGAACCGTCAAAGGACTGGAGATTACATTGCAAAGGTGCACAATGGTTCCCGGTCCGATCTGGGTGCCAGAGGGGGAGCCGCCGCTCCAGTTTGCACCATTATTGAAGTATGTAACCGGCAGGGCGTTCGCCGCACTGCTGCCATCGGCTGCGCCGGCGGCATTCTGGGCGATGTAAACCGAATTTGCCTGGCAATTGACAGCAAACCAGAAGAGGAAAAACCAATATCTCATAAGTGACCTTTTATATTCTTGTTACTACATCCATTAACTCTGTTGCCCATTGGGAGGCGTGGTGCCCCGGTCCTAGTCGGGGTTGCTTGTCCCAATAACGGCCACCGTTTTTGTCATCCGTGACTGCATTTGCTGAGGGCTCAGTACCCCGGGGTTGGGAGTCCGAGACCTTGCGCCCCTCTTGGGCACTCAAAGATCAGCGGAGCCATCGTTACCAGCTAATTCGACAAGATCAAGTCGTAAATTTGCTAAAGGCAGATGTTTTTGGCAGAATTCGGACAATCCGGGCCCGGCGACAAGACTTAAGAGACAAAAGGACGACAAAATATTGCTTCGCGATTCGTGCGATGGCGATCCATTGCGAAATCAACTGACGAGCTGGATTGATCGCCGAGGTGCCGCCGGCCCGGCTGGAGGCGCCCAAGCGAAGAGCTTGAAACTAGGGAAATGCGGATTACGCAAAATGCTTGGAACTACGCCGAGTAGGAGAACCGTGGCGACGGGCGAGGGCACTTCCTCCCCCATTTCGCAATCCGCAATCCGCAATTGGATAAACAAGCGCCAGAGTCTACCCTCCCGGGTGCTCTGGCGCTTCCTTTTATTGCCAATCAGGCTGGCAGATCGCCGCACCGCACGGCGTTAGGCTACCACCCTAGTTGAAGGTCGCGTAAAACGACCACTGACTGATTCCTGACGCGGGCGATTTCGAAAAGGTCGCCGGCATCACCCCATAGGGATACGAGTAATACGCCATGTGGCCAGAACGAATATCGAGTAAGAAGCGCAGTGAACTGCTGGAAGGCAGATACGCCAGCCAGTAGGTTCCCGCGGGCAGGGCGACCGGTGTGACGATGTTAACGGTGTTCCATCCCACCACCGGAGTGATCGCGTTGGTTTCGGCTTTCTTGGTTCCGGGGCCGCCTCCGGGCCCAGAAGCATCGTAAAGACCCAGGCGCAAACTTCCCGCCGCCTGGCTGACATAAAATGACATGCTCCGCACCGTACCGGTTTTCGATAAGGTAGCGCTCTGAGCCACCATCAGATTCCCATTCCCAGAATCAATCAGCGGTAAAAGAGCTGTGTCTCCTATCGTGAAAGAGGGTTGCGTAGGAGTCGCGGTCGGCTTGGGCGTCGCAGTTGGAGTTGGCTTGGGAGTAGGTGTCGCCGTCGGCTTGGGGGTAGGTGTCGGAGTCGGCTTGGGGGTAGAGACGGGAGCCGCTGATCCCCCTAGTACGTAAGCACCAATACCCCACGCGCCAGATTGTGGTCGGGCTTTGCCATCTTTATCACTAGTGAATTTGCTGAACAGGTTGGTCCCGCCGGTGGCCGCCGGAGACGACGAGGTTAGATGAAAATCGGTCGTTCCATTGACGAACTGCGGATTGACGTTTTCGAGGTTATTGGAATAGGTGAGAGTGGTTACACCGCCCGGAGTATAAGTGGTCGTGCCCCAGTTGTAGATAATGTTGTTTTGAATCGCCCCCGAGGTTCCCGCGGTATTTCCGGTATATTCTCGAATACCCAACCCCCCCTTAACATTAATAGCGACGATCGTGTTGTTGTAGACTCCAAATCCGTTGCAGGAAGGAAAAATGCAACCATCGTTTGCTCCTCCAGTCGTCGCCACCAGGAGGTTATTATAGATCAACACGCCCTCCAGACCATGGGCGATGCTTCCTGTTTCATTCGCCGAGACATAGATAAAGGCGGTGGCATTGGCGCCCGCGTCTCCGTGCACATAGTTGTTGTAGATTTGCAGGTTGGTGATCGCTGACCCTGGCTGAGCAGCCCAGACGTACATGCCGTTATGATGGTTATTATCAATCGGGTCATCCCAGATGGTTCCCGCCATGGTAATGTCATTGTCGTGGATCTGGAAGTTATTCACTACCGCATTCGTCCCCCCCGAGCCTGAACTGATGCCCCAATTGCAGCCCGAAATAGTATTACGGTAGATGCTAATGTTACTGGATGTCGACGAGGCCAAATAAGAATAAGAGATACCCACTCCCTCATTGGAGATGATATTGTCATGGGCCAGGATGTTGCTCCCATAGAGAAAGTAAATGGCAATCCCAGCACCATTCGCGATGTCAGCCTGGCTGGTTTTGTTATAAAGGTTCTTCAGGGTCAAATTCCTCACTTCGACGTTGCTGGACGAAGTGAAATTGATTCCGTCCGATCCTATCCCGGAGGTGCTGTTCTGATTCGTCGCCGTGATTACCCCGTTACTTCCTCCGTCGATGACAATATAATTTTGGTAACTGCACGTGATCGCTGCACCCGCTGCGCTCCAATTAGCCGCTGACATTGCCGCGTTGGGCTCGAATAGCACGGTGATACTGTTTCCACTCGTGCCAGATCCTTGAACCGTCAGGGGAGTGGAAATTGTTCCGACCAGATGAACGATTGTTCCCGGTCCGATTTGGGTGCCGGAGGGTGTACCGCTGCGCCAATTCGCACCGTTATTGAAGTAAGACACCGCCAGAGCGTTTGCCGCGCTGGAGCCATTGGCTGCGCCTGCGGCATTCTGTGCGATGTAAACCGAATTTGCCTGGCAATGGATTGCCAAGACGAAAAGAGGGATCCAATATTTCATAGTGATTCAAGAGTTAACGCTGCAACCGTCATTCAACGGGTTCGCGTAATTGGGGGGTACTGTCTGGGGCTCTGTCGGGCTGCTGGCCCACGGAATTCGCCATGGGCGTGCTCCACGCCTTTGCCTTACCGAGGCCTAAAGCTCCGACGTTGCTGGTCTTGGGCCTTAACCCGTCCTTGGAATAAATCATGGCTGCCATCGATATCGGAGCAAGGGGACGTGCGCAAGGCCTAAAACGACTTTTTTTTCGCCGTGGAAAGCAAAATTCGGACAAATGCGGCCCAAAGCAGCCACGTAAAATGCAAAATAACGACATTATGACGCGACGCAGCGCATTCAAGTGCGACGTAGTGCCAAACTACCAACGGTGAACGCTAAACGCCGAACCTGGAGTCGAGTAGGTTTCCGCGAGCAAGATTCACGAACGGCCGTGTCCCGGATGCAGTGAGTTCACCGTTCACCGTTCACCGTTCACCGTTCACCGTTCGGCGTTCGGCGTTCGGCGTTCGGCG
>Ga0210383_10001221_pt1 | contig 23571 bp, 10 predicted proteins | sample IncBWC14OmetaG_FD_160072 | JGI IMG/M metagenome (GOLD analysis project Ga0210383, IMG submission 160072) | Forest soil microbial communities from Barre Woods Harvard Forest LTER site, Petersham, Massachusetts, United States - Inc-BW-C-14-O ... | reverse complement strand
TGTCGCGGGTCTCACTGAGCGCGCTTAGGAATAAGACCGGAATACCAGCCAGCTTTGCATCGGCCTTTAGTCTTTTGCAGACCTCAAACCCGTTCATCTCCGGCATGTTGATATCGAGCAGAATCAGATCGGGAGCGTTGCGCACGGCGGCGTCCAGCGCCAATCGCCCACGCGGAAACGATCGCACTGCATGTCCCTGCTGCGTGAGCAGGTCTTCCAGTAATTTCAGATTCGCAGGCTGATCGTCCACCACCATGAGGTTGGGCGGTACAGCTTCGGTGCCGTTGGGCTGAACCGGGGATGCGCCGGCTCCGACAGCCGCGCTTTCCGCAAGTTGACGCAGATCGTCCTTCACTGAGCTACCTCATTGAGCAAGTTGCTCAGAGTATCGTATTCGTAGCTGTCGGCAAGGTTCTTCAGGGCGCGACCGGACTGTGGGTCTTGATTCGCAACCGTGGCGATGAGTTGGTCCAGACGATCTTTCTCTCCATCCTGGACGGCGCTGCGTAACTGCTGCCGCAGCTCGGTGGGAATCCCGGCCAAGGTTATGGTCTCGGGAGCCCAACGAAGAGCCGCATCCGGCTGGTGACCGTGTTGTTCGGGAGACGGCGGACCGCTCGCACCGGGCTGATTCTCCGGCCGTTCTCGCTGCAGAGTCTTCTCCAGCAGCGCGATAATTTGTCGCACGTCCAAAGGTTTCGTCAGGTACTCTCGAGCACCGGCCGCCTGGAGACGATTCGCCTGGCTGGGCGTCGCGTCCGCGCTGAGCACGCTGACCGGAATCGTTTGGGTGCGGGGATCTTGCCGGAGAGCACGCAAAACCTCTTCGCCCCCCATGTCCGGCAAATGCAAATCCAGCAGAATCCAATCGGGCCGGTGCGTGTTCGCCAGCTCCAGGCCTAATTTACCGCGCATGGCTTCGAGCAATCGCACGCCGGGATAGCGCGCCAGGATTTGCTCGATGAGCCGGATGTTGGAGATATTGTCCTCGATGTAGAGTATGGTTCCCTGATAGGAAGCAGCCTGACCCAGGGCCGTCAGCCCAGAGTGGAAAGCGCCAATTATCCTGGGCTCGGCGGCATGCTCTACCAGCGCGAGTTCGAAGTAGAAGCGGCTGCCAACGCCAACCATGCTCTCCACGCCGATGGTTCCTCCCATGGCTTCCACCATTCGCTTGGAGAGCGCCAGACCCAAGCCCGTTCCTCCGATGGCATTCCGATCGGCCGCGAGGCGCTCGAACGGAGTGAAGATCTTCTTCAGCCCTTCATCATCGATGCCAGAGCCAGTGTCGGCAACCTCGATGCGCAGCCGGCCATTCAGGGCCTGGTCGCACCTGAGTACAACCATGCCGTTGCTGCGATTGAACTTGATGGCGTTCGAAAGCAGATTCAGCAATACCTGCTTCAGGCGCTGGCGATCGGCGTGAACGTACCGTTCAGCGTGGGCGGAGAAATCCGCGCTGATCGTAATATTCTGTGCACCCGCGATGGGTCGCACTAGATCCAAAGCTTCTTTCACGGCATCGCTGATTAGCACCGGCTCCGGCGAGAGGCTGAGCCGGCCCGCTTCTACCCGCGCCAGATCGAGCACCTCGTTAATCAATTCCAGAAGATGATAACCGCCCTTCAGAATCTGCTGTACGTTGCTTTGATGCTGGACGCCCAAGTCTGCCAGAGCGAGGAGCTGCGCAAAGCCGAGGATAGAATTGAGCGGCGTGCGTAACTCGTGGCTCATGCGTGAAAGGAATTCACTCTTGGCTCGATTGGCGCGCTCGGCCTCTTCCTTGGCCTGCCGCAGAATGTCCTCTGAATACTTAGCCAACGTGATGTCATGCACCACGGCGACGCCGCCTTTGGTTTCGCCGCTGTCGTCCTTTAATGGCCGGACATTAACACTGACCAACATCCCGTCTGGCCGGTGTCTGTTTCGGACGTATAATTCGATTCCGTCCGCCGTCTCTCCCCGCATCGCTCTCGCTAACGGCAATTTGTCGTTGGGATAGAGGGTGTCGGTTCCAGGCACATAGATCCCATATCGTTCAGCCCATTCCGACTGGTGGGTGCCCGCCGCCGACCGGCCTACCATCTGTTCGGCCGCGGGGTTGAGCAACACCATTTTTCCGCCATCATCCGTCACCAGAACGCCATCACCCATGCTGTCCAGCACAGAACGCAGGATTTTCGTCTGCTCACGGTACGCGGCCTCCGAGCGGGCCAGCGCCTCTTGCTGCTCCGCTACTATCTCCGCCGCTTTTTTCCTCTGGGTGACTTCCTTGGCATAGGTAGCCGCCTTCAAGACCGTTACCTTGAGATTCGCCGGTTCCCAGGGCTTGGGGACATAAGAATGGATCTGGCCGTCATTGACGGCGCGGATCAACGCATCGATGTCCACGTAGCCAGTGATGAGAATTCTGGTGGCATCGCATATCTCGCGCGCTTTTGACAGGAACTCGCCGCCCGAGAGATTGGGCATGCGCTGGTCGGCCAGAATCACGGCGATTTGGGCGTTCTTAAGAAGCTCCACTGCTTCCATCGCGTCGGTGGTAACCACCACGTCAAAATCGTCTTCCAACAGGGCGTGGATCGACGCCAGGATTTGCGGCTCATCGTCCACCACCAACACTGTCGGTTTATAGGTCTGGTCCGTCATGCTTTGCTTCCCATCGCAACTGGAATCTTTAAAGTGAACTCAGTGCCTTCGCCGGTTTTGGTGGAGAATTCCATCGACCCCTGGTGGGCCTTTATGATTCCGTAAGAGATAGCGAGACCGAGTCCCGTGCCTTGCCCGATCGGCTTGGTGGTGAAAAAGGGCTCAAATATTCTGTTGCGAATCTCTTCCGGTATTCCCTTTCCGGTATCGCGAACGCGAATTACGAAATCGCCGTTCTGCTGCCCGGTGACAAGCGTGATACGCCCCGGACCCTCAATCGCGTCTATCGCATTGGCCACAATGTTCATAAGTACCTGATTCAGCTCACCCGCCAGGCAGGTCACCATCTCGACGTCGCCATAACGGCGTTCCACTTCAATCCGGCCTTCCATTTTGTGGCGTAAGAACAAAAGGACCGATTCAATACTCTCGTGGATGTTGATTGTTTTGACCGTGCCTTCGTCCAGCCTGGAAAACGTCCGTAACTTCGACACCAGTTCTTTCACTCGTGTCGCGCCGGCATGCGCGTCACTGACCCTAGCTTGCATCTTGGCTACTTTGGCTGAGGCCTCGACCGGCAAGTCCGAGCCTTCCGCGCCTTCAGCAGCCAACTTTCCCAGGGTCTCTTCCACAATAAAGATGTTGTTGATTACGAACGCCAGCGGGTTATTGATCTCGTGCGCGATGCCCGCTACAAGTTGACCCAATCCGGCCATTTTTTCAGAATGAATCAAGTGCGCCTGCGTCTCTCGCAGCTTTTGGTTGGTTCGCCCCAGTTCCTCGACGAGTTGGGTTCGTTCGGACAAGTGATGCTCCAATGACGCATTTTGGGCCTTGAGCTCAAGATGGAGATTGCGAGTCTGCAGAAGATTCCTCACTCGAAGCTGTACTTCGGTGCGATTGAGAGGCTTGGAAAGAAAGTCATGGGCCCCATGCGAGAGCGCCTTCTCCTTCGCCTCGGAAGTGTTGTCGCCGGTGAGGATCAGAATGGGCAGATAGTCGTCGTGGGGGATGACGGTGGCCAATTGATCCATGGCGCCAAGGCCATCGACATGAGGCATGTGGAGGTCTAGCAGGATTAAATCGGGCTGGAATTCTTCGACTATTTGGAGAATTTTGCGAGAATCACTGAGACAGCTAACATTAGTGTAACCTGCAAATTCCAGAACGGTGGCTAGTACTTGAAGGTTGGCAGTTTGGTCGTCAACGATCAGAATGCGGGAATCCGCGAGGTTCGAGACTCTCAAGCCCTATCCTTCCTATCTTCACCCCACCCCTTGATTGCAGGTATATATCCCGGCTATTCGCCTTAGATTATGTGTAATAAGGATCGACCTTTGGTGCGCGGCTCTTTATAGCGACGCAATTTTTCCTGCACTAAAGCACGGCAAACACTTGGCCGATCAGTGGAATGCCCTAACGCTACTGTGCTCGCTGGTGATATACCCACGGCAAATACGGAGGCCTCCAGTGATCGGTCGACTATCATTTGCGGGAAAGTTTCTCATCAGTGCTGCGCTAATTGCGAGCTCCGCTGTGGCTCAGACCTCGGGCGGTGTGTTTCGCGGCGAAGTACGGGACCCCTCCAGCGCGATCGTGCCGCGGGCCAAGGTGGTCATTCGATCCAACGACAGCGGGACCCAGGTGGTCGCGGAGGCTAACGGCGACGGTCTTTACGTCACGCCTACGGTCATTCCAGGCTCGTACACCTTGAGCGCCACGAAGCCGGGTTTTGAGACGGAAGTGTTCGGACCGGTGACGCTCGAAGTGAACCAGACGGTACGCGTCGATTTCGCGTTGAATATCGGCACGGCTTCAGATTCGGTTGAAGTGGCGGCTTCAGGAACGCAGTTGCTATCGACGGAAAGCGCCGAGGTTTCTCAGGTGATTGTCAGCAAACAGGTGTCCGAGATTCCGTTGAACGGCCGGAGCTGGCAGCAACTCATCGATCTGAGCGCCGGGGTAAATCCCGGAGCCCCCGGCGAAACGGGTTCACCCAATCCAGTGAATATCAATGGCCAGCGGACGAAAGCAAATCTGTATCTGGTCGATGGTGTTTCGACGACTTCGTCCACCCAAGGACGCGGGAACGACTTCAATATTCCTTTGGAAGACGTTCGTGAGTTCTCCGTGCAGGCCGGCGCTTATTCCGCTGAGTACGGAGACGTAGCGGGCGGCGTCATTAACCTACAGTCGAAATCCGGTACCAACCGATTTCACGCAACGCTATTTGAGTTCTTTCGCAACGACGCGCTGGACGCGGCCGATTTCTTCTCCAACCAGACCGGCCAGCCCAAGAACGCGCTGCGCTACAACCAATTCGGCGGATCGCTGGGCGGACCCATAAAACGCAATAAAACCTTCTTCTTCGCGGACTACCAGGGAACCGTCACGCATAGCGCGCAACCGATGATCACCAGCGTTCCGCTGAGCGGCCAACGTGGCGGAAACTTCTCGGGCTCGCAAGTCCCGATATACAACCCTTTCGTTGCCGGCTACGTTCGCACTCCATTCTCGAATAACGTTATCCCGGCCAGTCTGCTCGATCCCGCAGCGGTGAAGATCACATCGCTGCTGCCGCTGCCCAATCAATTCGACGGCTTCGGCAATCCGCTGCCGTACAACAACTACGCAGTGACGCGCGTGGACACATCGAACGTGGAGTCCTTCGATATTCGCGTAGATCATCAGTTCTCGCCGAACAGCAATCTATTTGCGCGCGAATCGTTCCAGAATACAGGCGCTTTTGCCCCTTCCCTCTTTGGGCCGCCGCTGGGTGGCTCTATTCTGGGCGCTGGAGCCACCGGCGCGCGCAATCAAAACGCGGGAGTTGGTTACACCTATACCATCAGTCCGGCGCTGATCAACGAGCTTCGGATGGGACTGAACCGGCAGACCACCGCGCTTACCCAGGAAGATTACGGCCAGAATCTTTCGACGCAGTTTGGCATTCCGGGTGTCAACGTGAGTCCCCAGACTTCTGGATTATCGAACCTGAACGTGGCCGGCCTCTTCGACGTCGGCGACAGCCTGCTTACTCCATTGCGGTTGGCTACAACAGATTGGAACTTCACCGACAAGATTACATGGGTGAAGGGCCGCCATGTGATCCGGCTGGGATTCGATTACCAGCACGACATGGGCAGCACGGGCTACTTGGTTTACGGACGCGGCAACTATACGTTCTTAAATCTTTCCACCAGTTCGCTAGTCGGAAAACCAGGCGGAAACGCGTTCGCCAGCTTCCTGGTGGGCGCGCCCTTTCAGATTCTGCGGGACGAGTTTCCGCCTGGCCTGGTAGGACTGATTTCCTATCGAGTGGGTTTCTTTGCACAGGACGATATCAAACTCACGCAGAAACTTACGCTCAACGTCGGCGCCCGTTACGATATCATGCCGTACCCGCGCGAAATGCACGATCGCCTATCCAACTTCGATCCGGCGACGGGGACCATGCTGGTGGCAGGCCAAACTACGAATGCGCGGTTGGTAAATACCGATTACAAGGATCTGGCGCCACGGGTTGGCTTGGCCTACTCGCCGAGCGCCAAGACCGTAATCCGTGCGGGGTATGGCATCGGATTCATCGATCCTTATGGCGCGGCGGGAGCTCTCAACAGCAACGAATTCAACGTTCCGTTTTACTATCTCGGCAACATCACCGAGTTTCCGTTCAGCGCGCCCACTCATACGTTGAGCGGCACGCTCCCCAACCTGGTAATGCCCTCGCCGAACGCCCCCACGGGCAATCAACGCTACATCGTTCCGACGGACGGCAATCAGTATTCGCAGACTTGGAGCTTCACCATACAGCGGGCCCTCAATCCGGCTTTGATGTTTGAAGTTGGATACGTTGGCACCAGCGGCAACCGCCTTTTGACGGCCTTCGACATCAACGCGGCGCTGCCCGGCACAACCAACCCCGCTACACGCCAGCCGTACGGACCCGCGCTGGGTGAGATCCGCGAGCTGTCGAATAGCGCGCATTCCATTTATCACGGATTGCAGTCGAGAGTTGAAAAGCGCTTTTCCGGAGGGCTGTATTTCTTGGGATCGTATACCTGGTCGAAGTGCATCGACAATCAGAGCAATGGAACGGACACTGCCATAGCCAGCGGCCAGTATCCGCAGAACCAGCTCAACCCGGGTCTGGATCGCGGGCTCTCCAGCTTCGACCGCCCGCAGGTGTTGGTCGGAAGCGCGGTGTGGGAAATTCCGTTCGGGCGCGGTCCAGCGGAGCGCTCGCGGGCTCGCGAGCTAGTGAACGGCGTTCTGGGCGGATGGCAACTGAGCGGCATTTTGACGGCAGAAAGCGGAACGCCCTTCAGCGTGCTGATGAACTGCGCGGACATCAATGCCCAAGGCAACAACTGCCGGCCGAATCGCCTTGCCAGCGGCGCGCTACCGTCGGGTAAACAGTCCATCAATGAGTGGTTCAATGCCGCAGCTTTCGCGATTCCTTCCTCGCCCGAATATGGCGACGCCGGCCGCAACATTCTGCGGGCACCGGGCATCAGCAATATCGATATCGCGATGTCCAAATCGTTTCCCTGGGGATCGGTCGAAACCCGGCGGCTTCAGATCCGATCGGAATTCTTCAACGCGCTGAACCACACTAATCTGGGAGTTCCGGTGAACTCCATCGACTCACCCGCTTTTGGCAGCATTACAACCTCAGCTCCGGGGCGTGAGATTCAGCTCGGCGCGCGCCTGGAGTTTTAACCGATGCGCCTTCCCAAACTAGTCTCACGCTTTTTCGAAACGCTATTGAAGCAGCCCGGACCTATTGTCAGGTACGTTTTGCCATTCGTCACGCTTTTCATCGCGATCTGCATCCAAGCGACGATCGCTTTGTTTGTGCCGAAAAACGTCGACTTCCCTTACGTCTTTTTCTTCCTGTTCGCCATCTTCGTAACAGCCTGGATTGGCGGCTACGCGCCCGGTGCGTTGACTTGCCTGATCACCATGGTGGGCATTCCATTGTTGGCAACTCCCGGTTTCCGGCTACGCAGCGTCGATCCCAGCCGGCTGATCCTTCTGATCGGCGTGTCGGTGCTGATCAGTCTGGTGGCCCAGTCCCAGCGCAAGAAGCGCGATCAACTGCGCGAGGCTAATGACGAGTTGGATAGGCGCGTCCAAATAAGGACCCAGGAACTCGAGTTCGAGGTCGCGGAGCACAAGCGCACCGAACAGGCGCTCCGGCTCAGCGAAGAGCGAGTTGACCTGGCGCTGGATGCGGCAGGCATTGGCCGATGGGACATGGATCTGGCTTCGCGCCAAGTTAATCGTTCCCTGCGGCACGATCAGATCTTCGGGTATGAGACACTACTGCCCGAATGGACGCTCGACACACTGGTCCAACATGTTATTCCCGAAGACCGCGCCGGCGTACAGGAAAAGTTTCTAGCGGCGCTGAGCGGGGGCGACGTGTATGAATTCGAGTGCCGGATACAGAGACCGGATGGAGCCCTTCCATGGGTGTGGGGCCGCGGCAAGATTCTGCGAGACGACTCCGGCACGGCGATCAGCGTCCTCGGCAGCCTGCGCGACATAACGGATCGCAAAACGGCCGAACAGAAACTGCAAACGCAGCTGGAGCGCCTGAATCTGCTGGGCCAGATTACCCAGGCGATCGGCGAGCGCCAGGACCTTCGCAGCATCTTCCAGGTGGTGATTCGCAGTCTGGAAGACAGCCTGCCAATCGATTTCGGATGCGTCTGCTTATATAATCCAAACGCGGCGGAAGTCGTCGTCAGTTGTGTAGGTGTACGTAGCGAAGCAGTGGCTATGGACCTGGCGATGACTAATCAAGCACATATCGGCATCGATCAGAACGGGCTGTCCCAATGTGTTCGCGGCCGGCTGGTCTACGAACAAGATGTCAGCCAGATAGATTTCCCCTTTCCACAGCGTCTGGCTCGCGGCGGATTGCGCGCCTTCGTGGCCGCGCCGCTATTGTTCGAAAGTCAGGTTTTTGGAATCCTGATCGCCGCCCGCCGGAAACCGGACAGTTTCAGCAGCGGCGAGTGCGAGTTCTTGCAGCAGCTCAGCGAACATGTCGCACTGGCGTCTCATCAATCGGAGGTCTATAGCGCCCTCCAACAGGCGTATGACGATCTGCGCCAGACGCAGCAGACCGTCATGCAACAGGAGCGGCTGCGTGCCTTAGGGCAAATGGCGAGTGGTATCGCGCATGACATCAACAACGCCATTTCGCCTGTAGCGCTTTACACCGAGATGTTGCTGGAGCAGGAGGCCGGTCTTAGCAAACGAACGCGCGAATACCTGGAGACCACCCAGCGAGCCATCGGCGACGTGGCTCATACGGTGGCGCGCATGCGCGAGTTTTACCGCAAGCAGGAGACGGAATTAGTCCTGTCCCCAGTGGATGTAAACACTTTGGTGCAGCAGGTAGTCGACTTGACGCGTGCCCGCTGGGCGGACATCCCGCAGCAGCGCGGAATCGTGATCAATCTTGAGCTGGCACTGGGGCAAGATCTTCCCCCAGTGGCAGGCATTGAAAGCGAAATACGTGAAGCGTTAATTAATCTTGTGTTCAACGCCGTGGATGCCATGCCCGAGGGCGGGAAGCTTACGATTCGCACCAGCGCCAGCAAGAGGCCGACGAAGACGGGACAAGTAGAAGTGGAAGTGACGGATAGCGGACTGGGCATGGACGAAGAGACACAGCGTCGTTGCCTGGAACCGTTTTTTACCACCAAAGGCGAGCGCGGTACGGGCCTAGGACTAGCCATGGTTTATGGTGTGTTGCAACGGCACAACGCCGAAATCGAAATGGAGAGCGCCGTGGCGCAAGGAACTACCGTTCGACTGCGGTTCCCGGTTCCGGCTCCCAGCACCGCTTCATTAATTCCAGCTGCCGCGGACGCGATGCCTCGGCGGCTGCGAATCCTAAGCGTGGATGACGACCCGCTGCTCATCAAATCGCTCCGCGACGCCCTGGAGGCCGATGGCCACGCCGTCGTCACGGCCAATGGCGGACAAGAGGGTATCGATGCGTTCCGCGCGGCCGAACAGCGCGACGAACACTTCGCGGTTGTCATCACCGACCTCGGAATGCCTTACGTGGATGGCCGCAAAGTGGCAAGCGCGATCAAGAGCGATTCGCCGTCCACCCCGGTGATACTTTTAACCGGCTGGGGTCAACGGCTCCTCGCCGAAGGTGACGTTCCACCGCATGTCGACCGCGTGCTCAACAAGCCTCCCAAGCTAAAGGAACTGCGTGCCGCTTTAGCGGAATTGTCAGGAATTGCGCTGCCTGCCGCGGCGCAGGATTCCCACTAGCCGGCGTGATGCCCAGGGGCACTCCAAACACGGTTCACTACTGGCCAAGAACGCGATGGGAGTTTGCGAAATCCCCGGCGTTCTCCTGGCATTGCTCTGCGATGGTTTGCCGTGGCAGATCTGCGGTGAAGTAGAAAGTGCTTCCTTTGCCCGGCTGGCTCTCCATCCACAGGCGTCCGCGCATCATCTGCACAAGCCGGCAGGAGATCGCAAGGCCAAGTCCGGTACCGCCATACTTCCGCGTCACTGAATTGTCAGCTTGGGTGAAAGCCTGGAAAATAGTTTCCTGCTTTTCAGCTGGAACTCCAATCCCGGAATCCTTAACTGCGAATTGAAGTAACGATTCGGCTTCGTTGTCATTGGGCTTTCCCACGTTTACCGTGACGCCACCCTGGGACGTAAATTTAATGGCATTGCCGACAAGATTCACCAGAACTTGGCGCAGGCGCGTAGGATCGCCTCGTACCGCATCGGGGACATCGGGCGCCACCTGCCACGAAAGTGATAACGACTGCTCGCGCGCCCGAAATTCCAGTGCGCGCATCATATCGTCCAACGTATTGCGCAGGCTGAAATCAATAGTTTCAAATTCCAGCCGGCCTGCCTCGATCTTGGAAAAGTCGAGAATATCGTTAATCAATTTCAAGAGTGAATCGGCCGAACTCTGCACGATCGTCAAGAACTCTTGTTGTTCGCCGGTGAGTTCGGTTTCCAAGGCTAATGCCGTCATGCCAATGATGCCATTCATGGGCGTTCGAATCTCATGGCTCATGTTGGCGAGGAACTCACTCTTTGCGCGGCTGGCAGCTTCAGCGGCTGCTTCGGCGCGGGCGCGTTCCGTGACCTCCAATTGGAGCGCATTGTTGGCTTGCGCAAGGTCGACAGTGCGTTCCTTAATGCGCACTTCGAGGTCTTCGGCGTGTTCGGCATCTCGCCGGAACACTGAAAATGTACTGGACAGCAATCCGACCAATACGAAGCCTTCACCGACAATTTTCAGTATATGTCCGGATGTGAACATACTATCGCCGGTGCGAACGTACATCGAGAGATAGAGGAAATGGCTGATGGAGAACACGATCAGCGAAAGCAGGAGGGAATGTTCTAATTCATCACTTCTCCACACGCCCTTCCGGTAGTATCCAATGGCTGCGAATAGAAATAGGAAGGCCGGAATAAACTCGGTCGGATGGTGGAACAGTACGCTCGGCAAATCCACCGGCTGGAGTGGCACAAAAGCAAAGAATATAAAATTGAAAAGGATCCAGAGACCCACCAGCAGGTAAACGATTCTTTCGGTCATTCGTCCGACAGTAGGGCGCTTCCTCCAGGCGAACAGGCTGGCGCAGAGCAGCAGGCTCATAAAAACGCGGGACATTGTGCCGCTCCAGTGTAAGAGGGCTGCGAATCCTGAAGGCATGCGCCCGGCGAGGAAGGTCGACGTGATCAGAGCGTGCCATCCGTCCATGATCCCGCAACCGATAAAACCGCTTCCAATCAGCAGAAGCATCTGGCTACGTTTGGCGTAATAACTAGCCAAGGCGAGGACGCCGATGGTCAGTGCCATCTGAGTGGCGATGACTTCTAAAATAGTATGGAATTCCGGCGTGGCACGCCCGGAGAGGCGGGCGACGACCGGCGCTGACACGACGAGCAGCAGCGTAACGACGATCGCGCGTTTCGGACCTTGTCTGTTTGGGGCAGACGGCAAAGGCACCCCTCTGGTATTACCATCGGCCTAAACCATTGGAGACTTGAATGGTGGCGCAGCCTTTCCCTCACCGTGGGATCACTTTGTAGAATTAGGGCAAGCGTAATAGCAGGTGCGCTCCCCGCCACCGCCTGAACCTAACATGGCTTTCTTTGCAGCCACTTCCGAATGCGCAAGATTCCTCAGAGCTCCACAAGGTTCAACAAGTCAGTTCTTTCTAAGCTGTTGAATATAAAAATGTTAAAGAGGCGCGGCCCACTGAGCCCATGGCCGTTTTCCGCCGTTTAGCAAGATGGGACCTTGCTGACAGCCACAAACTCATACCTCTTGCCGCGCCGATCCGCGATGTGGGACCAAGGCGATTTCGCTTTTCCGCAAAAGGTGTACGATTCCTGAATTTCAGGGATTGGCCAGTACCTGGCCCCGCCTCCCGCCGGAAATGGTGACATCTCACCTTGGCTGAGATGCAATCACCATCAAGGAAAATTCCCGCGGGTTGCGACCTGCGGCGCAATTCGGGCATCCTGGTTTGTGGTATAAGTTTTGTCGGCTAAGCGGACGCAGGCCCATCCGAAGAACGATATGAACGGCGGTGCCTCCATTCCGGCGCGACCCAAGGGGAGTCGTTATGACGCGGTGCTTCGCATCAGTGAAGCGCTTTCCGCATGCCGCGAGACGGAAGACCTGACGCGAATCCTTTCGGAACAATTACGAGAATTCCTCGACTTCTTCCAGTTCTACATCATTGTCTACAAGGAGAATTCAACCGAAGTCGAATGGGCTGTGCTCGGGGCCGAGAAGGATCTCATCAGTGCGTATGCCGACGTACCGGTACAACACCGGCCATCATGGCGGGCATATGCCGCGCAGGAGCCGTTTCACATTGCAGATTGGGACGCAGACGAAAGGGTGCCGGCACGTCTCAAGCAAGGAATTGCAGCCGAAGGCCTTCGGATCGGCCCGCTGGTTTTTGTACCGCTTACGACACCGCATCGTCGCCTGGGCGCGCTGGGAATGTCCGGGTCTCCTGGAACCACGTACAGCAGCGAAGACATTGCCTTTCTCAGTTTGATCGGGCGAGTGGTTGCGTTCGCGATCGATGATAATTTTAATCTCAGGCGGGCCGAGGCCGCACAAGCAGAATTGCTGCTCCAGAATGAGCGCCTGCGACAGAGCGAGAGCCAACTTCAGGAAGTCATCGAAACGATTCCGGTCATGGCCTGGTCGGCAGCAGCAGACGGCGCGGCTGAATTCTTCAACAGGCGGTGGCTGGACTACGCTGGCCTTTCCGCGGGTCAGGTGCATGGTTGGGGCTGGATCAATGCTGTCCATCCGGATGATCTGAACAGGCTTGCAGATTACTGGCGCGGACTGCTTTCTTCCGGGCAATCAGGTGAGATCGAAGCGCGACTGCGCCGTTTCGACGGGGTGTACCGCTGGTTTCTATTTCGCGCGACTCCGTCACTCGACAACGGAAAGGTCGTGAAATGGTACGGGACCAATACGGATATCGAGGAACGCAAAAAGGCGGAGCAGGCCGTTGCCGTTCAGAATACCCGTCTGCAGCTTCTTCTGAAGCTAACGAAGGAGATCACTTCAAACCTGGATCGTCGAGAACTGCTTCGGGCAATCTCGGCGAGTGTTCGAGAAGTCATGGATTTCGACGCAGTCCATATTTCGCTCGCCGATCCGGAATCGGGGAAATATCGGCTGTTCGCGTTGGATTTCCCGGAGGGAAAGGGTTTTATCAAGGAGGAAATGCTTATCGAGTCGGTCGGCGCCTGTAAAAGAGCTCTGGAAACGCTGCAACCGACAACCAGGAATATTTCCAATCCCCAGGAATTCCCGCCCGATCTATACAAGTTGTTGCTGGCGGAGGGGCTGAAGACTCAATGTGTCATACCGCTTGTTAGCCGCGGCCAAGTTGTCGGAGCTCTGACCATTAACCGCAGCACCGCTGATGCCTTCCTGCCGGGTGAGATCGATTTTCTCAATGAAGCGTCTGGCCAGGTTGCCATCGCGATAGAGAATTGCCTGGCCTTCAGCGAGATTTCCGAACTGAAGGAGAAACTTGCGCAGGAGAAGCTTTATCTCGAAGAAGAAATCCGGTTCGACATGGGTTTCGACCAGATCGTGGGGACCAGTCCGGAGCTCAATCGTGTTTTGCAACTGGTCGAAACGGTGGCGCCCAGCGATTCGACCGTTCTGTTGCTCGGTGAAACAGGAACCGGCAAAGAGTTAATCGCCCGAGCGATTCACGACCGTAGCGGCCGTAAGAATCGCACCTTCGTAAAACTGAACTGCGCGGCGATTCCCACCGGCCTGCTGGAGAGCGAGTTATTTGGTCATGAAAAGGGAGCTTTCACAGGCGCTATTACCCAGAAGATTGGCCGGCTCGAATTGGCTCACCAAGGCACGCTCTTTCTGGATGAAGTGGGCGACATTCCGCTTGAAATCCAGCCGAAGCTCTTGCGCGCACTGCAGGAGCAGGAGTTCGAGCGGCTCGGAAGCACCCATACACGGAAAGTGAACGTTCGGCTCGTGGCTGCCACCAACCGTGATCTTCAAAACATGATCGCAGCGCGCGAATTTCGTAGCGATCTGTATTACCGTCTCAACGTCTTTCCGATTCGCATTCCGCCGTTGAGGGAACGCAAACACGACATTCCTCTGCTGGTGAGTTATTTCGTTCAGAAGTTTGCGAACCAGATGCAGAAGAAAATAGAGAGCGTTCCTGAGAGTGTCCTGAAAGCGCTAACGGCATGGCAGTGGCCTGGGAATGTTCGCGAACTTGAAAATTTCGTCGAGCGCGCTGTGATCCTCTCACGCGGCCGATCGCTGGCCGCGCCGCTCGCGGAATTGCGGAAGGTCAGTAGCGCCGAGCCCAAGGCCACCGCAAATCACGACGAGATCGCCCGGATTGTCAAGGAAACCATCAACGCCCTACAGGGGAACAACGGCATTACCGACGAGCGCCTTAAAAGGCAGCGGGATGAGATTGTCCGCGCGCTCACGGAGGCGGAAGGGCGAGTCGGAGGCGCGGACGGAGCTGCGGCGCGCTTGCGGATGAACCGGACAACGCTACTAGCTCGGATGAAGAAATTGGGGGTCGATCCCCACGATTACACTTGATTTTCCACTCGGCCCTGACTGTCAATCAGTCTTTGACAGTTCCAACTCTCCCATACCTGACGCCATTCTCGCCTTCAGATTCAAGTAGTTGGAGCCCAGGCTCTTTGGTGCATGCGTTGCGTTCTCAAGCCCAAGGAGAGTCCTGGGATGTTGAAGATTACGGTGGTTCAGGGCCGGTGCCAGCTCCGACTGATCGTCGAGGGCAGACTCATCGCCCCTTGGGCAGCTGAGCTCACGAGTGCGTACGAAGCTGCCCGAACAGATCTTGAAGACCGCGAACTGGTGGTTGATCTAAGAAGCCTAACCGGGATTAGTCCGGAGGGAGACGCGGTATTGCTGCAGTTGGTGCGTGAAGAGGTGAGATTCCTCTGTGGTGTCTACTCGAGGCAAGTCCTAAAGCAACTGGTCTGTAAGACGAGCGGAAGTTTCCGCGAGGCCGAGGATGATTCCACAGATTCTGACACGTGAACGCCCGGAGCTAAGACGGACAGCTACGGCTGTCATTGTCGCGTTGACAGCATTGACTCTTCGCTGAGCCGGATCAAGCCACCTTTATCGAAGTGAAGACTTTGGCCGCACTTTTGAGGCGACACCTCTAACGAAATATCGCCGACTTCTTGAAAGCTGTTGAACTCTCGGCTTCTCGCATCCTCAGAATCATCTACAGCACCTTGCCGCATCCTGCAATGGGGAAAGATTCATCAGGATCGCCCGCTGTAGCCACGCGGACTACTGACAGGTCATTGTAATGGAAATCGCGTTGAATGGAATCGCGTTGGTTTCTATGAAGGCAACGGAGAGCAGATCTCCCTTGCTTACGCTTACCGTATGCGTGGTGTCGGTGCACGACCCGATGGTTGTGTTGGTGGTCACCTGACAAGTTATTAAGGACGCTGACAGGTTGTGGTAGACCGTGATGGTCGTTGTATCCGACCCGGAAGGCTCAAAAGGGTTTATCGTTACACTGAGGCTGCCCAAGGTGCAAGCAGTGGGTGACGGAAGCGATTGCGTGCCCACCGAGGTGTTGTTGTGGATGTCCGACATAAACCCGACCGGCGGAACGAAAAACATCGTGCCCGCATCCATGCCGGGGTTTTGGAGGCCGGTGAAATATGCGGTCCCGCTGGACGCGCTGCCTGTGGGGCCCGTCGCGCCGGTTGCGCCCGTGGCCCCGGTTGCGCCTGTAGTGCCAGTGCCGGTTGCGCCAGTCGCACCAGTTGCTCCGGTGGCGCCTACGGCGCCGGTTGAACCAGTTGCTCCAGTCGAACCAGTTACTCCGGTCACTCCGGTCGCACCGGTTGCGCCCGTGGCTCCCACGGCGCCGGTTGGACCGGTAACGCCCGTCGCCCCGGCGGGTCCTATCGGACCTGTTGCGCCGGTTACGCCAGTCGCGCCCTGCGCGATGACAGTCCAGGGGGCACCATTCGATGGAAGATTGCCAACGTTGTTATTGGTGCCGCTTTGATAGGTGGACCCTTGATAAGTGACTAGACTTCCGACACTGTAAGTGGTGCCTGGATTATAAGCCGTCACCTGGCTGAAACTCCCCGGCGCTCCCGTAGCACCAGTAGGGCCTGCCGGACCGGTCGCTCCCGGAGCACCCGGCGCTCCCGCACCGCCTGGATAGCCGGCCGATCCAGCCGGACCCTGCTGCCCTGTGGCCCCGGCCGGTCCGGTTGCGCCTGCTGGTCCTGCCGGCCCTGTCGGTCCAGTGGGGCCAATTGGGCCAATTCCGAATGATGCGCCCAAGTTGACAGCAACCGTACCCGTGGCCGCGCCGGGCGGCACAATCACTGCGATGGTATATATGCCCAAGCCGGTGTAGGTTGCCGATGAGACTTGCGCAGCTGCCCCATTAATCGTGACAACGGGAATCGCCAAAACCTCGCTTGTCCCTGTAGGAACGGTGCCGCTCGGCACGGCCGGAGTGATGGCCCCCAATCCCGTAGCCACGATGTACACCGTACTGCCCGGTGCTGCATTCGTGGTCGTGGTGTTGAGGATCATCGGCACGCCTATCGAAGTGCCCTGTGCGAAAAACATGCCCAGATCCGCGGAGACGACGGTCAACAAGAACGGTGCGCTGGTTGCATCGTTCGCGGTGACAGTCACGTTCACCGATGGCACTCCGGCTGGAATCTCGAATGGAACTTGGACGTTGACTTGTGTGGAACTCACGTAAACGATGGGGGCTGCAAGCGCGCCGAACTTGACAGAAGTGCCTCCAAGGCTCAGCGGAGCGCCCGGTGGAGTGGCGTCCAGAGTTACGCCGCTGGAAAGATTTGTACCGTAAATGCTAATCAACTCGCCGCGAGCGATGTTACCCGTGGAGACTGCTTGAGGCGCGGCGCTTTTGATCGCGGCGATCTGCGGCGTCTGCGAATATCCTAAAACCGCACCGGCTATCAGCGCGATTCCACACACGAATACCGGCCGATATCTCATATCCGGTTGTCAGAGCCTCCCTGGGGCACGCCGGAACCGGAACTGGTCCCAGCCGGGCCGAACGCCGTCCAAAACAACTTTCGGTCAATATGTTCTCATAAAGCGCCTCTAGCGGCAAGCCAAAAATCGGTGCGTGTTCCATGTTTACATTCATTCGAGGTCATTGCTGGCGTTTGTATTCAGGGCCCAGGCTAGGTTGTTGCGCGCCAGTTCTTGATCGCCTGAAGATCCGCTTGGATCGCGGGATCCCACAGTTTTAACGTCGCGTAGGCCGCCCACATTGTTATAGGCTTCCGCAGAGCTTGGCCGGCGGTAGACCGCGCGGTCGGCGCCGCCCTGCATCCGGATAGCGGCGCGCCCGATAATAGGTCAACGACAGTTCGAACCATTGTTCCGGAGTGCGCTGTTGCGGCGAAATTGAGCGATACGAAAGATGCTTCAACTGCATGATTCGTTTGGTCAGGGCGGGGCGATTTGAACGCCCGCCCCCCTGCGCCCAGGGCGGTTGTTGTGATTTCGAGAAAATTCCTTATTTTCAACGCGTTTTGTTTCAGTTACTTCGAGGTGCCCGAACCCTGGACCACCGTCGCAAATCGAAAAATGTGGCAAGTCCCTTCCGAGTTTGCCAGCGACAGAGGAACTGCTATTTGAGATCCGTAAGCCGTTCGGGCATGTCAGCCAACACGTAGCTCATCACCGCGATCGACGCCACGTTGAGCTGAAATTCGCGTGGGACAATTTTGTCGAACGTGTCGGCGTGCGTGTGATGCCAGTTGGGGTAGAGCGTTTCGACCGTCTTCACGGCAAAGCCCGGTACGCCTTCCGCAGCAAGCGCGCGAATATCGCCGCCGGTACCTCCCTTCGCTATGATCGCGCCGCCATCGACGCTTTTCAGCAATGCGCCGATCTCGATGGCGCGGCGAAATTCGCCTGGCGTGCGTTTGTCCTGATCGGCCGCTCCAAAATTGAAGCCAATCGGCTTTTCCGCCCCGTTATCCATTTCGATGGCGGCGATGTGATTCTTGAGCTGGTCGCCGATCATCGCGCGATAAGCCCGGCCGCCCGCGCCGCCGTTTTCTTCATTCACCCAAAACACCACACGGATAGTGCGGCGCGGCTGCAATCCAAGACGCTTGATCAGGAGCAAGGCTTCGAGCGACGCCATCATCCCGCTGCCATCGTCATTCGCTCCCTGGCCGACGTCCCACGAATCGATGTGCCCGCCAATCACCACCACTTCCTCCGGTTTTTCGCGGCCGCGCAATTCGCCCATCACATTGTGAGAATCGGCGTCGGGCTCTTGATGCGCCTCCATCTTCAAGCGCACTCGCACTGGCACTCCCCGCGCCACCAGGCGCTGCATCATCAGCGCGTCTTCTACACTCACGGCCGCCGCCGGGATTCTCGGCACGCCCTCCGCGTACGGATCCAGGCCCGTCGTGCGTGGAACCTGGAGAGTATAGCCCGACTTCACCAGCACTCCCACCGCGCCAAGCGCCGCCGCGCGTGACGGTCCCACGGTTACCGCTTGTCGAAACCCAGGCGTGCGATACGTTTTGTCGTCGGCATCGGCGGTGAAGAGAACGATTTTTCCCGCCACTTTTTCGCGCCCCAGCGCCGCGAGCCGATCGGGATTTTCAGCGGGCACAACTTCGGCCGTGATGCCTTGCTCCCCGGTCCCCACGCTCATTCCGAGCCCGATCATCATCAGCGGCTTCTCGGCAGGTTCGAGCATCACCGCAGATTCTTTGCCGCGCACCCAGTATGGAACCTTCACCGGCGGCGTCTGCACATTTTCAAGACCGGCCGCTTTCATTTCAGCAGCTGCCCATTGGATGGCACGTTCCAGCGATGCCGATCCGCTCAGCCGGTTGCCGATGCGATCGCAGAGATACTCCAACCGGGCGGTGCTGTTTTGATCGGCCAGAGCGGCTGCGATCAGCTGTTGCGCGACAGTGCCGTAACGATCGGAGATCGAAGATGAATCGGCGGCGTTGGCAGTACAGCCGATCAGGAACACCGCCGTTGCGAACGACACTTTAGTGCAAGTCACTTAGCCGCTCCGGCATGTCAGCCAGCACGTAGCTCATCACTGCGAGCGACGCCACGTGAAGCTGAAAATCGCGCAGCACAATCTTGTCGAAACTATCGGCATTGGTGTGATTGGTCTGCTCATAGGAAATGTTTACGGTTTGAATTCCGAATCCCGGCACTCCATGATTGGTGACAGAGGCGATGTGTCCGCCTCCACCTCCGGGACTCATCTTGCCGCCATCGATGCTCTTCAGCAGATCGCCCAGTTCCAGTGCTCGCTCGAAGGCTCGCGGGTTGACCTTCCAATCCTGCGAACCGCCGAAACCATATCCAATAGGCTTCTCCGCTCCCCGATCATCCACCAGCGCCGCCACGTGATTTTGCACTTCGTTTCCGATCATGGCGCCATATGCACGTTCGCCCGCGCCCCCATTCTCTTCGTTCACGAAAAAGAGCACGCGGATGGTGCGGCGCGGATGCAGCCCGAGCTTCTTGATCAGCAAGACGCTTTCTAACGCCGCCATCGCGCCGCTTCCATCGTCTTGCGCTCCCTGACCGATGTCCCAGGTATCCAGGTGCCCGCCCACGAGCACCACCTCTTCGGGCTTCTCGGTGCCGCGCAGTTCGCCAATCACGTTGTGTGACTCGATGTCCGGCTCCTGATGGTCGTCCATCTGAATGCGCACCTCGACGGGAGTGCCCGCCGACACCAACCTCTGGATCATCAGCGCGTCCTCGGCACTCAAAGCCGCCGCTGGAATTTTCGGCTTGCCATCGTCGTAGGCGATGCCTCTTGTATGCGGCGTCTGAACCAGCACTGCGACTGCTCCTAGGGCGCCGGCCACTAGAAATCCGCGCTCCACCGTCGGCGAATTGGCTTGAGGGGTAAACAGGACAATCTTGCCGGCCACGCGTTCGCGGCCCATGGCGGTTAATTCATCCGGGTTCTTTGCCGTGAGAACTTCGGCGGTGATCCCCTCGCGCGGCGTTCCAACACTCATGCCGAGCCCAATCATTACCAACTGCTTCCGGATCGGCGTGAGCATTACGGCCGACTCAGCGCCCCGCACCCAGTGTGGAACCATTACCGGCGGCGTCTGCACATTCTCAAGTCCGGCCATTTTCATTTCCGCGGCCGACCAGGCTACTGCGTGTTCCAGCGCCTCCGTCCCGCTCAGCCGGTTGCCGATCCTGTCGCACAGATACTCTAGCCGTTTGGTGCTGCGCTCGTCAGCCAAGGCCGCGGCAATCAGTTTTTGCGATACATCTCCGTATTTATCGGAGATCTTCATCGGATCGCCGGCCACTAGCACCGCCGCCGACGTTACCAAAACGATCCAAAGTTTCTTCATATGCCTACGCGTCCTAAAAAATGATCTTCAAGCTCAACTGCGTATTTCTCGGTTCGCCGAATCCCAATCCCGCGCCGCTGCTGCCATTCTTGGTGGCGGTCAGTTCACCGAAACTTCCGCTGGTGAACGTCGCGTTGGGATTAGCCCAGTTCATCCGGTTGAACAGGTTGAAAATCTCCGCCCGGAATTCAACGCTGACGCGCTCGGTAATGGGCGTCCGCTTGAAGATGGAGAAATCCACCGAGCCGAAGCCTGGCCCGTAGAGTGCGTCCCGCCCCATATTGCCGTAAGTTCCCGCGGCCGGCTTGGCGAACGCCGCCGGATTAAAATACTGCACCGCCGTGGTGTTTGTCAGCACCGGCACGTTGGCGTACGGATCGCCCACCAGATTCACGCGATCCTGATTCTCGCCCGTGCCGCTCACATTCGTACCGGCAAGAATATTAAACGGGACGCCAGTCGAAAACGTAAACAGCGAATTGAACTGCCAACCCTTGGTGAGCAGCGGCGCGAAGTGCGCCCATTGCGGCGCCTGATAGCTGATGAACCCGGATACGATCTGGCGCGCATCGAATTTGCTGGACGCTTTGTCGTTCGCGATATCGTAGCTGTTCTCCGGATTGGGCTTGATATCGGATGCGTCGTCGATGGCATGGCCCCAGGTGTAGTTGAAATTCACAGATAGGCCGTTCCAGAGGCGTTGCCGCAGCTCGGTCTGCAACGAACTGTAGTCCGAATACGCGATGGTGTTGTATTGGTTGATAGTGCCGAGCGTCGGATATTCCGCCGCTAGCGGCCGCACTCCGTTGATGGGCTGATTGATGTCGAAGAAAATCGGCAGATCTCGTCCGAAGCTTCCGACGTAGCCGACTTGAAACAGCGTGGCTTTGCCGAGTTCCCGCTGGATATTGAAGTTGACGGTGTGCACGCGCGGCGTCGAAAAGTTGGGGTTCGCCGCCAGCACGCCATACGGCGGCGGAGGCACACCCGCGCTGCCAAAGATAGGAACGCCAGGCGCGAAAACAACGTTAGTCGCCGACACCGCGTAAATGCGTCCTGGCCCTGCGGGATTTTGATTCATGCCTGTGGCGCCACCGTTGCTGATGGTGGTGAATCCGAAAGTCGCGGGCGTAGGCAGGTCGTAATAGATGCCATATCCGCCGCGCAGCACGGTTTTGGGCAGCCACTTCGGCGCGTAGGCGAAACCCACTCTGGGCGCAAAATTCTTTAGGTCGTTGTGATACAGATCCCCGGTGGTAAAGCCTTTCGCGGGGGTGAAATTATACAGTTCCATGCCCGTGCCCACGCCGTGCACTTCACCCAGGTAGGTGTAGCGCACGCCGAAGTTCACACTTAGCTCCTGGCTTACGCGAAACGTGTCGTGCGCCCACCAGTCGAACGAATTGTAGGCGTAGTTCCAGGCCTGGTTGCCCAGTACGATGGTCGCTCCATTGGAATTGCTCGGATATCCGGCCATGAAATCCGCCAGCGCTTTGAGCGACCCGGAAAGCGACTTGTTGGACGCCCATGGCCCGCGCGATCCATCGAAGGTAAATTCGCCACGCCCGTCGGTGAAGTATTCCGAATCGTAATCGGTGCGGCGAACCTCCGCTCCAAACTTGAATTGGTGGCGTCCGGTGGAATAGGAAAGATTGTCGACCAGATGGCCCATGGGATCGGTCCGGTCGAGCGGGCCTCCGTTGCTATTGCCAATGGTGGTGAATCCCGAAATGCTGATGTAAGGCGAACCGTTGAGCCTGGAGCCGGTGTTGAGCCCGGCGGCCAGCGGGTTGAAGGAAGTATTAAGATCGTCGATGCCCATCCAGAAATAGTTCACGCCAAACGTAATTTGATTGGTCAGCTTGGGAGACCACAGATCGGTCTCCGATAGCCCGAAGTTGTGGATGTGGGCCGGGATGCTTTGGAAGAACGGATAAAAGTTTGAGGAGCCGGCTCCGATCTGCGATCCATCGCCACCGATATAGCGGAAGAAAATAGAATGCTTGTCGTTGAAGTAGTGATCCACGCGCGCCACGGCGTTGTAGCTGATGAATTGATTCTGCGCCTGGCTGGTGAAATTGTTGCTGCTCGCGGGACCGTTGCGACTATTCGCCGGAAAGAAATTCAACAGATTCGTCGAGACGGGATTTACCGTCACGTTGTACTGCTGCAGCACGCCGCTGGCTGCCGTGACCCACGCCCCCGAGGGTGAAGTGGCCAGGCCGGAGATGGCCGCGTTGGCGCGCTGCGATTCGCCATTCAGAAAGAAGAAGGTCTTGTTGGCGATGATGGGGCCGCCCACGGAAAAGCCGAACTGGTTGTTGCGGATCACCTGCTTCGGCGTTCCAGGACTGAGCAATGGAGAACGCGACGCCAACGCCTCGTTTCGGTTGAATTCGTACAACGTTCCGTGGAACTGATTGCTGCCGGACTTGATCACGATGTTGGCGTTCGCGCCGCCGTTGCGGCCCATATCCGACTCGGCGTTGGACTGGATGGACAGTTGATCGATCGCCTCGATCGGCAGATAGACATCCGGGTTGTTTCCCACACCGCCCTGGTTCAACGCGATATTGTTGCCCGATCCGTCGTTGTTGTCCACGCCGTCAATCTGGTAATTGATAAAGTTAGTGCGCGTCCCGTTTACCGACAGGTTGCCGGGGTTGTCGGCGGCCTGAATGCCCGGCGCCATCTTCAACAACTGGCGGAAATCGCGGCCGTTGATCGGAAGATCGTTGACGGTTTGGCTGTCTACAACCACGGCAAGATCGCTGGAAGTAGTTTCGATCGCCACCCGCGCCGCCGTTACCACCACGATGGATTGCTGCGCGGCGACGCTGAGCTGAACCGGAATGTCGGTGGTTTTCGAAACTGCGACATCCACGTGATCGATTTTTTGGGTGGCGAAGCCCGCCCTCGTTACGGTAAGCGTGTAAGCGCCCA
>Ga0210383_10001220_pt1 | contig 23580 bp, 16 predicted proteins | sample IncBWC14OmetaG_FD_160072 | JGI IMG/M metagenome (GOLD analysis project Ga0210383, IMG submission 160072) | Forest soil microbial communities from Barre Woods Harvard Forest LTER site, Petersham, Massachusetts, United States - Inc-BW-C-14-O ... | reverse complement strand
TCCTGCATCAATTGCCTGCGCACAATTCCCTACATCAAAGCGTGGGCGGAAAAGTACAAGGATCATGGGCTTGTCGTTATCGGCGTCCACACGCCGGAATTCGCCTTCGAGCGCGATGTCGATAACGTGCGCCGCGCCGTGTCTGATCTGAAAATCGGTTATCCGGTCGCGATCGACAATGACTACAAGGTTTGGCGCGCGTTCGACAACGAATACTGGCCGGCGCATTACTTTATCGACGCCGAAGGCCGCACGCGTTATCACCATTTCGGTGAAGGCGACTATGACGGGTCGGAGCGCGTCATTCAGCGGCTTCTCGCCGAAGCCGGCAACAGCGGCGTCCCCCAAAGCCTCGTGAGCGTTGCGGCCTCGGGCGCGGAGGCAGCTCCGAGTGAGGGCGACGACAAATCGCCGGAGACCTATATCGGCTACAACCGCGCCGATAATTTCGTATCGCCGGGCGGCATCGTCGAAGATGAAAATCACCTCTACGATTCCGCGGACCCGAAGCTCAATCAGTGGAGCCTGTCAGGCGATTGGCTGGTCAGCGGCGAGCGCGCAACGCTCACCTCGGACAACGGCAAGATCATTTATCGGTTTCACGCACGAGATCTGCATCTTGTTCTCGGCCCCACGGCCGACGGCAAACCCATACAGTTTCGCGTGACGATCGATGGCCAAGCACCGGGCGAAGACCACGGCGCCGACACCGATGCGGACGGTCATGGCGTCGTCAATGGACAACGGCTATATCAATTAATTCGTCAGAGCGGCGCTATAAAAGACCGCACGTTCGAGATTCAATTTCTTGATCCTGGCGTTCATGCTTACGCATTCACGTTCGGCTGAGCTGCGGCGTCGCGGCTAGAGCAAATTGTTTTGGGTCGATCAAAAACTGCTCTAGCATTTTGATTGAGCATGATCTTTTCGGAAAACCGGTTTCCACTTTTCCGGATCATGCTCTAGCCAGGCAGAAAAGCAGTTCGTGCACTGCCGGAATCGGAAATCTCTTCCACCGACGCGCCGTAGAGTCGCTCCAATTCGGTGCGGACCAGGATTTTTCCGGTATCGCCTTCGCCGATCCTTTCGCCATTGCGCATGAGATAGGCCCGATCGGCGGCACGCATCGCGTGATTGGGATCGTGAGTCGTGAACAGCACGCCATGGCCCGACGCCGACAGATTGCGAATTTCCTGCATCACTTTGCCCTGGTTGCCGAAATCAAGGCTTGCCGTCGGTTCGTCGAGGATGATGTAGCGCGGCTCTTGCGCCAGGGCGCGGGCGAGCAAGACCAGCTGCCGCTCGCCGCCCGAAATCATCGTGTAGGGCCGGTCCCTCAAATGCGCGATGCCGAGACGCTCAAGGCTCTGCGCAACGATGGCGCGGTCCGCCGCCGCAGGCGCGCTCAAAAGACTGTTGTGCGCCGTGCGGCCCATGAGCACGATCGCCTCAACAGTAAAAGCAAATGTCGCGACATGGGATTGCGGCACATAGGCCAAGAGTTGCGCACGTTCGCTGTTGGAAAAGTCCGACAGCGCCCGTTCACCCAGGCGCACCTCACCCGACAGCGGCGGCAACAGTCCCAGCAATGTTTTGAGCAGCGTCGTTTTGCCGCCGCCGTTCGGCCCAAGCAGCGCAAGCACCTCGCCGGGTACCAGCGAGATATCGAGGTGACGGCCGACGACGCGGTCGCGGTAGCCGATGGCGAGGTCGCGGCCGCAGAGCATCATGCGCTAGGACCAGGTCTTGGATACGCCCGCGAGCAGCCAAATGAAGAACGGCGTGCCGACGAAGGCGGTGAGAATCCCCAGCGGAATCTCGATCGGTGAGACGGTGCGGGCGATCGTATCGATCACCAGGAGAAATCCGCCGCCCAACAAGGCCGCCGCCGGAACGAGCCGTCCAAAATCGGGCCCGACGAGAGTGCGGGCGATGTGCGGTACAACGAGGCCGACCCAGCCGATGATGCCAGCCGTCGCGACGCTTGCTGACGTCACCAGCGTAGCCGCAGCGATCACGGCGATGCGCAGCGGGACAACGGGCAGCCCAAGCGCGCGCGCCTCCTCATCCGGCAATGACAGCACGTTGATTCGCCAGCGCAAGGCAGCCAGAACGAATGTGCCAAGCGCGACCGGACCGAACAACGGAATAAGATCGGCCGGACTCGTGGCGGCGAGGCTCCCCAGCAGCCAGAAGGTCATGGCCGGAAGCTGATTGTAAGGATCAGCGAGATATTTCACGAGACCGACGCCGGCGCCAAGCAGTGCGCCGATGACGACGCCGGCGAGCACAAGAACAAGGACCGGGTCGCGGCTACGCACCGCGGAGCCGATCGCATAGACCGCAGCGACCGCAACAACTCCGCCAAGAAATGCGAGCGCTTGGATCGCAAATATGCCGAGCGAGAAATAGATGCCGATAACGGCGCCAAGCGCGGCACCGGAAGAGGCGCCGAGCAAATCGGGCGAAACCAGCGGATTGCGGAAAAGGCCCTGAAAGGCTGTGCCCGCAACGGCCAAAGCGGCGCCGATCAGCACGGCGGCGACGACGCGGGGTCCACGGACATGCAAGATGACATCCACCGCCGCTGCCGGAACGTCGGGCGTGCTTCCGGTCAGCTTCGCGGCGATGACGCTGACCACGTCGCCCGGACTAATCGGATAACGGCCGACCGCGAACGCAATCAGCAGCGCGCTGATGAGAACGGCGAGCGCGGCGATCTGCCCGGAAACAGATGAGCGGGTCATGCTTGGAGGATATCAAGCGTGGGCGCCGAGGATAGCGTCGATTTGGGCGTCGCTCGGCGTCATATGATAAAAGCGCTGAAAGAATTCGCGGGTGATCGGGCGCAGATCTTCGGGGAACTGATCCGGATAGAGGACTTTAGCGAGCCACCAAAGACCCACGAGCCGGTTCACCGACGGCGGAAAATCGACCCAGCCGAAGGGCAGCCCCGGCGACAGATAAACCCGGCCCGCTTGCACCGCCTTGATCGGCGCCCAGGCGGCGTCGGTTTTCACGCTCGCGGCAAACGCCGGCTCGATGGTGATGATGACGTCGGGATTCCATGCGAGCACCTGCTCCAAGGAAACGGTGGCCATGCCGCCTTTCCGCTCGCCCGCGACATTGCGCGCGCCGAGAAACTCGATCGTTTCGACATTAATCGAGCCGCCCTGCCCGGTTTCGAGCCCGCTTGGCCCCCGGCCGTAATAAACACTAGGTCTCTGCGCATCGGGTATCTTGTCGATCCGGCCCTTGATGGTCCCGATCGTCCGCTCGGCGTAGCGCGCAAAATCTTCCGCCTGCGCCTCGCGGTGCGTCAGCGCGCCGAGCTTGCGGTAGGTTTCCGCGCAAGCGTCGAAACGGCCGTTGAGCAGCGCGTAGGGAATTCCGGCCTGCTCCTGCACCTGATTGGCCAGCGAGACATAGGTGTTATTGATCGTGCCGACATCGAGGATCAAGTCCGGCTTGAGCTTCAGCAAAGTCTCGAGGTCGGTGGTGTTGCCGCGGCCGGTGAGCCGCCCGACTTCCGGTTTGTCGCAGGCGCCCGGTCCGAGGAATACGCATTGCGGCGCGTCGGGCTTGCGCGTCCATCCGAGCAGCAGGTCGGGCGCGAACGTGTAAAGAAGGATCGCGGCCGGCGGTCCGGCGGCAAAGATGCGCTCGACCTTGTCCGGGATTGCAATGGCGCGGCCGGCGTCGTCGGTCACGCTCGCCGCGCGCGCCATGCGCGCCGTCAGCACGGTGGCCGAAAATCCGGTCAGTAGCGCGCGGCGATGGATGATCATGTCACTGTACTTGTATTATGCCGCGACGCGCGGAGCCTTTGGCCGGACGGCCCGCAGATCCTAGTCGATGCCGACCATCACATCGCTCGCCTTGATCACGGCGTAAGCCGTCTGTCCGGCGGCAAGCTTCAATTCGTCGGCGGCTTCGTTGGTGATCGACGAAGTGACGACGGCGCCGCCGATGTCGATTTTGACATGCGTGGTGGTCGCGCCCTTTTTGACCTCGACGATTTTGCCCTTGAGCTTATTTCGCGCGCTCAGCTTCATGGTGTTTCACCTTTCTCCTGCCCCGGCGCGAAGCCGAAGCTCGTCAAAATCCTTTGTCCGTCGGCGGACCGGACGAATCGGGCGAATTGCGCAGCTGCCGGCGGCGCCCCGGTCACGACCGTTAGCCCGTAATCGGCCCCCACCGCAAGTTCCGGCGGAAGCTGGATAATCTGCTGATCGGGATACTGCTTTTTTGCTTCTGCCGCCGCCGTGCAATAGGCCAGAAAAATGTCGGCATGTCCCTCGGCGATGTGCCAACCATAGACCGCGCGGCCGGCCGGAGGCGCGGCGCTGTCGGCAGCGCCGGTCAGCTTTTGCGCCTTCTGCTCAAGTGCAGCGCGCGCACCCGGTCTAATGGCGTCTGCTTTCGCGAACACCTCCCAGGCGTAATCGCCGGAGGGATCTGATTTCGGCGTCGACGTGCCGAGCGTTACCGCCGGATCGAGCAGGCGATCAAGCAGGCTTGAACCGTCCACCGCAAGGCCGGGTCTCGCCAGTGCGCAAAGCTGGTTGCGCGCAAACAGGTACACCGGACCGCTCCTGTGCGCCGCGCTGAGCGCCGCAGGGTGCTCCATATTGGCGGAGGCAAAGACGTCGGCCTTGGCGCCATCGACGATCTCGTCCTTGAGCGCGCCGGATGGGCCGAACTTCGCCGGAACATGGTGGCCGGTTTGCGCTTCGAAGGCCTTGGCAACTTCGGTCAATGCGCCGCGCAGGCTTCCCGCGGCGTAGAGCTGAATGTCATCCGCGTGTGCTGTCTGTGCGGGCACGGTCAGGACCACGAAAATTGCATAGGCAAATAGTCTCCGCATACGAAAAAGCCCCGGGTTTAAAGCACAGCCGATGTGTCGCGATAGGCTTCGCCCGTCGTTCACACTGCGCGGCAACGCTATATTCATGCTGATATAGCGTATCTTGCCGACATTGCCGAGTTTAGACATGGCCCAAGCCAAGCCGCATCCGGCAACCATTTCGAAATCCGCAATCCTGCTGTCGCGCGATAAAGCTTGCGGGAAACACGATCCGCGGGTGACCGGCATTTGACATGGGCCGCCTAGCCTCCGATGTCAGCATGTGGCACTTAGCCGACATGGCCTGGCGGACATGGCTTGACCGCTGAACGCATCACCGCCACGACGCATATTTATGAAAAAGATCGGCTTCCTGTCATTTGGCCATTGGACCCCTTCGCCCCAGTCGCAGGTGCGATCGGGCTCCGACGCCCTCCTGCAATCAATCGACTTGGCCGTCGCGGCCGAGGAGCTCGGCTTGGACGGCGCCTATTTCCGGGTGCATCACTTCGCCCGTCAGCTCGGCTCCCCCTTCCCGCTGCTGGCTGCCGTCGGCGCGAAAACCAATCGGATTGAGATCGGCACGGCGGTCATTGATATGCGCTACGAGAATCCTCTGTATATGGCAGAGGACGCCGGTGCCGCCGACATTATCGCTGGCGGACGCCTGCAACTCGGCATCAGCCGCGGCTCGCCCGAGCAGGTGATCGACGGATGGCGCTACTTCGGTTACGCGCCGGCGGAAGGCATGACCGATGCCGACATGGCCCGGCGCCACACCGAAGTCTTGCTCGAAGTGCTGCGCGGCGAGGGCTTCGCAAAACCCAATCCGCGGCCGATGTTCCCGAACCCTCCCGGCCTGCTGCGCCTCGAGCCGTATTCGGAGGGCTTGCGCGATCGAATCTGGTGGGGCGCCGGCACCAATGCGACCTCGGAGTGGGCGGCGAAGCTTGGGATGAATCTGCAGAGCTCGACGCTCAAGATTGACGAAAGCGGACGTCCGTTCCACGTCCAGCAGGCGGAGCAGATCCGCATCTTCCGTGAGGCCTGGAAGGCGGCCGGTCACGCGCGCACACCGCGTATCTCGGTCAGCCGCAGCATCTTTGCGCTGGTGGACGACCGCGACCGCGCCTATTTCGGCCGCGGCAACGAGAACGACGACACGATCGGATTTCTCGGCGACGATACCCGCGCCATTTTTGGCCGTAGCTATGCCGCTGAGCCGGACATGCTGGTCGAGCAACTCGCGAAAGACGAAGCCATCGCCGAGGCCGACACGCTGCTCTTGACCGTCCCCAACCAGCTCGGCGTCGACTACAACGCCCATGTCATCGAGGCGATCCTCAAACACGTCGCGCCGCGTCTCGGCTGGCGTTGATAGCTGGTTCTGATTTGCTGGCGCTAACGCATCGCATCTCCGGAACTTCACGGCGAGTTCCCGATCGGCGTCACGTAGCTTACTTTTTGTGCAGGACAGCCCATTATTTTTCGTTCAGCGACGAAAAATATCGTGTCATATTTTCTGCCGCGCACTGTCCTTGATGCGCACGCACGTGAGAGGCAAGCTCGGCCCCGACTACCCCGTAGTCGGGGCTTCTTTTCTCTGCACGGACCAGATGACCCGGGGACGCCGCACCTTGCGCGCTCCTGTTATGCGCTCTTAGCGTATCGGCTTGCGGCCTCGCTGACCGGCCGCATTGCCTCTTTGGTTGTTTCCTGCGCCATCGTTGTGAGTTCCCCGCTTTGCTTCTGCAAGGTGTTGGCCTGACGCTCGGCAAAGCTTCGGCATCCTTCGAAGACATCAGTCGGCGACTTTGCTGCTATGAGTTCCTCGGCAAATTCGAACGCCGATTCGGCATGGGCTCTCATCATATCGATCGTCTTGAGATGGAAGTCTCGCACACTGTCAAATGACGTGGCGAAGTTCCTTTCCATTTGCGACCACGATTGCCGTGCAGTCTCCTCGCCTTTTTTAAGATTTTCGCGCGCTGTACGCGTGCTCTGATCCAAGCTGCTCATGCGCCACCTATGCTGATGTGATGATGGTGTAACGCCGGGGGTCAGGGGTCCGTTCCCATCGAACCACTTTTCATCAGCGGCGTTCTTCATGAGGTTCGTCGGTTTCTGACCGTGCGAGCCAGTGGCCCCGGGCACTCCGATTGCATTCTCCGCCCGGGGTCACATGGGGAACCGTCACATAGGAACAGCAGGAACGGCATGAACGCGCCTTCTCGTCCTTCGCCCGATGCGCTCACTAGCCGCATCCCGCTCTTGCGGTTCGCCCATGCCTACCGTGCGGGCACATCAGCCTTTGCGACACTGTAGCCTTTGCGACACTGTCGCGGATGCGTGGCGCCACGAAATCGAGGAAGGCGCGGGTCTTTCGCGGCAACAGGTTTTGCTCGAGATAGACCAGATTGACCGGGAGCGGTTCGGGCTCGTAATCGGCCAGCACGATCTTGAGCTTGCCTTCGGCCACCGCATTCGCGGCCTGATAGGACAGAACGCGCGTCACGCCGATGCCGGTAATGGCCGCGTCGATCGCCGCTTCCGAGAACAGGATGTCGCGCGAGAAGTTAGGGACGACTGAAGCAACGTTATAAGCGCTTGCGGCTAACGACTGGCCACGGCGCGCGACGCAACGGCAGTCGCGTCTACTGTGAAGGTGGCAATCCGCTCGTTCATCGCCCGGGCCTGATTTTCGAGCATCTTCGCGGTCGCCGCGTTTTCCTCAACGAGGGCCGAGTTCTGCTGGACGACCTCGTCCATCTGGCCCAACGCCTTGTTGATCTGCTCGATGCCGCCGGCCTGCTCGGTGCTGGCGCTGGCGATCTCGGCGACAATCGCGGCAACCTTCTTGATCGAGTCCACGATCTCATCAAGCGAACCGCCGGCGCGGTTGACCAGGTCGACACCTTCGCGGACCTGGCCGGCCGAGCTGGTGATCAGGTCCTTGATGTCCTTCGCCGCCTGGGAAGAACGCTGCGCCAGCGTCCGCACTTCGGCGGCCACCACCGCGAAGCCGCGGCCAGCCTCGCCGGCGCGCGCGGCCTCGACCGCGGCGTTGAGCGCCAGCAGATTGGTCTGCCGCGCGATCTCGTCGATCACCCCGATGATGTCGGAAATCTTGCCCGAGGATTCGTCGATCCGCGCCATGGCCTCGACCGCCTTGGCCACGACCTCGCTGCCGCGTTCGGCGACCGCGCGCGTGCTCCCGGCCGAAGTATTGGCTTGCTGGGCGTTCTCGGCGTTCTTCTTCACCGTCGTCGCGATTTGTTCCATGGAGGCGGACGTCTCTTGCAGGCTCGCAGCCTGCTCCTCGGTGCGCTGCGACAGATCCGTGGTGCTGGTCGAGATTTCGCCCGAGGCGCTGGTCACTTCATAGGCAGAGCTTGTCAGCGAGCGGATGGTGTCCTCAAGCTGCGTCATGGTGCTGTTGAAGTTTGCCTTCAGCGCCTGATAGGCGTCCGGGAACGCTTCGGTCAGGCGAAATGTCAGATCGCCGTCGGAGAGCTTTTGCAGGCCGATGCCAAGCGCGTTTACGGCGCGCGTTTGCTCTTCCCCGATCCGCGCCCGCTCTTGCGCGACTTTCGCCTGAGCCGCGGCTTCCGCCTCGGCCAGCTGGGCCTGGCGATCGGCCTCGACCTTCTGGCGCCGCAGCGCTTCGGCAGCTTCCGCCTGCGCCTTCTCGTCGACCAGGGTCTTGAACCGCTCGATCGCATTGGCGACGTCGCCGATTTCGTCCTTGCGATCGAGCCCTGGCAGCACGACGCTGAAATCACCTTCGGCGACTTTCAGCATCGCCTGCTGGATTTGCCGCAGCGGCCCGGTGACGCGGCGGGACACCAGAAGCAGCATGCCGAAAACGATGACAAGCGCCGCCGCCAAAAGGCCGAGCGAGAGCGACAGATCCCACATGGCGTCGGCTTGCCGGGTCACCGTGTGCTCTTTGGCGACGTCGAGCGCCGTGTCGGCAACGGCCAGCACCGAATTGAGCTTGGCGATCGACGCCGGCGTCCAGTCGGCATATTTGAGTTCGACCGGCTGGCCGGCGGCAAGGGCCGTCAGGAGCTTGGTACGCAAGGCCATATAGTCGGCCCCGAACATCTCCTGCTTGGCCTTGTCGACGGCGGCGGTGAAGCGGGCGGGCAGCGGCAGGCCAGCCGCGATTTCCAGGAGCGCCGACCAGGCGGTGTCGACCTTACCGAGATTGTTGGCGTAGGCGGTCAGCGCATCGGGCGGCAAAGGAATCCCGCCGAGCGCATTGCTGATCATCAACGAACAATCGCCGGCGGCGTTGCGCGTTGCCCAGGCGAGCTGTTTCAGCTCCAGGAGCTGGTCGATATAGGCATCATCGAGCCGCACCGACCGGTTGAGCTGCGCCGATGTCGTGTCGAGCAGCGCGATGAGCCCGACAGTGGTCTTGGCGAAGGCATCGCTCAATCCCGCGGGACGTTCCGACTTCGGCAATTTGATCGTGGCCGCAGTTTCCTGATGCTGCGCGGCAAGCGTGTCGACCGCGCTGCGCAAACTGGCCACCGCGCTCGCCTGCTCCGGGAAGTCCGCCGTCTCCAGAACGGCCAACGCCGATTTCAGGTTCGGAAGGTCGAGTTCGCGTGCCTTGGTCAGCGCCGGCGACAGCTCGTTCGCCGGCTGATCGGCAGCCAAGTGCTGCGCCGTCATCGAGCGATCATTGCGCAGGCCGGGCAACGCCGCGAACATATCGGCGGAAGCTTCAATGACGGTGGCTATGCGTCTTGCCGAAACGAGCCGCTTCCAGGAGCTCCACGCGCTCCAGCACGACACCGCGACCACCACCAAGGCCAAGGTCACGATGACCGACTTGAGCAGGACGCTGACAGTGATTTTATTGAGCATAGCCGGTTCCGTCTCCAGGCAAGGGTCGTAACTATGGGCGTGGGATCGACCGGACCGGCGCACGCACTGCGCCAATATCCTAGACGGGATATGGTAAAGAACTGCCTACCCGACCCGGTCACCGCGTCAAAGGGATAGGGATGCGACGCCCAAAGGCCATCCTGATTGACGCTTCAGTTCAGCCCCGCTAACCCCTGACCCGCCAGGGGCCCGTCATGAACGACAAGGAAAGAGCAGCGCTCGGCTCGATCGCCGCGTCCGCCGGTTTGACTGCGGCGAAGGCGGTGGTCGGTCTTCTCACCGGCTCGCTCGCGATCCTTTCGGAAGCCGGTCATTCGCTGATCGATCTTTCGGCGACGGTGCTGACCTATTTCGCGGTGCGCATTTCCGGCAAGCCGGCCGATGCCGAGCATCAATATGGCCACGGCAAGATGGAGAGCGTGACCGCGCTCGCCGAAACGGCGCTGTTGTTCGTGCTCACCGCCATCGTCGTCTGGGAAGCGGTGCAGCGGCTGATGGACACGCATGGCCGCGCCGTCGAGGCGACTGCCGCGGCCTTCGCCATCATCGCCGCCTCGGTCGTGGTCGACTTCTTCCGCGCCCGCGTGCTGCGTCGCGTCGCCAAAGCGACGTCGAGCGAGGCGCTCGAAGCCGATGCGCTGCATTTCAGCTCGGATATGTGGTCGTCGATCGCGGTATTGTGCGGCCTCGGCGGGGTCAGGCTAGGCTATCCGTGGGCCGATGCCGCCGCGGCGCTAGTTGTTGCGGTTTTCATCTGCATTGCCGGATATCGGCTTGGGCGGCGGACCATCGACACGCTGACCGATACGGCCCCGGCCGGCGTCAGCGAACGTGTGGCGGCGATCACACGGCGTGTACCCGGCATCGTCAGCGTCGAGCGGGTGCGCGCGCGCCCGGCCGGCGCGGTGCTGTTCGTCGACATTGGAGTGGGGGTGAGCCGCACGCTGCCGCTTGACGGCGTTGCATCCATCAAAGACCGGCTGACGCGTGCGATCCGCGCCGAGCTGCCGACCGCAGAAACCACCATCACGACCGAGCCGCGCGCACTCGATGACGAGACGGTGCGGGAGCGCGTCATGATGATCGCGCGCAATCGCGGCCTCGCCATCCATCACGTCGCCGTGCAGACCATTTCGGGCCGCCTGTCGGTGTCGGCCGACCTCGAGGTCGATGGCACGCAGCCGCTGGCCACAGCGCACGACACCGCGACCCGGCTCGAAGAGGCCATCCGCGACGAACTCGGACCGGGTGTCGAGGTCGAGACCCATATCGAGCCGCTGCCCGCCGACATTCTCCCCGGCAGCGAGGCGACGCCGGCGCGTCTCGGTGAGGTGCGCGAAGCACTCTTGGCGCTGGCCGCCGATGTGCCCAATCTCGGCGAGATCCATGACGTGCGCGTGCGCGACACCCGTGACGGCGAGATCGTCAATTTCCACTGCCGCGTCGATCCGGCCCTGTCAGTCAGCACGGTGCATGATCTGGTCGATACGCTCGAACACCGGTTGCGCCAACGCTTCCCGACGATCCAGCGCGTCATCGGCCATGCCGAGCCGCGGCGCTGAACATGATCCGGAAAAGTGGAAACCGGTTTTCCGAAAAGACCATGCTCAATCAAATTACCGCGAAGCGCCGTCTTTCAATTGCCCCACAAAGCCTCTAAGCAAAGGCCCATGCGCACAGAAGAAGCCCGCCCGGTCCGCCTCAAGGACTACCGCCCGCCCGATTGGCTCATTGAAACCGTTGCGCTCGACGTCTCGCTGCATCCGACGGCGACCACCGTCCGCGCCAAGCTGAAGCTGAAGCCGAATGCAGCCGGTGCGCCGGCGCCGCTGGTACTCGACGGCGAGGAACTCAAACTCAAGTCGCTGGTGCTCGACGGCAAGCCGCTGCCGGCCGAGAATTTCGTCGTCACGCCCGACAAGCTGACCATTGCGCAGCCACCGAACCGGCCGTTCGAGCTCGAAATCGAGACCGAGGTCGACCCAACCGGCAACACCCAGCTCATGGGGCTCTACCGCGCCGGCGCGACCTACTGCACGCAGTGTGAAGCCGAAGGCTTCCGCCGCATCACTTATTTCCTCGACCGGCCGGACGTGATGGCGGTCTACACGACGCGCATCGAAGCCGACAAGGCCGAGGCTCCGGTGCTGCTCGCCAACGGCAATCTGATCGCGCAGGGCGACGTGCCGGGCAAAGACTCCAGCAGTCCGCGGCACTTTGCGACCTGGCACGACCCGTTCCCCAAACCGTCTTATTTGTTCGCGCTGGTCGGCGGCGCTCTCGCGAGCGTCAAGGACACCTTCACCACCATGTCCGGGCGCAAGGTCGCGCTCGCGATCTATGTCGAGCCCGGCAAGGAAGACCGCTGCGACTACGCCATGGACAGCCTCAAGCGCTCGATGCGCTGGGACGAGGAAGCCTTCGGCCGCGAATACGATCTCGATATTTTCATGATCGTCGCCGTCTCCGCCTTCAATATGGGAGCGATGGAGAACAAGGGCCTCAATATCTTCAACGACAAATACGTGCTGGCCTCGCCGACCACCGCGACCGACGGCGATTATGCCGGCATCGAGGCCGTGATCGCCCACGAATATTTTCACAATTGGACCGGCGACCGCATCACCTGCCGCGATTGGTTTCAGCTCTGCCTGAAGGAAGGGCTGACGGTGTTCCGCGATCAGGAATTCACCGCCGATCAGCGTTCGCGCGCGGTCGAGCGCATCAGCGATGTGCGCGGATTGCGTTCGCATCAATTCGTCGAAGATGCCGGGCCCCTCGCCCATCCGGTGCGGCCGGAGGTCTATCACGAGATCAACAACTTCTACACATCGACTGTCTATGAGAAAGGCTCCGAAGTCGTCCGCATGATCAGGACGCTGCTCGGCCGCGACACCTTCCGCAAAGGCATGGATCTCTATTTCACGCGCCATGACGGCCAGGCGGCAACCGTCGAGCAATTCGTGCAGTGCTTCGCCGATGTCTCCGGCCGCGACATGACGCAATTCATGCGCTGGTATTCGCAAGCCGGCACGCCGGACATCAAAGTCGCTCCGCATTTCGATCCGCGCGCGCAGACTTACCGGCTCGATATCACCCAGACCATCCCGCCGACGCCGGGTCAGCCAGACAAAGAGCCGATGGTGATCCCGCTCGCCTTCGGCCTCGTCGGCAAGACCGGCAGCGACATGCCGCTCACGCTCGATGGCAAGCCGTTCGCGCGCGGCGTCATCGAATTGACCAAGCCGAGCCAGAGCTTCGTCTTCTCGGGCGTTACCGAGCGGCCGATCCCCTCGCTCAATCGCGGCTTTTCCGCGCCGATCAAGCTTGGGCTGCCGATTGAGGCCGAGGATCTGCGCTTCCTCGCCGCCCACGACAGCGATCCGTTCAACCGCTGGCAGGCGGTGCAATCGCTGGCGATGACTTTGCTCAAGGCCAATGTCGCGGCGCTGCGCGCAGGAACGGCGTTGCGCGACGACGATGGCTTGATGGCGGCGCTCGGCGCCGTGCTCAAGGATACGGCGCTCGAACCGGCATTTGTCGCACTCATGCTGCTGCCGCCGACCGATGCCGACATCGCGCGCGAAATCGGCTCCGATGTCGATCCCGACGCGGTCTTTACCACGCGCCGCAAATTGCGCGCGGCGATCGGCGAACGGCACGGCGAAGCGCTCGCGCAAACCTATCAGCAGATGATTTCGAGCGGACCCTACCGGCCGGACGCGCAAAGCGCCGGATGCCGCTCGCTCAAGAACATTTGCCTCGATCTTCTTGCCATGACCGAACGCGACGACGCCATCGCGCGGGCCTTTGCCCAATACCGCGATGCCGACAATATGACGGACCGGATGGCGGCGCTGGATACGCTGTCGCAACACGACCGGCCCGAACGCAAGCAGGCCTTCGAGGATTTTTATAAGCGTTATGCCGACGATCCGCTGATCATCGACAAATGGCTGTCGCTGCAAGCGGCGATCCCGGAGGCCGCGACACTCGATCGCGTCAAGGCTCTGACCGCGCATCCGGCCTTCTCAGTCGCCAATCCCAACCGCGTCCGGGCGCTGATCGGCTCGTTCGCGCAAGTCAATCACACCCAGTTCAACCGCGCCGACGGCAAGGGTTTTGATTTTGTCGCCGACTTCGTTCTGGCGCTCGATCCGAAGAACCCGCAGGTCGCCGCGCGGCTGATGGGCGCGTTCCGCTCCTGGCGCGCGCTCGAGGCCAAACGGCGCGGCCGCGCCGAAGCCACATTGCGCCGCATCGCGGCAACGCCGTCACTGTCGCGCGACGTGCAAGATATCGTCGCGCGCACCCTGGCCGACAGCTAAAGCGCGAGCATCAAAAGCGCAAGGCTTGAAAGCGTCAGGATTGAACCGCGATCCGGCGGCGGGCGACCAAGACCGAGCGCGCTCGCTGGAGGATCCTTTGCGCAAGCTTGCCACAGTTCTGACCGCTGCAATCGGCCTTGCGATGGCTCTCCCCGCCAACGCGGCCGATACCTTCTACCTCGGCGCCTGGAAATTCGATTCAGCGATTGTGGCGCCGTGGGCCGATCCGCATGACAAGCCGGATGTCGCCGAGAAGGACTCGCTCCTCGGCAAGACGGTGACGATCGCGCCGAACGCAATAACCGGCCCAAAGGTCTTTGCCTGCAAAGGCCCGCACTACAAATTGACAGACTACACCGCCGACCTACTGTTCCAAGGTGCGTTCGGTGAGATGCATGACTCCGACAAGTCCAAGGATCCGCAGAAGCTTGCCGCCGCGGTCGGCTTCACCGGCACGCCGGTCAAGACATTGGAGACCGGTTGCGAATTCGACTGGCACTTCGTCGATCAATCGACCGTCGAAATCGGTCTTAACGATTACGTTTACGTTTTGAAGAAGCAGTAAGCGCCACGCACCCGCGCGCGCCGCGCAAGTGATTCATCGCACAAGCAAAGTTTGTGCGCGGGCCGCCCCGGCGGCGCGGAATCTTTCGCGCTGCATCAAAAGCCTGGGGAAACTTTCTTTTAAAATATTGACTCCGGACTCTCGACAAACCGATTCGCCTCGATTCAAATAAAGGTGATTCGGAGGGACGGCGTACCCGCTCTCTCCGGTGCGGGCAAAACCAAATCGATGGAGTGGGGCATGGCGCGCGCCGGGGTGGCGAGTGCGTCCTTACGTTCGGATTCGATCAAAGGCTTGGCGCAGTCTGTCGCCAAGCCCGCGTATCGCCGCCTTCTCACCGCCGAGCCGCTGCTACGCCGCGCCGTTCCGATCCTGATCGTCGCGTTCATGCTCACGATCTGCATCGGCGCCGCGGTGCAGGTTCTCGATCATCGCCGCCAAGCGGTATCCGACGCGACGCAGGCGATCGACGCGCTTGCCGATCACCTCGCCGCCGCACTTGATCGTCCGACCCGCGACGGGCCGCTGCACATTGTCCGCAGCTCCGATGCCATCGAAAGAGCGCTGCCGACGTGGGCTGCGGGCGCCGGCCGCAGCATCCTCGTTGCCGACGCAGGCGGCACGATCATCGCCGCGACGCCCAACGCGCCGCAGATGCTCGGACGGTCGCTTCCCGAAGTTCTCGGTCCCTTGCAGCCGCTCACCACCAGCGGCGAAATCGCCGGAACCCGCGAGATTACGCTCGCCGACGGCGACCCGGCTTTCGCTGCGGTGCGCGCCTTGAAAAATCCTGTCGGCCTCGTTGCCGTGGTGCAGGGCCGCGACGACGCGCTGGCGAGCTGGCGCTCCACCACCGCATTGACCGTCACGCTGTCGGCCACGACCGGGTTCGTCGTTCTGATCCTCGGCTTTGCCTTTCACTGGCAGGCAACCCGCGCCCGCGAAGCCGATATCATTCATGACACGGTGCGCTGCCGCATCGACACCGCGCTCAATCGCGGTCGCTGCGGCTTGTGGGATTGGGACCTGGCGCGCGGCCGCGTATTTTGGTCGCATTCGATGTACGACCTGCTCGGCCTGCCGAAAAAGGACGACCTGCTCACTTTCGGCGAGGTCAATGCGCTGGTGCATCACGACGACATCGATCTCTATCAGCTTGCAAGCCAGCTCGCCGAAACCAAGGTGCAGTCGATCGATCACGCCTTCCGCATGCGCCACGCCGATGGAAAATGGCTGTGGCTGCGGGCGCGCTGCGAATTGGCGCAGCAGGACGGCGAAGACGGGTTGCATCTGATCGGCATCGCCGTCGACATTACCGAGCAGAAGAACCTGGTCGAACGCACGGTTGCGGCCGATCTGCGGCTGCGCGACGCCATCGAGACCATTCCGGAAGCCTTCGTGCTGTGGGACGCCGACAACCGTCTCGTGCTGTGCAATTCGAACTTCCAGCAATTGCACCATCTGCCGGATGACTCAGTGAATTCGGGCACGTCTTACGAAACCATCGTCGCCGCTGGCAAGACCCCGATCATCCGCACCACCGTGGTCAACGAAGACGGCCAGCCGCGCGGCGCCCGCACCTTCGAGGCGCAGCTCGAAGACGGCCGCTGGATGCATATCAGCGAGCGCCGCACCAAGGACGGCGGCTACGTGTCGGTCGGCACCGATATCACCAAGCTCAAGCTGCACGAGCAGAAACTGATCGAAGGCGAAAAGCGGCAGATCGCCACCATTGTCGACCTGCGCAAATCGCAGCGCGCGCTCGAAGTGCAGACCGCCGAGCTTGCCGATCTCGCCGGCAAATATGCCGACGAAAAAAATCGCGCCGAGGACGCCAATGCGGCGAAATCGAAATTCCTCGCCAATATGAGCCACGAATTACGCACGCCGCTCAACGCCATTATCGGATTCTCCGAAATCATGGAGTCGGCGATGTTCGGCCCGCTCGGCGCGGACAAATACACCGAATATTCTCGCGACATCCGCGAGAGCGGCGAGTATCTGCTCGACGTCATCAACGACATCCTCGACATGTCGAAGATCGAGGCTGGCGGTATCCGCCTTGCACCGGAAGCCGTGGCCGTGGAGCCCATTCTCGTCGACTGCCAGCGCGTCGTCTCGACGCGCGCCGGCGAAAAGCACCTCAATCTCACGGTCGAGATCGAGCCGGGCCTCGTTGTCAATGCCGACCGGCGCGCGCTGAAGCAGATCGCGCTCAATCTCCTGTCCAATGCGGTGAAGTTCACCCCGGAAGGCGGCGCGGTCACGGTCTATGGACGCGAGCGCGGCGGCATGGTCACCATCGCCATCAAAGACAACGGTATCGGCATTCCCAAAATCGCGCTGCGCAAGCTCGGCCGGCCCTTCGAGCAGGTCGAAAGTCAATTGACCAAGAAGTATCAAGGCTCCGGGCTGGGCCTCGCCATCGCCAAGTCATTGGTCGAATTGCACGGCGGCGACATGCGCATCCGCTCCACGCTCGGCGTCGGCACTATCGTCATCGTCCGCCTGCCGCGGCAAGCCAGGATCGCGGCACGCAACGACAACGGCAGGCCGTTGGCCGAACGCCGGGTTGCTTAGATTACGGCGCCTTGTTACGGCGCCTTGCCCAAAATCCGCACGAAACAGTCGCGCACGTGACGCTGGGTATCCGCGACATGGGCCTGCAGCGCGGCGAAGTCCGGCAGATCGGCCGCGCGCGCGAGCAGCGCCAGCACGCCGGCGCTCACGGTCTTGGGATCGAAGGGGCCTGACAGGCACAGCCGCAGGATTTGCGTCAGGTCATGGAACAGCCGCACCGCAGGCCGCAAAACTTCAGCATCGTCAGCCTTGAGCACGCCGAGCTGCGCCGCCTTTTCCAGCATGCGCGCCGTCGATGTATCGAGGATGCCCGGCGTCGCCGCGGCGTGCGTCAGCTGCAAAAATTGCGCGATGAACTCGATATCGACAAGCCCGCCCGCGACATATTTGAGATCCCAGATATCGGCATCGCCCTTTTCCTTCGCGATCGCCGCCCGCATCGCCACGACATCGTCGGCAATCGTCTTCGTATCGCGCTTGCGGCAGAGCACGTCACGGATCGCCGTCTCAATGCGCGCGACGAGATCTGCCGGTCCGGAGACGACACGGGCGCGCGTCAGCGCCATGTGCTCCCAGGTCCAGGCCTCACGCTCCTGATAACTGATAAAGCCGTCGATCTGCGTCGCCACCGGACCTGACCGGCCCGACGGCCGCAGCCGCATATCGACCTGATAGAGCACGCCGTAATTGGTCTGCGCGGTGAGCGCGCTGATCAGGCGCTGGGTGAAGCGGGCATAATATTGCCCGCCATAGAGCGAGCGCTCGCCGTCGGATTCCGGATGATCGTGATCGAAATCGTAGATCACGATGAGATCGAGATCGGAGCTTGCCGTCATCTCGCGCGCGCCGAGCCGCCCCAGCGCGACGATGGCGCTCTCGCCGCCGCGGATACGGCCATAGGTCTCGGCGAAATCGGTCTCCGCCCGTATATGAACGGTGCGCAGGAGCACGTCGGCGAGCCGGGCGAAAACCTCGCCGGCCTGCTCTGCGGTGATCGAACCGGACAAGATTCGCGCCCCGATCAGAAACATATGCTCCTGACCGAGCAGACGGATCGCATCCAGCATGGTCTCGTAGCTGCGGGCTTCGCCCAGCGCGCCCGACAGCACCGCCTCGAGCCGTTGCCCGTCCGGCGCCGCGACAAAGAAAGTCGGATCGACCAGCGGATCGATGAAATGCGGATTGAGCGCCACAATATCGGCGAGCCGCGGCGCGACGCTCAAGATCAGCGCGACGAAGCGGATCAGTTCCGGGTTTTGCCGCAGCAGCGAAAAGAACCGGCCGCCGGCACGCAAGGATGAAAGGAAGCGGTCGAAGACGGCCAAAGCCGCATCGGGATTTTCCGCGCGCGCGGACTGATCGACGATGACCGGCACCAGATCGGCGAGATTGGCGCGCGCCTGTTCGCCGCGCAGCGCCCGATACGAGCCGGACTGCCAGCGCCGCACGGTATCGGCGACTTCGTGCGGCTGACGAAAGCCCATATGCGACAGGCGATCGAGTGTATCGCCCTCGGTCTGGCTCCCGGTCTGGCTCCCGGTCTTGCCCTCGCCCCTTCCGTCGTTCTGATCCTTGCCTTGGCCTGTCCCCTCGTCTGTCGCAAACGACAGATTGAGATGCTGCGCCAATAATTCCGGCGTGCGTTCGAACAGCCTGACATAGTGCCGCTCGACCCGGCGCATGTGACGCACCAGCGCCGCGGCAAAATCGTTGCGATCCCTGAAGCCGAGAAACCGTGCAAAGACTTCGAGCGCCTCGGGCTTGGCCGGGAGCGTGTGGGTCTGCTCGTCGGCCATCATCTGCAACCGGTGCTCGACGCGGCGCAAAAAATCATAAGCCGCAGCCAGCTCGTCGCGCGCCTCCCGGCTGATCCAATTTTCCTTGGTCAGCGCATCGAGGGTTGCGATGGTGCCACTGCCGCGCAATTGCGCATGGCGGCCGCCGGCGATGAGCTGTTCGGTCTGCACGAAGAACTCGATCTCGCGGATGCCGCCGCGACCAAGCTTGATATTGTGGCCCTCGACCGCGATCTCGCCATGGCCGCGATAGGCCTGGATCCGGCGCTTCATCTCATGGACATGGGCGATGGTCGCGAAGTCGAGATATTTGCGCCAGATGAACGGCGACAATTCGCCGAGGAATTTCTCGCCGGCGGCAAGATCGCCGGCGCAGACCCGCGCCTTGATCAGGGCCGCGCGCTCCCAGTTCTGGCCGCGATGTTCGTAATAATCGAGCGCCGCCTCGGTCGAGATCGCCACCTGGGTCGAAGACGGATCGGGCCGCAGCCGCAGGTCGACGCGGAACACATAGCCATCCGGCGTGCGTTCCTGGAGAATTTTGACCAGATCGCGCGTCAGCCGCACATAGAACTGGCCGGGCTCGACGCCGGGCGCGAGGCGTGCCGTGCCGTGCGCAAAGAACACCATCAGATCGATATCGCTCGAATAATTGAGCTCATGCCCGCCGAGCTTGCCCATCGCGAGCACGATATAGCCGGAACCGGCTTCGGGACTGTCCGGATCGGCAAGCTTAAGCTTCTCGCGTTTGGCGGCTTCGCGCAGCAGAAAACGCACGGCCACGCGCAACGCTGTCTCGGCGACGTCGGTCAGCGCCGCGGTGATGCGCGCCACCGGCCAGACATTGCCGATATCGGCAAGCGCGATCAGAAGCGCCGCATCCGCCTTCACGCGGCGAAGGACGCGCATGACGTCGGCCTGTTCGGCCGCAACAGCCGCAGCGTCGCGCGCATCGGCAAGCACCGCGGCAAGCGCCTCGTCCGGACCGCTCTCGAGCAGATGCACGAAGCGCGCGGCGTCGGCCTGAATAAGATCAAAGAGAAACGGCGCCGCCTCAGCGACGCCGTCCAGCAGCTGCGATAGATGCGGATATTCACCGATCAGCGCGGTCAGTGTGGTGCGCGCTGTCTCGGGCGTAACACCTTTGAGCCATGACGCGACCCGGCTAGCGGATTGCGCAGACGGCACCGGCAATGGTCCACCCAGGCGGCGCACCAGAGCCGCCTCACCGTGCTCCTGCCTCGGCGCGCCGCCGGCAGGCCCGTTCATCCCGTCACCGCGGGTCCGGCACGCGGTAGCGCGATAATGCTGCGCAGGCCCGGACGATTGTCTTCGAGCTTCAATTCGCCGCCATGAAGCCGCGCCACCGCCGACGCGAGACTCAAGCCCAAGCCCGAACCCGGCGCCGACCGGCTCTGCTCAAGCCGCACGAAGCGCTCGACCACCCGGCCGCGATCGGCCTCGGGAATACCCGGACCGTGATCGGCGACGCTCAGCGCGATGCGCTCGCCTTCATTGCCCGCCGCGACGATAATTTCCGCGGGCGCGCCGTTGGCGCTGCCGTTATTCGCGGCGCCGTTCGCCACGGTGTCCGCATTGCCGTTCGGCGCGGCATATTTGATCGCGTTATCGATCAGGTTCGCTAGCGCCTGGCTCACCAATTCGCGATTGCCGCGCACCGGCGCCGCAGTCGGCGCCTCGACCTTCAATTCCAACCCCTTCTCTTCCGCCAAGGGCTCGTACAATTCGCCGACGTCGCGGACGATCTGCGCCGCGTCGAACTCGGTCATGTTGTCGCGCGCCTGGCCGGATTCGGCGCGCGCGATCATCAACAGCGCGTCGAAGGTGCGGATGAGATCGTCGGATTCGGCGATCGTCGATTCCAACGCGGCGCGGTAACCGCTCTCGCCGCTCGGATTGCGCAGCGCCTCTTCGCAGCGATTGCGCAGCCGCGTCAGCGGCGTTTTCAGATCGTGGGCGATATTGTCGGATACTTCCTTCAGCCCGCGCATCAGCGCTTCGATGCGCTCAAGCATGGCGTTGACGTTTTCCGCGAGCCGGTCGAGCTCGTCGCCGGTGCCCGCGATCGGCAAGCGACCCGTCAAATCGCCCCGCATGATCGTTTGCGCGGTGCCGGTCATGGCGTCGATGCGCTTGAGCACGCGCCGGCTGACGAAGAAACCGCCGATCAGGCCGAGCACGATCACGAGCGCAATCGACCATTGCCCGGCATTCTGGATGATGCCGAACAGCCGCTCACGCTCTTCGAGATCGCGGCCGACCAGAAGATGAAAGCCGCCGGGCAACTGCACCACCTGGACCAGGGCGCGGTGATCGCTGCCCTCCGGCGCATCAAGCCGCCGATAACTCGTTTCGAGCCAGCCCGGATGATCGAGCACGCCCGGCTCGAGCGAGCCGACATTGCCGGCAAGTCCCTCGCCGGTCGGCGTCGTCACCAGATAAAGGCTCGATCCCGGCCGCCGCGAGCGCAGATCGACGACGATGACCAGCCGCCGGATGCCGCCCTGGGCATATTGCTCGGACAGGCCGCTGATCTCGGTGTTCACCGTGGTCGTAATCTGCTCAGTGATCAGGCGGCGCGTATTGAGCGCGAAATAGCCGAGCAGCGACGCCGCGAACAGAATGAAGATCAGCAGATAAACGAGCGTCAGCTGGAACGCCGTGGTGCGGAGAAGTTTGCCGAGCGCGGACACGTATCAGGTTCTCTCGGATCGCGATTTACTTTTTTCACTCTGGAGCTCGTCCTCGGAGAAATCTTCTTCGCGGAATTCGAGCGCTGCGCGTTTGTCGTCACGCCGGTTGGCGGCTTCGGCCCGCCGCAATTCGACGCGCCGGATCTTGCCGGAAATGGTCTTCGGCAGTTCGGCGAATTCGATGCGCCGCACCCGCTTGAACGGCGCCAGCGCCGTGCGGCAATGGCAAAAGATCGACAGCGCGGTGGCGCGATCCGGCGCGTGCCCCGGCACCAGCGCCAGATAGGCCTTGGGGACCGCGAGCCGCAGCGGATCGGGCGACGGCACGACGGCGGCTTCGGCGATCGCCGGATGCTCGATCAGCGCGCTTTCAAGCTCGAACGGGCTGATGCGGTAGTCCGACGCTTTGAACACGTCATCGGCGCGGCCGACATAGGTGAGATAGCCGTCGTCGTCGATGGCGGCGACATCGCCGGTGCGATAGACCGCAGCGTCGAGCCCGCGCACGCTGCCATCGTCGGCTTGATAGCCCTGCATCAGCCCGATCGGACGCGGATCAAGGTTCAGGCAGACTTCACCTTCCGTAGCCGCGGCGCCGTCGGCGTCGAGCAGCTCGACGCGATAGCCCGGCAGCGGCCGGCCCATCGAACCTTGCTTGACCTTCTGTCCGGGCGTGTTGCCGACCAGCGCCGTGGTTTCGGTCTGGCCGTAGCCGTCGCGGATGGTGATGCCCCAGGCAGACTTGACTCGCTCGATGACTTCCGGATTGAGCGGCTCGCCGGCGCCGATCAGTTCCCGAAAGCCGACCTTCCAGGCCGCAAGGTCCTCTTGAATGAGCATGCGCCACACTGTCGGCGGCGCGCAGAACGTCGTCACCCCGCAGCGCGAGATCGTGTCGAGCAGACCGCGGGCATTGAAGCGCTTCTGGTTGACGATGAACACGGCGGCTTCGGCGTTCCACGGCGAAAAGAAACAGCTCCAGGCGTGCTTGGCCCAGCCCGGCGACGAAATGTTGAGATGCAGATCGCCCGGCTCGAGGCCGATCCAATACATCGTCGACAAGTGACCGACCGGATAGCTCTGGTGGCTGTGCAGCACAAGCTTCGGCGTCGCCGTGGTGCCCGACGTAAAATAAAGCAGCATCGGATCGTCGGCGCGCGTCTCGCCGTCGGGCGAAAACGCCGCCGGCGCATCATAGCCGGCCTCGAACGGAGTCCAGCCCGGCGCCTTGCCGACTACAATGCGGGTGTAATCGCCAGGCAGGTCGGCGAACTTACCCGCGGCATCGGCGCCGGCAATGACATGGCGCACCCGCCCGCGGGCAAAACGGTCGGCGAGATCGTTGCGCGTCAACAACGTCGTCGCCGGTACGATGACGGCGCCGAGCTTCATCGCCGCCAGCATGCATTCCCAAAGCGGCACGACATTGCCGAGCATGACGAGAATACGATCGCCACGGCGGACGCCGAGCGCGCGCAATGCATTTGCGACGCGATTCGAGCGCTCGCTCAATTGCGCGAAGGAGAGCTTGGTTTCGCCGGTGTCTTCATCGACCAGCCACAGCGCCGGGTGCACATTGTCGCGCGCCATGACGTCGAAATAATCGAGCGCCCAATTGAAACGATCGAGCTTCGGCCAGCGGAATTCCCGGTAGGCGCTGGCATAATCCTCGCGATGTTTGAACAGCAATTCGCGCGCGGCGATGAACGGCGCGGCGTTGCCCGAACTGTATTTCGTCATCGCACTGGTCATGGCACTAGTCATGGCGCTGGTCGATGGCGCTGGTCGATGGCACCGGTCGTGGTGTTGATCATGTTGTTGGTGATGTTGCCGATCATGGCGAACTCCCGGC
>Ga0210383_10001217_pt1 | contig 23638 bp, 15 predicted proteins | sample IncBWC14OmetaG_FD_160072 | JGI IMG/M metagenome (GOLD analysis project Ga0210383, IMG submission 160072) | Forest soil microbial communities from Barre Woods Harvard Forest LTER site, Petersham, Massachusetts, United States - Inc-BW-C-14-O ... | reverse complement strand
TGGGTTGCCCCAAAAAAAACCGAGGAGCCCGCGACGTAGGATCTCAAAGATAAGAAGCAGCAGACTAGAAGCTGAAGACTTGCAGATTGCGTTTGCCAGGGAGGACGATGGCCAGGTAGCGGCCGTCGGCGGAGAGCGCGTATTCGCGGATGGCCAGGCCGTGGAGGAGTTGGCGTGGTTCGGGTTCGAGGACCGGGATGGCTTGATTGCGGTTGAAGGTGGTGAGGCCGGGGACGCGGAAGCTCACCAGGTCGGCGGATTTTTTTTCCACCGTGCGCTTGACGTAAATTTCGGATTCTTCGGAGTTCCACTGAAGGACGCCGAGGCCCACGCGCATGCGGGCTACCCGAGTGGGATGCTCGAGATCGCGGATTTCCAGAACTTCACGATCGATAAAATAGGCAACTTTTGTGCCGCTGGGAGAGACCGAGAGGCCGCCTTGAAAACCGTCGAGGGTGGCGAGTTCCTTGTCGTCTTGCGAGAGCAGATCGAGGTGCTGAATGCGCGCGGGACCTTCCATGTTGCGATCGCGTTCGATAGCGATCGCGGCGTTGCTTCCGGGGATGCGGACGGCAGCGGTAAAGGTGCGGCCTTCGAAGGCTCTTGTGTCCGGGCCGCCGCCGATGTAAAGGTAGTGCATGGAAAATAATTCGCGCGTGGAAATTTCCTCGGTGAGATAGACGAGGGTGCCGTTATCGCGCAGCCACATGGGCTGTTCGGCGTCGGTGATGAGGGAATCGGGGCCGCGTGGATGCAGTTCGTGGCCAGAATCGTCGAGGATGAGCAACGCGCGAGTGTCGTCATGGTGCTCGTCTTCGGGATCGACGGTGGTGGTGAAAAGTTGCACGGCGATGTTGTGGCCGTTGGGCGACCAGGTGAAGGATTCGACCTGGTAGGTGAAGGGCTTGTCGCCGTGGGTGAATTTCTGGCCTTCGAGGATGCGGCGGTGCTTGCCGTTGGCTTCGGCGATGAAGATATCGTCGCGTTGCATGTCGTATTTCTTATTTTTGAACATACGGCGAACGGAGAAGACGATGCGGCCGTCAGGTGCGTAGGCGAAGGCGGTGACTTCTTCGTCGACGTTCATTACGGGTTTGTCGAGATTTTGCGCGCGGAGGGTGGGGCAGGGAAGCAGGGTGAGCGCGGCAGAGATGGTGAGCATGAATAGATATGGCAAGAGAAATGGCGCAGGAACGGTTCGCCTCTCTTCGCAACTCAGGGTGGGCAGAAGGCGGCCCCTACTTTTTGCTGCCACTTGCGGCATGAGCTGTGTTCTCCGAGGTTCCTATGATAGCGCGATGCGGCTTACGGCCTTGGTTGTGTGCCGGTAAAATCGGAACAGCAGGGCTTTTGCACTGGAGTGAATTCCATTAGCTCCACGCGGGTTTGATCCGGGTCGTACAGATTTAGTTGCCATTTGCCGTCTTTCCCGATTTTTGGTTCTTCGGAGGTGTAGCCTTTGGCAGCCAATTCCTTTGCGGCCGCGGCTACGCTGGGTACGCCCAGTGAGATGTGGTACATGACGCCCCGCGTGCGCTTATCCGCGTCGGGCGGTATGCGAAGCATATATTCAATCCAATCCGTGCCGTCGGGAACTTGCATGGCCATCCAGTCAGTTTGATCATCCTTCATTCCACCGTGCCAATACACGTGAAAGCCCAGGATCCCTTCGTAAAATTTGCTCTCGGCATCGGCATCTGTGACGATGATTCCAGCGTGAATCAGCCTGTGGCTGATGGCGCTGGCTGGACCGGTTTCCGCGCCGGCGCGTTTTTGTTCGACGAAGACAATTTTATTTTCTTCGGGGTCGCCGGTCTCGAAATATTTTGTGCCGTCGGCGCGAGTCATGATGCGATCGGCGGGCACGCCCTTGGCAGTCAAATATTCGCGCATTTTGGCGAGATTATCGGTGGCCAGGCCGATTTCCACGAGATACGAGCCGCCGGTGCCGGGAGCGGTCTTGACGAGTTCGACGCGTTGATCCTGGTTGACGATGAACGTGTCTTGCTTGCCGTCGCCGATGTTGCCGTTGTTGAGGCCAAGTTCGCCGCGGTAGAAGCCTTTGGCTTTTTCCAGGTCGGTGGTCTTGAATTTGACGTAGGCGATGCCGAGTATTTTGGGGCGTGCGTCTGAGGCGTGAAGGGCGATGCCAGCAAGGGCCGCGATCGCAAATATTATGAGCGCGGCCGCGCTTGCACGCGTTTTTGCGTTTGAGGTTGTCGTTGACATTTCGTCTCGTTGCTCCTTGTGCGAATCGGCTCATGTAGTGGCCGGTCTTTACACCGGTGTCTCTGTCCCAGGGCCCGGTGCGGGCCTCTTGGGTTACGCCTTTTCTTGGGGTGCTCTTTGGTTTGTAGCGCTGGCTTTCATGCGAGCTCTCGGGTTTTTCTTCTCCCAGCAACGAATCTATTTGGAGCCGGCTGCCGGTTTCTTCTTTAGTTTAGCGAATTCGTCCATTCTGGCGCGGACGCGAGCTTCAAAACCCTGGTCAGTAGGTTTGTAGTAGACGCGGCCGGAAAGGTTGTCCGGCAGGCACTGCATGTCCGTGATCTTTTCGTCATAATCGTGCGCGTATTGGTAGCCTTCGCCGTAGCCGATATTTTTCATCAGGCCGGTGACCGCGTTGCGGAGATGCAGTGGGACGGGGTCGGCTTCGGTTTTGCGAACATCTTCCTTTACGTTTCCGTAGCCGACGTACAATGCGTTTGATTTTGGCGCGAGGGATAGATAGACAGCGGCTTGAGCTAGGGCGAGATGGCCTTCGGGTGCGCCCAGGAAATCGAACGCTTCTTTCGCGGCTAACGTGACTGCAAGAGCGCCGGGCTCGGCCAGGCCGATGTCTTCGCTGGCCATGCGCACCATGCGGCGAGCGAGGTACAGCGCGTCTTCGCCGCTCTCGAGCATGCGCGCGAGCCAGTAGAGAGCGGCGTCGGGATCGGAATTTCTTACGGATTTGTGGAGAGCGGAGATGAGGTTGTAGTGTTCCTCGCCGGCTTTGTCGTAGCGCAGCATTTTGCGTTGGAGGATTTGTTCGAGGAGATCGAGGGTGATTTGTTTTGCGGAGGCGTCTTCGGGTTGCGGTTTGGCGCTTTTTACGCAGAGTTCCAGGGTGTTGTAAGCGGAGCGGGCATCACCATTGGCGAAGGAAGCGATGAGAAATAAAACTTCGTCGGTGGCTCGGATGTTTTCTTTGCCAAGGCCGTGCTCGGTGTCTTTCAGCGCGCGGCGGAGGAGTTCGACAATTTGCGGGGTGGTCAGGGATTCGAGGACATAGACTTTTGTGCGCGAAAGCAACGGGGAGATTACTTCGAACGAAGGATTTTCCGTGGTGGCGCCGATGAAGAGAATGTGGCCGGCTTCGACGTAGGGCAAGAAGGCGTCCTGCTGGGATTTGTTGAAGCGGTGGACTTCGTCGACGAAAACGATGGTGCGGATGCCGCTGCGGGAACGGCGTTCGGCTTCGGCCATGACTTCTTTTATCTCTTTTATACCGCTGAGAACGGCGCTGAAGGAAACGAATTCACTTTTTGTCAGGCGCGCGATGAGTCGAGCGAGAGTGGTTTTGCCGCAGCCGGGCGGGCCCCAGAGGAGCATGGAGCTCAGGTTGTCCGATTCAATTTGCACACGAAGAGGTTTGCCAGGGCCGAGCAATTTTTCCTGACCGATAAATTCGTCGAGGGTGCGCGGGCGCATGCGTTCGGCGAGCGGTTGCAAGCCGGGCGCGGTTTCAGGTTCGGGCATGCCGGCGAAGAGGCTCATGCAGTAAGTTTATGGGTTTTTAACCGGGAATTCGAGGTTTGGCGTGGGTTCAGATCTACGGCCACAGCGTGGCAAAGGCCCTCCAGCCTCTGGCTCTTGGGTAAGCAGTTGTAGTGGCCGGTCTTTAGACCGGTGCTTCTGCCCCAGCGCCCGGCGCGGGGCCTCTCTTGGGTTACGCCTTTTCTTGGGGTGCTCCAGGGATAGGATTATTGGCTGCGTTGGCGGTAGGCTTCGTAGAGGACTACGGCCGCTGCTGCGGCAGCGTTCAGGGACTCTACTTGGGTGGCCATGGGGATGTGGATGCGGGTGTCGGCGGCGTGGATTATTTCTTCGGGGAGGCCCGCGCCTTCGTTGCCTACCAGGAGAGCGGTCGGTTCGCACCATTCGATTTGCCATGGTGCGCGCACGTCGGGATTTTTTTCGTTGGATTGATGGGCGCAGGAGGCCACGGTGCGGATGCCGAGGAGTTTGAGTTGCGTCAGTAAGACGGCCAGCGACATGCCAGTGAGGATGGGGAGATGCAGCGCGGCGCCGGCAGAGGCGCGCATGGCTTTGGGCGCGAAGGGGCTGGCGGTGCCGCTTTGGCCAGAGGCGGCGGTGACGATGCCCGTCGCGCCGAAGGCGGCGGCGGTGCGGACGATGGTGCCAACGTTGCCGGGATCTTGAACGCCGGCCAGAACGACCAGCAAGGCGGCGCAGGGCTTTCGTTTGCTGTCGGGAAACGGCCCGCCTCGGAAAGCGGGCCCTGCAAGTTCTGCTTTGACCATTTGTTCGAGGGTTGCTGCGCGCGGGACTACTAAGGCTGCTACGCCTTGCGGGTGTTCGGTATCGGCTATGCCTTCGAACAGGCGGTCGGTGGTACGGAGGACCGGAAAGCCGGTTTCCGGGCGGCCTACTAAGGGGGCCAGGCGGTCGCGGTAGCGCTCGGCGGATTCACTGAAGAGGACTGCTTCGACGGGGCATCCGGAAGTTAGGGCTTCTTCGACCAGACGAACGCCTTCGACGCCTACGGCCCCGGAAGTCGTGGTCAAGCCTCCGCGGAGGGCGATGCGAAATTCCTTGAGCCAGCGATTTTCGCGGCTGGTAATGATGTCGGTTGCGTCGGTTACTTGTGCGTTTGGTGAAGCTGCGCCCCGGCTATTGCGTGCTCTCGGCATTGCACACTCCCGCTGGCGAGCCTACCAAATTTTCCAGCGTTGGTGGTGGGGAAGCGGTCAGCGGAGCGCTGGCTTTCATGCCAGCGCTCCTGGGTGTCCCACTCTGAGCGTCTTTCGCGAAGGGCCGGTTCCGATATTTTCCGTTGTGGCGCCGCGCCTTCAGACCGGCATCTTGGCTTCCACCGCAAATCTAGGAGTCCCACTGTCAGAGGACGAGTTGATTGCGCGTCGGGAGGACGTGTGATAGGTTCGCTGGCAGCGGCGGATGGTGGGTGTGCTGCCGTGCGTCGCTCCAGAACAAGGTGGGTACCTTCGATTGTCCGCTGAGGTATTGAAGGTTAATTCCGCGAATCCTGATCCACGATCGATTCGGTACGCGGCAGGCTGGTTAAACCGTGGTGCGGTGATCGCTGTGCCCACCGATACATTGTATGCGCTGGCGGCAGATCCCGTCAATTTAGCTTCGGTAGATGAACTTTTTCGAGTGAAGGGGCGCCCGGAACATCGCGCTCTGCCGATCCTGATCAATTCCCTGATTTATGCGCAAGTGCTGGCGAAGGAATTGCCGGACAATTTTTACCGGCTGGCGCAGGCTTGCTGGCCGGGGCCGTTGACGATTGTGGTGGACGCGTCGAACCGGCTGCCGTTGAAGGTGACGGCGAATACGCGGCGGGTGGCTTTGCGGTGGCCGAAGAATAAAGTTGTGAATGATTTGATCGCGGAGTTGGGAGTGCCGTTGACGGGAACCAGCGCGAATCTTTCGGGGTCGCCTACCTGCGAGAGCGGGGATGAAGTTTTTCGGCAATTGGGTGACAGGATCCCATTGATCCTGGATGGCGGGAGTACGTCGGGAAGTTTGCCATCGACGATCGTGGAATTGCGAGGAGATCTTTGGTGCGTTGGGAGGGAAGGGGCGATCGCGCCGGAAGTGATTCGGGAGACGTTGGAGGGGGATGACGGGGTGGTGGCGTAGATAGTCTGTGCTCGGTAAGCGCCGCGTCTTGCCTGCCAACGATCCGCTAACTCCTCCACGTAGGGGCGCCGCACTGCCGCGCCCTATGTCCGCAAAATCGCAAATCCCAGCTCCTTCGCATCACCCTTCGTCACGGACTCCACAGCAAGACAATGCAGCTTTTATTCTCCAATTTCTCTTTTCTATTTTCTGGTTTCCAGATTCGGACAGGTCGTTAGGAAATCGAAATCGCCGGTGGGGGTTAGTTGCACTTGGAGGCGGCGGTTGTGGACGCTTACTTGGTCTACGTACCAGAGAGGGACGTAGGGAAGCTCTTCGGATAGGATTTTTTGGATTTGGCTGCAGAGCTCTTTGCGTTTGGTTTGATCCATTTCGCCGCGAATTTGTTCGATCAAGGCGTCTACTTGGGGATTGCGGTAGCGGCCACGGTTGCGGCCGTTTGGCGGGATTTTTTTGGAAGAGAAGACCAGATCGAAGATGTCGGGATCGTTGTTTGCGCCTACCCAGATGGAATAGCTGAGCTGAAAATTACCTTTATCCAGATCGGAAAATAGCGTGGCCAGTTCGAGGGGCCGCACTTCCACGGCTACGCCTATGCGTTTCGATTGATCTTGCAACGCGGCGGCTACAAGGCGGGCTTGTTCTTGCGTGGAAACTTTTAGGGTGAGGTGCATGCGCACGCCGTTGGCATCGCGGGGAAAACCGGCGGCGTCTAGCAATTGTTCTGCGCGGGCGGGATCGAAGGAATAATTGCGAACGTCGGATTCGTAGGCCCAGTGATTTGGTGGCAGGATGCCGCTGGCTTCGCGGGCTTGGCCGTGGAGTAAATATTTTATTAGGGAGTCTCGGTCGATGGCGTAGGCGAGGGCTTGGCGGACTTCTTTTTTTTTCAGGATTGGATCTTCGAGGTTGACACCGAGGTAGGCGAAATTTGTGCCGGGTTCTTCGGTTACTTGCAGCTCTTTTCGTTCGGCCAAAACTGGAATCATGTCCGGAGAGAGCGAACTCATTTCCACGTCAGCGGAACCTTTGCGGAGTTCGAGGGCGCGCACGATGGCGTCGGGGACTATGCGGAACGTTACCTTTTGCACCGCGGCATTCTTTGCGTTGTCGCGCGCGGTCAGCACTACGGAATCGTCCTGGGCCTGGCTTACGAATTGGAAAGTGCCGGTGCCGATAGGATGTTCGCTGAACTCGCGGGGTGAGCCTGCGGGGACGATGCCGACGGCGCTGCGTTCCATGTTCCAGAGAAAGGAGGCGTAGGGTTCTTTGAGGTGGAAGATTACGGTGTCGGCGTCCGGGGCGTCAATGGAGGAAATCATATTGAAGGAGCCGCGTTTCGGGGAGCGATTGGCGGGATCGATCATGAAGTCAATGGTGAACTTGACGTCGCGGGAGGTCAGCGGACGGCCGTCGTGAAAGTGAATGCCGGATTTGAGATGGAAGATGTACGTGAGAGGATCGGGAGTTTCCCAGGATTCGGCTAGATCGCCGTGGAGTTTCATTTGATTGTCGCGGACGACCAGGCCGTTGAAGAGGAGTCGATCGATGCGTTGGGTGGTGCCGTCGGTGGCGTAGCGTGGATCGAGGTTGGCCGGGTTGGATTCAATGAGGAAGATGACGTCGCCGGCGGGGCGTGGGGGAGTGGCGCAGGCGTGGGCTAGGAGGCAGGCAGCTAGAAGTAGGGTTGGGCGTTTCATGTGGGGCGTAGTTGGAGTTTAGCATTTTGGTGGTGATGGATGGATTTGTGGTTGGGCCGAGGTTAGGTTCGAATTACGGGTGGGCGTGTAGGTGTTTTGACGCAGAGCGCGCGGAGGGAGGAGCGCGGAGGGCGCGGAGAGTTTGGCGGCAAGATGCGTGGGTTGAGATCCTTCGTCGCGGACTCCAGTCGGAATGACGGTTGGTTTTTACTTTTCTTTTAAGAGGTGGAGGAGGGGGAGAGTTTGCCTAGGATGGTGGGACGGGTGGCGCCTGTGGCGCTTGGGAGATTACTGGGGCGGCGGTGGTAGGTTTCGTAGGCCAGGAGGGCGAAGGCGTAGGCTTCTTTGGCTTCTTCGGGGACGCCCAGTTTGGAGGAGGGGAGGACTTCCATTGGCGTGAGGGCTGCCGCTAGTTGGGCCATGATCAGAGGATTTTTTGCGCCACCGCCGGAGACGATCAGTTGCTGGATTTTATTTTTGCGCAGTACGAAGCGCTGGAGCGCGTCCACTACCGAGGCCACCGTGAATTCGGTGGTGGTGCGGATCAAATCGTTGGGGGCGGCAGCGTGTTTTTTGCCCAGGCGCAGTAATTCCTCGAAATAGGCGCGGCCGTAATACTCGCGGCCGGTGGATTTTGGCGGACCCAGGCGCAAGTAGGGATCGCGCAGCAATTCTTTCAGGACTTTTACGTTTAGTTTGCCGTCCCGGGCCAGGCGCGCTCCGCGATCGAAGCGCTGTTTTTTGCGGGTGAAGTGCCAGACGAGCGCGTCCATCAACATGTTACCGGGGCCGCTGTCGAAGGCCACGATCTGGCCGGGTTTGGCGTTGGCCGGAAGGACGGTCAGATTACCGATGCCCCCGAGATTGAGCGCCACGCGACCGATTTTTTCGTCGGCGTAAAGAAGATAGTCGGCGTAGGGAACCAGCGGGGCGCCCTGGCCGCCTGCGGCCATATCTGCCACGCGAAAATCACCAACGGTGGGGACGCCGGTTTCCGCGGCAATTACGGATGGTTCACCGATTTGCATCGTGGAAGAGGTGGAACGGCCGAGGAAGGAGACAGGGCTGCCTTGGTGAAAGACGGTTTGGCCGTGGCTCCCGATTAATTCGACGCGCGAGAGGGCTACGCGAAATTCGCGGCAGGCGCTGATGGCGGCGTCGGCAAAAGCCATTCCCAAACGGAAATTGAGTTGGCTGATTTCGCCAGCGGTGGAGGGGGCGCCTTCGGCGATGCGCAGGACTTCTTTGCGGAGCGCGTCCGGCATACGGCGGGAGGCGTGTTTCAGTAATTGCGTTTTTAATTTTGGCGGGGCGCCATGGATTTGCGCGAGGGCGACGTCGATGCCGTCGGCGGAAGTGCCGCTCATCATGCCGAGGACTAGCATGGTGTTGTTTGTAACACAGGAGGGTGGGGAGGGGTATTGGTGTGTTGGATTGGCGTGCGTGGTGGTGAATGGGAAGACGGGAGTTTGACGCGAACGGCGGAAGGAGGAGTGCGAAGGACCCGGAAAGTTTGGTGGCAAGACGCGATCGCCCCATCTCCACCACCAAAAAATTGTCATCCCGAACGACGTGAGGGACCTGCTTTTCTCTCCCACTAAAAATGCGCCTGTCACGCGAAGAGGCATTGCTCACTCCGCGGACTCCGTTCGGAATGATGGTTTCTATGTTAGGTAATTTGTTTTTTCAGCTCGGCCAGTAGGTTTAGGGCGTCCAGGGGCTTTAGATCGTCCAGGTTGGCGGATTTCAGGCGGTCGATTACGGCGCGGTCCAGGGCGGTGAACAGCACGTTTTGGTTGCCGTTACCGTTGGGGGTGGCGCCGGGGGTCAGGGTTTCGCTCAGGGCGTGCTCGCTTTGTTCGTGTTTCTTCAAAACTTCCCGCGCCCTATCAATCACGCTGCGGGGAAGGCCGGCCAGGCGCGCTACTTCTATGCCATAGCTTTTGTTGGCGCTGCCTGGTTCGACTTTGCGGAGGAAAATAATTTCGCTGGGCGTTTCCTTTACGCTGACGTGGACATTTTTTACGGCGGGAAGAAGCTCGGCGAGTTCGGTGAGTTCGTGGTAATGCGTCGCGAAAAGAGTGCGTGCGCGCGTTTGTTTTTGGAGGTGCTCCACTACAGCCCAGGCAATGGAGAGGCCGTCGAAGGTGGCGGTGCCGCGGCCGACTTCGTCGAGGAGCACGAGGCTGGAGGGAGTGGCGTGATTGAGGATGCCAGCGACTTCGCTCATCTCGACGAGGAAGGTAGAGCGGCCACGGGCGAGATTGTCGCTTGCGCCGATGCGGGTGAAGATGCGGTCGGTGATGGGGAGTTTGGCCTGACGCGCGGCGACGTAGCAGCCCATTTGCGCCATCAAGACGATCAACGCGGTCTGGCGAAGGTAGGTGGACTTGCCGCCCATGTTGGGGCCGGTGATAAGTAATAGCTGCTGGCGACCGGGTTCGAAGCAGAGATCGTTGGGAACGAAGCGCTCGCCTTTCTGTTTGAGCAGTTCCTCGATTACAGGATGGCGACCGCCGATGATCAGCAATTCGCCAGTTGCGGTGAATTCGGGGCGAACGTAGTTGCGGTCGGCGGCGAGCTTCGCGAAGGAGGCGAGCACGTCGAGTTTGGCAATGGCTGCGGCGGTGCGGCGGAGTCGGGAGGCTTTGCCCGCGATGCTCGAGCGGACGTCGATGTAGAGCTGGCGCTCAATTTCGGAGATGCGTTCGTCCGCGGCGAGGATTTTGCGTTCGTATTCTTTCAGCTCGGGCGAGGTGAAGCGCTCGGCGTTGATCAGCGTTTGTTTGCGTTCGTAATCGGGCGGGGCGAGATGCAGATTTGGTTTGGAAATCTCAATGTAATAGCCGAAAACCTGGTTGTAGCGGATTTTCAGCGAGCCGATGCCAGTGCGTTTGCGCTCGCGCTCCTCCATGGAGGCGATGATTTGCTTGCTGTGCTGGCTGAGGTTGCGGAGTTCATCGAGCTCGGCGGAATAGCCTTGGCGGATTACGCCGGGCTCGGCGGCTAGGGCGGGAGGTTCTTCGGCGATGGAGCGCTCGAGGAGCTCGCGGACGTCGGTGAGCTCGTCAATTTCCTCGTGCAATTCGCGCAGCATGCCTTTGGAGTTGGGAATTGCGCCTGCGGTGTTTGTGGCGGCATTGTCGAAGCTGGGCGCGTCTTTGCGTGGAATGCCATCGCCAGTGAATTCGCGAACGACGGGAAGTTGCGCCAGGGATTTGCGAAGGGCGACGAGTTCGCGAGGCATAGCCTGGCCAAGGGTAATGCGGCTGGTGATGCGCTCGAGATCCTGAATGCCACGGAGTTCTTTGCGAATTTCGCCGCGCACCACGGTTTGTTTTAGCAAGTGTTCGACGGCGTCGAGGCGGGCTTCAATGGGCTGCTCGTCGATGAGCGGGCGCAAAATCCAGGAGCGCAGGAGGCGCGCGCCCATGCCGGTGACGGTGGAATCGAGAGCGGCGATCAATGTGGTGGGGCCGGTGGATTTGGCTTCTTCGGTGAAGATGGGCGAGAGCAATTCGAGATTGCGGACGGACACGGGATCAAGCACCAGCGCGTCTTGCTGCTGGTAATAGCGGATGCGATCGAGATGCTGGAGGGCTTCGACGCTGGGGGCGTCGCTGCCGCCTGCCGCGTTCTCCCGCAAATAGTGGACCACCGCGGCGGAGGCGCACATGGCTTGAACGTGGGAGTCCAAGCCAAAGCCGGTGAGTTCGGCGACGCCAAATTGTTCGCGGAGGATGCGTTCGGCGTAATCGCGCTGGAAAATCCAGTCTTCGAGGCGGGTTTCGACGCCGCCTGTGCCGTCGAGGAGCGTGTTCTTGGCGGTTTCGAAAAGTTGCTGGGGGCGGGGAAGCAGGGTTTCCCGCGGGCGGAGGAGTTGGAGTTCGTCGCGCAAATCCTCTTCAGCTTGTGGGCCCTGAAATTCGGTGGCCAGGAATTCGCCGGTCGAGAGATCGACGAGAGCCAGGCCGATGACCTGGCTGCCGCGTGTTGAGGTATCTTGCGCCACAGCGGCTAAGAAATTATTTTCGCGCGCGTCCAGGACGGCGACATCGGTGGCGGTGCCGGGAGTGATTACGCGGGAGACTTCGCGGCGAACCAGTTTTTTGCCGGGGCCGGGCTGCTCCATTTGTTCGCAGATGGCGACTTTGAAGCCAGCGCGGATGAGGCGAGCGATGTAGCCATCGGCCGCGTGATAAGGGACGCCGCACATGGGAATGGGCTGGCCTTTTTCGCGATTACGGGAGGTGAGGGTGATGCGCAGTTCGCGGGCGGCGATGATGGCGTCTTCGTAAAAGAGTTCGTAGAAATCGCCGAGGCGGAAAAGGAGGAGGGCGTGAGGGTAGCGGGACTTCACGGCGTTGTACTGCTGCATCAGGGGTGTGGTGGCTTCGGACATGGGGAGGTCTTTAGTTGTTAGTCATTCCTGGACTCCTGATTCGCGGAGGATGAAGGCGTAATCCAGGGCTATTTCGCGGAGGAAGTCGTAGCGGCCGCTGGCGCCGCCGTGGCCTGCGCCCATGTTGGTTTTGAGGAGCAGGATGTTGCCATCGGTTTTCAGGGTGCGAAGTTTGGCTACGTATTTGGAGGCTTCCCAATACATGACCTGGCTATCGTTCCAGGCGGTTTTGACGAGCATGCGGGGATAATTTTTGCGTTCGACGTTGGAGTAAGGGCAGTACTGCTTCATGTAGAAATAATCTTCTTCGACTTCGGGATTACCCCATTCTTCATATTCGCCAACGGTGAGCGGGAGCGTGGCATCGAGCATGGTGTTGAGCACGTCAACGAAGGGGACGTGGCTGACGACGGCGTGGAATTTATCTGTCGCGAGATTTGCCACGGCGCCCATGAGCAGGCCGCCGGCGCTGCCGCCTTCGATGACGAGGCGTTCGGGCGAAGTGTAGTGCTTGGCGAAGAGATAATCGGAGCAGGAAATAAAATCGGTAAAGGTGTTCATCTTGTGATGCATTTTGCCCGCGTCGTGCCAGGGCTTGCCGAGTTCACCGCCGCCGCGAATGTGAGCGATGGCATAGATAATGCCGCGATCCAGGAGGCTGAGGCGATTTGAGCTGAAGACTACTGGCATGGATAAACCGTAGCTACCGTAGCCGTAGAGGAGCAGCGGGGCGTTGCCGTCGCGCACGGTGCCTTTGCGGCGGACTATCGAGATGGGGATGAGCGTGCCGTCGGCGGCTTTGGCGTGGAGACGCTCGCTGAGGTAGTTGGCGGTGTCGAAATCGCCGAGGACGGGTTGCTGCTTCTTGAGGTGCCACTTTTGTGATTTGAGGTCGTAATCGTAGACGGAGCGCGGGGTCACCATCGATTCGTAATGGAAGCGCACGACTTCGCTCTCGAACTCCGGATTTGTAGTGAGGATGGCGTTGTAGGCAGGCTCGGAAAATTGCAGGCGCTGCGATGCTTCCATCGCGATGCGAGCCTGGCGTGTTAGATCGATGATGCGTAAGTGGGGCAAGCCGTCTTCGCGTTCGGTGAGGACGAGGTGGGAGCGAAACGCTTCGAGTCCGGCAATCATGACGCCGGGGCGATTGGGAATGACTTCGTGCCAGCGGGCCTGGGCTGGATCGGAGGTCGGCGCGGTGACTACGCGATAGGTGCGGCCGCGGCTGTTGGTGCGAATGAAGAAGACCCCGCCGGCGGGATCGCTGGAGTTGCCGGGATGATGATCGACGTAATATTCGTGGTCGTCTTCGCGTTCGGCGAGCAATTCGAAGCGGCCGAAAGGCGAATCGGCGCGAAGGTAGCGGGCTTCGCTGGTCGTGTGGCTGTTGACGACCAGGAAAAGATACGCGCCGCTGCGGCTGCGCTCGACGTCGATGCGGAAGCGCTCGTCCTTTTCTTCGTAGAGGAGTTCATCGGTGGAATCGTGGGCGGCGGGGTCGCCCGGATCGGGAAAATTGTGGCGCCAAAGCTGGTTGGATCGTTTGGTGATTTCGTCTTCGGTGACGTAGAACAGCGTTCGGTTGTCCATGGCCCAAGCAGCGCTGGTGACCCGCTCGACACGGAATTTGTGGGGCTGGGGCTGAGGTGTGGCGGCCGCTGCGACGAGGTCTTTTACTTCTAGGACGTACTGGCGGAAGCCGGTGGTATCTGAGGCGTAGGCTAGCCAGCGATCGTCGTCGCTGACTTCGAAAATGCCGAGGCCCATGAAAGTATGGCCGACGACGAGCGCGTTGAGATCGAGGAGAATTTCTTCATGCGGCGCGGCGTTGGCGCTTGCGGTTTCGTCGAGGGGCGCTGCGGTTGTGGCTTCGACGCTGATTTCTGTTACGCGGCCCTCGCGACGCTGAAAATCTTCGGCAAATTCTTTGCGCAGTTCGGCGCGCAACTCTTGCATGACGGAATCTTCGCCCCAGTGCTCGTGCTCGGGGGAGTGCGCTGGTTCGCCTGCGGCGGGCGGTTCGGACGCGCCCAATTTTTTGCGGCAGTAGATGGGGTACTGCTTACCCTCTTCGGTGCGGATGTAATACTGGTAACCGCGGAGGCGATAGGGGACGCTGAGATCGGTTTGCTGAATGCGGCCGAGCATTTCCTGGTAGAGCTTTTCCTGGAATGGTTCGGTGTCTTTCATTTCGGCATCGGCGTAGGCGTTTTCGGCTTCGATGTAGGCGCGGACGCGAGGATCCTTCTTATTTTTCATCCAGGCATAGTGGTCCATGCGGCGGTCGCCGTGGATGACGTGCTCGACCGGCTCTCGGTCGGCCAAGGGCGCCTGCATCTTGCCACCGCCTGCGCTGCCCACCGCTGCACCTCTCACATTTGCAGGACCGCCTGCGGCCCCGTCGTCAGTCCATTTCGCCATGCCATCCCCAGTTACACGACAAGATACCGTGGGAGCAAACCGATGCCCAAGACTGCGGTCCCCCAGCGGCAGATACGACCCGCCATGTGTGACAAGCCATGTATAGCAAATTGTAGGAAAAGCCGCCCCTGGATGCTCGGGACAAGCACGGTTCGGGGACTCGCCCAGCGCTACAGGTGTTGGCCGAGCGCATATCGTAACCGAGTTCGAGGAGAGTTTGTAGGGCGGGGCCTGAGGAAAAGTGGACGTCGCGGGAGCGTGGTGAGCGGTCTACGGTTTTCTTGCAGTTGTAGCGCCGTGCCTTCAGGCCGGCATCTTAGGTTTCACGGCCCCAAAAAAACAAAGTCATTCCGAACGGAGTTCGCGACGAAGGAGATCAACCACCTTGTCTTCCAGCTCCCGGGTGCCCCTCATGCCGCCGTTGCCTGTGGGCTCTTGGGTTCCCTCAGAACTTCCCACCATCAAAAAATTGTCTGCCCGAACGAAGTGAGTGGCTCTTGGGTTCGAAACGGCGGCGCGGGGGACCCCCGCGGGAGAAGCGACCCAAGCCCCGCAAAATTAGCTGCGACAAGCAGTTCTCGATTACAATTTGCGGCATGGCTGCTGAGATCGAAATTAAGCTTCAGATCGCAAATCCCAAAAAATTTCTCAAGACGCTGGCGAAGGTCGCTGCCAAGCCGGTTGCCGCGCGGGTGCATGAGCAGAATTTGTTATTTGATACCCCGGATGGAGGATTGGCGAAACATGGGCAGTTGTTGAGGATTCGCACGGAGACGCCGGCGGCGGCTGGGAAGAAGAAGCGCGCTGCGAAGAAAGGGCCGGAGCGGTATTTGCTGACGTTCAAGTCGCCGCCGGAGCAGATGGCGATTGTACCGGCGGAGGCCTCGCGGAACCGGCGGCACAAGGTGCGCGAGGAACTGGAGACGGTGCTGACCGATCCGTTGGCGCTGCAGAAGATTTTTGAGGGGTTGGGGCTGCGTGGGTGGTTTCGGTATGAGAAATACCGGACGGCTTATAAGTTGCCGGGGCGTTATCCGTGGGCGAAGGACCTGATGATCGATTTTGATGAAACGCCGATCGGGACGTTTGTGGAGCTAGAAGGGCCGCACGAGGCGATAGACCGGGCGGCGAGATTGTTGGGCTTTCATCCGCGGGATTTTATAACGAAGAATTATTTGGTCTTGTATGTGGAGGAGTGTAAGAGGAAGGGCGTGGGGGCCACGCATATGTTGTTTGGATAGTGGGAATGACCTGGTTTTGTTTCTTGTGATGGTATCGTCTTGGGTTTGTAGCGCCGTGCCTTCAGGCCGGCATCTTGGGTTTCTTCTTTATTGGGTTTGAAGGGTCCGCCTTCCGAGGCGGGCCGAAATTTGTAACTGGTATGTCGTTTGTTCTTGACAACTTGTTGGGGCGAGGTTTATTCCTAGGGCCGGAGTGCATTTTTCTCTGATGAGCGCGTCAAGCGAATTCGAACCTCACCCTAGTTTCCCCGGGATGCGGGTCCGGTTGTCGTTCGCTGTGCCGGTGGTAGCAACGGCTTCAACGCTGATCGTCCGGGCAGGTGGCGGAACAGTCCCCGAGGTGGGAATATTCCGATCGTTTGCCGGTGGAGGAGTGACTCCCGGGTAGCGATTGTTTAATTTTGGAGCAGGTTACCCGCGCCGGTCGCACCGCTCGCGGGATTTTTTTTGCTCGGCGGAAACCTGTAGTGGCCGGTCTTTAGACCGGTGCCTCTGCCCCCAGCGCCCGGCGCGGGCCTCTTGGGATTGTAGCGCTGGCTCTCATGCCAGCTCATAGGTCACGAAGTGAGATGTGAAATCGCCGCCGCGGTTGGCGGCAGAAAGGAGGGTAACGGGATGCTTTACGCGACGGAGCTCATGGGATCGGCGGCATATGACGCGCAAGGGAATTACGTCGGCCGCGTGCGGGAGTTTTTTATTGAGCCCGCGGAGCAGCCGAATCGTGTGTCACATTTCCTGATATCGCGCGGGCGTTTTCAGCCGTTGGTGGCGCGATATGACCAGGTGGCGAAAGTGGTGCCGGGGCGAATCGATTTGAATGCTTCGGAGCGGTCGCTGGATGCTTATCAGCCGAATGAGGCGTGGCTGGCGGTGCAAAAGGATTTGCTGGACCAGCAGATTATCGATACGGCGGGGCGCAAAGTAGTGCGGGTGAATGATGTGGACCTGGCGGAATTTCCGACCAATGCGCATGTGGAGTTGCGGATTGCGCAGGTGGACGTGGGCGTCCCGGGGGCCGTGCGCAGGTTGTTGCAGGGAATTGCCCCTTCGAGCCTGGTGCGGAAGCTGCAAAGCAAGTTGCCGCAGCGGTCGATCCGCTGGGAATTTGTGAATTTGATTGAGCCCGACCCGCTGCGGCGGGTGAAGCTGCGGATCACGCACGAAAAGCTAGAGGATCTGCATCCGGCCGATCTGGCGGAAATGATGGAAGAGCTTTCGGCGGCGGAACGGCAGGGGATTATTGCTTCGCTGGATGAGGAGACGGCGGCGGCGGTCCTGGCGGAGTTGGATGAGAGGCTGACCACGCAGATCGTGGAGAAACTCGATCCGGAGAAGGCCGCGGACATTATCGAAGAAATGGCTCCGGACGCCGCGGCGGATTTGCTGGCGGATTTGCCAAAGGAGACTTCCGAGGAATTGTTGGAGGAGATGCCGAATCAGGAGGCGAACGACGTGCGGGAGTTGCTGGCGTTTGATCCTTCGACGGCGGGCGGAATGATGAACACGGAATTTGCGTTCGTCAGCGAATCGATTTCGCGGGATGAAGTGCTGCAATGGCTGCGGAAACAGGAATTTAATTTGGAGCAGCTAGATACGATCGTGATTCTCGACAAGCTGGGGCATTTTGCGGGGACGGCGCCGATTGCGCGGATTTTTTTGGCAGCGCCGGAACAGCATATGAGCGAATTGAAGACGGAGCCGCTGATTTCGATTTCGGCGGATGCGAATGAAAAGGACGTGTTTGAGCAGTTTGATAAATATAATTTGCGGATGTTGACGGTCTTGGATCATGACCAGCGGCCGATTGGGGTGATTACGGTGGATGATGTGGTCTCGCGGTTGGTGAATGCGTAAGGTTAGGAGTTCTGGTTGGTTAGGGGACTGAGTTCGCGGCGATGACACTTTCGGCCATTAATGCGTTTATTGACAGGCTGCGCGGGGGCGTGTTGCGGTTCTTCTCCAGGGGGAACCAGTGGCGGCACCGCATGTTTTTGTTTCTGGCGGTGATCGGGCCGGGGATTATCACTTCGAATGTGGACAACGATGCGGGCGGCATCGGTACGTATACGCAGGTGGGATCGGCGTATGGGTACACGATGTTGTGGTCGTTGGTGCCGCTGACGATCGCGTTGTACGTGACGATGGAAATGTGCGCGCGGATGGGAGTGATCACGGGGAAGGGGCTGTCTGACCTGATCCGGGAAGAATTTGGATTTCGCTCGACGTTTTTCGTGATGGTGACGGGCTTCCTGGTGGACCTGGCGAACGTGGTGGCGGAATTTGCGGGGGTGGCGGCTTCGGCGCAGATTTTCGGCGTGAGCAAATACATTGCGGTGCCATTGGCCGCGGTGGTGGTGTGGATTCTGGTGCTGAAGGGAACGTATCGGCAGGTGGAAGTGGTGTTCCTGGTGGCGTGCGTTTTTTATCTTACTTATTTTTTCTCGGCGATATTGTCGCGCCCGGACTGGCTGCTGGCGGCGCGCATGACGGTGGTGCCGAACATTCACATCGATACGGGCTACCTGGTTACGTTGACGGCGCTGGTGGGGACGACGATTTCGCCGGGGCCATTTTTTTATATTCAAGCCGGATTCGTGGAGAAGAAAGTCGGGCCGCGGCAATATCGGCAGGCGCGGTGGGACGTGCTGCTGGGAAGCATTTCGTGCATGGTGATTGTGTTTTTCATCATTATTTGCACGGCGGCGACGCTGCATGCAAACGGCCAGACGAATATTACGGATGCCGGGGAAGCGGCCAAGGCGCTGATTCCGTTGGCGGGAAAGTGGGCGGCGTTGACGTTTGCGTTTGGGCTGCTGAACGCTTCGCTGTTTGCGGCGACGATTCTACCGCTGTCTACGGCGCACGTGATTTGTGAGGGATTGGGGTTTGAGGCGGGCATCGATAATAAATTTCGCGAAGCGCCGGCATTTTATTGGCTGTATACGCTGCTGATTGTAATTGGCGGCGGGATTGTGCTGCTTCCAAATGCGCCGTTGTGGAAGATTTTGATTTTTTCGCAGGTGGGGAACGGGATCTGGCTGCCCATTGTGTTGATTTTTATTTTGCTGCTGGTGAACCGTAAGGATTTGATGGGCGAGCATATAAATGGATTTTTCTTTAATTTGGTCGCGTGGGTTACGGCGATTGCGATGATTGCTGTGACCTTGGTGTTGGTGGTGCAGTCGATTGATCAGTTTTTTCATCCCCCGGGATGATGGGATGACCGCGTGCGGAAACCCAAGCGCACAAGCAGAAGTGCCTGTGCCACTGCGTTGGCTGTTGGTCTAGCGCTGGCTTTCATGCCCGCTCTTGCGTTTCCCCTGAGTAACCTCGTTGTCAGCTCCTTTCGCGGAGGGTGAATGCTCCGCTTGCCCCACGCCGGAGCAGGCGGCAGCGGGGCGGTACCCTTGGAGTACTTAGCAGAGGTTGCCAATTGCGCTGCGGGGGTTTGTCGTGTTAACTTTGCGCCGTAAAGAGGATTGAGCCGAATCTCACCGTGTCGCAGCCACGCATCCAACTGGAAACCCTCGGACCCGTCACTGCCGAAGAGTCTCGCCTTATTGAAAAGCTTGATCTGGAGCGGCTACCCCGGCACATCGCCATCATTATGGACGGGAATGGCCGTTGGGCGCAGAAGCGGCATTTGCCACGGGTGGCCGGCCACCGCTATGGCACGCAGTCTGCCCGGATCGCGATCGAGACTTGCGCGCGCTTGAATATTGAGGCGCTGACACTGTATGCGTTTTCGGTGGAGAACTGGCGGCGGCCGAAGACGGAGATTGAGTTTTTGATGGCGCTGCTGCGGGAATATATCCGGAAGGAAATGCCCCTGCTGCAGCGCAATAATATTCGGCTGCGGTTTTTGGGGCGGGCGGATGAGTTGCCAGAGGCCGTACAGCGGGATTCGCGCGAGGCTACAGCGGCTACGGCGAAAAATACCGGGATGGTGCTTTCGATTGCGCTGAATTATGGCGGGCGAGCGGAGATTGTGGATGCGATGAACGCGATCCTGGCCGCGCGAAATGGCCACCAGCCGCCAAAGCCGGTGACGGAAGAAGATCTGGCGCGCCATCTTTATACGGCGGATTTGCCCGATCCTGACCTTTTGGTTCGAACTTCGGGGGAAATGCGGGTTAGCAATTTTTTGTTGTGGCAGATTGCGTATGCGGAGATTTTTGTGACGGATACGTTGTGGCCGGATTTTAATCGGGCCAGATTGTTGGAGTCGTTGCTGGATTATCAGAAGAGGGAACGGCGGTATGGGGCCATTGCGCCGCCGGCGTCGCTGGCGCGGTAGGGATTTTTAACGCAGAGGGCGCAGAGGTAAGAGCGCAGAGACCGCGGAGAGTTCGTTGCATGTGGAATCTTGGGTTTTCCTGCCGTTGTAATGGCGTGCCTTCAGGCCGGCATCTTGGGTAGGGGTGAGGAGACCCAAGACACAGGCAAGAGTGCCTGTGCCACTCGAGCAGAGCACAGGCTGAGGCCTATGCTACGTAGTTCTGCTATGCTCTTTTTCCATGACTGGGACGCGTGTTCTTACGGCTTTGGTGCTGATTCCCGTTGTTCTGGCGGTTGTACTCTTAACTCCTACTTATGTTGTGGCGGTCGCGCTTGCTGTGGTTACGGTGCAGGCGTTGCGCGAATATTTTGCGTTGGGTGATGCGATCGGGCAACGGGCGTACCGCTGCTGGACGATTTTCTGTTCGGTCTTGCTAATCGCGCAGACCTGGCGGGCTACAAGACCATTTGCTCACGCGCTCGTGATTGCTGGCTCGACTACAACGGATCCATCATTTCCGGCGGCGCAGATAGCCGCGGCTTCGCATCGCTTCAGCGCGATCTATTCGTCAGGAACTTTGTTTTTCTTGTTTGTGCTTGGTGTGACGGTGTTGACGCTGTTTACGCGGCGGCCGTTGGTGGAGACTTTGCCTGCGGCAGGAATTTCATCGAGCGCGTTGCTGCTAGTGGCGTTTCCCCTTTCATTTGCTGTGCGGCTGCATGCCTCGTCGGTGAATGGGCCGCGGTTGCTGCTTTTTCCGTTGGCGATTACTTGGGCGGCGGATACTACGGCTTACTTTGTGGGCCGGGCTATGGGGAAGCATCCGCTGGCGCCGCATATTTCGCCGAAGAAAACCTGGGAAGGATCGATTGGGGGGATTGTGGGGTCGCTGCTGATTGGTTATGCGGCCAGTTTCTTTTTGACGATTCCGCTGGTGCATCTTTTGGCGATGGCGTTTTTGGGGAATGTGGCGGGGCAGATGGGGGATTTGCTGGAGTCGGCGTATAAGCGGTCGGCGGGAGTGAAGGATTCGGGGTCGTTGTTGCCGGGGCATGGTGGCGTGTTGGACCGAATTGATGCGTTGATTTTGTGTGTGCCCGTGGTTTGGTATTACATAGTTTTGGTTGGGGTATAGGATTTTGTTGGGTTAGAGTCAAGGCCCACCCTGAGCAAACGGCGCTCAGGGCACGCAGGGGAAAAGCCAAGAGGGCCCGCCCTGGGTGCCCCCAAGTCCGCCTCCCGGGAACGTAGTGGCGGGGCTTTAGACCCGAGCCTCTCGCCCGCAGGCACGATTTAACGTACCCCTACGCAGAGAGACCCAAGAGCCGGCTGGACGCCCGCGCTACAAACCCAAGATGCCGGGCTCAAGGCGCGGCGCTACGTTGCTGGGTGGGGTGGGCTACAATTGAGGATATGGGGCAAAAACTCTTAGCGATATTGGGGTGTACTGGATCGATTGGGCAGCAAACGCTTCGCGTGGTGGAGGCGATGCCGGAGCGATGGAAGATTGTGGCGTTGGCCGGAGGCGGCAATCTGGACGAGCTTGTGGGGCAGATTGAGCGGCACCGGCCGGAAGTAGTGTCTGTGGCGGATGGGAAGTTGGCGGATGAATTGGCGCGACGGCTAAGGGAGAGAAATATTGCGCTGCCGGCGATTCATCAGGGGCGCGAAGGGATGCTGGCGGTTGGGACGCATGCGAGCGCGGACATTGTGCTTTCGGCGGCGGTTGGCGTTGTGGGGCTGGAGGCGACGTACGAGGCCGTAAAGCTGGGGCGGACGGTGGCGCTGTCGAATAAGGAAGTGCTGGTGGCGGCGGGCGAGTTGGTGATGACGGCGGCTGCCAAGTCTGGCAGGGAATTGCAGCCAGTGGATTCGGAACATAATGCGGTGCACCAGTGTTTGCGCGCTTCACGGCGGGCGGGCGTGGATGGCGAGGCGCTTTATCCGGAGGTGCGGCGGATTGTGTTGACGGCTTCGGGCGGGCCGTTCCGGAAGACGCCGCTGGCGGAGTTGGAGCATGTGACGATCGAGCAGGCGCTGGCGCATCCCAATTGGAAGATGGGAAGCCGGATCACGATTGATTCCGCGACCATGATGAACAAGGGATTTGAAGTGATTGAGGCGCGGTGGTTGTTTGGGATGGAGCCGGAACAGATTGATGTGATCATTCACCCGCAATCGGTGATTCATTCGTTTGTGGAATTCGTGGATGGAGCGGTGCTTGCGCAACTTGCGCCGCCGGATATGCGCATGCCGATTCAGTATGCGCTGACGTATCCGGAGCGGGTGGAATCGCAGCAGGTGCAGTTGGATTGGCGGGAACTGCGGCGGCTCGATTTCCAGAAGGCGTCTACGCGGCGATTTCCGTGTTTGCGGTTGGCGCGGGAGGCGATGAAGAAGGGCGGGGCGCTGCCGTGCGCGTTGAACGCCGCGGATGAAGTGGCAGTGGCGGCGTTTCTGGAGAAGAGGTTGCCGTTTTTGGGAATTGCGGAAGTAGTGGAAGAGGTTTTGGCAGGGACGGCACGCGGGAAGTTTGGGAGTATTGAGGATGTGTTGGCGGCCGATGCTGAGGCCAGGAGGAGGGCTGCGGAGGCGGTGGGGAAGGTGGCGGGAGTGAGTGCGTAGGCATTGTTGGGAGTGTTTAACGCAGGAGTGCGCAGGTAGGCGCACGAAGCGTGCGGAGAGTTTGGACAGGCGAAAGAGCGCTGCCGCAAAAAAACGCTTGTCATACGGAGGAGTCCGCGACGAAGGATCTCAACCCACGAGTCTTGCCACCCAACCCAATCACGTCTCCGCCACATGTGTAGCGCTGGCTTTTATGCCAGCCCTCTGGGGTTCTCCCGCCGGATGCTGCACCCTTTGCCTTCCGGGAGTGGGGGACTTACTTATTTTGGGTGGGGCGCATCTAATTGGGGTGGTTTGATGTTCACGGCACAGTGGTGGACTGGTGGTGCTGTGTCTGGTGGGAGTTTGCTACACTATTTTGGCGGAGTCGCTTGACCGAATGAATACAATTATTGGCATGGTGCTGGTTCTGGGCGTCCTCATTCTGGTGCACGAATGGGGACATTACATCGTGGCGCGGTTTTTTGGCGTGCGCGTGGATGTGTTCTCCATTGGATTTGGACCGCGGCTGTTCGGGATCAAGCGCGGTGCAACGGACTGGCGCGTGAGCGCGCTGCCCCTGGGCGGGTATGTGCGCATGGCAGGGCAGGATATTACGGACATCGATTCGGGCGATCAGAAGCCAACGGGCGCGCCGGATGAGTTGATGTCCAAGCCGCGTTGGCAACGGGCGCTGATTTGCGCGGCGGGTCCGGCCGTGAATTTGATTTTCCCGATTTTTCTGCTGACCGGGTATTACGTGATCAAAGGCGAGGCGCTGCCGAAGTACGAGCAGGAGCCGCTGGTGGTTGTGGACCTGCAGAAAGATTCGCCGCTGGCGAAGGCGGGCGTGGTTCACGGCGACAAGATTATTTCGGTGGATGGGATTGCGAATCCTACGTGGGAAACGGCGCATACTGTTGTGGAGAAAGCGCCCTCAGGACAGACGTATCAGATTACGATCGATCACCAAGGCGCGACGCGCGAGCTGACGGTCAGTTCGGTGGGGATGAAGAGCCCCGAATTGATTTTTGGTTTTCCGCCGGATGCGCCGGCGGTGGTGAGCGATCTTGATCCATCGCTGCCTGCAAAGGCGGCG
>Ga0210383_10001215_pt1 | contig 23674 bp, 19 predicted proteins | sample IncBWC14OmetaG_FD_160072 | JGI IMG/M metagenome (GOLD analysis project Ga0210383, IMG submission 160072) | Forest soil microbial communities from Barre Woods Harvard Forest LTER site, Petersham, Massachusetts, United States - Inc-BW-C-14-O ... | reverse complement strand
GGGGGCTTGCTTGGGATGTCCACACTGCGCAGGAGCACAAACTGTCTGAAATAAGAAACGCGCCGCGCAAATCAAAGCGCTTCGGTGAAGATCACCTCGGAACGGTTCGGCAAGGGAAGCGCCACCCTCCGACCCCGTCGCCCCGTCGCATGAGTTCGGGACCCGTGACGGTAGGTTCGAATACAATCTGGTAACCGATGAGTGGCTGACGCCGACCTCGGAGACGAATCGCGATCTCGCCGCAGCCTTCGCCATTGGCCATTTTCTGGATGCCTTCGGTCAGCGTCAAATCTCCACTGCCGTGAGCATTTTCGGGAAGTGATCAATTTTGAACAGACGGGTGTTCTTTGGTCCATATAGCCTTTAGCCTTATTGTTATGGCCGTGGCAGGGCGGAGGGCTGCTTAAGCTCAAACACGCTGTCCGGTCATGATTGCGTTTGTAGTGCCATCGCGTCAACCCGCTCCACGACGAGCCAAAGCCAACTTGTACCCCCCATAGGAGATTTGGCCATGGACTCCCTCTCCCCGACCGTTTTGTACATCGACGATCTTGCTCAAGCCTTGGACCATCGCAAAGCGATGCTGGAATCCTGCGGTTATCGCGTCCAGATCGCGTCGAGCGCCTGCCCCGCGTTGAGGATCCTGGAAGAAACACCGGTCACGGCGGTTCTGCTCGAGTACAGGCACGAAGGCATGGACGCGGAAGCCGTGGCCTGCCATATCAAGCAACGATTTCCCAATCTGCCGATCATCCTGCTTTCGGCGTATTCCGACATGCCCGAGCGTATCCTGTGGCTGGTGGATGAATACGTGATGAAAAGTGAGCTGTCGGAGCGGCTGCTACCGATCATCCAACAAGTGGCGGAACGGTCGACGCGCTCGGGCCGGATCAAACCACATTCCAGCGAACGGTACGAGCATGGCAGCGCGGTGGCGTAGGGACTCGGCTCTTGAGTAATGGCGTCGGGTTCTGTAGGGTTTACTATGGAGGCTCAGGAGCATGAACATTTTCGAACGGGCCGCAGGGTTCTCAGCGCCTCAATGGGGCAAGCAGGTTTCGATTTCGCTGATGTTGCTGGTTCTGTGCTTGGTGGCTAGTCCCCAGAGGCTGTCGGCCTCGCAGGATGCGCAAGCCCCGGCCCCAGCGCAGGACACACAAGCCCCGGCCCAGGACGCGCAGGCGCCGCCCTACACGCAACAGACCCCCGAGCAGTTGCAGCAGTTGGTAGCCCCGATCGCGCTCTATCCAGATTCGCTGGTGGCGCAGATCCTGGCAGCGTCTACGTTTCCCGAACAAGTCGTGGAGGCCGACCGATGGGTGCAGGCGAACCCCGATTTGAAGGGCGACGCTTTGGGTAAAGCGGTGGACCAACAACCCTGGGACCCGAGCGTGAAGGCGCTGGTTGCGTTTCCATCTGTCCTCGGAAACATGGACAAAAACCTTTCCTGGGCGTCGTCGCTCGGCGATGCCTACTACAACCAGCAGCAAGATGTGATGGATGCCGTCCAGGTAATGCGCAAGCGGGCCGAAGACGCTGGCAATCTTAAGAGCACGCCGCAGCAAACCGTGGCGACGCAAGACTCGAATATCGACATTGAGCCCGCCGACCCCGATGAGGTCTACGTTCCTGCCTATGATCCGTGGCTGGTTTACGGAGGTCCTGTAGTGGCATGGCCGGGATGGTATCCGTATCCCGGAATCTGGTTTGGGGGCCCGTATCTGTCGTGGGGGCTTGGCTTCGGAATCGGCTGGTATGGCGGTTTTGGGTGGGGCTGGGGACACTGGGGATTCGACTGGCATAACCACTACGCAATGTTCAACCACGGCAGGTACTACTCCGGGAGCAGAACGTTTTACAACCGGAGCAGTTTTGCCCGAGGAGGCGCACGCGGTGGATTTAACGGCGCGCGTGGCGGAGCTGACGGGCGCGCGTCCGAAGGGAACAGACCGGGCGGGAACGTCGGCGCCCGCGGAGGAGTCGACAACCGTCCCGGGGCGACTGCCAGGCCCTTCGAAGGAAACACGCAGGCAGCTCGAGGATACGCCGCACCGCGCGGCCAGAGCGGCGTCCGCTCCGGCGCCTACAGCGGTTACGACCATGGCGGAGAGACCAGGAGCTATTCCTCACGCGGAAGCGCCAGTATGGGTGCGAGTGGAGGGGGATCTCGTGGCGGCGGTGGCGGCGGAGCGTCGCATGGTGGCGGGGGTGGACGTCGTTAGTCCAAGTTCCCGTCAGTTCAGGTCTCGGTAGGTCCCAAGTGGCTGTAACTTTGAAAACGGAGAGATGGCATATGCGGTGGACCGGGCTGAAAGTCGACGAATATCGTTGGGCGAATTTTTTCTACGCTTGCCGCGCTACGCTTGCCGCGATCGTTCTCCTCGTGGCGGGGTGTTTCTCGATCCCCTCCGTGGCACAGCACGCGGGTGAGAAGACTTTTTCATCACCCGAAGACGCGAGCAGCGCAATTTTCACGGCGGCGCAGAACAACGACGAAAAAGCCATGCTCGACATCCTTGGACCAGAAGGAAAGCAAATCGTCTCGTCGGGAGATGAGATCGAGGACGCCCAGAGCCGCGCCAATTTCGTGAAGAGATATCAGGAAATGCACCGTCTGGTGAAAGAACCGGACGGCACGACTGCTTTGTATGTTGGCGCGCATAACTGGCCCTGGCCCATACCGCTCGTGAACAAAGGAGATTCGTGGTACTTCGATACCGAAGCCGGCAAGAAGGAAATTTTGTTCAGGCGAATTGGACGGAACGAAATATCGACCATCCGGGTTTGCCAGGAGCTGGTGGCGGCGCAAAAGGAGTTCTACGCGACGCAGCACAATGAGTATGCACAGAAATTCTTCAGCGATGAAGGGCAACACAATGGACTGTACTGGAAGGTCGCGGATGGCGAGCCCCCGAGCCCCATCGGGCCGCTGGTGGCGGCGGCGGTCGCCAAGGGTTATGTCAAGAGTGCGGACGGCTCTCCGACACCTTACCGCGGATACTATTACCTGATCCTGACGCGCCAGGGAAAGAATGGTCCGGGCGGTGCGAAGAGTTACATTGCGAATGGCAAGATGAGCGAAGGCTTCGCGGTTGTCGCCTATCCGGCGGAATACAGGTCGTCGGGAGTGATGACGTTCATCGTCAGCGCCGACGGAGTGGTTTACGAGAAAGATCTGGGCAAGAAAACCGAGGCTGTCGCCAAGAACATGAAGGAATACAACCCCAATTCCGGTTGGCGAGAGTCTGATGTGCAGCAGGTGGAGACTGCCGGCGGGCAGAAGCCCAAGTAAGAAATATTCTGTCTGTGCCCCGCGGTTCAGCAGCGAAACTTCTTGAGCACCGGTGTTAGCAATCGGTTTGCGGCCTCGTTCTGACACTCCAAACGAAGAATTCGGTTCCCGCGAGGAGAACAAAGTCCCGACGGTTGCGGTGGACTGCTTGTACTCGTCCAACACTGGTCCGAGGTGAGAGTCCTGTTTGTAGTTATCCATTACGATACGGCGAGCGGGAGAAACGATGCGATTTCGCGCGATAGCCTCGGATTACGATGGGACGCTGGCCCAGGATGGGCGCGTCGACCGCGACACGCTGGCTGGGCTAAAACGGGCGCGGGAATCGGGAAGAAAGCTGATCCTGGTCACCGGCCGCGAACTCCCCAGCTTGCGCTCCGTGTTTTCGAGCCTCGATCTTTTTGACTGGATTGTCGCGGAGAACGGGGCCATGATTCACAACCCCGGAACCGGTGACGAGCGTCTCTTATGCCCGGCGGTCTCCGGCGAACTTGTCGCCAATCTGCGCCAGCAGGGGGTTCCGCTTTCCGTGGGAAAATGCATTGTGGCCACGGTCAAGCCTCATGATGGCGCGGCGCTTCGTGCGATCCGCGAGCTCAACCTTGGCCTGCAAGTGATTTTCAACAACGAATCGGCAATGGTCCTGCCGCGCGGGACTAACAAGAGCACGGGCCTTTCCGCGGCGTTGTCGGAGTTGGGAATTTCGAGCGAGAGCGTCGTGGGAATCGGCGATGCGGAGAATGATCACGATTTGTTGAGTCTTTGTGGTTGCTCAGTCGCCGTGGCCAACGCCATACCTGCGCTCAAGCAGCGTGCTGATGTCGTCACGGGCGGCAGTTATGGGGCGGGCGTGCTGGAGATCATCCAGCGATTGATCGATAAGGATAACCTCTGCTGATTGCACACTCGAGGAATTCCCCAGCTGCGAGTCGAACCGGTTTGCGGCCTCGTCGAGCCGCACTTCGCATAATTCGGCGATTAACCTGCTAGCCCAACGAAAAATGTTGTGTTCTCTGACTACCCTGCGCATGTGCTGCATCCTGGTCTTCCGTTCCTCGACATCCATCTCCAGGGCGGAACGGATGGCCTCGGCCATCTGCTCGATGTCGTAGGGGTTAATCAGTAGCGCGTCCGGCAATTCGCGGGCAGCTCCGGTGAAACGGCTCAGGATGAGCACTCCTTGTTCATCCTGGCGCGCGGCCACGAACTCCTTGGCCACCAGGTTCATTCCATCATGCAGGGACGAGACCAGGCAAAGATCCGCAGTCCGGTAAAAGCGCTGGATTTCCTGGTGGCTGTGCTGCCGGTTCATGAAGACGATGGGTTTCCACTTGCTCGTCTGGAACCGCCAATTAATACGCTCTGCTTCGGCTTCCACCTCGACCAGCAAATCGTGATACCGCTTGATGTGGGTGCGGCTGGGCGCTCCAATTTGCACAAACGTGAATTTTCCCCGATAACCGGGATGCTTCTCGAGGAGCCGTTCGATGGCCAGGAAGCGTTCTGGGATCCCTTTTGTGTAGTCCACGCGATCAACGCCCACGCCGAGGAACACGGCTTCGATGCCTAGTTCCCGCAGCAATGCGACCCGTTCCATGTAGGTGGATTCAGCGGCCTCGCCGGGAGCGGGATTCTCCGGAAACTCCACGCTGATGGGAAACGGCTTTACCACAGTGCGGTGTTCTTCGCGATTGACGGTGAAATGTTCCCAGTCGATACGCGACTCCAGCGTGCGATCCACCGTTTGCAGGAAGTTGGTGCAGTGGGCTTGAATGTGGAAACCAATCAAGTCCGCACCCAACAATCCATTCACCAGTTCTCGTTGCCACGGACAAATGCTGAACGCTTCCGGGTTCGGCCAGGGAATATGCCAGAAGATCGCGACGCGCGCATCCGGGCGAGCTTTTTTTATCATCCGGGGCAGAAGCGCGAAATGGTAATCCTGTGCGAGAAGCACCGGACGGTGCATGCCCTCCATTTCCTTCAGGACCGCATCTGCGAACCGGCGGTTGGCTCGCTCATAGTGCTCCCAGTCGGAAACTCGAAACACGGGGCGTGTGTGAGCGATGTGGCAGAGCGGCCAGAGCCCTTCGTTGGCAAAACCGTAGTAGTAGCCTTCCTCTTCTTCCTTGCTCAGCCAGACCCGCCGCAATGTGTAGCGGGGATCATCGGGAGGAACGCGCAAGCGGTCATGCTTGTCCACGGTCTCGCGGTCCGCGTCCCCGCTCCCGTGCGCAACCCAGGTTCCATCACAAGCGCGCAACACAGGCTCAAGCGCAGTCACCAGCCCACTGGCTGGAACGATTGCCTCCACGCCCTTGCCCTGACGCCTGTGGATGTAGGGCTCCCGGTTCGCTACCACGAACAGGCGGCTCTCCCCGAGCCGGCCGCGCACGTGGACTGAGAGCCGTTCCGCGGTCCAGAAAGAGTCCGCAGCCTGGCGCAACTGGGCCTCCTGCTCGGCTGCGGAGCGAGCCGCCGTGAGACTTGCGGCGAGGTTTGCCATTTCGTGGGCGAGGGGGCGGAACATATCCAGATCTGGCGCGGCCGGACGGGAGGAAGGCTTACCCGTGCGCAAAGCGCGCATCCACTGCGCCGCGCGGGCAATTGGGCCCGTGATGCTCCAGCGCACAATCAGAAGAGTGGTGAGAGTGATCAGGAAAACCAGCACAAGCACACGCAGAAACGTCTCGCGCCAAATCCTTCGGCCTTGGACATTGATGTAGCTGGCGTCATCAACGATCGCAAGTCCGCCGACAACCGCGTCTCCCTGATGAAGGGGGACCGCGTAAATATAGACGGGAACTTCTCCGAGGCGGATGAAAACTCCTGCGCTCAGGCCTTGTTGGGCTGCCTGCTGCACCATCGCAGGCTCCCCTGTGAGTCGTGGCGCCAGTAGGGGAGTGATGGCGAGGGATTCGCCTTGAGTGTTGTAGACGGCAACTCCAGTGAGATGCTCACGGGTGGCGAACCGGTCAACCGCGAGCTGTAGTTCTTTGTGTGAGGCCTTCTTGGAATTGAGATAAGGTTCAACTTTGTCTGCCAGGCTTTCTCCTAACACTTCCGCGCGGTGCTCCAGATCCCGGCGCAGGCCGCGCTTTTGAAAGCGGACCTCGTAGTAGGACGAAAGCAGCGAGATCAGAGTGATCCCAACGATCAGCGAGATAGTGAGGCGAAGAGTTAGGATTCGCACATATGACCTTGCAAATCGGCTGCCGCGGCGCGCCTTCGTTCTTCACGACTAAGGCCTCCGGCAGCCACGCGATCGCAGCCCAGGCGGCTTAAGAAAAAGGCGAGCTGCTGCCGTACGCGGCCTCGGTATCTCGACAAATGCACACGCGTCACCTTCGGCTGGTTCAGCTCGCCCACTCGGGGGAGTGCTCTTTCCATCTTGTGCGTCATGATTCAGACGTTCAGCTGTTGATTCGTCGTGACCTCCTGGTGAGCGTGCCTGCCGCCAGAAAGCCCAGTCCCAACAGCCCGAGTAGCGGCAGCGAACTGGCTGTTTCGGGGAGGGCTTCGGTACTCGCTGCGGGAGTTGGATCGGGCATGGCCGCAGCGCTGGTGCTCGGAGCGGGAGCCGGATCAGCCACAACGGCGGTGCTGGCAGCCGGAGCGGGAGCCGGATCAGCCACAACGGCGGTGCTGGCAGCCGGAGCGGGAGCCGGATCAGCCACAACGGCAGCGCTGGCAGCCGGGGTAGGCGTTGGATCGGCCACAACGACAGTGCTGGCAGCCGCAGCGGCGCAGTGGTCGGAGATCATGTTGAGTCCGGTGACGGTAACATTGTTGTCAGACGCATTTGCTTTTTGCCCGATGAGTTCGACGTTGTGGCCCAGATGCGCCTTCAGGTCCACGGTGCTGCTGGTGACTGTGAAAATTTGAGTTGTGCCATCTTGCGCTACGGTGTAATTACCGTCGGAGCCACCAAGGCATCCCTTGATGCTGGCCTGGTCTGTGTCGCTGCTTGGCGCCGGATTTTGTGCAAACCCCAACGTGACCAGCAGGACCGGTACGATGATCGGGAGAAATATTTTTTTCATAAGAATCCTCCTAAGACTCTCGCCGCGTGGCGCTTTGAAAATTTCACTTAGGTTTTGATTTTGCCGCCGATCCCTATCACAAAACTCGCACGTTGTATGCGGGTCGAGTTTTCGGCCGAAGGAACCTGGAGCATCCAGAGTGGAACAAAAGGAACTTTATTTGGGATGCGTTGGAATGTCTGTTCAATACGGCTCACAATAATCAGAGGACGCTAATCTGCTCGCCAGATTTTCAACTGGCGACGATTCTTCGGATGTATTTGGATCGCAACAAGACGCGCTCTGGAGTATCTGGTTGCTGCCTTTCCGGGAGAGCATGATGCGGATTGCAGATGGACAGATACTACGAATCCGCCGGACTCAGGTTCTGCTTGTCGGATCAGTAAAGTCGAAACTCTACTTCCACACTAATCTGCACACTTACCGGTCTGCCATCTTTCAGGGCAGGATCGAAGCGCCACTGTTTCACGGCCTCCATTGCCTTGGCATCCAGACCGAAGCCCAGTCCATGGATCACTCGAATGTCGCGCGGATGACCGGTTGCGTCGACAATCAGCCATAGAGTGCAGGTGCCCTGAGTCTTCGCTCTGCGGGCTTCCTCGGTGTACTCAGGATCGGGCGTTGAAAGTTCTTGCGGCGATGAAATTCCACCTCCGACCTTGTACACTCCTCCGCCGATGCCGCCACCGCTTCCGAGACCAGTGCCTGGACCGTGTCCAACACCTGCGCCGCCGTCAGAACCGGACCCAATGCCGCCGCCAGAACCGATTCCGTTGGAAGGTGGCGCTGCCGGCATAGGCGCAGCCGTTGGAAGCCCCAGGTTCGGCATGTGATTTTCCGCAACCTGTACCGGCGGCGCAACCACTGTAGGTTCTGCGGTGAGCTTGGGATGCTGGTTGCGAACCACAATCTGCGGCGGCGTGATTTGCACCATCGCAAGCTTAGGCAGCCTTCCCTTGGGCGCAGGCAGGCGATCATGATCTCCTCCGCCGCCTCCCCCGCTGACGATTTTTCTGGCGGCCCGTAGAATGTAGGTGTCCGGAGAAGGGGCGATGAGAGTTACAACCTGGCGTTGCTGGGCTTGCTCCACGACGTGATGGCCAAAAGCCGCGCCCGCAAGGATAAGGCCTATCAGTACAACGTGGACGACAGCTGAGCCGACCAGGCCATCGGTCCGGTAGTTGTTAAATTTCCCCCAGACCTCTCCCGTGAATGGCGTATTAGTCCGCAACCGTGACCTCTCAACTGAAACAGCCAGATGTCCTCAAATCTTCGACTCGGCGCATTCACAGTGCGTCGCCATCTGCGTCAAACCTTCCTGCCGAATGTAGCCAACTCGCCCTCGATTTCTCGGAGTTCAGCGACCAGCGACAGCCACAGCCACGAACACGGCTGAAGCCCGCTCGACACATTCAGCAGTAACAAGAGTGACAGAAGCGGAGCGGCAGGTCTGTGCAAGATTGCTCAGATTGCTCAGATTGTCGAGACAAAGATTATCCAGACAAAGATGATCCGGACAAAGGTTATCCCCAAGAAGATCATCCCTGATTGACTGGGCTGCCACCGTTATAGATCCAGATGAACGAAAGCTAGTCAACGGGGACTGGTCGGCGAGGTACACGCGATTCTCAGTTCGCTTCCTGACGTACAACTTCGCCCCGGCCATTCCCGGCTTTGGGAAGGGCGGCATAGGCAGAAGTTGACTGCGGACGAGCGCGCTCATCTCCCGGGTTGGGGAAGCGCAGCACGGTTGGAGATTGCACGTGCACTATTTCGTTCCTCACCGCATACAACACTAATTCGGCGATGGAATGAAGCTTGAGCTTGCGTAAGATATTGCTGCGATGTGTTTCGGCTGTTGCCACCGTCATACACAAGATGGTGGCCACTTCTTTGGAAGCCTTACCTTCACTCACCAGCTGCACTACCTCGCGCTCCCGTGGCGACAGCTTGGCTACCTTGGGCGCGACCGGGCCAACGCGATGCTGCTTGTAACCGTCCATAATTAGATCGGAAACCCGCGAGCTGAAGATACTCTTGCGTCGCTGCAGTGCTTCCACGGCTGTCATCAAGTCCATCGTTTCGTCGGATTTGAAGACCCATCCGCGCACACCCGCTTCCAGACATTCCCGTATCACTTGCTCAGAGTCCACCGCGGTGAGGATCAGTATGGCTTGGGCCGGATCGTGTTTCAGGATCTGCCGTGCCGCGTCCACTCCATTGAGTTTTGGCAGGCAAATATCCAAAATAACCAGATCTGGCTTCAATTGCTTGCACTTTTCGACCCCATCTCGCCCATCAGCAGCTTCTCCGCAGATTTCCCAGCCTTCGTGAGATCGAAGCAGCGAGGACAAACCGAACCGGAATATTGGATGATCGTCAACCACTAGGATACGAAATGAACCCATAAGAACCTCCCCGTACTGTGACTACGTTACCAAGATCCATGCCGGCCGTCTGAGCACAATAGCTCACGTTCCGTGCCTGTCACCGCGAGGCGACAATCGCAGAGAAACCGGGTTGGGCGGTCTGTGGGCGGATGCGGAGCCAATGGCGCGGAGATCGTCGTCAAATGTCGGGACGCGGGGACTAACACGGCGACCACGGCGGCCAAATCGCGAAAGGAGGCAAAGCGCTGGTGACAAACGGGGAGGTTCGAGCCAACGCCTGCCTTCCCGCCCCTCGCGTTGGGGCTAAGTTAAGGAATAGATGAGTTGAGCTACCGCGGTCTATCGTGCTGAGTGGGTATTTGTCGGGAAGAGTTCCGTTACGTTTTCACGAGCGCGATCGTCTCCGCGATCGTCATCTCAATGTTCAGCAGCAAGCTCTGCGGCGCAACGCTGCATTGACAACCGAACGGGAATATTGCTGAAAAACGACTCATGTTCGACTTCGTCGGCCCGAGCTGGGTACAGCAACAATTAGAAAGCCTTACCGACTGCACAGGATAGACCATTCTCGGTTCCGACTCTACTCTGAGAAGGTAAGTGAAGGCGTAACTCATTTTCTTTCGTCATTCACAAATTGGACGCAAAACTTGAACCAGGGGGTCACAGGTGAACAGCGACTCGGCGACTACGGGCATGGTTCTTCTGGACCCTGATTTGGTCAAGCGCGCGCAAGAAGGCGATTCCGACGCGTTTGGCGCGTTGTTTGAGGCGCACCGGTCGCGGATCTACTCGGTATGTTTGCGCATGACCAGCAATGCCGCGGAAGCGGAGGACCTCACGCAGGATGCGTTCTTGCAGGCGTTTCGCAAGATTGCGAAATTTCGCGGAGACTCAGCGTTTTCCACCTGGCTGCACCGCATTGCAGTCAACACCGTACTGATGCATTTTCGCAAGAATTCCCTGTCTCAGATTTCGCTGGACGAGCCCTACAGCGACAGCGAAGGTTCCAAGATACGCCGCGAATACGGAACCCGAGATAAGGGCCTGGCAGGCTGTGTCGATCGGGTCGCGTTGGCCCGCGCCATGAAAGACCTTCCCCCCGGATATCGGACGATCTTCCTGCTGCACGAAGTGGAAGGCTATGAGCACCAGGAAATTGCGGAGATGCTGAGTTGCTCCGTAGGCAATTCGAAATCCCAGCTATACAAAGCGAAACTGCGATTTCGCGAACTCCTGGCCCCTGCGCCTGAAGTGCTGTTGGCAGTGCGGAACGGGAAACCGTGCGCCAAAAAGCGCGTCAGCAAGGAACGAGAGAACTGGAAGCTGCCACTGGGCCCCCACGTGGTTATGCCGCCAGCGCCGCTGGTGGCGTAGAGACCACCGCGTGATTGGTGCCAGCCCGCTAGCCTGAAAAGTCCTCCCCCGCGAATTCACTCCCGCTCCCGCCCTTTGCTGTTTGGGGCTCACAGAGACGTTCGACGCCTGACAGCGGCGCCCCCTACTCGCGATCGTCCGCAAGCTCTGGTTGATCGTCCATAATTTCCGATCTTTGCCAGTCGTGCGCATCCGCGAGCACCATGGACTGGGATCTCTCTTCTGCCGATTCGAGGCCTTTGCCGCCATGCTTGCGCCCTCCGCCAGCAAAGAACGCTGAGCGCAACGACCAGCCTCCGGGAGACGCACCAGGATTCGGAGATACATAGCGCTGCCAAAAGGTGCGTAAACCCGGAAACAACGGTGCGGGACCTATGGCCTTCTTGCACCTGTTGAGCTCAAACCAGCGAAGATAGTTGCGCACTACGCTGCTCATGGTCATCTGCATCGCCGCTGAAAAATTGTGCTCCGCCATTCGCCGTTGTTGCTCGGGAGACTGCAGTATCGCAATCAGTTTGTCGGCGAGATCGGCCGCACTACCGACCTGGTAGAAACTGATGGCCATATCTTCGTCCGCCGCCATATCACGAAAGTCGGTGAGGTCAGCGCACACGATCGGAACTCCAAACTCGCAAGCCTGGTGGGCTGGACCACTCGACCCCGTGGCGGAGTCATAGGGCATCACTACAACCGTGGATGTCCGGAAAAGATCAGGAATGTCTGCTTCTGGAATATATCCGCGAAACTCGATGCCTGAGCCGGGGCCGAGCGACTCACGTATCGATTCCCAATATTTCGGCTTCGTGTGATGGTTGGCTCCCCCGATAATCAGCTTGGCATTTGGCACCTTTTTCACGACCGCAGGAAAGGCTTCGATCAACGTTTCCAGTCGTTTGTAGGTTCCCCAGTGTCCGATCGCCAGAATGCGATGTTCCGGATGACCACGTTGCGAAAAGTCTGGAGGGCTCGGGCAGGGCGCGAACGTCCCGTGGGTGCCTAACAGGACATTTTGAGCGGAGTATTTCTTAACCAGAGTATGCCGGTACCCGGACAGCAACACTGATACCGAATTTGCCGTTAGCAGGGCCCTGGTGGCGAGATTACCGCCCAGACGGAACAATCGTTTCTGGCGCACTCCAGCAGTGGCAAAATCAACGTGTTCGAGGATGTGGTGGAGGGTGATGTGAGTGTAATGACCAAGAGCCCGAGTCAGGGCCGGCGTCGACAGTCCCGCTAACGCCGCAATCGGATATTGCGGAGTTCCAAAGCTTGAGAACACGAGGTTGAACCACACCACATCTGGCTTCAATTTGCGGATGGTGCTCAACAAGCGCACGGGAGTTTTGAGGCTGTTGAACTTCCAGCAGCGGATCACGTCGAACCCCGGCAGCTCCGTTTTTTGCTGAGCGTTCAGCGGTTTTCCGTTCTCATCGGTCGCGAATTCATAGTCGGTCAGTTCGTCGGCGAGAATAGTCAGACTGATGTCGGGATTGCGCTGCAGTTCCCGCGCGATGTAAAACGCGTACTCGTTCAGCTGGCGCGCACTCGGAGGAAAAGTCGCAACTAAGCAGATTTTCATCGGATCCCGTTCTCAGAACAGAGTGATGCGCAGATAAGGTCTGAACTGTTGATTCTGCCCACCCGTGAAATTAAAGAAAGTCTCCTGTTGCATGCCCGCTGAAAAACGAATCGGGTACTTGAGTTCCACCTCCCTGCCTGCCTCCTTAAACGTGCGGTGGAAGGGCATTGCATAAGCCACGGCGAAGCCGCTCTGGACCGCATCGTAGAAGTGGAATCCCATATTCCGCGAGTACGCGACCGACGCCTGCAAGCTCCAATTACGCGTCGGGGCAAAGTGAACGCTGCCGGCTGGGCGGAGAGCCTGCGCGATCGCAAAGTTGGTTCCCTGCACTCGCCACGCTCGCAAGTCCTCTGCGACAACGGTGAAGTTGATTCGCTCGGAAACCCGACGCTCGATGCCCAGGTAAGCCGAAGTGTAGTAGTCCTCGCTGATCACCGGAGAGAAGCGGTCGTCGCGTGCTCCCCATCCGGTCAACAGGGCAGTCTTTCCCCAGGGCCGCCCGACGCGGAAATTGAGCGCCCCCGCCAAATCCCTTGAATGCTGTGCGCTTTCCGTAAAAGGTCCCGCTTCACGAATGGCATAACCACTCACCGAAACTATGTTGAAGAATGAACTAGTCGACATATACACAAACTGGCGAAAAAGGTTTTGATTCATATCGACCGGAGACAAGGAATCCCGGCGAACCGTTTCCTGAATACCTGTGTTGAAGTTCAACACATTGGTACCCAGATGCAGGGTAGGAGTCAGTCCAAAGTTAAACGAGTAATCGGTCGTATCGCGATTGATGATCAATTCCTCACTGGGCAGAGAAATTTGCCCGCGAGCATTACGCACCTGAAAGAATCCGCTGGCTTCGGGCAAATCGCCGAGATGGAGATGATAGGCGCCGGTCCATTCCGTCTCGAGGGACGATCGTGGAGGCGGAAGCGGCCCGTGGCTTCCTGGCATCGGATTCGGAACATCCAGCTTGGCGTCCAGAACATAAACCGTCGTGTCTTCAAAGATGGGCGCCACGGAAAAATCTGACAGAAAACTTATTGTGGGGTCGATCCTCAGTCCTTCGTTCGCTCCCGCCTGCAGCAGATCCTGCTCCGCGTTTTGATGTTCGCCCGCGGAGTTGGCGGCCTGAGCAAAAGCGGTAAGCGCCTGGATGTTTTGATGCTCCTGGCGCAGCAGGTTTGCCTTAGCCAGGAGATATTCATAACCAGGCTCGCTATCGGCCGACTTGCCGATCAGGGAGAGCTCGCCCTGCGCTCTGGCCGTGTCCCCGAGAGCCAGATAAGTGTTCGCCATGCCGATCCGCACCGATGTCTCGGGCGCTCCCGCCGCCAGCGCGCGCTGCAAGTAGGTCTGCGCCAGTTGATAATCATGCATGCTGAGGAACACGTCGGCCGCTTCCATCAACTGTTCGCCCGTAGCGGGTAACGCCTCTTCCGTTTGACCCTCCATCAGAGCTAATGCAATCTGCCGCTGCGCATCCTCCAGATGACCCTCGCTTGCCATCACCTGGGCAATTGCCAAACGGACACGGATGCGGTCGCTGCCTGGCATTGCGAGCGCTTGCTCAAAGCGCTCCATGGCGCCCTTCTGGTCTCCCAGCGAGCTCAAAGCTTGGCCCGTGGAAACCAGGATTCGACTCTCCTTAGACTGATCGGTTGGCGAGAGCGGTGTCAGTTGGGTGGACTGTTCTGCCCGCTCGACATAACGCAAAGTCTGCTCTCGATCGTGCAGTTGGGCATAAGCACGTGCAAGCTGTGCGTAGATATCGTTGTTGTCGGGAGAAAGCTTCTGCGCAACCTGCAATTCATCGATCGCCCCGTGATACAGTCGCTGCCCATACAACGTTTCACCCAATGCCAGATGGAGACTCCCGTCGTTGGGCGCGAACTTCAACGCGGCGCGATACTCGGCGGCCGATTTCGTCAACATCCCGTTTTGCCCATAGGCGGTTGCCCGAATTAGGTGGGTAGGCAAGGAATCGCCCATCTCTTCCTGCGCCAGCTGCACTTGTTGCAAGGCCGCTCGGGGGCGGTGCTGATCGAGGCTGGCGTAAGCCAGTCCTAGGTGCGCTTCACCATTCTTGGGTTCACGCTTTAGCGCGGATTCGAAATCTGCGGCGGCGGCCTCCGACTGGTGGAGATCGTGCAACACGTAGCCGCGGTTCACGTATGCCGTAACGATATCGGGATCGCGCTCCAGAGCCTGGCTGAAGTCTGCTTGCGCCTGATCCAACAGTCCAGCGCGTTTGTGCACGTAGCCGGCCAGCAGCGGAATGTCGGGTTCTTTGGGCAGCACCTTGTCGTACTCAGAAGTCAATTGCAGCAGTTCGTCGTAGCGTTCAAGGTAAAGCAAGTCATACGCGAGATAGACCACTACATCCCGGTCTGTAGGAAGTTTCTTGATGGCTTCGCGGCCCACGTCGGCAGATTTCTGATATTCGCCCTTGAAGCTCAAAAACCTTTCTTTTTCTCTCATGAGGTGAGGTTCCTGCTGCATTTCATTGGTGGCGCGGCTCAACCACTCTGCCGCCATGGGCAAGTGCTGCGCCTCGATCGCGGCGTTCATGCCTCCGGCAACGATCAAACTATTGTGCGGCGCGAGGTCATAACCTTTGTGGTAAGCGGCTTCAGCTTTCGGAAAGTCTCGGCGCGCCGCATACATGTCGCCCAGCGCAAGGTAGGGTATGTATAACGCTGGATAGGCTGCCAATAGCCGCTGAAAATACTTCTCCGCATCCTGGTCGTGCCCGGCATTACGGGAGATGTAGCCCAGAGAGATAAGAGCAGATCGGTTCACCGGGTCGTTCGCGAGGATCTTCGTGTACACGTTAGTCGCTTCCTCGGTCCGGCCGAGTTTCAGAAGCAAATCTCCATCCAGCTGCAGACTGTTGGGATCCTGCGCGTTGATCGCCAGCGACTCCTTGATGTCGCTGCCCGCGCCGTCGAGGTCGCCGCGGTTCATGTTGATCACAGCTCTCAGGCGCAGAAATTGCGGCCGCCCCGGTCCGTGGTCGTCCAACGCGCCGATCTGCGCCTGCGCAATTTCGAGATGGCGGTGCGCTGCGCTCGCGTCTCCCAGGCTCTGGTAGAGTTCCGTCAGATCCATGTGCAGCTGAATGCCGTAAAGCGGGCCCTCGGCGGGGTTTTGCGGTAAATGAGCCAAAGCGGCGTTATATTCCACAACCGCGTCTTCTGTGCGCTCCTGGAGCCGCGCCATTTCCCCGCGGATGGCGTGCAATCGGTAATGTTCCGCATCGAGACGGGCGGCACGCTGGAGAAAAGGCTGGGCAGCTTCAACGGAACCTAGAGCCACGTCGGCCTGCGCCGCGGAAAGCTGCAAGCCCAAATCCCCCGGCACGGCATTGGCGGCTTGCGCGTAGAGTTTTGCGCCCTCGTCCGCCTGGCCATTCAGCTGGTAGGTGTAAGCGAGCTCGGCGGTTATGTCGGGCTTCGGGCTCTGGATTGATTGAAGAGCGGCAATGGCTGCCGCATAGTTCCCCGACTCCCGGTAGTAGCCCGCCATCGATCGCTGAACTTCGGGATTGTCCGGCGCATGCCGCTTAGCCAACTCCAGGTAACGGCTTGCCTGATCGGGCTGCTTCTGATGTTCGTAGGCCAGCGCCATCAGCAATTCCGACCGCGCGCCGGGCTGAATTTGTTCCGCACGCCCCAGAACATTCAGCGCCCCGTCGTAATCTCCAGACCGCATAAGAAGTTCGCCCAACAACAGCGAATCGCTGATTCTCTTGGGATCGGCGGCCAGCACCCGGTTCAGCAGCTGCACGGCCTCGTCAGTACGTCCCATCACGCCGTAGGTCTGAGCGAGTCCGGAGATTCCGTCGAGCGAGGACGGATTCACGCGAAGGCCTCGACTAAAGGAGTCCACGGACAGCTGCGATTTTCTGGCCAGCCGCGCCGCGTAACCCAGCAGGAACCATAGCTGAGCATCGTTGGGCGCAGTCTTCGCAGCACGCTGCGCGTAGTCAACCGCCGTCGCGTAATTTCCGTCTTTCAGGGCCAATTCAGCGGCCCGCGCAAGACGCGCGTTTTGAATGTTCGATCCCCAGCCTAACGATTTGTTTGCCGACGATGTTTGCTCGGGATTCGCTTGAGGCGTTTCGGCTGAGTCAGACCCCACCTTATACGTCTGCGCTCGAAGCGAGCAGGCAACCGCAACCATCAGCAGAGACACATGTGCGGTCTTCCGGCATACCAGCGCGAAACTCAAGGGGTTACCACCGAATCCAGTTGCTTGCAAGGCTCTTCGATTCGAGAAAGGCCTTCTGCGTTGGCTGGACGGTCGCGGACTTTAGGTCCTCACAGGGCAGAAACAGGACGCGCGGCGATACAACCCGGAATGACAGCCTCGAATCCAAGCCCAACCAACCGAGAGGGCGCTGTGCAGAGAACTGAATCCGTCGCACCTACATCCGGGTCAATCCCGTTGAGCATGATCTTTCTGGCGGCTCTTGTCGTTCATTTGCCTTTACTGCTCATGAAGTTGCCGTTGAAGTCGTATGACGCGAACTTCCACATCTTTTTCGCATCGCATTACTTGCACGACTGGTTCGATCCCTGGAACCCAAAGTGGTATGCGGGTTTTTCGCAAATGACTTATCCCCCATTGCCGCAGCAGTGGCTGGCATTGACGTCCCGGCTCATCGGATTAGACATGGCTTATATGGCGGTCCAGTTCGTGGCCATTCTGCTTCTCGCGTTAGGGGTTTATCGATTTTCGTTGCTTTGGGTCGACCGGCGGTCGGCCGCGTTCGCGGCACTGGCCAGTGTGTTTCTCGGCTCTGAGAGCTTTCTAATTTATTCCGCGGGACAGTTGTCCACTACGTTTGCCGCGCCCCTTTATTTGAACGCGCTGCCTTATCTTTTCGAATGGGTCCGGCACGGCAAGTGGAGATCGTTTCTCAAAGGTGGAGCGCTCTTCGTGGCCGCTGCTGCCGCTCATCACGCCACGCTGCTCTTTGGATCTTTTTTCTTCGCAGTGCCCGTGCTGGCGCTAGTAGTGCTTGATCGACAAAATACGGATCGAGAAAATACGGATCGACAAAATACGGATCGACAAAATACGGCTCGACAAGGAACCGACCGGCAAGATGGCAATGGAAAAGACGGCGAGCGAATCTCAGCTCCTGCGTTCCTCGTCCGCACCGGGGGCATTACCCTGGTTGTCGGGGCCGCGGTCGCGCTGGTGCTGCTGCCGTTCTGGATTGCGCTGATTCACTATCCCGTTACGCAGGCGCCCATCCCACATCCCAGTCGCGCGAATTACCTGCTGAGTCCCCAGTGGGGCTTGAACTACTTTGTGGTGCCTTACGGAGCTCTAATTCTGGCTCTGCCATTCATCGTTTTGCGGGGTTGTTCGATCGCTCGGCTCCGCCCGCTACTGCTGGGTTTCTGGCTGGCATTCCTGGTCGGACTCGGAGGCACCACGCCGGTAGGCCGCCTGGTCTTAGGCCGCGCTTTCGACGTGATCACCATGGAGCGCTTCAGCTATTGGGCAACCTTGCTGGCGCTGCCTTTTGTAGGGCTTCTGGCCACCGAACTGATTGGCCGCTTTCAAATGCGGGCCGTAGCCGGCTTAACCGTGGCAGCAGCTCTGAGCTGCGGTTTGGCGGTGGCGTGGGCAACCTACCGGCCCGCCGATGCCGCGGATTTCAAGGTCGATGCCATGGCCTCATGGCTCAATCGTGACGGTCACGACCGCTACCGCTATGTCACCCTGGGATTCGGCAACAAGATCGCGCGACTGGCCGTTCTCACCGACGCCAGCAGCGTCGATGGCGAATGGAATTCCGGCCGCATGCTGCCCGAATTGACCGAGCACGGCGCGGGCGCTCTCACCAGTTCCAAATACTTTGGCAAGCCCGGCCTCGACGCGCTGACTGCGATTCTTCAGCACGCCGACCGTTACGGCTTGAAATGGGTATTCCTGCGCGATCCCTACTACGAGCCGCTCCTGGTTTTTGGCGGCTGGCGCAAAGTGGATGACCTTGAAGATAAGTCCGTCACGGTGTGGAGCAAAGACGACGTGCCGCCGGCGGTTCCCGTCAACGCGCCGCAGATTCCTCCGCGCTGGCAAGGAGTCCTGTGGGGCATTCTTCCCATCGGCAGCAGCATCCTGGCGATGTTCCTTGTGCTGATTCCAGAGAAGCAATGGCACGCCCGGCGCGTCCTCCAACCCGCGCCCGCGCATGAGAATCTCGTTCTCGGGAGGCTGATCTCGTGACCACCGGACGCCTCCTTGCCGTCTTCATCGTAGCTGCCACCGTAGTACTCATCGTGGTAGGCACTGTTTGGCCAATTCAATCCGCAGTCGCGATGGCCGGGGCCGGGGCCAGTCTGCTGTCCTCTTCTTCGTCGCCGGAAGCGGCAGTCGAGAGTCTGGCCGGCGAAATCGGCCGGCAAGACTGGGAGAAAGCATATTTCAGTCTGGCCAACAAAAGTGAATTTACGGAACCGGAGTTCGTCCGCGACTTGACCGGAAATTACGCTAGCCTTCGCACCTACGCAACTCTGGACAGCTCCGACCTACGCCCGCTTCACGCGTCTGCTGACGAAGCACAAATTCAGCTCAAGTTGCGCTGGTCAACCGTGGTCGGAACATTCCTGGACACGCGCACCCTGCAAGTGGTTCGAACGGATGACCGTTGGGCTGTGTCGTGGCCCATCGTGAAAGAACCTCGCGTCCCGCCGCAAGTGATCCCGGTGAACTATCTGCGCTGGGACGTGATCTATCGCGGCCCGGCCGATGACTGGGGAGCTCAAGACGTCGAGGCTCCGCACGTCCGAATCATCGACATGCATCCCGTGGACCGCAGCGCGGGAGTGGTCATCATGGGCGAACTTCTCAACGAAGATGTAGTCCCCGCGTTTGTGACGGTCAAAGCGACGCTGCTGGCGAAAGACGGCTCCGTGATCGCGAGCGAAGATAGCTTCGACAAAATCTCTCACGTCCTCTTGCCCAAGCAAGTCACTCCATTTCTCATTGCGTTTCACGATGTGGCGCTGTCCCAGGTCGACAGCGTTCACATGGACCCGTCAGCCATCCTGATCGCGGCCTCCGCGGATCCGGTGATCGAGATCGAAGATCAGCGTCTGAATCCCGCGCCCGGAGCCTCATTCACCGGAAAGCTCATTAACCAAAGCGGCCAAGTCGTCAATGTGGCCCACGTCCTGGGGACGTTCTATGACAAGAACGGCCAGCTGGTCTGGGTCACGGACCAATACGTCGACCGCGCCCTGTTACCTGAGATCCCGGTTTCGTTTGCCATGTCGATTCCTGCGGACATCGCCAGCAAAGTCAGCAGTGAGCGCGCCATCACCGCCACCTACAGTTCGGACCGGTTTCAATGAAACGCAGAATCTCATTTTTTCTGAGTGCATTGGTTTTGGGCGGACTGTTTCTCGCCGTGATGCCGATCGCCTTTGCACAATCCGGCAGCCTGCATCTGCCCGCAACGGTTGAAGCAGGCAGCGGGTTCTCGATTCAAAGCACAGGCAGCGGCAAAGCCGTGCTCTACATCGTGGGACCACAGGTACTCAAACGTAACGTGCAACTAGGAGAGCCGGAGGTCTTTGCTCCCGGAGATCTCCACAACGAAGGTCATTATCTGGCGGTTCTTGTGTCAGGTTCCGCCACGGAAAACGGCGCGTTCGACGTCACCGCCGCACACGAGCCGTCGACATTGAGCTTTCTCGCGAAGCCTTCGCGCGTCGCAGTCGATTCGCACGACGGCATCAGCGGTGTGGTCTACGTATTTGACACCTTTCAGAATCTGGTCCTGGCTCCCACACAAGTATCGTTTCAACTGTCTGGCGTCGCTGGCGCCGCGCAGACGCGGACGGTGCTGACCCACAACGGCGTTGCCTGGACAAAGATGAATTCCGCAGCCAGGGAAGGCTCCGGCCAGTTTGTAGCTCAGGTTGGGAGCGCAACGGGTACACGCGTAATCCAGCAAGTTCCCGGCGATCCCTGCGCTTTGAGGATGAGCGCTCAGCCGTCAGGTCATAGACTCGCAGTGCAAACCGACCCAGTGCGGGACTGTAGCGGCAACGTCGTGCCCGATGGAACGATTGTCACCTTCACAGAAACCTATCATGGCGGCGAATCCACCGTAGACGCGCCTCTCAAACACGGAGTGGCACGGGCGGAAATGCCCGCCTACAAGGGCGCAAAAATCTCCGTCGCAACCGGAGTTGTCTTAGGAAATGAAATTCATTGGGGAAGGGAATGATGAAAAACCCCATCCTCATCGCCTGTTCAATCTGCGCTGCAATATTTGTCTGCGCTTCGGACCAGCCTGCAGTGCGCGTAGAGCCCACGGATTCGCTAGGGCCGCGCACCCTGGAAAAGCAGACCAAGGCCGCCGTGGTTCGTGATTATCTCGAAGCCTGGGGCAGTTTCAGCCGCGCCTTCGAGCAGAACCGGGCAAGCCTTCTCGATGCGGATTTCGTCGGCGTGGCCAGAGAAAAGCTGGAAGACACAATTCGCGAGCAAGCGAAGCTCGGCATGCAGACGCGTTATCGAGATGGCGCACACGACATTCAACTGATTTTTTACTCGCCCGAAGGGCTGTCGATTCAACTGGTCGACACCGTTGAATACGACGTGCAAATCCTGGATCACGAAAAGGTTCTGACCGCGCAGCACGTCCGCGGGCGCTACGTTGCAGTTTTGACGCCCACCGAAGTGCGGTGGAAGGTGCGCGTTTTCCAGGCGGAACCCGAATGAGGTGCTTGATCACGAACTCGTACCGCGCCAAGCCGGAGACTGTAAGAACGGCGCAAAGACGCCGAGGAAGAATACCAAACACTTTCGTTTTTAGGCGCACACTCTAAGGAGCCTCATCGATGATCTCAGTCGTTGTACCTATTTTTAACGAAGAAGAAATCGTAAATTCGTTTCATACCGCCCTTGCCGACTCCATGAAGGACATTGGCGAAGCCTGGGAGGTCGTCTACATAAACGACGGCTCCAGAGATTCGTCCCTGAAACTGCTAACCGAACTGCAAACCAAAGACCCACACGTAGTGGTGGTAGACCTGTCGCGCAACTGGGGACACATGGGTGCGATGTCCGCGGGACTGCAAACGGCGCAGGGCGATGCGGTCGTGTTGATGGACGGCGATTTCCAGGATCCACCAGAAGTTGTGCCGGAACTGGTGGCCGCCTGGCGCGGCGGGGCCCAGGTGGTAACCGCCGTGCGAAGAAGCCGGCAAGAACGGCGCAAGATTCTGGCCAAGCTGTTTCCCATCTTCTATCGCGTGCTGGGAGCGCTCTCCGACTTTCCCATCCCGCTCAATGCCGGGATTTTCGGCCTGCTCGATCGGCAAGCGGTAGATTCAATTAACTCCCTGCGGGAAGGCAGCCGTTACCTGCCTGGCCTGCGCGCCTGGGTGGGCTACAAGACCGGCGTCGTGCTCTACGATCGGCAGGATCGTGCAGGTGGCGAAGGCAAACTCACGTTCCTGAGCCGGATCAAGTACGCCATGGACGCGATTACGAGTTTCAGTTACAAACCCCTTCGGCTTAGTTTCGGCCTCGCGGGATTTGCCATCTCGGTGGCTGTCATTCTCGCGCTGTGCACGGTCTTTTCAAGGAGCGCGGTAAATCCTTTGGGATACGGTGTAGCCGCCGCGATCTTTCTGGTGGGAGGTTTTCTGCTCCTGTGCGTGGGCGTGCTCGGCGAATATCTCGGCCGCGTCTACGACGAAGTGCGCAGCCGGCCGCTCTCTATCATCAACAAGGTTTACGGCCCTCCCCAACTGATCTCATCCGAAATAACCATGAACCGCCGAACCGGAGACCGGAGAAAACCGTTCCGTGTTGCTTAGCGGTTACTGCCCGGTTGGTGGTTGCGAGCCGGGTCCGCACTTGGCCAGCCCGCGCTCAATCGCCGTGCCCTCTTCGTAGTCGTTCCAGGTTGCAATCAACAAGAAGGGCATAGGACGAGCAGCGGAGTACTGCCGCCACAGCTTCATCGTGTCTGCAAAGGTTTGGCCACACCGCTGAGACATGTGCCGATTAAGACTCCAAGACGCTTTGCTGTCATCGAAACCCGTCCAGGCTCCTCCCACGGCAATCTTGTCGGGATATTTCGACTGCATTTTGCTATAGAAATTGTTCAGGTAGTCTTCCCCCCAGTTGCTGCCGTCGTTTGCCCAACCCTTCTTACCAGGGTTTATCCATGCGTACACACCGTCAAATGCTGGCGCGACGGAGCCCGGCTGATCTTCGTAGATCAGCAACGGGGGATGAGTCCATTTGTCGGTTGCGGCCCGTACTCGATTCCAATTGGTGCGCCCGCCCTTCGGAAAAATAAAGATCACCGGCCGGTCCTCATACGTGAGATAGGCCGCACGGCCGGGCGCATTCGGCGAAAGATAGGTTTCATTGAACTTGTTAAAAGCCGCAAAAGCGTCGTCAGTCGCCTCGGCCTCTTCGGCGTCGAATTCGTCGTACATCATGGCCACCTGAAAGTGTTTTTCGGCCGAGATGGTCTGAAGCAGGGCATAACTGCCATCAAGAAAAGGCTCGCGATCCCCATACCAGTCGACCACGAACCCGGAAATTCCCAAAGCCTTGGCCTCGTCAATCTGTTTGCGGATCACAACCGGATCATGCGACGAATAGCCAACGGAAATGTGCCTGGGATGCCCAAACCACGGCTCATACAATGCCAGAATTTGTGGCGCAGTTTCCGCACTCGGCACATTCTGCCGCAGTTCCTGGCGCAAGCCAGGATGGGCGCAGGCTTGCGGCAGCGCGAGAAGCATCAATGCCGAGATTACCCAGTAACGATTGATCATGAAGTTCCTGTGATTGTGAAGTTCCTGGTCTTAGAGTCGAGGCCAATCCTTTGGGTTGTAGCAAGTCCAGCAATTCAAGGCATATACCTCGAGCCGCAAGCAGCCTCATCCTCGATTTCCGCATCAGAAGTGCTGCCTCGCGAGCAGAGTCCGTCCGTTCGCATTAA
>Ga0210383_10001214_pt1 | contig 23687 bp, 22 predicted proteins | sample IncBWC14OmetaG_FD_160072 | JGI IMG/M metagenome (GOLD analysis project Ga0210383, IMG submission 160072) | Forest soil microbial communities from Barre Woods Harvard Forest LTER site, Petersham, Massachusetts, United States - Inc-BW-C-14-O ... | reverse complement strand
CGTTGGGCCATTGGCTGCTGTGGTTCGGGGTACCGTCCATTTTCTCCATCGTCGCAACATTCGCGGTGCTGCGCTGGATTTTCCGGAAGGAACTACGAGGCACCATTCAGTTTCAGGTCGAAGACCACTCCATGAATCACCACGGAAAACTGGTGTTGCGCGGCTTGGTGGCAACGGCTGTGGTGCTGCTCGTGGCTTCCGGGTTGGATTGGAATTTAGGTTTGCCCACTTGCCTGACTGCTCTTTTCGTGACGCTGATTGTATCCGTGAGGGCGCGCAACAATCCGCTGCCGCTGTTTCGAGAGATCAGTTGGAGCACGCTCGCGCTGGTGGCCGGGCTTTTTTTAATGGTGGATGCGGTGGAAAGCATCGGGGCCATGGCGTACACGAAGGCGTGGTTGTCCTGGGTCGAAACGCTGGCGCCATCGGTGGGCGCGCTGCTCACTGCATTCGTCGTGGGGATCGCCAATAATCTCGTGAACAATCTTCCGCTGGGACTGATCGCCGGCGGCACGTTGCAAGCCGCGCACGCGAAGGGTCTGCTTGCCAGTGCCGTGCTTCTGGGAGTCGATCTCGGGCCGAATCTTTCGATCACCGGATCGCTGGCGACAATTTTGTGGCTGATTGCGTTGCGCCGAAAAGTTGAACGTAAGTTTCTGGAGCTTCCTGAAAATTGGCGTGGTCGCGATGCCCGTGGCACTTTTGTTGGCGGTGTGCAGCGCGATAGTGGTTCAGTTATCTCTCGGCGCGAATTGATTTCGTTCAGCTTTGGGAGTCGCGACTCGATCAGGCTCGCGTCCAGTTTCCTGGCGCGTCGATAAAGGAAGAATCCAGCTCTCGCACGGAAGGGCAGCCAAGCAACCGCAGTGTGCGTTCGAGATCGGCCTTCAGAATTTCGACCGCGCGCGTCACCCCTGCTTCTCCCCCTGCGCCCAGTCCGTAGCCGTAGGCGCGTCCGACCAGAACCGCGCGCGCCCCCAAGCAGAGCGCCTTGGCGACGTCACTGCCACGCCGCACGCCGCCATCCATCAATACTTCAGCTTGCCCACTTACAGCCTTCACAACTTCCGGCAAGCACTTCAAAGTTGCAGACACACAATCAAGCTGACGCCCGCCGTGATTCGACACCACAATCGCATCTGCGCCGTGATCGATGGCACGCCGCGCATCATCTCCGGTGAGCACGCTTTTTGCGACGATCGGGCCGCCCCACACTTCTCGAATCCAGCGAAAATCCGCCCAGGTCACAACGGAACGACCGAGAGCCGCGCCAACATCCATCAACGCTCCTGGTCCTTGGCCGTGCACAATAATATTTGGCAGACTTGGTACGCCTCCATCCGCAAGGAAGCCGGCAAGCCATCCCGGCCGCGCCAAAAATTGGGCGAGATGAGGCAACTTGGCTAAAGTGCTGCCTCCGAGCAGCTCTTTCATTCCGTTCCGAAGGTCGCGTTCGCGCATTCCGGCAACCGCGGTGTCGATGGTTACCACGAGCGCCGAAAAACCAGCGGCCTTGGCACGGCGGATCGACGCTTCCGCCGTCTCGCGTCCCCCCACCAAATAAAGTTGATACCAAACGGGTCCGGTGGAAGCGGCCTTCACCTTTTCCAGCGCGTGCGCGGAGATGGTGGACAAAATGTACGCGGTTCCGTTTTGTCCCGCGACTCGAGCCGCGGCAATTTCGCCAAGCGGGTGCATTAATCGGCTGTAACCCACCGGAGCGAGAATGAAAGGAAGCGATAAATCCTGGCCGAGGGCGCGGGTGCGCATATCACATTCGGCGAAAGACACGGCGTGGCGCGGGCGGAAGGTGACGTCGCAGAACACCTGGCTGTTCGCGCGCATCGTGATCTCGTCTTCCGCACCGCCATCCAGGTAGTCAAAAACAACCTTCGGCAAACGACGCTTCGCCAAAGTGCGAAGATCCTGGATGTTGACCGCGTGCGAAAGCTTACTCACAGCGAAACGCCCCGTTTCCAGGGAATGAAATCGTCTTGCGTCAGCAGTTCAGCCGCAGTCCGGACTTCGCCGTTGGCAATCTGAATGACGCGTTCCAGAATTTCGTCGCCCATTTGCTCTATGCTCTTTTCGCCGGTAATGATCCCGCCGGTATCGACGTCAATGATGTCTGGCATTTTTGCGGCCAGCGGCGAATTCGTGGAAATTTTCACTACGGGGGCGATGGGATTTCCCGTGGGAGTTCCCAGACCCGTGGTGAACAAAACAATGTTCGCCCCTGCGCCGACCTGCGCTGTGACGCACTCCACGTCATTTCCCGGAGTGCACTGCAGATTCAATCCGGGCTCACGGAGATACTCGGGGTAATCCAGCACGGCGGCTACCGGCGAAGTGCCGCCCTTTTTCGCGGCGCCTGCGGACTTCATCGCGTCCGTAAGCAATCCATCGCGAATGTTGCCGGGCGACGGGTTCATGTCAAAGCCGGAGCCAACTGCTTTCGCGCGCGCGGAGTAGCTGCGCATAAGCTGGATGAACCGATCGGCAACTTCCGTGGAGACGCTGCGATTCACGAGTTCCTGTTCGACACCGCAAAGCTCGGGAAATTCGCTCAAAACCGTCTTGCCGCCCAAAGCGACGACAAGATCGGAAACCTGTCCGATCGATGGATTTGCGGAAATACCGGAAAAACCGTCCGAGCCGCCGCACTTAAGCCCCACGGAAAGATTTCTCAATGGTGCCGGAGTGCGCCTGCACTTGTCGATTTCGATCAGGCCCAGAAAGGTTTTCCGGATTGCTTCGGAGAGCATAGCGAATTCTTCGCCGCTGCGTTGCTGTTCGAAGATGTAAAGCGGCTTTGAGAAATTGGAATCCCTTTTTCTGATTTCGTCGCGCAGTACGGCCACCTGGGCATTCTGACAGCCCAGGCTGAGCACCGTGGCTCCAGCAACATTGGGATGATGAATGTAGCCGGCGATCAGGGCGCAAAGATTATTGGAGTCTTCGCGCGTGCCACCGCAGCCGCCTTCGTGAATCAGAAACTTGATTCCATCCACGTTAGCAAAAAGCCGCGGACCCTCCGGCCATTTCGGCTTTGCGGCGGCCTCGTATGCCGGGATCTGCTCGGCGTGGCCGGATTGATACAGTCGCGCAAGATCGGCGACCTGCTGGCGGTAAACCGGCGGCGGCGCAAATCCCAATTCCTGTTCGAATGCCTGCTTCAACACGCCGATGTTGCGGTTCTCGCAAAACACCAAAGGAACGACCAGCCAGTAATTCCGAGTGCCGACCTGGCCACCGGAGCGGTGATACCCGGCGAATGTGCGTTCTTTCCAGGGCGAAACGTCCGGCGGATTCCATGCGAAGTTTTCAGTTTTTTCGTGAAAGGGAGCAGCTTCATGGTGAAGGTTACGCGTCGTCAAGACTTCGCCCAACTGAATCGGTTGCGTGGCTTTGCCGACTTTTACGCCATACATTTTCACGATGCCGCCTACGGGTATCGGCTCCAGCGCGAGCTTGTGCTTTGCGGGAACCGCGCTCGCGGTGACCACGGCTTGCCCCGGCAAGGAAATACGCGCGCCCGCCGGCAGATCCGCCAGCGCGACAGCCACGTTGTCTTCGGGATGCAGCCTCACAGCCTGCTCTGTTGCCAATTTCTTAACTCCTCTCGCTTAAACTCGCGCCGTGCTTCAACGTTCGATGCGCGCGCCCGATCCCTTCATCAAGCGCGTCACTTCCGCAAGCGTTGCCATCGACGTGTCTCCGGGTGTGGTCATGGCCAGCGCTCCATGCGCCGCGCCGCATTCCACCGCCCACTGTGCGTCTTTGCCGGAAAGAAATCCATAGATCAGGCCAGAGGCAAAGGAATCGCCGCCGCCCACGCGGTCCAGAATTTCCAGATCTTGCCGTTCTGTCGCCTGGAAAAATGTACCGCCGTGGTAGCAAATCGCGCCCCAATCGTTGCGCGTGGCGGTTTTTGCTTTTCGCAAAGTGGTGGCTACCACCTGGAACGAATATTCCTTCACCACCGTTTCGATCATCTTCTTGAAGCCTTCCACCTCGAACGAGGTCAGGTCTTTACCCATCCCTGGAACATCGAATCCGAGGGCGGCGGAAAAATCCTCTTCGTTGCCGATCATCACGTCCACAAACGGCGCGATTTTTCGATTTACTTCTTGCGCGCGCTTTTGTCCTCCATTAGCTTTCCATAGCGATTCGCGGTAATTCAAATCATAGGAGACCACCACTCCATGCTTCCGCGCAGCTTGCATCGCTTCCATCGCCACTTCCGGCGTGCTGCCGGACAGGGCACAGAAGATTCCGCCGGTATGAAACCAGCGCACTCCCGATTCTCCAAAAATTTGCTCCCAATCGATTTCGCCAGGCTTGAGCTGCGAAATCGCGGTGTGCCCGCGGTCGGAACATCCCAGCGCCGGTCGAACGCCGAAGCCTCGCTCCGTAAAGTTAAGCCCGTTGCGCACCGTGCGCCCCACGCCATCGTATGGCACCCATTTCACCAACGACTGATCGACGCCACCTTGATAAATCAAATCCTGCAAAAGCCGGCCAATCGGATTATCCGCGAAAACAGTGACCACCGCTGTGTCCAAACCGAAGCAACGCTTCAATCCGCGCGCGACATTGTATTCGCCGCCGCCTTCATACACTTCGAAACTACGCGTGGTCCAGATACGCTTCTCTCCGGGATCGAGTCGAAGCATCACTTCACCGAGACTGAGCAAATCCCATCGGCAATTTTCTTTCGGTCGGATTTTCAGGGTCATCGCAGAACTCCCGTCTTTCGAAACAACGCCGTGTGACGTAAACTTTTTCTCCTTACACAAACTCAACTGGCTTCAGGTTTGGAACGATCGCTTGCATCAGGGCCAGCGCAATCAGGTACGCCGCGCCCGCCATCAGAAACGGAACGAAGTAGCTCCCTGTTGCCTGCAGAATGTGGCCGACGATGCTGGCGATCAGCATGCCACCCAGCGCGCCAGCCGCGCCGCCTATTCCCACCACTGAACCCACCGCGCGGCTTGGAAACATGTCCGACGCGGTTGTATACAGATTGGCCGAAAATCCCTGATGCGCCGCGGCGGCAAGCCCGATCAGCAGCGTTGGCGTCCACAGGCCTTGCGCGCGATACGCATTTACAATCGGAATCACGCACAGAGCGCAAATAAGCATCGCCACCTTGCGCGCCGCGTTCACCGAATAGCCGCGATGAATTAACCGCGAAGACAACCAGCCCCCCGCAACGCTGCCGGCATCGGAAATCAGATAGATCACGACAACCGGCAATCCGATCTGCGTCAAATTTAACCCATGTTGCTCCTGGAAAAAGCCCGGCACCCAAAATAAATAGAACCACCAGATGGGATCGGTCAGAAACTTTGCAAGCAGAAACGCCCACGTCTGGCGATATCCCAGCAATCGGACCCACGGCACCGGAGCCGCCGGCTTTTCGCGATCGCTGCGGATGTAGGCAAGCTCATCGGCGGAACATTGCGCATGATCTTCAGGTTTTCTATATACCGCCATCCACAATAGGAACCAAAAAAATCCAAGCGCGCCGGTAATCAGGAAAGCCCAGCGCCAGCCGAAGCGGATGGTGATCCACGGCACGAAGAGTGGCGTGACGATCGCGCCTACATTCGTTCCCGCGTTGAAAATGCCGGTGGCCAGCGCTCGCTCCTTTCGTGGAAACCATTCCGTGACGGTCTTGATGCTGGCGGGAAATGCTCCCGCTTCCCCAAGGCCCAAGGCGCCGCGCGCGATTTCAAAGCTGAAAAGCGATCCGCACAATGCATGGGCCATGGAGGCCACGCTCCAGAAAAGCATCGCCAGCCCATATCCCAGGCGCGTTCCCACACGATCGATAAAGCGCCCTACCACCAGCATGCCGACGGCGTATGCCGCCTGAAAAACAAACACGAGATTGCTGTAATCGATTTCGTTCCAGCCCAGGTCGTGCTGCAAAGTCACTTTCAGGACGCCCAATACCTGGCGATCCATGTAGTTTTTGCTGATGCCCAGGAAAAGCACCGCGCAGATGACCCAGCGGAACTTGCCTGAAAAGATTGTGGCGCGTGTATTCGAATGATTGTCAGCGGACACTGGAGCGGTCGGCCCTTTCGCTTCTTCGACGATCCTGAATCTTCACGGCGTTCTGCATCGAGTCACAATTTGCGACGCTACTGGTTGACGCCGCTTGCCAGAAATCCTCCGTCCACCTGCAGCAGCGTGCCGGTGACAAAGCTGGCCGCATCGGAAGCCAGAAAAATAGCGCTGCCCACCAGTTCCTCCACTTTTCCGAAGCGGCGCATCGGTGTGCGCAGCAATAATTCCTGGCCACGCGGCGTGCCATCCAGCAGCTTTTCGTTGAGGGCGGTGCGGAATACGCCGGGCGCGATGGCATTCACGCATACGCCATATTTCGCCCACTCAATCGCGATGGTCCGTGTGAGTGCCGCGAGGCCGGATTTGCTTGCTGCATAGGCGGCCACTTCGTGCATGCCGACGAACGACGTCAGCGACGCAATGTGGATGACGCGCCCATACTTTCGTTCCACCATATGGCGGCCAAAAATCTGGCTCACGCGATACGCGCCGGTCAGATTCGTATCCATAATGTCGTTCCATTCGCGCTCTTCCACTTCCAGAAACGGAGTGCGCTTCGTGCGTCCGGCAGCGTAAACGAGAATGTCCACTTTGCCGAATTCTTTCACAGTAGCATTGAGCAATTTTTCGAGCGAGGCGCGGTCGCGCACGTCCGAACACTGCCGCAACGAGCGCCGCCCGACTGACTCCACTTCTTTCGCGGCGCTATCGACCAGATCCGCGCGGCGTCCACTGGGAACCACGTCGGCTCCGGCATCGGCCAGGCCCAACCCAATCGTCAGTCCGATTCCGGATGTTCCGCCAACAACCACGGCAACTCTTCCCTGTAAATCAAATCCCTTGTAAGCCATCGTTCCTCAATTCGCGTGGTAAGCGGAAATGCAATTGATACAGCTTAGACGAATTTAATTCGTTCGCTCGCGAAAATTTACAACAATTCGAACAACCACAAATTGACAGTTGGCTGCGGGTCCGTCAGCATAGCCAACTTGTGGAACTTCCCTTTCGCGCAATTTTCGTCATACCGGATTTGCTTCTCGTAAACCCCGTGGCTGGAGGCGGTCGCGCCGCGTCAGTTGTTCATGAATTGCGCGAATTTGCTAAACGGCGGGGCTGGAACATCGAAATCTGCGTCACCGCGAGCGCCGAACAGTTGGTCGCGAAGGCTCGGGAAGCCGCGGCGACCGGCCGAAAACGCATTTTTGTCCTCGGAGGCGACGGAACATTTCAATTGTTCATGAACGCAGTGTCGGACTATCCAGAAATTATTTTGGGCGTGATTCCGGCGGGCGGAGGAAATGATCTCGCCGCAGCTCTAGGTTTGCCACCAGATCCCGTCGCCGCAGCAGCGCTCTTGCTGGATGGCGAAACTTGCGAACTGGACGTGGTCAAGGTGCGCACAGCGGACGGCCGCGAGCGCCTTTACACCGTAGGAGGGGGAGTTGGGGTTGATGCCGAAGCGGCGCGCTATGCGAACGGAGCTTACCGCAATTTGCGCGGACGTTTGCGCTACGTGCTGGCCGCGCTTCGCGCCTTGTTTGGTTTTCACGGCATCAAGGTGCGCGTGGTCATGGGCTCTCCCGAAACAGAATCGGTGCAGGCTACTGTGCTGCTGGCTGGGGTGTTGAACACGCCGAGTTTTGGAGCGGGAATTCATCTTGCTCCCGGCGCGCAAATGGACGATGGAAAACTGGAAGTAGTATTAGTCGAGGATTTGAGCGTGTTCGAAATTCTTTCGTTGCTACCGGCCTTCGCACTGCGAGGTGAGCTGAACACAAAACGCGTGCGGCGGTTCAGCACGGCGTGCGTGAGAATTCAAACCGAAATCCCATGCTGGTTTCAAGGAGACGGCGAGCTTCTGGGGATGACTCCCGTGGAAATTTCCGTGGTACCGCGCGCGATTCGCATCCTGCGCCCAGCGCCGAAGATCAAGGGCTAGTGACCATCGCTAAGAGGCGAGCGGCTGTCTTGCACCTGAGTGGTTTTATTCTTTTTCCTGGAATGGCGTTGCAAGTAGGCCCCCAAATCAGGTGTGAACTCCTTTAGTTGATTCCATCCGATGTTGTAACCCTGGTTGATGGCCCAACCGCTCAGCACGCCCGTGAGCTTGCGATCCTGCTGCGGATAATAAAGCATGGAAATAGAAGCCTGCCCGAGTTGCCCGAAAACCTGCGGAATATTGAAGGTGGACTTTCCGGCATCGGTGCGGGAAATCACGACGCGCGAAGTTGCATACACGATTCTGGACCAGGTCGTGCCACGCCCCTTGCGGAAATAGCGCGGATCGTCGTGCAACACGCTCGGAAGGACCCCATAAATAAGCATGCTGCCAGTGAACTGGTCGCCCTCTTGCGCGCCATAGCGTTCACCGAATGCTCCCCATCCCTGGCCATAATGCGGGATGCCATTGGCGGCCTGAGAGATGGAAGCCTGAAGGACGTTGCCGAAATGCGCGCTCAGATCCCAAAACTGGTGCCAGGCAATGTTGTATTTTTCCTTCACGGTCAGCGGTCCCTGATTTTCCGGCTGATCGTTGGCAGTCATAAAATTTGGAATGATCCAGAAGATGCGCTTGGGGACTTCATCTTTGGCTTCTTTGTCCTGTGAGTCTACGGTTGGCTGTGACCCGGAGTCGGTCGCCACTTTTGGTTGCGGACTATCGGGCTTCTCCTGGGCAAACGCAGACACGGACAGGAAGACCAGCGTGAGCAAACCCACTCGCCATAAATACTGGAAAAGGCGCAAAATTACTCCATCCTCCGCAAATCTCTCCTGAAATTGTCGCTGTGCCTTGAAGCAGGACTCCTCGCATGCAGAGTTTCAGTGTACTTTAGGTCCCCTCACAGCCCCAAATTGCCACCTTACTCTCTGGCGATAGAGTTACCGCAAGCTACTCTTTTTTGCGGTCGACCTTCAGATTCAAGGTAATTTCCCTGCGGCTATCGAGGGCGGAAACCGTTCGTGTGGCCGACTTCTGGCCGTCGAACTCCGCAAAGACCTCGTAATCCACGTTCGTATCGAGACCCGTGAACCGGTAGTTCCCCTCGTCGTCGCTAAAATGGCTGATAACCGTATTCGTCCGTAAATTCTTCAAAAAAACGACAGCATTCGGGATAGGCTTTTCATCCTTATCGGCTACAACCCCGCGGACGCTTCGGAGTTGCGTTTCTTTCTTCGATCCTTGCGCAAAAGCCGCCGCGTTAACGATAAAGAACAGCACCAGCAGCAACGAAAACCTACCATGCGATCTCACTATTTCGCTCCCGCCTTGGCTTGGCCTTTCGGTTCCAGCTTGATCGAAAGGCGTTGCTGCACGTCCACCTTACTGTCGACGTTCTCGATCTTATCGTCGTACTTCTTGACGTGGGTCACCACCTCATACTCGTAGCCGGGTGGCACCCGTATGGCAAATTCACCGCGGGAGTTGGTGTACGTCTGCTGAATAACTTTCTTCTCACCGCTGCGGCGCACGCGAACCTGCACTCCTGGAACCGACAGCGCATTTTCGTTAAAGACTGTGCCAATAATCAGAAAACTGGGAATCACGCGGTTTTTGGTTTTACTGGAGGAACTGCCCGTCCCGGGGGTGGACTGCGGCGCACTTGGAGTTGCCGCGGGAGGAGGCGGGGGAGGCTCCTGGGCCACGAGGGAAGGGGGAAAATACAGAATTGCCGCTAATAAGACTGGAGTTAATGTGGTCATCCTGCGGTGTGCACTTCGAAAGAGTTCCCCACTGCTCTGATGTTCCGCGGTGAGCCAGAGGATGCCCGCAACGTCCCGTTGAAGCTACTCGTCTTCGTCGTCCTCGTCGTCTTCATCTTCGTCCAAGAGGTCGCCGTCTTCGTCAAAATCTTCTTCGTCCTCTTCTTCCTCTTCCTCGACTTCATCGTCGTCATCTTCTTCGAGTTCATCGGAGATGGGGTTCAGTGCCACAGGATGCGTCTGTGACACTTCCAGTTCGGTTTCGCACTCTGGGCAGCTCAAGATCTCTCCCTCCTCAACTTCGTCTTCGTCCACGTCAATCTCAGCGGAACATTCTGGGCAACGAAGCACGGTCCGTCCCTCCGATTTGGACTCTGGATGGCGCGCCCTCGTGACCCCGCGGGCAGACCATCCGGCGTATTATATACCGCGGCGAGGAAAGTCAACCCCAACCATTCTCGCCTGGCGTCCAGTGTAACCTAACAACTTGGGTGAAAGAAAAAAGGAATGGCTAGAGAATACCCGGACAGGCCGGTGGTGGGAATCGGTGGCGTTGTAATTGAGGAAGGCCGCACGCTGCTCATACGCCGGGGGACAGAGCCCCTGCTCGGCCATTGGTCCATCCCAGGCGGAACTCTGGAAATAGGCGAATCCCTACAGCAAGGGGTGGCGCGCGAGTTATTGGAGGAAACCGGGCTTGAAGTGCGCGTTCTGGAAGTGATTGAGGTTTTCGACCGCATCTTCCTGGCTGAAAAACCCGCGAGCGGCAAGGCTCGCCCTGGTCCCAGGTTTCACTACGTGATCGTGGATTACCTTTGCGAGCGAATCTCTGGCGAAGCCCGCGCCGGCAGCGACGTCACGGATGTGGCGTTCGCGCGGGAAGACGAACTTGAACAGTTTCACCTGACAGAAACCGCTACACGCATCTTGCGCAAGGCTTTCACCATGTATCGCGAACGGCGCAAAGTGCAACCGGCCTGATCTTAGCCGATTTTTATCTGGACTTCGCTATCTCAATATTTCCGTTGGAATTCGTCAACGACAGCGCGCATCCGCCATTGCCGATTTTTCCATTGAGCGAATCGCCGCCGATGGTTCCGGTGGCGGTTACCGGCAAATCGCTGGAGATGTGGCCGAACGATGTGCGGGCGTTCACGTCGTAATTCGCGTCCGGAGCCAAACGCACCTGCATCGGCGCAAAGGATGTCTTTAAGGAAACATTCTTGCAACCTGACGAACCCCTGGCTACGGACACCGTCACGGTGCCATTCTGATTGTCCACGGTGATGGACCCGCCAACGTCGTCGAGCGTAACAGAGCCGAAGCTGGTTCTTGCCGAGGCGTCGCCCTTCACGCCGCCCGCGCTCACCGGGCCATTGGAATTCTCGATGGTCAGATTGCCATTCACGCGGTGAATGTCCACAGCCCCAAAACTCGTCTTGGCGTAAGTATCGCCGCCTACATCGGCCAAGGAAATCCGGCCGTTGCCGGTGGTCGCGCGAACGCCCTTGGGCAATCCGGACGCCTCAATGCCTCCGAACGAAGTATTGAAGCTGGCTTTGCCCTTGATCTCCCGCACGTTGATTCCGCCGTTGGAGTCGTCCACCTCCACGCCGCCGCCGATCTCCTCCAGCGCCACTTCTCCAAATGTGGTCTTCACGTAGACGTCGCCGGTGGTTCGATGGCCGCTTACCCTTCCATTCGATGAAGTACATCGCACGTTGCCAGAGACATTCGCGAAGCTGATCTCTCCAAAGCTGGTGTTCAACTCCGCTCCGCCCGCCACGGTGTCCGTATCGATGGCGCCGTTGTTATTATTTATGACCAGCTGCCCATGAATATTACGTGCCGTCACCCCTCCAAATGAGTTGCCGATCCTCGCCGCACCCGCATCGGTCAGCTCCACCGGGCCATTGCCACCGGAGATGGTGACCGCGCCCGAAACATTGCTCACGTTGATGGAAGCAAATCGATCCTTCACGTCCAGCGTGCCTTTTACGGAGGACACTGAGACCGCACCATTATTGTTGGTTATTGTGACGTTGCCATTCGCACGTGTTGCTTCCACTTCACCGAACGAATCGGTTAGTTTGGTCGCTCCGCCATCGCGAAATTTCAACTGTCCATGGCTGTTCTCCAGTTCGGCCCAGCCTTGCACTCCCTGCACTTCCACATTGCCGAAACTGTTTTTTAGCCACAGCTTGGCGTCCCCCGGCACGGTTATGTCGTAGTCCACGGAAAAAGACGGGCCGCCGATCCGCACAACAAAGAACTTCGATTCGTCGCTGGGATAAATCGTCTGGATGCGGATTCCGCCGGAATCCTGCACTACTTCAATGCGCACCTGATCGGCATAGCGGTCCGCTTCCGCTTGCGAATGCGCCTGCACCCGAATGTTGGCGGAGATTTTCACGTCGCGGCCGTTGTCTCCGTGAAAGTGCACGTCGCCGTATTTATTGGTCAGGCTCACGGTCTGGCCTGTGCCGAGTGTCAAAGTTTTCTGGAACTCCTTGGTTGCGGTGCTTTGGCCAAGAGTCTTGCCGACCAAAGGCAAGGCCGACAGAAAGCCTGCCATCATAACTATTCCAAACCTTCGCGCTAAAAATGACCTGCTCGCACCATTCATCGCTTCGTCTCCAAAATATCCTGCAGGGTTTCCTGCTTTTCCTGATACATCGCCAGCAGCTCGTAGCGCAGGTGCGCATTCGAAGGGTTCCGTCCCGCCTCCATGCGCAGCTCGTCGATGGCGCTGTCCAGCACGATCAGTTTTTCTTTGTAACTGGCCATCAGGGGTGTTGACGGCGAATCCAGCTCGGGCTTCGCTTCCGTTGCCAGCTTGTCGATGGCCTTCATGTAATCGCGCTCGGTCCGTTCCACTTCCGCGAGCGCGGAATTCTTCAGCAACCGGCTCTGCCCCGGATTCTCCGTGGTTCTGGTGCGGACCACGTAGATCCCAGAAACGGCAAGGGCAAGAACCAACGCAGCCGCCATTGCCGTCCGCCAGCCGAGGGAAACGTCGCTCCAGCGCGCCAGCTTTTCCCAGAGGCCAAGTGCAACGGGCGATTGCTTTTCTTCCTGGAGCGCAGTTTCAATCCTTGCCCACAATGCAGGACTTTCCCGGTAGTCGCGCAACTCTTCCGCTGCTGTGCTCAAAGACTTCCACGCGCGAACCTCTTCCGCACACGCCGGGCAAAACGCCGTATGCGCTTCCAGCGCCGCCCATTCTTCCGCTGAACCATCCAGAAATATGCGTTCGCGATCCTGGCAGGAAATTGTCATTGCGCACCTGCTTCCGCGCTACGGGGAGGTTCCAGCATGACGCGCAGATTTTTCTTGGCCTGGAACAAAGTATTTTTGGAAGCAGTTTCGCTGATCTCCAGCATCGCGGCGATTTCCGCGTGGCGGAATCCTTCCACTTCATACAGCAGAAAGACATCGCGCTGGTGACGAGTCAGTGCGGCCAGCGCTCGTTCAAGCGCCATACGCAACGATGGGTGCGCCCCCGGAGCGCGAAGCTCCGGCCGCGGCAAAGATTCGCTTGCGTCTTCCTGCGACTGTTCTTTGCGGCGCACGCGGCCGCGGCGCACGTCATAGCAGGTGTTCACCAGGATTCGGAACGTCCAGGTGAAAAACGAAGATTGCCCGCGAAAGCTTTTTATGCCTCGCTGGATTTTTATGAATGTATCCTGCACCGCGTCTTCCGCGTCTGACGGCGACCCTAGCAGGTTGCGGGCCAGGTTCCTCATCCGTGCGCCTTGCAGTTGGTAAAGCCGCTCGTACGCGCTCATATCCCCGGCCAAACAACCCGCTGCCAGGGCCGCGTCATCCGGAAGGGCGTTTTCACCGCGGTTCTGTCCGGCTGCGATTCCCGATGGTTCCACCCGCCGCCCTCCCTCGCTTGCCGCAGATGAGATTCTATCCTCCCACTGCAGCGTAAGTCCCACAGTTCCCATCTCTTTCTCCTGGGGTATAGACGCTGGCAGGCAGGCAAACGTCAGGGCGCGGGGAATAGCACGTTTCCATGCTAAGTTGCAGAAAAGGAGTTCGTTACGAGTACGCTAGCTGGCGTACTCCTGTGGCAGGGCGCCGCGGGTACGTTCCCGCTTCACAAATTCGACCATGGCATTGCGCAGGTCCTGCGGCGTGAACTCGGGCCAGCGCATCTCCAGGAATATGAATTCCGCGAAGGCGCATTCCCACAGCAGAAAATCGGAGAGCCGCTGCTCGCCTCCGGTGCGGATCAGCAAGTCTACATCCGTGGAGCCGCCGCGCTGCACTTCGGACAGAACGTGGCTGAACGCTTCCGTGGAAAGATTCGTGGCCTTATAAAACTTGCTGGCGGCTTGAAACAAGCTGTGGCGCGAGGAATAATCCACGGCCAGGCGCAGGTGCAGATTTTTTCCCTTGGCGGTAATGGCTTCGGACTCCGCAATGGCTTCGCGGAGCGTTGGATGCAAGCGGTCACGGCGGCCGATGATGCTCAGACGGATGCCTTCGTCCAGGCAGTGTTCGGTTTCCGCCAACAGGTAGTCTTTCAAGATTTTCAGAATTGCTTCAACTTCGGCGGGCGGACGAATCCAGTTCGAGGAAGAAAGAGTGAACAGCGTCAGCGTGTGAATGCCGAGGTGCGGAGCGCTGCGGATGATACTGCGGGCCGCTTCGGCGCCGGCGCGGTGTCCGGCGGAGCGCGGCAAGCCTCGCGAAGTAGCCCAGCGGCCGTTCCCGTCGCAAATGATGGCCACATGAATCGCGGGCGCGGTGGTGGCTTGAAGTGCAGAAAGATGTTTCAAAAGGACAGATGACATGAACATGATCGTCGTTTCTCCGCCGCTACGTTACAATGTACTTTATGTTGCAAAGTGTGGGGACAAAAAAATTTACCGGTCGCGCGTCGCCCGGATGAGCGCCTCCATATGATCCAGGTAGTGTTCCAGCGCGCGCCTGCCCGCCGCCGTAAGGCGGTATTCCGTCTTGGGCAAGCGCCCGTCAAAAGATTTCGTGCACACGATGTAATCCGCTTCTTCCAGTTTGCGCGCGTGCACGCTTAGGTTTCCGTCGGTAGTCTTCAGCAGCGCCTTCAATTCGTTGAAGGTCAGCGAACGGTTCACCGCCAGGGCGCTTACGATGCCCAAGCGGATGCGTTCGTGGATCAGCCGGTCCAGGCTTGCGGAGACCGGCTGCGACGCAGTGGACTTCACTGCCGCCGGCCCTTCGTCGCGAGAGACCCTTTCTTGCCGCGCTGTCGATGACTTCGCCATACACCCTTTCGGCGCCGCTAGCGCCCGTCAACCCCCATAACGTAAGGCAATCCAGATCCCAAATGCAATCTGGATCAAGCCAAAACCAGCTGCCATAAACACATTGCCCCATGCGGCAGATGCGAACAGAGCCGCCCCGCCCAGCGCCATCAGGCACAAACCCATGATCGGCACGGCGCGCACGGAGAACGCGCCTCCGGTGACAATGGCGGTGCCATATAAAAGCAGCCAGACGCCGGGAAGCGCGGATACCGCGCCCAATTGGAACATTGCCAGAGTCAATAGCCCGCCGACCACGATCGGCGGCGCAAAGCTCAGTACAAACTTGCGGCCCGGCCCGGAAAACAATGAGGAATTGGCGCGGCGGGCTTTCGTGGCTGCGGCAGGCGCGGCAATCGCCACGGCAACAAAGGCTTCCGCCAGCCATACCGCTACCCACGCGCGTGGGGTGCCCTGACGGGCCGCGAGAAACGCCGCCGCCAGCGCGGTAATCCCCATGGCCACGCCGCCCCAACCGGGCACCGCGGTAAATTCCGCGGCGGATTCCATGGTTTCGCGGATGTAGCGGAGGTGATCGGCCGCGCGGGCATCGATGGGAATCGGATCACGGCGAAGCGCGCGGCTGGAACCGGGAGCAGGCATGGAAGAGAAAATACGCGAAGGGGGGAGTTCTGTCAAGTACTTTATGCCACAAAGTATAACCGCTAATGAGCCTTATGGTAGCGCCCGCGGATCGCGTTCCAGCGAATGATGAAGACGTCCGCGAACATCTGCACGCTATCCCGCATCATACTCACTTTAGTGGCCGGGGAATGCGCCCAGCGCACCGGCACTTCCCTGATGGAAAGCCCGTGGTGGCGCGCCAGGTACAGCAGTTCGGGGTCGAAGCCAAATCGCTCGATGGTCTGTTGCTCAAAAATGATGCGGCAGCGCTCTCTCCGGAACGCTTTAAAGCCGCATTGCGTGTCCACGAACGGCAACCACAGGATCACGCGCACAATCCGGTTGAAGACAATTCCCGCAAATTCCCGGAAAAGCGACTCGTGCACCTCAATCAGCTTGCGGTCCACAGCGCGGCTGCCGATGGCCACATCACAGGATTGCAACGCGGCAAAAAGTTTCTCCGCTTCCTCGATCGGCGCGGAAAGGTCCGCGTCCGTGAACAGCACCAGGTCGCCCCGTGCTTCCAGCGAACCGTGCTTCACGCTAAATCCCTTGCCGCGATTGCTCCCATTTGATATCACGCGCAGACCCGGAATGCGATCGCGCCAGGATTCGGCGACGGCAGCGGTGCGATCGGTGGAACCGTCATCCACAACCAGCACTTCCGTGTTCGGCCGCTTATTGCGGATGTAATCCGCGATTTTCTCCAGCGACGCGGGCAGGCGCTGCTCCTCATTGAACGAAGGAATAATGATCGAGAGTTCCGGGGCGGCGGTCACTGGATTCCCCACTCCTTCCAACCGTAGCGGCCCAGCAGCGGCACGAAGCGGCATCGCTCATGTTCTTCCGAGGTATATTCGGATCGGTTACGCCTGACAAGTAACAAGCGCTGCTGATCTTCGCCGCCGATCGGCACGATCATGCGGCCGGTTGTTACATCCAGTTGTTCGAGCAGCGGTTCGGGCAAGGTCGGGGCGGCCGCGGCCACAAGGATCGCATCGTACGGCGCGAATTCCTTCAGCCCCAAAGTTCCATCGCCACAATGAACGTGTACGTTTGTGAATCCCAGCCGCTCCAGGCGTTCCGACGCCGAGCGCGCCAGTTCCGGACGGTACTCGATGCTAAAGACCTCGCGGGAAAGCAGTGAAAGCACAGCAGCTTGATAACCGCAGCCACTGCCAATTTCCAGAACCTTTTCGGAACCGGTTAATCTCAATGCCGCGGTCATCGCCGCAACGATATAGGGCTGCGAAATTGTCTGGCCGCCTCCAATCGCCAATGGCTCATCGGCGTAAGCCGACCCGCGGGACTGCTCCGGAACAAATTCGTGGCGGGGAACAGCGGTCATCGCGCGCAGCACAGCGGCATCGTTAATCCCGCGCTTACGCAGTTGCGTTTCGACCATTTCGGTGCGTTGCTCTAGATAAGTGTCTTGCCCCACGGTTCGCGTTATTTCTTTCTTTCCATCCACGCCGCCACACGTGGCCGCGGAGATTCAGGCTGGTTCTAAAGCTAGTCTATCCGAAGATGCCGCCAAATCCTGCACCTCCGAACAGTGACCGACCTTGCAAAACTGTACCCCAGAGCAGGCGCGCTGGCACTTACCGGTCCGTAAAATTATTGGTGAACTACGGAACTCGGGCGTTCCCGATTTTCGCTCTTCTGCCTGGAGGTTGTGATGAAAGCGGCGTTTGCACTGATTGTGATTTATGTCGGGATGTTTTTTGTAGCCATTCAGGGCGGGCCCCCCAGCTCCGTGCAGGCTGCGGCGCAGTCCGCCGGCGAGAAGCAGAATGGCACAAAGTCCGCCGCTGCCATTGACCCCATGAAAGACTCCGATATACGCGCGCTGCTCGAACTCGTCGGGGCGCGCGACCAGGTTCAAGACTCCGTGCGGCAAACCGCCGAACAGTATCGCGAAAAGCTTCTGGCCACCGTGCCGAACAACGAAAAGGGTCAGGCCTTCGTGAACACCACGATCAACGAATACGAAAAGCGCTACGACGTGGATCGCGTGACCGAGCAACTTGTCGCCCTTTACGATAAGCACTACAGCGACGAAGAGATCAAGAGCCTGTTGCAATTTTACGGATCGCCGCTCGGCCAGAAAGTAGCGGCGGAAAGCCCCAAGATTTTCCGAGAGATTCAGGAAACCACGCGGTCGGAAGCCGCCAAGGCCGTACGAGACGCGCTGCAGCAAGCGAAGCAGGAAAATCCGGGCGTGGGCCAAAACGCGCGACTGAGCAATGGCAATCAGCGGCGGCCGCTCGCGCAGCGAACTGTGCAACCGCAGGACGCCGGCCAGCAGACCGCCCAGCAGCAAGATCAGCCGTAATCTGAACGCCTATTATCGTCGGGACAAAATTACGGGAAGCGCTTCTTGAATTTGATGTCGACGCCGAACGTGCCGTTCTGGTCGCGTAAACCCACAATGGAAATGGTGCGCGTTACTATGTACTCCACCTGAATCACCTGCTGCTGCGTGGAAGTCACGTTTGATACATAGGTGACCGTCAATTGGGGCGTTACTTGCTGCTCCACGGTAACGCGCGCCGCGGCGTTCTGTCCGGAACCGGCAGTTCCCAACGTGGTCAAACCCGGATCGACACGGAAGCGCGTAATTCCAAAAAGCCGCTCCACACGCCCGCCCAGCTGGCTGGAAATGGCCTCTGAGAGCAACGCCGACGCCCCCGCCGAGCCGGGTTGTGCGGCGCCGCCAGTGCGAGAGGCGACCTCCGTGCTGGTTTGTCCCATCGCCAGCAACGTAATGATGTCGCTTGCCGGAAGAGGCGGATCGGATCGGTAAGACAGGCTCATTTTGCTGGCCTGCCCGCTGAAGTTCAGCGTGATTTCATACTGCTGAATGGTGGTCGTGGCTTCCACATTGATCACTGGATCGAGGCGGAACGGATTCGCGAAGTTCAGGTCACCACGATTAACGAGATATTTGCTGTCGTGAAAATAAAGCTCTCCGGAAATTACGTGGATATGCCCGAGCAGAATCGGATGTTCGGCGTTTCCACGAACGCGCAGGCTGGCATCCGCTTCCAGGTGCGCTCCCGGCCATTCCATCCGGGAATCGGGCGTGGACGTGGCCTCGATGTCGAATTGCAAATTCCGCAAAAAGCTGGAACCGCCCAGCCCGCCGGGACTGGAACTGGAGCTCAGAATGCCCGCGGACTCCAGCCCCTGGTTCAGCGTGACGCGTTGAATCATTACTTTCCCGGTCACCAATCCTCCGTCCATCGTACCCGTCAGGCGCAGGGAACCACCCATGAGCCAGCTCATTCCTTCGGGATAGCGGATGCGCAGCCGGTCGGTTTTCGCGGAGATGTCGTAGCGAAGCGGCTTGTCCGAATAATTCACTGTGCCGGTAAGCAATATTTTGCCGCCGCCAGCTTCCCCGCTGACATTCTCGAAAAACAAACGGTTGGCATCGAATACCAGGTCGCCGGAAAGATTGCTCAGGCCCGTGGGGAAATCTGATGAACGCGCGGAAACACTGTTCATTTTTACGCGCCCCACGATCCTCGGCCTGTCCATCGTACCGTCGACAGTAGCGTTCATATCCGCATGCCCGGCCATACTGACATCGGGAATGTAGCCGTTGAGAAGCCGCAGATCGACCGAACCATTCAATTTCAGCGAAACAGAGCGCCTGCCCGTGAATTGAATGAATCCTGTAAGCGTCGCATTCGTATCCGTGCCTTTCAGCGCCGCGCTCTTGATCTGCAAACTGTCCCGCGTGGAAGTCAGCTCCATGGGCCCCGAATTTTCCAATTGGACTCCACCGTAGGTCAGGATTAGTCGCGAGAAATTCCCATCCACAACCAGAGCTTCCTGATGCTGCAGATCGCCCTTCATGCTGATGTCCCCGTCGGCCGTGCCGTGTCCATTGAAGTTTTGCAGATGCAGCGCGGAGATCAGGTACGGATCAAGATTCATGTTCTTGATGGAAACTTTGCCATCCACGGTGAACGGCGCCACAAGTCCCAGAGAAATATTTCCCCCGATGGCGCCCTCATGCATGGCGGAGCTCAGCTTGAGTTCCGCTTTTTGCCCATCCGCGTTTAAATCGCCCTCGAAACTCCCGATCACCTCCGATCCCAGCTGGAGATCGACGACACGGAAGCTCCCGTTTGCCTGGGGCTGGCGCACCGGTCCGCTTGATTTCAACCGGAACGAAATTTGTCCCGCGAGAGGAAGATTATTGGCTTTGACCCTGCGAAAATTTGCCATCGGCAACGAAGCGCCGACAAGATCGGTAGTGAGAGTGCCGTCTGCAAATCGATACGCCACAGTGCCGGTGACGATTCCCGCGCCACCCGCACCTTCTGTGCCCGGCGCGAAAAATCGCAATTCCGCATTGTTGAGGCGCACTTCGTCAGGCGTCACGGCAAGTTGTCCGCGCAGGCGGTTGAACGGCACGGTATAAGCTTCCGCATTGGCCACGTCCATGACCCCCGTCAGCATTGGTTCCGCGCGCGTTCCCCGCCCATGAAATTGCCCGGTGATATCTCCGGTGATCGGATAATTCATCCCGGCAATTTGCATCAGCGCCGCCATCGGCACTTTTTCCAGATTCAGTTCGCTCGACCATTCATTTTCTGGACGAAATTCCCAGTCCGTCAGTTGCAACTGGCCATCGATATCCGCTTGCATCAATCCCCGCGCGGCATGGCCTTGCGTGATGATCAAGTGATCCGGGGCGTAGCTCAGATCCCCTTCGATCGCATCCATGTTCACGTCGGCGTAGCTGACTTTTTCTCCGTGAAAATGTCCCTGAAATTGCGGGCCACCGGAACTCCCGGTGATTTTGCCATTCCACTGTAGCGCGCCCGCGATGCGAACTGCGGCATCGGGTGTGCCAGGCTTGTCGCCGGCGATGGCGTGAATGAAGTCGTCCCAATCGAGCAGCGATTCAATGTCCAGCTTGGTGTCCAGCGCGGTGTTCTTAGGTGCGAGCACGCCGGTGAAGTTCCCGCGTGCCGTGGGTGTTTCGAAATTCCCCTGCGAGATGTCCAGCGTGCTGGTTACATCGTGATAGTGCAGAGTCCAATCTCCCGTTAAGGGCATGCGGCCTTCTATGACCTCTTCGGGCGCATCCCAATGCATGCGCGCGGCAACGTCGAAATCAAGGAAGTTCGCTTTCCAGGTCTCAACAGTGTCCGCAGAAATCACGGAATCCCAATGCAATTGATCCACGGGAAATCCTGCATGATCGATCGCGGGCATGACGGCCGCGAGGCGGACGTTTTGCACTTTAGTATCCGCGTGGAACACTAATCCGTCATAGCGCATCGTAATGCGCCCCTTCACGCTCCCGCCCAGTGCGTAAGCGGCAAAATCGGGCAGCACAACTTGTTTGGGTTCCAATATGTAGCTTGAACGACTGTTAAGGTTGGCGGAATGGAAATCGCTGAATCCCAGCGTGATGTTATCTCCAGCGAAGCTGCCTTTGCCAAGGAACGTGCCATTTTCGATCGTGCCTTCTCCTCTCAGATCAACGCGACCCAGCGGCACTTCCGGTGTGCGGAACGTTTCGCGAAGGTCCAACAGATCCAGCCAAGAGCGATATTTGTAGGTCCATTTCGGATGCACCAAATCCTGCGTGGATGCCTGCAAGTCCAGGTGGGATCGTGCGACGTCCACGACCGCCTGGTCTATCGAAAACCCATCGTGGTTCAGCGTAAATTTCGCGGACACGTTCGCCGGAACAGGCACGTCTTTCCGCTTTGCCAATTCGATGGATTGCCAATCCAACATTCCCAAATAAGCCGGGTGTTCCAGCGAACCGCCTGAGTTCACAGTCAGCTGCAGTTCGCCGCCCTCGACTTCGAAAACCGACTTCACATCGTTGTAGAGAATCCAGCCATTCTTGATGGCCAGGTGACGCACGCGCAGGTCCAGCAGCTTTTGCAAAGCCGGCTCGTTCGACTTGCTGGCCGGCAGACTGGGCAGATTCGACGTGCCGTCTTTTTCCACGCGCACGTGCAAGTGCGGCTGATCCAGTACGAGATCGTTCAGCCCGACGCGGCGGCCCCAAAAAGAATCGATGCGCAGGCCCACGTTCGCCTGCTCCACGCTGAAGAGCGGCTCCGTGCTGGTCGGCTCCTTGCCGTGCATCACCAGGCCGTGAATCGTTACATTCAGCGAAAACCAGCCAACGGAAACGGTGCGAATTTCCACGCGAGTGCCGGTCAGCGACTCGGCGCGGTTGATCAAAATCCGGCGCAGCAGCGGGTTTCCCAGCCCGCTCCCGAAGGCAATGATCGCCAGGGCGATCAGCAGCAAAGTCCACGTGCCCAGCACCCAGAGCAGGTGCTCGACCCACAGGATTTTGCGCCAGCGTGACTCTTTGTTCATTTCGCGTTCTCGTCCAATAGTATCTCCACGCGCACCCGTGCACGGCTCTCTTTCAGCCAGCGATTGGACTGTTCATTAATCGCGCGCTGCACCAGGACTTCCTGAATGTAGCCGCGCGCCGCGTCCAGGGTTGGCGGCGCCTGCCCGCGCGCTTCCGCTCTGGGAATGACTCTTGTTTTGTAAAAGTCTTCGATATCTTTCTCGTCCACCTGGATCGAAGCACGAAATCGCGAATCGAGATAATTGCTCAAGTACAGCTGCGATCTCTGCATGCGCATGATGTCTTCATCCGTCAGGCCGGCCTGCTTTTTCCTCTCCTCGTATTCTTCCGGCGAAGAAAATAAGCGCTTGAGCCGGTCCAGGCTCCTCTGGACCTCATCATTGGATGGTTGCGGAAACAATGCAGCCTTCGCTTCATTGCGCACAATCCATTGATCGACGAGGCGGTCGAGGATTTGCGAATCGCTTTCAGTCTTTTCGTCCACGAAATCCTGGTAGCGAGCCAGTTCGCGCACATCGCTTAGCAGAATAATGTCGTTATCTACGCGCGCAACGATACGATCGACGACTTCCTGCGCGCAGGCGAACGCCGCCAGCGCGAAAAACCCGGCGGCCGCGATCGCGATTTTTCTGCCAAAGCGCATCAGAAACTCGATCCTAAATTGAAAAATATCTGAAACTTGGGTAGCCGCGTTCCCTGCTGGCACAGTGCAACGTTGTCCTTGCAAGGGATCACGAATTGCGGCTGATTCAGTTCGTAGCCAAGATCGATGCGGATCGGCCCGATCGGCGTGGCATAGCGCAAGCCAAACCCCACTGTATTGGAAAAATAATTCAACTCGTTCGTGCAGTTGTACTCGCAAAGGGTTGGGTTGAACCGGCCGGGCGGCAGTCCCGGATAGGCCGCCTTGAAAATCGGTTCGGGCGACGTCCAGCGCAATGTGATACGGTCCAGCCTGCTATAGACGTTGCCGCCATCATAGAAAAACGCACCGCCCAGGCTGGTGCCGATGACGGGAAGCTTCAAAGGAAAGCGCAGTTCCTGGTTCAGGATCAGCATGGCCTGCCCACCGACGGGAAAGCCCGTGAGCGCATCGCGAGGGCCTGCCTGGTTCAAAGCAAAGCCGCGCAGCGAAGTTCCGCCGCCGGCAAACAGGCGTTCCGGCAGGGGGATCAACTGGGGCGAGGGAGTTCCGGTTTGTGCGGGGAAACTGAGCGTCTGGGTGGAAGCATATGGCTCAAGAATGCCCAGCCGGGTGGAGCGCGCGAAACTCCAGTTGCGCGAAATCTTATGATACGTGGAATTTTGGAGAAACAAGCGCAAGAAGCTGGCGCTGGAGCCGAGCGCCGTTCCCGCCACGCTGAAATCGGCGGTGTTGAAGGAACCCTTGGTGGCATCGGCCGGGTTGTCTCGCGTATCGCGAAACCAGGACGCGCTGAATTCGGAGACCAGCGTGGGCTGGTAGAACAGCGGCACTTCTTCTTCTGGAACGTTCAAATTGCTCAGCGTCACTTTGCGGAACGCATAGCGAAGCAGAAGCGACGATCGCGGGGTGAGCCGGTCCGTGATTTGTATGTTGCCTTCGTAGCGCGTTTGCGTGAACGTGTTGATATCCTGCG
>Ga0210383_10001210_pt1 | contig 23799 bp, 19 predicted proteins | sample IncBWC14OmetaG_FD_160072 | JGI IMG/M metagenome (GOLD analysis project Ga0210383, IMG submission 160072) | Forest soil microbial communities from Barre Woods Harvard Forest LTER site, Petersham, Massachusetts, United States - Inc-BW-C-14-O ... | reverse complement strand
AATCGGATGCGCTACGTTGAGGCATAACGTGCGGAGCATAGCACGCGAAGCGTCCGCCGCGCCAGCGGCTAAGTTCAAGTCGGGTTACCGGAAAACTTGTCGTACCAAGACTCCACTTCTCCGGTTACCGCGTCTATCAGGGTTTGAGCAATCATTGGAGCCCGCTAGTCAGGAGTCGAGGCTAACCACTAAGGTTGTGGAGGTTTCTTGGCGGCGTCTATTTTGGCTCGCTCTGCCTTCTTTTCTTCGATGGCCTCTGCTGTTGGCGGATAACGTTTAAACGCTTTTACTATGTTGCTGTCTGCCGTCTTCCAGATCTTGTCAGGATCGTTGTGGATGATCTTCTCACTCACAAACAGGCGCCACGCAAGATCCCGCTCTCTCGCATCTATTAGCTCAATGCCAAGCGTGCCCTTGTGGGTCACCTGCGTACTCATCTCGGTGTACATGACGTTCCAGTAGCCATAGTAGTAGGAGCCATAGGTGCCATAAAGGGTTTGGCCGGCCACCTGCGCGTTTGACTCGGCCTCAACCCAGTAGCGCACCACCAGGTCCGCATTTTCTTCAGGCTGTACCTCGCGAAGTCCTTTGGCCGTCAATTCACGCACCACTACGCGGTGGATCCGATTGTTCAGCAGATCCGGGTTCAACTGCAGCATGACGAGAGATTCCACTCCGCCGATGTAGGCAAAGGTTTTGTACTTCGAGAAATCAAGATTGGGATTGAAGTCGGTAGCGAGTTTGGCTGACGCCGGAAACGCCATCAGCAGCGATAGCATCCCCACCAGTAGGGGCTTCCGACGATGACTCTCAGAACCAAGAATGGCCCAATTCATCAAACCTGTATGGCTCCTTCTTGAACATACAAGCTGCGTGTCGCTTTCCTACTGTCATAAATGACAGTTCTAGGCCAACGGCAAGATTTGAGGAGCGGTCTCCAACTCAAAAACCTAGCAAGCCAACGGTCCGCGAACCATTGCCGGCTTCGAGGTAGCTAGGCTTGAAGACCTGGCCAAATCCATGGAAGGGTAACCGGACATCAAGTGCCTTCCGTGTTGGATATCAGGGTTTGAAAAGTGCCTGACACCAGAACGGTTCCGGCTAGACTTCCGCTGTGAACCATCCTCCTATCCTACTCGGTACCTCCTCGTTCATAGCCTCCGGCTGGAACGGCTCATTCTATCCGCGAGGCATGAAGCCCTCCGACTACCTCGCCTTTCGTTTTTAGCTTCTTGGACTGCGAGTCCCGGCCGAGCAATTTCGATTCGGTGTATGCATATTTTGCGTAAACAGGATCAAGGCGAGTGGATATACATTCGGCAGATTCGAGACGTCGAAAGTGCACATCCCCGGCCAGTACACACCGGATCCTGAAAGCCCGGATGTGCTGTCGCCGTATCAGGCAAGAGTTCAAAGGAGCTAGACATGTTGACCCGAACAAACTGGCTATGGATTATTGTCGTCATCGCAATGTTGGTTGTGACCGGCACCAAGCTTGGAAATGCGGCCGCACAAAAGGCAGCCGTTCCGAAACCGCAAAATAAACTGGAGATTGGTGAGGACGAGGTCAAGCAATTGCTACCCCTTATGGATACCGACAAGAACGGCATGGTCTCCAGGCAGGAGTTCATGAGGTTTATGGAAGCGGAGTTCGAAAGATTGGATAAGAACAAGAAAGGGGAACTGAACGTCAAGGAACTAACGCAATCGAGCTTGACGGCAAACCGTTTTGCTGGGAAGTAACAGCACCATCGCGTCGCTAGAAGCAGAAAGTTACGACAGCCATCCGCAGTCGGGGTTTTGACGCACTTGTAAAATTACAAATAAATTGGCTACCGACAACGCCGTCAGCTTGCTAAGTCTCTTTCGACGGATTCCAGATAGTTTTGAACAACATAAAACACCACTTCGGGACGTGCCGCTCGAATTCTTGAAATAGCCTCGGCCTGCGAGAATCCGAATGCCCGCAAGAGCGCGTAACACATCGTAGGGCCACGATTTAACCCAGCGGAGCAATGCAGAAACACCTTGGTGTTCGCCAGTGACAACGCCGGGAAGGCAAATTGAATTCCTTTTCGGTATTGTCCTGGAGGCCGCATCGTGCCGTCGTCCACTTGTGGAAGCCAGAGAATCGTGATGCGACTGTCGTTCAGCGCGTCGTCATCGAATTCCGCGCGCATGTCGATGACGTGGGTGATGCCCGCACCCACGATCTGATCAACGTCGGCCTTGGACAAGATTTCTCCGCCAACTGCAATACGTTCGGTCACGAAATTGAAAGATACGCCCACGAGCCGCTTACTCGGAGTGATAGTGTAACATCGAGTTTACCGCTACCGAAGAGCATCGCCGCGCGGAAATGGGTTCGTGGCCCTGCCCCAGAAGTATTTGGTCGTTCGACCATTCGCGAAGTGACTCTCAAGAAGCGCGTCCTGTCGGCTGCTGGCAGAGCGGCGATTGTGAAGGCGGCGAAGAAGCGTTGGACTAAAGTGAGGAAGCAAGCGAAGAGGGCCGTCTCTTAAGACACCTCCATCATCCGACAGGTCCCTACCTCCTTCTTGCATGCTGCGGAGATATGGTCGACGCGTGTCTCGCCGTCTTCGCCCAAAGGTATGCCGAATCTGCGTGACTTAGCGTCACCGTGTGCGGGTGCGCTGGATCAGTACAGGCGGAAGGTGACTTCGATCGGGACGATGGTCGCAACAGGTTTGCCGCCCGGGCCTACTGCGGGCTTGAATTTCCAGCCCTTTACGGCTTCGATGGCTTTCTCTTCCAGACCCAGACCGGGGCCTTTCACTACAGAGATGTTCACGGCGCGGCCGTCGGTGGTGATGGTTACTTGCAGTACGACAGTGCCTTGGTACTTGGCTTTGCGGGCCTCGTCGGAGTATTGGGGAATTGGGCAGTAGAGGCAGACCGGGACGCCGACGCCGTTGACGCCTGCGCGAAACGCGCCGCCACCTGTGCCGCCGCCTTCGCCAGGACCTAGACCGCCGCCCGAGCCGCTGCCAATACCGGTACCGTTGCCATGGCCGAGCGAATCGGAAAGCGCGTTGGCCAACGGATCACCGAGACCATTCGGGCCACTAATCTTGAGGTCCGGAGGGCCCAACAGGGAGGGGTCCATCGCGAGCTTAGGATGCTCGTTTTGAATCTTAATTTGCGGTGGAGTGAACTGCGTCCACTTGAACTTGGGCGGCCGGCCCTTATTCGGAGGAGTCAGGGTATGGTCGTTGGCTCCGCCGCCACCACCGGCTTTGGTTGCGCCGGCGGGTAACTTGGCCATGTACGGCGAAATGTCGAGCGGGGTTACGTCGAGCTTGTTTTTCGCGGCGGTGGGCTGTTCCTTCCACCAGATGAGCGGAACAACCAGCAGCACAATCACGAGGATGTGAAGACCGAAGGCGATGACCTGAGTCCAGCCGAAATTCTCGTCTTTTGACCAGATGTCATTCACTTTTACCGGCTGAATACCCGGCGGGAGTGGTGGCACTTTTGACGGCGAAAAGAATTCCTTAATACGATAGCCGAAGCCGCCGAAGTTCGCTCCCCAATTCACGGCCAGGCGGCTGTTTATTGGGCCTTTCGGCACAGGCTTTGAGCTGAAAAAATCCTTCAGATTTTCGTTGAACCCGCCGCCGTATTGGTCCGGCATAAGGGTGGAACGCACGTTGGGGTTAACCTTAATGGGCTTTTCGGTCAGAAACTGTTTGAGGTTGGACCAGAAGCCATCAGTGACCACGCGCTCTGGAGTCTGGAAACTGGGGACGGCGGAAGCGGGGACGGGTGTGGGCGGCTGCGCGTTGGGATTCGACACGCTCGGCCTATTTAGATCTGGCGGCAAAAGGTTAATAAAATTGCTCGGCACGTGTTCCCCTAACTCACCCCTACCTTAATTATAGACGCAAATATCCGCAATACGGTGGTATCGCAGGTACGATTCTGGCGGGGCCGGATTGGTTGCACCCCCTACGGGCTGACACCTGCTTGCCGTTAAGTGTAACATACGTGATCACGCTGCCTTCCGATGTTTCCCCCCGTGACATACTTGAGGGAACTGACGGGCAAAAGAAGGGAATTGATCCGATCGATCCATGGCCGAGCCACTCGAACTGAAGAAAACGCTCAATCTTCCTAAAACTGAGTTTTCCATGAAAGCCAGCCTTCCGCAAAACGAGCCGAAGCAGCTGGCCGCGTGGGAGGAAGCGCGTCTTTACGAGCGAATTTTGGAGGTACGCAAAGGGAAGCCGTTGTTTGTGCTGCACGATGGGCCACCTTATCCGACCGGCGAAATTCATCTGGGGACGGGGCTGAACAAGATTTTGAAGGATCTGGTCGTCAAGACCAAGAGCATGGCGGGGCACTACGCGCCCTACGTTCCCGGTTGGGACTGCCACGGTCTGCCGATTGAAACGAAGGTGGAGAAGGAACTTGGCGGAAAGGGCAAAGTGCCGCCGGCGGAATTCCGGGCGTTGTGCCGGGAATTTGCAGCGCGCTTTGTGGAGCAGCATAAAAAGGATTTCAAGCGGCTGGGGATTTTTGGGCGGTGGAACGAGCCTTATTTGACAATGAATTTCGATTATGAGGCGGTCATCGCGGGCGCGTTTTTGGACTTCATGGAGAAGGGCGACGTCTATCGCGGGCGCAAGCCGGTCTATTGGTGCTTTCACGATTCTACTGCGCTCGCCGAAGCGGAAGTCGAGTATGAGGATCATGTCAGCCCGTCGATCTGGGTGAAGTTTGCGGTGGTGGGCGGCGGCAAGGGCGAAGCTCTGAAATTGGGCAGCGACGCCAGCGCGGTGATCTGGACGACGACTCCCTGGACGATTCCTCACAATCGGGCGCTGGCGTTTCATCCTGATTTTGATTACGTCGTCGTGGACACCGAGAGAGGCGCGCTGTTGCTTGCGGCGGATCGCGTGGCGGCTTTGCAGGCCGAGTGCAGTATCCAAGACGCCACGGTTCGCGCCACCTACAAGGGCCGCGACTTCGAGGGCATGAAGTTCCAGCACCCGTTTCTGCCGATCCAGGTGCCGGGAGTGCTCGCCACCTACGTGACGCTCGATCAAGGAAGTGGCATCGTGCACACGGCTCCGGGCCACGGCGTCGACGACTTTAACACCGGGCAGAAGTATGGCCTGGAGATCGCCGCGCCGATCAACGACCGTGGCGTGTACCTGGAAGGACTATCCGAGTACAAAGGGAAAGATGTCTTCGCCGCAAACCCGATCATCGTGAAGCTGTTAGGTGAACGCGGCGCGCTGCTTGGCCATCACAGCTACAAGCACAGCTATCCCCATTGCTGGCGCTGCCATAACCCGGTGATTTTTCGCGCCACCGAACAGTGGTTCATCGGCATGGACCAGGCTGCGCACGGTGCCAGCCAGAGCCTGCGCCAGGAGACGCTCGAAAAAATTCGCGGCGTGAAGTGGATCCCGTCGTGGGGCGAGGACCGCATGTACGAAATGATCGCGGAGCGGCCGGACTGGTGCGTTTCGCGGCAGCGTTTCTGGGGCGTGCCCATCATTGTTTTTTATTGCGATGCTTGCGGGACGCGGCTCGAGGATTTTGCGGCGCTGCGCAACGTCGTGAAGTGGTTTGAGAAAGAGGGCGCGGACGCCTGGTACAAGCACACGCCGGAAGAGTTGCTGCCCGCGGGAACCAAATGTTCGTGCGGCGCGACGAAGTGGCGGAAGGAAAACGACATCCTGGATGTGTGGTTCGATTCTGGATCTTCGCACCTTGCGGTCTTGAAGGGACCGGAATGGCCCGCCGATGTTTATCTGGAAGGCCCGGATCAATATCGCGGGTGGTTTCACAGCTCGCTGCTGATCGGCATCGGCATTCGGAATAACCCGCCGTACAAAGGTGTGGTCACACATGGCTGGACGCTGGACGAAAAGGGTCAGCCCATGTCGAAATCACTGGGCAATACCCTTTATCCCGCAGAAATTTGCGAACGGTGGGGCGCTGACCTGCTGCGGCTGTGGGTGGCGTCGGTGGAATATCAGGCCGACGTGAAGATGAGCGAGCGGGTGATGACGCAGCTCAGCGATGCTTACCGAAAGATTCGCAATACGTTTCGGTATGGGCTGAGCAATCTTGCGGACTTCGATCCTACGCGTGACGCGCTGCCCAACGATCGGTTGGATGAAATGGATCGCTGGATGCTGGAGCGTACCGCTGATCTGGTGAAGAAATGCCGCGAGTGGTACGCGGGGTATGATTTTCATCGCGTCTATCACGCTATTCACGATTTCTGTGTCGTCGATCTCAGCTCGTTTTACTACGACGTATTGAAGGATCGCTTGTATACCAAGGCCGCGAAGAGTAAATCGCGGCGCTCCGCGCAGACCGCGGTATGGAAAATTACCGGGGCGCTGGTCCGGCTGATAGCGCCGATCTTGGTCTTCACCGCAGAGGAAATCTGGAAGTACCTGCCGAAGACTCCGGGAGATCACGAAAGCGTGCATATGGCTTTGTTCAGCGAGGAGCAAGAACTTCGCGCGGGGATTGCGTCCAAACAGGTGGCGGTCTGGGAGTTGCTGTCCAAAGTGCGCGGGGAAGTGCTGAAAGCGCTGGAGGCGGCCCGCAATGAAAAGAAGATCAATTCGGGTTTGGAGGCGAAGGTTTTGCTGAACGCGGAGCTGGAGCTCAAGGCTAAGCTCAAGCAGTACCTGCCTTTGCTTCCGGGGTTGTTTATTGTTTCGCAGGTGGATTTTTTGACGGCCGGAACGGGGGACTACCGTTCCGACGTGATTCCTGGGTTGGAAGTTACGATTCAGAAAGCCGACGGCGCGAAATGCGAGCGATGCTGGAATTATTCGACGCATGTTGGCGAAAACCTGCGTTATCCGACGATCTGCGAGCGTTGCACGGAGGCGCTGGCGGAGATCGAAGGGGCAACGGAAGAGGCCGCGTAGAGCCGCTGAGGCGAGATCGGACGGATGCGCTGAAGCGCGCCCTACATTTTGCCTCAGACGCCGCCTGCGGCGGCTAGCGGAGCTTGCGAACTGATGCTGGAGCAGGAGAAGCGATTTTGATCATTCCAAAGCGGTTGCGGTGGCTCTGGCTGACGCTCGGCATTGTGCTGTTGGACCGCGCGACGAAGGCGTGGTTTGAGACGCAGACGTTCGAAGGCTGGCGGCAGGAGATCGTTCACAACTTTATTTATCTGGTGAATAGCCGCAACCCGGGTATCGCGTTCGGAGTGCTCGCGGATTCTTCTTCTCCTTGGACGCGGGTGTTTCTGATCGGAGGATCCGTCATCGTTATAGGGGCGCTGGCGTGGCTCTTTGCCGCCGGGCACAGCGGCGGTACCTTGACCGCGGCGGGGCTTGCACTGCTGCTGGGCGGCGCGGCGGGGAATGTGACCGACCGCATCTTTCACGGGGCGGTTACTGATTTTTTCGAAGTGCGCTTTGGGAATTACCACTATCCGGCGTTCAACGTTGCTGATTCCGCCATCGCCATTGGCGCGGCGCTGATCATTCTGGATGTGCTTTTCGGTGCCAAACACCACGCGCCCGAAGTTTCCGAACACGAAGTAAGCTGACATCACCGATACCACTCACAACATGAAGCACGATTTCGTTGTTCTTCCTGAAGAAGCCGGCGAGCGGCTGGATCGCGTGGTCACCTCGCGTTGTACGGATCTGAGCCGCACGCGCGTGCAGGAATTGATCGACGCGGCGCTCATTCTCATGAACGGGCGCGCCGCGAAAGGCTCCTATCGTCTCCATGGCGGAGAGCGCATTACCGTGGAGGTGCAGCCGCGGCCGCTTATGCGCGCGGAAGCGGAATCCATCCCGCTGGATGTCGTGTACGAGGACGACGACGTAGTTGCGGTGAACAAGCCCGCGGGCATGGTCGTCCATGCCGGCGCAGGAAATCCGAGCGGCACGCTCGTGAATGCATTACTGGGCCGTGGGCAGACGCTGTCGAAAGGCGGCGATGCGCTGCGTCCGGGAATCGTTCATCGCCTCGACAAAGATACCTCCGGCATCATTCTGGTTGCCAAGAATGACGCGGCACACGCGAAGTTAGGGGAGGCTTTTCGGCAGCGGAGTGTTAAAAAAACTTATATCGCTCTGGTCGAAGGTTTGTTGAGGGAAGACCGTGGGCGGATCGAATTGGCCATTGCCCGCGATCCCAAGCGGCGGGTCCGTATGACCGCGCGGCGAAGTGCCGTGCTTGCGGATGCGCGCGAAGCTCGCACGGACTGGCGCGTCCTGGCGCGGATCGATACGACCACGCTCGTCGAAGTGCAGCTGCATACCGGGAGGACGCACCAGATTCGGGTGCACTTCTCGACGGTGCATCATCCGGTGGTGGGTGACGCGCTCTACGGGGCAACTGCGCAATTGGAAGTGGGCAAAATCGCGCTGCCGCCGCTGGGGCGAAATTTCCTTCACGCCGCAAGACTTGGGTTCACGCACCCGCGCACTGGTGCATGGATTGATCTGCGGGCTTCGCTGCCGCAGCAGCTACGAGCCTTCCTGCGGGAACTCGCCGTGGGCGCCGGCGATGATCCGCAACGAATTGACGCTGCACTCGGCGACTACCTATAATCAATCCACATGCGACCTTTACGGATTTCCGCTCTCTTGGCGATGACGCTCGTCTTCACAGCCGTCGCGTATCGAGCGCAACAGCCCACGCCCAGCTCCGGTACCCAGCAACAAGGGGGTCCACCGCCACCGCCCCCGGAAACTTCGGCGCAGAATCAAGCCAGGATTACGCAGACCGTGAACCTCGTGGACGTGCTTTTCACGGTGCTGAATCGCCGCAATAAACTGGTTCCTGATCTCGAGAAAAGCGACTTCAAAATCTCCGACGACAAGACCCCGCAAACGATTCGCTATTTCAGCAGGCAGACCGACCTGCCCCTCCGCATCGGCTTGCTGATGGATACCTCCAACAGCATCCGCGACCGGCTTAAATTTGAGCAGGATGCGGCCACCTCGTTCCTGTTTTCGGTTCTGCGCCACCATACCGATCAAGCGTTCGTCATGACCTTCGACGACGAGCCCAGCGTGCTGCAGGCCTTCACCGACGATGCCGGGCGACTGCGCGACGAAATCGTCAAGACGCGCGCTGGTGGCGGCACGGCGGTCTACGATGCCATTTATACCGCCTGCGATAAGGAGCTGAGTCATCCGCCGCGGCCTCCCGGCGATGCGCCCGACGTGGTGCGACGTGTCATGATCGTGATCAGCGACGGCGACGACAATCTTTCGAATCATACGCGGGCGGAAGCCATTGAAATGGCGCAGCGCTACAGCGTGGTCATTTACACCATCAGCACCAGCACCGAGTGGATCCAGCTGTCGCAGACCAATCCAGATAAGCTGGCCGATCGCAAGACGCATCTGACCGAGGGTGACAAAATCCTTGCCGACCTTGCCGAAGAGACTGGTGGCCGCGCGTTTTTCCCGTATCACGTAGATGATCTCGATCAATCGTTTCAGGATATTGGCGACGAATTGCGCAACCAATATTCGATCGCATACATTCCGACGAACTCCATTCTGGACGGCAAATATCACCGCATTCGCATAGAGACCCCTGATCATAAGGGCTACCAGGTCCGGGCGCGCCGCGGCTATTTCGCGAAGGCCAACGCCAATACCTCGCCGGGCGGGAGTTCCAGCCCCACGGGCGAACCCAAGTAATGTTTTTGTGCTTGTGATGTTCTCTTTTGCGACTACTGAGGTGTGTCGCGCAGCAGGACCGCGTCCGATTCGTTATGGCCGCGTTCGATCGCGATTTGGGAGCCGTCCGGTGAAAAGGCAAAGCGTACGATGCGCTCCGCAGTAAAGTGCGTGAGCTGCTTGTACGCCGAACCATCCAGCGGTTGCACCCAGAGGTTGTCGATGCCTTTCTCCCGCACCTTATACACGATCGCGTTTCCGGCGGGCGCGAAGCTGATCGGCTCCGAAGCCCTGGGGTCGATGTTGTGATAAGTGGTCTTCTTGTCCGCGATGCTGAAGACATTGAGCACCAGTTTGTGATCGAGTTCGCGGATGTCGAGGGTTGCTACCAATTGGCCGTCCTGAGAGAGGTTGTATCCAGCTGAGGGCTCTTCGATCATGGTTTCAGGCGTTCCGCCCTCGACAGGGATCCGCTTCAAGGCCGCATTTTCCTGGATTGCGACGTAGTAAACCCATTTCCCGTCGGGCGAACATTGCGGGTCCTGCTCATTTCTCCCAAATGTCAGTTGCGCCTGGCTGGACCCGGCCATGTCGGTCCTCCACAAATCGACGGAGGCGCCACCGGTTCTGGTAATCGACCGGAATACTACATATTTTCCGCACGGTCTGGTCTGCAGTGGCAGGCGCTTTTTGTCGGATAAGACGACCGATTCGCCGCCTGCGGGATTCAGAAGGCGGATTTCGCCGCCCTGTGGAATCAGAATTTTGCCGTCCGAGGTCCAGTTCCACTGGCCAGTATCCTCATGCGACATCAATGGAAGTGGGCGAAGGGCATCCGGCTTCGATGCGGCCGCTACGCTCAGTGTGTAAACCGATTGAACTTGTTCGGCGGCAATGGTTTTACCGTCGGCGGATACGCTCGGATGAAAATAGTTGTTGGTGTCCGTAGTGATAGCGCGGAAGTCGCCCTTGGGGTAACTCAGAAAGCCTAACTGCCTTTGCAGCAGGCCGCGCTCGACCGAAGTCGAGGAGACCAGCAGGCCATCGGTTCCCGGAAACCAGGCAGGTTCGTAGTAAACGCGGTCGGCGGTCAACGCAACTTCGTGACGCTTGCTGCTCGGGACGTCAACCGATAGGAGGCCGCCGAGCGAGTCTTCGGTAGGTTGCACAATGGGGATGACGATGGTCTTGCCGTCGGGCAGCCACACAGGAACGTCGCTGTCGGTGGGCACCATGGTGTTACTGAATAGAATTCGGTCTGGCGAGCCGTCCGCATTTACAAGAAACAGATCGAAATTTGGTGTGTCGTGGTGTTCGCGAAGGTAGGCGAATTTCTTTCCGTCGGGTGCGAAGGTGATGGGGCTGTCAACGTCCTTGATCAAGAGACGGGGCGTGCCGCCGAGCATCGGCGCGGAGTACAACGCGGCGATGGTCTGTTCGGACTCATCACGCCGGACGCAGTAGATGTAGTTGGCGTCGGGGGAAAAGGTCAAGCCAGAGTAGCGGGTGGCTGCCAGCGGCACGATTTGCGTGTTGCTGCCGGTGGGGATATGGCGCAGCCATAGCGACTGCAGTCCGTCCTGATCCCGGACGTGCAACAGATATTTTCCATCAGGAGAGAGTGCCGCCAGCGATACGTGGCCGTTGTTGGTGAGGTTCTCAATGGAAAAATGTTCGAACGGCACGTGTTTCCCGCGATCCACCAGCGAGTAGATCCCGAATGCTGCCGCCGCACCGACGATCGCGATCAGGGTGAACGTGAGCGCCGCCCCGAGCTTGTTCTTGCGTGCCGCTTCCACAAGGACCGAGCCGCTCGACTTCGGCGTGGTCGGTGGCGCCTCGGCTGGCACCGTGGCGGTGTCGATCGCCGCGGCGCGGCGCGCCGTTGATTGGGCCGCGGCGGTCCGCCCGGAATCGGTCTCTCGCTGCAGGCGTTTCAGGTCCGCGCGAAGCTCAGCCGCGACCTGGTAGCGGACGTCGTGATCTTTCTCCAGTGCCTTGTTCAGGATGCGTTCGAATTCCGGCGGCACCGCCGGATTCAGCGTGATCGGAGCTACCGGCGCGCTGTGCAGGATTTTGTCAAACACTACCGCGCTGGTTGAGCCGGGAAACGGCTGCTTCCCCGTCACCATCTGATAGAGCACCGAGCCCAGCGAGAATAGATCGCTGCGTCCATCCAGTTCTTCACCGCGCGCTTGTTCCGGCGACATATAGGCAATGGTGCCAACCGCAGTCCCGGGACTGGTCAGAAGATTTGTGGAATCGCCGATGGTCTCGCCGCCAGCACCTTCATCGCGGTCTTTCAGCAGCTTCGCCAGCCCGAAATCCAGAATCTTGGCGGTGCCGCGTTCGGTCACGAAAATATTGCCGGGCTTGATGTCGCGGTGAACGATTCCTTTTTTATGCGCGGCATCCAGCGCGTCCGCCAGTTGAATGCCGATCTCGACCGTCCGCGGAATGGGAAGTGATCCCGCCGCGAGCAACTTGTCCAATGGCTGCCCTTCGAGCAATTCCATCGCGATGAACGTTTGCCCGTTGTGCTCTTCGATCGCGTGGATTATGCAGATTCCCGAATGGTTCAGGGCAGAAGCAGCCCGCGCCTCCCGCAAAAATCGCTCCAGCGCGGTAACATCGCGGTCCGTCTCCGGCGGCAAGAACTTCAGCGCGACGCGCCGTCCAAGTTTCGTATCTTCAGCCTCATACACGACACCCATGCCTCCGCCGCCAACCTTGCGGAGAATCCGGTAGTGCGCGATGAGTTGACCGTCCACGATGGAGTGTGAAACTCGATGGTAAGCGCTGCCGCGCACTCGGTCAATCATTCACTGGTTCTCAGGTGCGAAATGGCAGCGAGGCTTTTCCAGATAGTTTCAAATTGCAGAACATAGCAACGGAGGTTGTGCCGGAATACCACTTTCCGAAAGAACGAGGAGAGCGAAAACGACAACCATGAGAGTGGGGATGACGGCGTATCGACCCCACTATCGACGGAATCGCTCGTTGCTGGTCGAGGCACGCGAACGCTATCGGGATCAACCCTCGAAACCCGGACGTTGCGTCGATTTTCGTACCACCAATTCGGGAACGATCAGGATCTTCTCCGGACGCACCGCGCGCTTCGATCCAATTTGCTCCAACAACAATTCCGCGGCCCGAGCCCCAATTTCGCGCGTCTTCTGATCGATCGTCGTCAGCGGCACCGCCAGTGCATCCGAATAGTGCACGTTGCCCGCCCCGACTACCGCGACGTCCTCTGGCACTCTTAGCCCTGCTTCGCTCAGCGCCTTCATCGCACCAATGGCCACCGGGTCGTTGTAGCAGAAAACGCCATCGGGCGGGGGCCCTGCCGCCAGCAGTTTCTTCATCGCCTGATATCCGCTGTGATCTTGAAAGCCCGCATCCACAACGTACCCCGGAAGGGCCGGAAGTCGATTCTTCTTCAACGACGCTGTGTAACCACTCAGGCGTTTCGCGGCGAGCCCGATCTTGGGGCCGCGCAGATGAGCGATCCGCCGGCAACCACGTTCGATCAAGTGCGTGGTCGCTAGTTTCCCCACCGCTTCGTTGTCTACTCCCACGAAGCTCGCTCGAACACCCTCGATCGGCCGGTCGATCAGAACGACCGGCATTTTTCGCGCGCGCAACTCCTCGAACAATTCCAGTCGGTCCGGTGACTGCGACGATGCCAGAATCAATCCATCGACTCGCCGCGCCAGCAGAGAATCCGCTTCAATTCTCTCCAGATCAGGATCTTCTTCGAAATAGGAAATGATCACGTGATAGCCACGGGGGCGCACGGTTTCCGCAATGGTCTTGGCGATGTCAGCGAAAAAGGGATGCGTGAAGTCCGGCAGGAGCAGTCCAATCGTGTAGGTGCGGCGGGTCACCAGGCTTCGCGCCACCCAATTCGGCCGGTAGTCGAGTTCTTTGGCGCGTTTCAGCACGCGATTGCGGGTGCGCGCGCTGATGCGTCCCTTGTTGCGGAGGGCCTTCGAGACCGTCACGATCGAGATGTTCAAGTCCTTGGCGATGTCGGACAGCGTGGCGCTCATGGAGCCGAAGAATAACACATTTGCAGGCCCCAAAAGGCGTCTCGGAGGGCTTTCTAGGGTTATCGCTAATCCTCAATGAATTAGCGTTAACTTTGCCCTTGACAGCGCTCCGCTGTTTCGCAAGAATCGCCTATATCAGGCTCCTCATAACACCCCGGACCTTCCGCTTCCCGTTCGCGCCGGTAGCCTCCTTGGCGCGAACGAGGGGGCGGTTTTAGCAGCACAGCGGTTTGCAGGTTTTGCGTGAACGAGTGTTGCGTCTTGCGATTTCGGGAGAGTGCTTTATGAAAACAGTGAATGTTTCATCCGGGCTGAAACTCAGCGCCCCGCGCCAGGAAACGCTTGCGCCGGTAAGCTATCAAGCCATCGTCGGCGGATTGATTTCCGAGATGGCGCGTATCGTTCGCTCCACGGAGACCAGCAAGTTTTCGCCGCCTTTCAAATTGGTCATCATCGACAATCGCGGCGGCGTGGTCTTCACCGGCGAAGTGGGGCGCAACGGAAAGCTACGGCGCACCAGTCCCTTCTGCAAGGTCCGCCGCTCCCACTTTCCAGCCAACGCGCTCATCACGGATGGCTCCTTGGCCACGCGAACCTTTCGAATCGACCGCCCAGCCCACCGAAGCCTATACCGCTAAAGGCTTCCGCAAGATCGCTCCTGCACGGCACCGAAACTAGACGGCCCAGCGTCGAAACCGCGTCGGCGGTTACATCGCCGTCTGACCTCCCAGTGGTTCCTCAAATGACTCAGATTAGACTGCCGGCACCTGGGGCCTGGCCAGGAATGACCTATTCGGCTTACCGGTTCTGCGGAGACACCGCCACCGCCGCTCGAACCGCGGGGTCCGCGACCGTTTCGAGTGCGGCGTCCCACGATGCCGCCAGAATGTTTTGACGCGCGGCGGTGCCCATGGTGCGCAGGCGTGCGGGCTCTGCGACGAGCTTCAGAACTCGGTCCACAAACTCTTGATCATTCTCCGTTGCGAATCCCGTCACTCCCGGGACGATTAGGCATTGCGGGCCACCGTGCGTGGTCACAATCGCGGGCACGCCGGAAGCCGCAGCTTCCTGGACCACGTTACCGTACGTGTCGGTCCGCGATGGAAACACGAATAGATCCATGTTGGCGTAGGCCTCCGCGAGAAACTGTCCGCGCAGTACGCCGGTGAAAACTCCGTGCCGCAGATTCCGTTCGAGCCAGGCGCGCTCGTTTCCATCGCCCACCACGAGAATCGAAAAGTTTCTGTGACCCGTGGCTAGCAACGCCTGCTCAATGTCCACCAGAAAGCGGACGCGTTTCTCTGGCGTGACGCGGCCGACGTAACCGAGCCGCAGCACGCCGTCGTTCACCGAGCGCTGCCGCGGATGAAACTGTTCGCAGTCCACTCCGCGAGGCATCAGGAACGCCGGGCGTCCGGTAGAGTCTTCCAGCCAACGGACCTGACTGGGTGTCGGCGCCAAAGTCACGCGAGCGATTCGATAGAAACGCAACAATGGAACAAGGGCGGCACGTTCCACCCAAGACGTGACACCCTCCAAGGGGCCGGCGGGGAGAAATGTCAGCAGCTTCTGTAATCGCCTGGCGGCAAACTGGTGAAGATTCGTGTGCCAGGAAGCCACCAAAGGGACCCGCAAGGTGTGCGCCAAGTACGCTCCGATTTGCCCAAACTCGCCGGGGCTGGTCACATGGATCACGTCGGGCCGGAATCGCGTCAAAGCGCGGTGAACCACGCCTAGATGCCGCCACAGAAACAAGTCGTAGCGCAAATCGCGCTCGATGCCGAAGCTGGCCCAGCATCTCGGCAATTCCAGATGCGTAACGCTGCCCTCGGTAAACTGCGCCACCCGTGGTCCTCCGAGTACCGCCAGGAAAGGACGTGCGCGGCGTTTCGCAAAGTCCACCAGTTGCCGCGCGGTGAGCGCCACGCCGTTGACCTCGTGAAAAGTCTCGCAAAACAACGCGACGCGTGGCTGCGAGGTCATAGTCCCCCTCTTCGTTTCCGGGAAACGCTAGGCGCACCGCGGGCCGCATCCTGGGGTTGGCCAGAAGCGCCATAATCCACCGGAATGCGTCGACCACGCGCTGAAATCGCGTGCCCATAAAATCGGACAACGGACGAGGCGCGCCGTCCTTTCCTGGGATGAACACGCGAGTCATCCAGTGCGCCCGCCCAAATTCACCGGGGGCGTCGCACAATGCGTGCCACGCCCCTTCCAGCAAACGAAGACGCAGCGGCTCGAAATATTGGGGCATCAGCACGACGTGGCTGCGACGCTCCAACCGGATCTCATCCACAAAATCAGCGAAGGTGGCTGCCGCCGAGAGATTCAGCACGGCGTTGGGTTTGCAACCGTGGCGGTCACCACCCGACACGACCGGCAGGTCGGTCGTCTTGCTGAGTTTCAACACTTGCTCGTTTTCGCTACACGAACGCATACCATTAAATTCCAGGCCGTGCAGCAGGTGCCCGTATTTCTGCAAGAAGATCGCAAGCGAATCCCGATGCTGATCGGTGCCGACGTTTTCCGCGTCCCAATACGGATGATTCAGGATGAGCAGTACGGAAGGCTCGGCATTCAGCTCGTGAAGCAACTGCCGCAACACGTCGGTTCGCGGAGTGGCCGTGAATCGCGCCAACTCTTCCCATCCAGGCGGTCGCTCGACTTAAGGGAAGATTGTGCACTCCCAGGTGGAAAACCGTTTGATCGTAGGGAACGCTCCACTCCACAGCGACCGGAACGCGCTTCGTCCGCTCCAGCATCTGAAGATGCAGACCCGCTTCGATGTTGTCGTGATCGGACAGCGACACCAGCGCCTGCAGGCCCAGCTTCTCTTCCACCGGCTTCCGCTCCAGATCAAATGCCTCGCGCGGCGACAGCGGCGGCGTCCAATACATCTTGCCGAAGTCGATGGTCCGGCCTTCATAGAGATGCATCCACCCCACTTCGCGCTCGATTACATAGGAGGCCACCGGAATCTTGGCAATGTAATGCGGCAGCCGCCCCAGGTATTCGCGCGAATGCATCGTATGGCTGTGCAGGGATACGCCGGAACGGAACTCCCCGGAGGCTTGCGGAATTCGGTCGTGCTTTACGACGAGAGTTGCGCCACTCTGCATAACACACGCTCCCAACAACGTATGTTTGACGCTAAGGAGTATGTGTTACCTATCTATAACTCTGCGGTTAACATTCGCTCGCGTCGTGATTCATACGACACAAAACGGGCCTCCAATGGCCCTTCCCACGGTCCGTTCAGTGCGCCTCGAGCGAACCGATCTCCGAAGTGTTTCGGTCCGGAACAAGTGCCCGGCTTCCCGACTTGTTGCGCAGACCCTCGCGAACGAACCACTCGTGGAACTGATCGTAGAGCTGGAAATAGTTGGCGGTTACCCGCGTCCATGAGAACTCTTCGGCCGTTCGCCGCGCCCTGGCAATCTTCCGCTCATAAATCTCACTGTCGGCGTGGACGCTTTCTATCGCCACAGCAAACGCCTCCGCAGTATTCTCAGCCAGCCAGGCGTTGCCGGTGTTGGCATAGGTGAGCACTCCGCCGGAAGCGGGCGCAACCAGCGCCAAGCCCGCTGCCATCGCCTCCAGGGGCGCAATGCCGAATGGCTCGCGAGGATTCGGGTGAATGAAAATGTCGGCGGCATGATAAAGCTTCCGGAGGTCTTGACACTGGCAGTATCCGAGGAACAAGCCGCGTCCCGGCGCGAGTTCCTCCAGCGAATCCCGTAGCTCCCTCGCGAACGGCCCGTCGCCAGCAATGATCAAGCGATAGTCAGAGCGCGCACGGCCCGCGAGCTTTGCCAGCATACGCGGCAGCACCGACAAATTTTTCTCTTTCGACAATCGGCCGGCATAAAGAAGCAGCACGGTTCTTCCGTCACCGCCGGCCCGGCGCAGCAGTTCCTGACGCATTCCGCACCCATTCAGCGGACCGTCGAACTTCTCGAAATCTACCCCCATCGGACAAACGTGAAGGCGATCGCGCAGGCGTTCCGGAAGAAGCCGGCGCAACTCGATGGCGATATAATCCGAGGCCGCGACGTGAAAATCGAACCTTGGCGCGTAACACGTGCGCATGTAGCGGTCACACACGCGTTGCGACGCCCATCCGCCGCTCACATACGAATGCATATTGTCGTCCAGACGCTCGAAGGTGAGACCCACGATCACCGGCACGGGCACGCCTGGAATCCATTGGCGCCGCAGAGCACCCGACAAGTAGAGCAGCCAGAACTTGTCGCAGACTTCCACCAGATCTGGGCGCTCCGCGGTCAAGATCTGCCGCAGCGGACTGTCGTAAGGCCACGCGTAAACATGCGGCAACATCCATCGATAGCGGGAATCGAGGATTGGCACATGGGGTGCCTTTACGTGATAGATGCGTCCGAATTCCCCAACTTCTTCGATGGATGTTTCTGCGCCGGGGACCAGCAGGCGCACGAAGCGTTTGTGTCGGTTCGCGGCGTCGACTAGCGCATGATAAAAAGTTCGGATGCCGCCCGAAGTGGGATGATAGGAATTGGTGATGAGCAGCGTCTTAATCGCCATCAAGACGTCCGGAACCCTGCCTCCGTGTTGCACGGCGAACCACAAAGCGCGGAATGCAGGTCACAAAATCCACCGCGAGCCGCGGCAGCGTCAGCAAGTCTTTATCCAGCGAATGACGCCCGGCGCCAACAATTAAAACTCCCCGGCGCATCACGTAGAAATTAAACAAAGTCGAGAGCGCCGTCAGGATCACGGACGCCAGAATGCTCGGAGGCAATTTTTGTGTGCCGCGTATCCAGTGAACCAGCAGCTCGACCGAGTGATTGGCGAGCGGCAGCAGGAACATTACCGTCAGTGCCGCCTCCCACGGGGGCTCCGCTTCGCGAAAGGCCTCGGTCAGCGCGCCGTAGAACCCTGAAGTGACTCCTCGAAAAACGAGCTCGGTCTTCATCGCCGCAATCGCCGCCGGCAATCCCGCCGCCAGATTCGTCGCGAAAAATAGTGACGCTCGCAGCAGGGAACTCAGCACCGCCGATTTCCAGTTCCAGCGGTGCAGCAGATATTTGACCGGGTGTCGCACGAGCAGCAGGAAAGCTTGCCTTACCGTGAGATGCGTTGCGCTATGATGTTTGCTGGCAGGAGGGTTTAGAATAGAACGCTGCGCCGGTGGTGCGCATGCCTGCGATGGAGAGATTTCCACGATTGAGCTTACGATGACGCTCTGTAACACGTTATTACGAAAATATTTTTCTTATTTCAATTTTCCGTCAATCCTCCGTAACAACTCGGTTGTAGCTTGGCGGCACCGTGCACGAATTGTTCCGCACATTGCCGCGCTGCAGAGTCCACCAACTGTGACCAGCGCGTCTCGATTCTCAATACTTCTGGTTATCCTTTCATTATTCCTTCCACAATTGGCAAAAACCACCGACGCTGATCGTGTGCCGATCGTGGAAGCGCTTGGCTGGATGCGCAGCGCCCCTCGTGACCTCTCCGAGTTCAACTACGTGATGACCGCGCGTGTGCGCCTGCTATTCTTCTGGGCCGGCAAGGACGATGTCGGTGGCGGCTACATCCGCATGGGCGTTTCCAAAACCGATCCCCGCCAGGAACTTCTTCAGGTGTTGTTCGGCTCCGACCCCGCCAAAGCCCCGCGCGCCATCAACCGCTGGGGCGCCGGCACGGAGGTGGTCTGGCACAAGGATCCCGCCATCCATCCTGCAAAAACGGATGATGTGACCGCTAGCGCGTTCTTTGGATTCATGAAGTCTTCAAAAGGGAAGTCCATCTCCGAGATGCAGGAAGAGCTCCGCAAAGAGAAAAATGGCGGCGAGCATCAATTTACCGGCATTCTCAGCCGCGTCGAGAGCGGGCGTGCCATTTCCCTGGTCGTGCCCCTGGCGTCAAGCGAAGACTACAACCTCCACCAATACGCCGAAGCCGAGCCCATCATGCTGGAAAAACTCAGCACGTCGGACAGTCCGCCGCGTACCCTGGACCGTCCGCCCGGCTGCCCTCGCGCCGGCGAATTTCTCGGCGCCGTCTCCCAATTGGTCGATGCCGCGATCGAGGGCGTCAAAGCGCCACAGTCGTTGTGTTATGTGTACGACGCGCAAGTAGATGTACTGACACTCGAACGCCTCGAGCCGGTTCGAAAGTTGGATGTGAAGGTGAACTCCGCAAAAGGCGGGACCCTAACCCAGAACTCGTACGACCAGCTTCTCCAGGCCGATTTTGTTTCCGCCAACCAAGTAACCGGTAGGCGTGTGTATTTCACGATTGTGCTCGGCACTCAAGGCGCCCTGCGTGGCGTCCCGGTGCAAATCCGCTACCAGCCCAACTTTTGGTTCCAGGTCGTCCTGAACCTGCTTCCAAAACCTCCATCGTCCTAACCTGCTTCGAAAACCTCCATTGTCGGGGAGGGGCTCGCCCCTCCCGGCCGCAGCCTCTTGCTAAAAATCCGCCCGAGGCGCCCCTTGTGTCTGTTCTGCTACGTCAAGCCTTCAAATCAGCGTCCCACCCTCTCATCAAAAAACTTCGCCATCAAGCCCAGCGCCTCCTGCGTCTCCGGTAACTGGTAGTGATACCAAAACGTATGCGGCAGCACCTCGTAGACAACAAGTTGCGCGTCAACTCCGGCCCGCAAAAGCGCTCGATGAAACATCGCCGTATCGCTCAGCAATAAGTCCCGTGTGCTGGTCACCAGCAAACTCGGCGGCCAACCCTTCAAATCCGCAAAAAGCGGCGACAACACCGGATCGTGGCGATCCGTGTTTCCGGCGTACGCATCTTCCGGCGGCCGGTTCGGATCGCGCGGCTCCAGTCTTCCCGGCAATCCGTCCAGCGCGAACAATACTTGCGAATCCGTCGGCCGCGTGTAATCCGGATGCACCGAGAACAGACCCAACGCGCCCGGCAGCGGCATTCCCGACCGCGCAAGTCGCGCCGCCACTTCCGCAGTCAAGGTTGCTCCCGCCGACGTGCCGAATATCCCGATGTTGTGTGGCTTATAGGTTTTGAGCAATTCCTTGTATACCGCAACAACGTCGTCCACCGCGACCGGAAACGGATTCTCGGGCGCCAGCCGGTAATACACCGAAACCACCCTGATTTTCGCCAGATTACAAATCGGCACGCCTTCGATCAGCGAGCCTGAGTCCGAATTGAACCCACCGCCGTGAAGATTGATCAGCACGCGTTCGCGGTTCGCGTGCGGCCAGTCCAGCGGCGTTAGAATATCCGTGCGCACCCTCGCGGTCGTGGACTCCTCCAGATTCACCGGATAAAGTCTGCGCGCCTCCGACGACTGTCGTTTGCGCCACTCGTCGGTGCCCGCCGCCGCTGCTCCAACGTCTGCGGCGCGCTGCTCTTCTGCGTCAAAGACGCCAGCCACTTTTGAGCCTCCGGACTCACGGTCGACGGCATCGGCACGACTCGTGCGATATGCGCGGTCCCATCCGCATCAAACGTTGCGCCATCCTGTGACGCGGCAACCGGCGCAGGACCTTGTTTTGCCGGATGGCACCCAACGCCCAGCGAACAGATCAAAGCCACCGGCAGCACTCGCACGATCCCAGCCGCGCATGATTTTCTAATCACAGGAAAAGTCCTCCTGCCAAGACCAGCCGGGAACGTAGACGCATAACCACAAATTGTCAATTTTGATTCACAAAACCGATACGAACTTGGACGGCACTTTAAAAGAGGAACAGCGCATTCTCAGCTGGACGATTGCGAAGGACGAACCCGTCACCAATTACGAGTCTCCGGTCACGTCAGCCCTTCGGTGCGTAATATCCCTTCCTCGCGAGCACCTTGTAATCATGGTTCGCCATGTCCACCTTAATCTTCCGGAACTTCCCGTCATGCGCCGTATTCGCCGGGTAGTAGCCCAGCGTGTACTGGCTTCGCAGCTCTTCCGAGATCTGGTCGAACGCCTCCGCCAAATGCTTCTCATTGTTCGCTACGATCATGCGTCCGCCGGTCTCATCGGTCATCTTCTTTGCCGCACCCTGGTTCCCGCCGAAATGAGGATCGGCTACCAGCAAAATGTGAATCACCGTGTCCGTTCGCTGGGCCGCCTCAATCGCTTCCTCGATGCGCACCTTGCTTCCTTCGTCCTGAGCGTCGGTAACCACCACGATGGCCTTGCGCCCCGCTTCGGTGTTCAGCTTCTCGTTGCAAGCCAGATAGACCGCGTCATAGAAAGCGGTACCGGTGATGTGACCCGTGGGCACCGGCCCGGGATTAATCATTCCGCCGCCCATCGGAGCATTAATGCGCGTCTTGCGGATCGCCCGGTCCAACTGTCCGCGGTCGTCGGTGAAGTCCGACAACAAGTCCACATCCGTATCAAACGACATCACCAGCGCCTCGTCCCCCTTCTTCAAAACGCGGTCCAGGAAGCGCCCGCCCATGTCCTGAATCGCCCCCAGCATGAACTGCTCGCTCCCCGAAGTATCCAGAAGCAACGCAAGCGTGATGGGCATCGTCACTTCTTTGGAGAAGAACGCGATCTGCTGATCCTGCCCGTCTTCCTGCAGCTTGAAGTCGGTCTGCTTCAGATCGGTGACGATTCGCTTGTTTTTATCGCGCACCGTTGCAAACACGTTCACCAGGTTGACCTGCGTACGGATCACCGGGCCTTGCGATTGCGGATCTTGCGGCAGCGCCGGTACCGCCAGTGCTACCGACAACCCAACCATCAGCACCGCTGTGACGCTCGTCACCAGCAGCTTCTTCACTGAACGCATGTATACTTTCCTTGAACAGAGATGCCCGGCACGAAGTAGCTCGCCGCTGGGATGCTTCCGTTAGCGTAGGATGCCGCGAAGCGGTGCGGGGGATGTGCGTTTCGTCCGCTCGGCTGCATTGTTTATCCACTGGGCTGCATCAAATCTAGAGAAGTTTGGCCCGAGGACCATGAAAAGTCTACGAAAAATCGTTGTCGGAACCGGCGTCGCGCTCCTTCTGGCGCCTCTAGTCTATGTTGCGGCGCAACCTCCGCAATCTCCCGCGCCGCTTCCCGCGTCATCCTCGCAAACCGCGCGTCCTCCCGCCGCCACGTCTTTAAGCGACGCCCAGGCCCGCATCACGGTAAATTCCAACCTCGTCATCCTCCCCGTCACCGTCAAGGACCGTGGCGGCGAGCTCGTCCCGGACCTCCGCCGCGATGAGTTCCGCGTCTTCGAGGATAACGTCGAGCAGCGTATCGACGTCTTCACCGCCGAGGCCTTTCCCCTCTCGATGGTCATCTTGATCGACAACGACCTGAAGGACAAAGACGCCGAAAAGGTGCAAGCTAGCCTGGTATCCATCATTGGTGGCATGAGCACCGAGGATGAAGCCTTCGTCTGCCGCTTCGACCAGTTTTTTCATCCCGGCAAGGGTTTTACCTCCGACCAGGACGCTCTGGTGAAAGAGCTCAAGCGTACCAATCTCGATACCGTGGCTGACGTCGCGCCTCCAAGCCCGGCCTTTGGCGGAGCTACAATTAACAACCATTCCGCGACCGATGACTCCGCGATCGACAAGGGCTCTCGGGCCATCAAGGGCCAGCCGACCAAGGCTCTCGACGACGCCGTTTTCGCGGCCGCTCAGCTTTTGCACGATCGTCCGCGCAGCCGCCGCAGGGTCATCGTGCTGATCTCCGACGGCGTCAATGGCGGCAAGAAGTTCAACAAAGTCAGCTTCGAAGATGTCATCAAAGCGATCCTCCACGAAAACATCTCCGTCTATAGCATTGCCGTTCCCACCGCCTATCTCGAGCGCAAGGTCTCCCCGATCGACCGCCAACGATCGCCTCTGATTCGCTATGCGGACCATTCGGGTGGTGAGGTCTATCACGCCACGAAAGAGCAAAGTTTCGCTGAGTTTTACGCTCGGCTGACCGAGGAAGCCCGAAATCAGTACACCCTGGCCTACGTGCCGCGCGGTACCGACCGGGCCGCCGAGTACCACACCATCGAAGTGCGCGTGAAGCGCGATGGTATGGACATCAAGACCCGCGAAGGCTACTACGCCGGCCAAGTCCCCGCCGCGCAAATCCCCTAGAAGTCATCTCATAGATGCATCTCAGGGGGTCGGAGCTTTAG
>Ga0210383_10001209_pt1 | contig 23822 bp, 13 predicted proteins | sample IncBWC14OmetaG_FD_160072 | JGI IMG/M metagenome (GOLD analysis project Ga0210383, IMG submission 160072) | Forest soil microbial communities from Barre Woods Harvard Forest LTER site, Petersham, Massachusetts, United States - Inc-BW-C-14-O ... | reverse complement strand
AATCAGTGATCTCACGTCTTGGGTGAAGGAGGGCGCGGTCTGGCCTGAGGCGCCTAAGTCATCGCAGGGCGCGGGCTATGTAATCCGGCCCGATCAGCGCAAGTTCTGGTCGTTTCAACCACTGGCCAAGCCCGAGCCGCCAAAGGTGAAGGACGCTGCTTGGTCTGGCAGCAACATCGATCGTTTCGTTCTAGCCAAACTCGACAAAGAGGGACTGAAGCCGGCCCCTACCGCCGACCGTAGAGCTCTCTTGCGCCGCGTTACCTATGTCCTCACGGGACTGCCGCCGACGTACGAAGAGGTGAAGGCTTTTGAGGCCGACAAGTCCCCCGCCGCTTACGAGAAGGTGGTGGATCGCCTGCTGGCATCGCAGCATTTTGGCGAGCTATGGGCGCGCCACTGGCTGGACGTCACCCGCTACGCCGAGGACGATTACCGCATCGCGCAAAAAGACATGCACAAGGAGCGCTACAAGTTCGCCTATACCTATCGCGATTGGGCCATTAATGCGCTCAACAGCGACATGCCTTATGACACGTTTGTGAAGGCGCAGCTGGCGGGTGACTTGATGGATGAAAAGGTGCGGGACAAGATGATCCCGGGCCTGGGATTGAACGGTCTGGGCGTCTGGGCGATGAACGACAGTCCGCCGGCCATCGAACGCGCCGACGAATGGAACGACAAGGTGGACGCTACTTCGAAGGCGTTGCTTGGTCTCACTGTTGGATGCGCCCGCTGTCACGATCACAAGTACGATCCCATCCCGCAGAAGGACTATTATCGGCTGGCCGGCGTCTTCGCCAGCACCAACTATCATGCTTATCCGCTGGCAGGTAAGGACGTCGTCGAAGAGTACGACAAGCAGAAGAAGGAGCTCGAAGAAAAAGAAAAGGCGCTGAAGGAATTTCAGGATCAGGCCTCCGTTCTGCAGGCACAGGTGCTGTTCTCTGAAACCGAAGACTACATGGTGGCGGCCTGGCGCGTCGGATCTGAGAAGCACGCCACCGTGGCGAATATTTCCGAAAAATACAAACTGGATCCCGAGATGCTGGATCGCTGGGTCAAGTTCCTCCAGAAGAAACCGACCAACTATAGTTTCCTCACTCCGTGGCAAAAGATGGTGGCTTCCGGCGGCGATCTGGATCAAGCGCAGACCTTGGCACGCAACTTCCATCAGAAAGCCCAGGAAGTGGATAAGGAACACGCCAAGCTCAAGGCCGAAAACGAGGAGCTGCTGGCGAAGTTGAAAGACCCCGACGAAAAATTCGACCCGCTCCCAAATGGCATCAAGCGCAAGCTGATTCAGCACCAAATCGACTTAAAGGCCATGGATCGCGAAGCCAGCTATCTGTGGACCGACATGTTCGATAAAGATTTGTCGGAATCGCCCATCAACGATAATGCCGAAGAGGAAAAACGGCCTGGGCTCTTCAAGTTCACCGACTGGGCGCTGCAACGCCGGCTCAGTCCCGATTTTTCTTCGCACATCGACAAGATGAAGGCGGAAAATGAGGCTTTCAAGAAGGCCATGCCGCAGCCGTATCCGATCGCGGCGGGTTTGGCAGATCTGAAGGAGCCGACCGATCTGAAAATCTTTGAGCGCGGCAGTCCCTATGCGTTCGGCGATGACGCGCCTCGTGCGTTTCTGGCGATTCTGTCGGATGGCGAGCCGAAACCCTTCAAGCAAGGCAGCGGCCGCCTGGAACTGGCCGAGGACATCGTGAAGCAACCCATAGCCATGCGCGTGATCGTCAATCGCATCTGGCGCTGGAACATGGGCACCGGTATCGTTGAGACGCCCAACAACTTCGGATTCGCCGGCGAACGGCCCAGCAATCCGGAACTGCTCGATTACCTCACTTCGAAATTCGTCGACAACGGGATGTCCTGGAAGAAGCTGATCAAAGAGATCGTGATGTCGCGGACCTTCCAGCTCAGCTCATCGCCGGTCGAAACTAATTTGGCCAAGGACGCCGCTAATCGATTCTACTGGCGCGCCAACCGGCGGCGTCTGGAAGCCGAAGGCATCTGGGATAACTTGCTCACCGCTTCCGGCAAGCTGGACACCACCAAAATCGGCGGTCCCAGCGAAGAGATGGACGCCAAGATGGTGCGGCGCGGAATGTACGGCGCGGTGAGCCGTGTCTTCCCGAATGAATTCCAGACGCTGTTCGATTACCCCATTCCGACGCTCTCCGCGGAGAAGCGCTACACCACCAACACTCCACTGCAGCGGCTTTACTTCCTCAACAACGAGTTCGTTCATAAGCAGGCGGCAGCACTCGCCGAACGCGTGAAGGCGGCCGGGTCGGAAGAAGCTCAGGTGCGCAAAGCCTTTGAAATCGTTTACCAGCGCGACCCAACATCCGATGAGTTGACAACATCGGTAGCGCTATTGAAGGAACCGATCGCACCGGTCAAGGCCGAGGCAAATTATCAGCCTGTAGCCTTGAACGCGAAGCCCGCAGGAGGTGGATCCACTATGGATGCCGCGCCAGTTTCCGCCACGCCAGCGAAAGCCAAACCTGTGGAAACTCCGCTAGAAGCCATGTGCTGGGCCCTGCTCAGCTCGAGCGAGTTTTTGTTCTTGAATTAGGAGACCAAATCAATGCCTTGCAATCACAACCCACGTCCTTTTACACGCCGGGAGGCTCTCGCCAAAGTGGGCGGGGGCTTCGGTCTGGTCGCCTTTGCCAACATGATCAGCAACTCAGTGCAGGCCGCCACGCCTTCACCGGGCACTTCAGGAGCCTTGAAACAACTCGATTTCAAGCCACGCGCCAAGCGTGTGATTTTCCTGTTTTCGAATGGAGGCATGTCGCACGTCGACACCTTCGATCCGAAACCGATGCTTACCAAATACGACGGGCAACCGTTGCCCGGCGGCGCCATTCTCACGCAGCGCAAGACCGGCAACCTGATGAAATCGCCGTTCAAGTTTCAGCGTTACGGAAAAGCGGATACCGAAGTGAGCGAGCTGTGGCCCAACGTGGGCGCGGTCTCCGAGCATCTCTGCGTGATCCGTTCCATGTATGCGGACATTCCGAATCATGAGCCCTCGATCACACTGATGAACACAGGCGCGAACATCATCGGGCGTCCTTCCATGGGCTCTTGGATCACCTACGGACTGGGCAGCGAGAACGCAAACCTTCCCGGCTATGTGGTTCTTTGCCCCTCGCAGCCCATCACCATCGGAAGCCCTCTGTGGAGCTCGGCGTTTCTGCCTGCGATGTATCAGGGCACCTACGTCAAAAACGAGTGGATTGCAGGCGAGCCATTTGAGGCCGCCAAGGTGATTCCAAACGTCACCAATTCGGACATCGATGCCGCCATCCAACGCCGCGATCTGGCGTATCTCCATAAATTGAACGAAATGAATCTGGCCCAGGCGGGCGAGCAGGATTCGCAACTGGAGGCTTCCATCAAGACCATGGAAACCGCGTTCGCCATGCAGACCGAAGCGCCCGAAGTGTTCGACGTCAGCAAGGAAAGCAAGGCCGTTTTGGATATGTATGGCCCGGGCAGCACGGCTCTCGGCGCGCTTATGGCGGTTCGTCTGGCCGAAAAAGGCGTCCGAATCGTGCAGAGCTACTACAGCAAAGGCGATCCGTGGGATGCCCATACGGACATCCTGTCGTACCGCAAACTGGCGAAGGATTCCGATCAACCGTTCGCGGCCGTGATCAAGGATCTGAAGCAGCGCGGAATGCTGGAAGACACGCTGGTGATCGGCGGAACGGAATTTGGCCGTACTCCCGCTATCCAAACCGCCAATGAAACGGTCGGTGGAGGCGTGGTCAATGGCCGCGATCACAACCACTACGGATTTTCATTATGGCTCGCCGGTGGCGGAATCAAAGGCGGCATGACATACGGCGCCACCGACGACTTTGGATATAAGGCGGTTGAGAAGCCGGTTCACGTGCACGATCTGCATGCCACCATTCTCTATCTGCTCGGCATCGATCATCTGAAGCTGACCTATCGATACAGTGGGCGCGACTTCCGGCTAACCGACACGGCCGGCGAGGTGATCCATGACATCGTCGCGTAGCGGGCAGCGCTGGATTGCCGGATTACTTGCCGTGGGCTGCTCGGCATTTGCGCAGCAGCCTAATAAGGGCGTGCCCAAGCCGGGTGTGCCCGGGGTAAAGTCGCCCATGAGCTATTTGATACCCGATGCGCGCTACAAGATCGAGGCGAACGGTATCAAGGGCGGTCCCGATTGGCTGGCCATCACGGAAGATTCGGTGTGGACCAATAGCAAAGGCACCGACATGATCTTTCGCCTGGACCCGAAGTCCGACCAGGTTCTGGCCGCGGTTCCCGTCAAAAAACCATGTTCGGGATTTGCGGTCGCGGCAGGCACACTGTGGTCGCCGAGTTGCGAAGAGAACGTCATATATCGAATCGATCTCAAGACCAATGAGGTCGTTGCCAAGGTTCCCGTGGGTCCGGCAAATACGGAAGGCGGCATCGCTTTTGGCGCCGGATCGGCTTGGATGCCGAGCAATCCGAAAGGCGTGGTATCGCGTATCGATCCAGCTACGAACAAAGTGATCGCTCAGATCCAGGTGGCGCCCGACTCCTTTACCGCGGTCTATGCGTACAACCTGGTATGGGTTTCAAGCACCGCCAAGAGCCTGGTCAGCGTGATTCATCCCGCCACCAACCAAGTGATCGCCGAAATTCCAGTGGACCCTAATCCCCGCTTTATGGCCGCCGGCGAAGGTTTTGTTTGGACGCTCAATCAAGGAACCGGCACGGTGACAAAAATCGACCCAAGGTCGCTGAAAGTGGTCGCCACAATTGACGTTGGCGTGCCTGGAACGGGCGGCGACATTGCGGCTGGTGAAGGCGCGGTATGGGTATCGCAAAAAACCATTCCCGTTTCGCGCATCGATCCAAACACCGATAAAGTGACGGCACAGCTCACGGGTCCGGGCGGAGATGCAATGCGCGTGGGCCATGGTTCTGTCTGGCTGTCGAATGGGCGGGAGGGAACGGTGTGGCGCTTTCTGCCGGCCAAAGCGATTGCCGCTGCGCCGCACAGTTGGATTCAGGACGCTCAAAAGGCCGACCTCGACGGCGATGGGAAGCCTGACCTACTGGTCGAGGATTTGGAGACCTTCATCCCCGGCGAACCTGTTCACTTCCACATGAAACTGGTCAATCCGGCCATGGGCGGAAAGTTCACATTGAAGACCGCGCTGAACGGCAAGACTGCGGAGAATACGTTCACGGAAAATGCTGGCGAGTGGACCGCTACCCTGCCCTCAAGCGAGCCGCGCTGGATTCATTACTCGGTATGCGTTACAGATTCAATCATGTGCTCACCGATGCTGGTGGTCGCTTCTCCGACTACCAGCGTCGCCTATGCCACCGCGAAAGCACAATTCGTAGCCGACAACTTCATGGCTCCTCCGGTTCCTGAAATTGCCGGATACACCTGGAACATCCTGGAGCCTGAGATTCTGAAGCAGGATTACGCAGCGCTCAATCACGTGTCTGCCAGCAGTGGACCCATTACCATCACAAGCGATGAGGATTACGGGGAATTGAAGCGCCATCGTTGGGAATTTCAGCATCGCACTTCGTTCGCCTATGGAATCTTGACGGCCGACAGCGGCGAAGAGGTCGCTTGCGTGTATGTGAATCCGAGCAAGAAAGAGGGTTACGATGCAACCGTTCGTCTGCTGCTGACAACACGCGCCGAAAAAGAGAACTTGCAGCCCATCCTGGAACAAAAGGTGCGCGAATGGATCAAAACCAACTGGCCATTCGCCAAGGTTGCTTACCCCGGGATTGACGTCTCAATGGCGGACTGGAACGCCCTGCCGAACTCGAGCGAAGGCAGATAAAACTCTAGCCGAAGGCGGCAAGCCTTCGGCTAGATCCAAAAACAGATCAGAACTGCAGCTTCAAGCTGAACTGCGTCTGACGCGCCACATCGGGGATGCCACCACTTCCAACCAGCGAACTGATCTGTGCACCTGTGGTGTTGTAGCAGCCTCCAGCTGTAGCGGCGGCACTACCGAAGGTAGTTGTGGGGCCGCAGCTTGTTCCCGCGTTGATGATCGCAGGACCCACGCCGAAGATGCCAGGGACCGAAAAGTTGGGATGGTTGAAGACGTTAAAAATCTCCGCCTTGAACGTGAGAGTCACCCGCTCCGTGATCCTGGTGTTCTTGGTTACCCCTATATCGGTCTCCGCGTAGCCGGGCGCGATCAGGTCGTTCCTCCCTAGATTGCCGGCCGTGCCGTACTGCGAGGGCGCGAAGCAATTTAGGTTGATCCACTGACTTACGCTCTGGTTCGCATAAGGATTGTTGTTGCATCCGGGTGCATTGGGTACGTAGTTCGGGCGCTCGTTGTCAAAGGTGTTGCCCGTATCTGCCTGGTCGCCTTCGCCCAGGGAGAAATTAACGCCCGTGTGCCACGACGTAACCCCGCTTAGCTGCCAGCCTTCTTTAAGCCGGTTGCCTTTGAAGGGGAACATGTAAACGGCGTTGAACGAGATGTTGTGGCGAAGATCGAAGCTACAGTTGCCTTTGTCCGCATTCCAGTTATAGGGGTTGGTGATAGCGGACGTGACGTTGTTGAAACCCAGACCGCCATACGTGTATGCGCTGTCGATGCAGTGCGAATAGGTATACGAGAATTGGTAGACCAAGTTCGCCGATGCCCTATGCGTAAGCCCCACCTGCAGCGCGTTGTAAGAAGAGTAGCTGCTGGGGTCGGTCAAATCCTGGGAGCCTAAAGCGGGAACGGGCCGCGGATTCTGATTGCAGGTGAATGGCGCCGGGTTGAGTGGGCACGGACCACCATTGTCGGTCGCCGCGTAGTCCACACCATTGATAACCGTGGGAGTCGGCGCGTTGAAATCGTGGAACGCCAGCAGATGAATCCCCCGGGTCCCCTGGTAGCCGACCGTAAACAAGTTGTTCCAAGGTAGTTCACGCTGAATACTCAGAGTGTATTCCAGCGAATACGGCGTAGTGTTCGTTCCATAATACGTGCCGGTTGTCTGGCTCAATGAGGGAAGTACGTTGCCTTGAAATGGAAACGGCCAGCCGCTGGGAGCAATTTGGATCTCCGTGTCATACGGCGGGCTCGACACATAGGCGGACGAGAAAGCATACGTCGTGTACGGATCATGGAAAATCCCGAAACCGGCGCGCAGAGCGGTCTTGTGATCGCCGAAGACATCCCACGCCAAGCCGACGCGCGGATCGAAATTCTTATTGGCGGGATTGTTGGCGTACGCATGGGGGACGTTCACGAAATTGGGTTGGAAGGGAGGTCCAACAACGTTGTAGAACTGGTTGTGGATCTCGATGGGGTTGGTTTCCCAGTCATAGCGCAGGCCAATGTTGATGGTCAGCCTTTTATTCACTTTCCAATCGTCTTGGATGTAGGGTTGGACGGCGTCATAGCGCTCGGCCCGATAGCTGTTGGTTCCCCCGTTCGGCGCGCCCTCAAACAGGAATGGTTGGCCCTCCAGGAAGCATTGATCCGCAGTCGCACAGGGAATCCCGTTCGGGCCGGCGGGAAACCCACTTTGAAAAAGGTAGAACCCGTTCCAGAAAACCAGGACATAAGGATTGAGCTGCTGCCGCTGGAACATGCCGCCAATTTTTAGAGTGTGCGAACCCTTGATCCAGGTAAGGTCGTCCTTTTCGGTGAACTTGTTCTGAAGGTACCGGAAAGGGTTCACGAAGGATGCCCCCAGCGGGCTGAGAGTCGGTACATTAACGCTGGCATCCTCCCGCGCGGGAGTAAAAAGAGCCAGCGCCGCGTGTTGCGCCGGCTGGTTCTCCGATGTCCATGGCCGCGAGTAAGACGCTGTAAACTGATTGACCAGGTTCGGCGAAAACACGTGACGTTCCCCAAGCGTTAGGAACTGGTTATGGGTGGTGTCATACAACGGCCAAAGACCCAAGCCGCTATTCGTGGTACGATTTCCGAAATCGGCCTCGTAGCGCCCGAACATCGCGTCTTTTTCGGAGATGTTCCAATCGACGCGCGCCACGCCGAAATCTTCGGGTGTCGTTTGCCCGCCTACGAAGTTATAGATGCCCACGTCCTGATTGATTAGCCCACCGTTGGGCGCCGGGTAAAGGTTTAGCATCGCTTGCGAAGCCGCATTTACAACGCACGGAGCGCTGCAATTGTCCTTGATAAAGTTTGGCCCCGGCACCAAATTCACATAAGTAGTATCCAGGAACTGCCGAATTCCCTCATAGTTCAAGAAGAAGAAGACCTTGTTCTTCTTGATCGGGCCGCCGATGGTGCCGCCGTACTGGTTTCTGCGGAACTCAGGCACGGAAGGCCCGTCGAAAAAGCCGCGGGCATCGAGGGCGCTGTTGCGGAAGAACTCATAGGCCGAGCCGTGAAATTCGTTCGTGCCCGATTTGGTCACGCCGACGATGGCGCCGCCGTTGCCGGCATACTCGGCGCTGTAAGTGCCGGTCAGGGTCTGAAACTCGGCAATGGAGTCGATACCGAGCGTAGTGCCGGTTACGTCGCCGCCGGCATTGCGCTGCCACCAGTTCAGCATGTCTTCGCCATCCAGTAGGTTGGCATAGCCTTCTGGACGCGTGCCCCCGATTGAATAAGCATTCGCGACCGACGTCAGCGCGCTCGATCCACCCTGCGGATAACTCAGAACGCCGGGCGCGAGCAGAATCAGCTGCTCCCAATCGCGGCCGTTCAGCGGAAGTTCGCGCATCTGAGTCTGATTCACCAGCGAAGAAACGGCGGACGTGGTGGTCTCCACCTGCGAGACTTCAGCCGAGATGGTGACCGATTCACTGGCCTGACCGACCGTCATTTGAACATCGATTACAGGGGCGCTCCCGACCGTCAGCGTAAGTCCGTTGCGAACGGCATTCTGAAAACCCGCTTTGGAAATGGTTAGCTGGTAAGGTCCGATGGGCAGATCCGACATCGTATAACGGCCTTGCTCGTCGGTCTGGACGCTTTGGGTGGCCGCTGTCGCTGTGTTCTTAATTGTAACCGTCGCATTTGGAACCGCGGCGTTCGAGGCGTCGGTGACGCGTCCCGCTAATGTAGCGGTGCCTCCTACCTGTCCGAACAGAAACGCGGGCGCTAGAAGAACCCAGAGGCAAAACACACTACTGAAAAGCACACGAGGACTTCTCATGGTTACTCCCTCTCTGATAATTTTGTAACTAACCCTTGAAACGCTTGTATAGCCGACGCTAATGAAACATACATCGTTTCGCCAATATTGACTAGATTGAAGTAATGATATGCGCGATCAGTGAAGCTGATATTGCATCCCACTAACTGTCAGTGGGATGTTCGGCGTTCACTATTTGGGAATGAAGAGCTCGCGGATTCTTGTTAGGCGGCGGAACTGAGAGTGCCCCACAGTTTTTGTGAGGCCAGCGTGGCGCCGTCAGAAAGGGCGCGAAGCTTTAGCCAACAGAACTCCGGATGCACCGGGCCAAATCCAGCGAAGGTGCCAAATCCGCAATCGGTGCCGGCAATGACGCGCTCACGCCCCACCAGGCCGGCATACCTCAAGAGCCGCTGCGCCACCAGTTCCGGATGCTCGACAAAATTGGAACTAGATGCGATCACACCGGGAATCAGGATTTTGTCGTCAGGAAGCTTCTGAGCAGACCATATCTGCCATTCATGATCGTGACGGGGATTAGCTCCTTCGAGTAACAGCGCCTGCGGTTTGGCTTTGAGCACCACCGGGAGAATTTTCTCAAGCGGCAAATCGTGAGTGTGGGGACCTTGATAATTACCCCAGCAGACGTGCATGCGCACCCGGTCCGCCGGAACATTTGCCAACGCGTGATTGAGCGCCTCCACTTGAACGGCTGCGGCTCGTAAAAACTCATCGTCGGTCATGTCGCGGAATCTGCTGTGCCGCCCCATGGCGAGATCCGGACAGTCCACTTGCAAGAGCAATCCAGAATTGACGATAGCTTCGTATTCCGATTGCATCGCGTCCGCCAACGCCTGCATGTATGCCGCGTGCGTCGGATAATATTCGTTCGGCTGGAAAACGGCGATGGTTCCCGGCGATACCGCGTTCATGAAGCCTTCCGTAGCTTTCACTTGCTTTAGGCCATCCTTCATTCGCGCGATGTCGTTCTTCAGCGGCTCCATATCCTTCACCGTGATCGGGCCTTTACAAACAGGCCGCTGGTATTTGGCTGAAGCGCCCGCCGACACCAACTGATCGCGGTAACCCGGGAAATCTTCCAGATCCTGCGGCGTCGGCCGTGCCGAATCGCCCGAGAAACCGGTCAGCCGATGCCGGATGTACGTGGCATAGCTGATCTTGCCCATTTCTCCATCGCTGACGATATCCACGCCACACTCCGCCTGCTTTTGGAGCGCATTCAGGACTCCCGACCGGATCGCCTGGTCGAATTTCGCGGGATCATAGTTCTCCCCTCGATCCTGCGCGAAAAGATAATCGACCACCTCCTGCGGACGGGGCAAGCTGCCGACGTGGGTAGTCAGGATGCGATCGGTACTAAGCTTCATAGATAAAGTTTTCTCCTACAGAATATTGAGTTTGCCGAAATCAGATGCCTGAAATCACTTGCCGTGATAATGCTACAGAACTGCGTTAACCGCGTAACAATAGAGCTTAGAGGGCTGCTCCCTCGGAGAATCGCAGTGAACATCAAAACTCTAGCCGCCATAGCGGTCGCTTTTGGACTTCTTGTACCCGCCGTTCCTGTTTTCGCCCACCATTCCTTCGCGGCCGAATTTGACGGAAACAAAAAGGTAACACTGAATGGCGTGGTAACGAAAGTGGATTGGGTCAATCCCCACGCGTACCTATATGTGGATGTCAAGGGCGACGATGGCGCGGTCATCAATTGGGCGATCGAAACCGGCGCGCCCAACGTGCTTTATCGTCAGGGCTGGCGGAAGGATGATCTCAAGGTCGGAGACATGGTCACCCTGGATGCCTTTTTGGCAAAGGACGGATCACATACCGCTGCCGCGCGGGAAGTTAAACTGCCAGATGGACGACGGGTCTTCGCCGGCACGCCCAGCAGCACTCCGAATCAAAAGTAACGGAAGTGGGACTGGCGCGAATTCTGGGGCTGAGAACACGGTCCGGTGCTCCCGCGCCGTCGAATAGCCGTTCCGTTCGCAAACTGGCTTCTCTTTGTCACACCCTGTTATCGGAACACGGAGGCGGTGCGGGCGCTCATGTGGCAGAGGAAATTCTGGGAATATATCAATCGCTCGACCATGTGGGCCAGCGAGCTTTTCTGGACATCCTGAACCGCGACTTTTCTCCTAACCCGGACGAGGTCGGCAGCGCCGCAAACGCCTACCGCAGAGATCCCTCATCGGACAACCTCCTCCACTTGCAGCGGGTAGTGGAACCGCCCCGGCAGGAATTGTTTCGCCGCTTGAACCTGGCCGCGGATGGAACGCGCGCGTTGGTCCAGATGCGCAGTCAAGTTTTGCGCGAGATCGATGCCGGCGCTCCATTGCAGACTCTCGCTGCCGATCTCGGTCATTTGCTGACTTCCTGGTTTAATCGCGGTTTTCTGACGCTGCAACGCATCGACTGGCGTTCTTCAGCGGCAGTTCTGCAGAAGTTGATCGAATACGAGGCAGTGCATCAGATCCAGGGATGGCCCGACCTTCGCCGCCGCCTGGAAGCAGACCGGCGCTGCTATGCTTTTTTTCATTCCGCGTTGCCGGAAGAACCTCTGATCTTCATCGAAGTAGCTCTGACACGGGGAGTGAGCGATCGCGTACAGCCCTTAATCGATCCTAACTCGGCCGTAAGCGACCCTAAGGCGGCCGACAGTGCTATGTTTTACTCCATCACAAATTGCCAAGAAGGACTGCGCGGAGTGCCATTTGGTAACCTGTTGATCAAGCAAGTGGTTGAGGATTTGACGAAGAACCTGCCGCGCATACGTACCTTCTCAACGCTCTCGCCGATTCCCGGTTTTCGAAAGTGGCTGGCGGGTTCAGATCTCGAGATAGGCAAGTTGGACATACAAATGAGGCGGCGTCTAGTGCCGCTGTGCGCCCACTATCTGGTAAATGAAAAACGCGGGCGGGAGCCGCTGGATCCGGTGGCGCGGTTCCATTTGAAGAACGGCGCGCGGCTGGATAGAATCAATTGGCTTGCCGACACGTCGGCAACCGGCATGAAGCAGTCCGCGGGGCTGATGGCAAATTATGTTTACGATGTCCGGGATCTGGAGCGAAATCACGAGTTGTATGCGCGCTCCGGTAAGGTTGTTTGCTCCCGGCGCGTCCAGGCCCAAGCCAAACAGGCCGCTCCCGTGAATCAATCAAACTGATGACAGATATCAAGCGGCCACTATCGACTTTCCCGGAGGCAGCGATATGCTTCTGGATGGATTTAGAACGACTGGAGACGAACGATGAAGTATAACGTATCAGGCATCCATCACATCACGGCGTGCGCTGGTGGAGCCCAACAGGACATCGATTTTTTCACGCAGGTTGTGGGCTTGCGGATGGTGAAGCAAACCGTTCTCATGGACGGCAGCATTCCCGTCTACCACCTGTACTACGCGAACGCGAAAGCGGAACCGGGCTCGGTGATGACCACCTTTCCTTATGGCCAAAAAACCGGGCGTCCAGGCTCGGGCCAGATTTCCGCTACCGCGTATTCGGCGCCCAAAGGATCGCTGCCCTTCTGGAAGGAGCGCTTCGACAAGCACAAGATTCAGCACGGCGGCATTCAGGAACGGTTCGGCCAAAAGTACATCCGGTTCCAGCATCCGGCGGGTTTGGCTTTCGAAGTCCTGGAAGATGCAAACGACAACCGGCAAGGTTGGTTAACGGATGACATCACCGCCTCTGAGTCCCTCCGCGGATTCTACGGCACTGTCCTTTCCATGCGCGAAGTGGCCGAAAGCGAGCGCTTCTTCACCGAGGCTCTTGGCTTCCGCAAGACCGGCCACGAAGGCAAGTATCACCGTTTCGAGGTGGGTAGCGGCGGTGCGGGAAAGACTTTGATTTTTGAACACGACCCCGATCGGGCAGCCGGAAGCTGGGGCTTCGGCGCCGGAACCGTGCACCACGTCGCTCTGGCTGTCAACACCCGCGAAGAACTGGAAGAGCAGAAAGCGATTTACGAGGAGCTCGGATTTACCGACGCCTCCGACATCAAGGATCGGTATTACTTCTATTCGTTGTACACGCGGTCTCCTGGCGGGATTCTAGTCGAATGCTCCTGCGGCCAGGGCGCCGGCTTCTATCGCGACGAGGACGAAGCACATCTGGGTGGGAAGCTCCATCTGCCGCCCTGGTGGGAGCACCGGACGCAAGAAATGCTAGCGCAGTTGGAACCGATTCACGCTCCAGAGACCACTCGAACAGTGCAGGCATAAGGCTGTTAGGTGAGAACGTTCACGCTCGCCAATGTTCTATGGCTGGTTGCGGGGCTGTGTGCGGTCCCGCAATTAGCGCCCGCACAATTCGGGCTAAATGGCCCTAAGGACGATAAACCGGGGCCTTTTAAGCGCACTTCAGACGGCAAGCCCGACCTGAGCGGTCTGTGGCAGGCGGACACGCTCGCGCCGTTTGACGTGGAAGACCATGAGGCCGTCTATGGAATTCCTGCCGGCAAGGGCGTCGTTGTTGGAGGCGACCGCAAAATCCCGTATCAGCCCTGGGCTCTGGCGAAGCGCACTGAACTATTCAAGGACGCCTCTAACGATCCGCAGGCGCATTGTCACCTGCCCGGAGTCCCGCGCGCCGTCTACACGCCTTTTCCCTGGGAAGTGGTACAGAGGCCGGGCCTGGTGGTCTTCTTGTACGAGTACCCACACGCTATTCGCATCATCCACACCGACGGATCGCACAAGCACCCGGAAGGGCGCGATGTCCTGAATACCTGGATGGGCGATTCGGTAGGCCACTGGGAAGGCGACACGCTTGTGGTCGACGTCAACGGTTTCAACGACCAAACGTGGCTCGACATGGCCGCCAATTTCCATAGCGACCAACTGCACGTGGTTGAGCGCTATACGCTGATCAATCCGAAGACCATCGAGTACGAAGCCACTCTGGACGATCCTAAGGTTTACACCCGGCCTTGGACCATGAAATTCTCAATTCGCGCTCAAAAAGCCGGAAATGACATCATGGAGTTCGAGTGCAATGAAGGTGAACGCGATCTTCAGCACTACGTGAAGTAACCCTGACCGCAGGCCGGCGCTGGATTGTTTCCTTGCTTTTGGCGCTGGCCGTAATCACGCCGTAAGTCCGCGGCGCGGGCCGGAAAATCAGCGGCGAGTGCAGCATGATCCGCCACAAATTCGGCTTCTGCACTCCCATCGAGGCGCACAAGCTTTGCAGGCGTCTGACCGGCAGCTGATTGCCATGCCGCCGGAGCATTCCACAAACAATTTTTTCCGCATCGCTAACTAACTTGCCCGCGGAAAGCGGCCCGACGCGTTCTACAGAGCCGTTGACCACGCGACAAAAAGGTACCTGTTCGCAAAACTTAGTTAAGAGCGCGCGACTGAGGCTCCCTCTTTGCCTGGCCGGTAGCCGCCCGACGGCCCGGTGGATATCCGAAAGATCCACTGGACTGGCATAACACATCACCTTCTTCAAGCACCGGACCACCGGGTTCCGTGGTACCGACGCCAGCCAAAATGTCGTTTCGCCATCATCTAACCAGCGGATATCGCGGCGCGTGTTCAATACCTGCCTGATAAAGACGCAGCCGCTTCGACGCCGATGAATCGCAGGGAGACTGGAGCACAGCGCCGAAACAGTTTGGATGCCTCGGCATGCGCTGGATCGCAAGGCGGCTTTGATAATCGACTGCACCGCACCCGCGCGAGCGACGACAAACGTTTTGCCGCCGGTTTGCTCCAGGATATACTCCGGAACGCGCCCAAAGATTTCGGCCGACTTCAGCAGCGATTGCATGGCAAACCGGTATCGCGTTAATCCTTCCCGCTGCAGTTCGGCCTCAACGTCTTCGTCCGCTCGATTGCACGTGCGCTTCACCAGAGAGAGCGCCTCATCGAGCGCTGGCCCCGGATTGGAATCTCGAACCCGTTCGACGGCCCGGTCATAGACTTGTCTGGCGCGCTCGCGTGTGATTCCAAACTCATCTGCCGCTTCTTTTAGACCGCATCCTCGCTGTCCATCCCAGCCCAGAACACGCCGCACCAGTTGGCAATCCCGCGTGCTAGGAACGTGGGACTCCAACAGGCGGTTAAGATCGTCCTCCAGCACGCCTCATGTTAGGTGGACCTTGTAACTGCGTCAATGGCCTTGAGCGGATATTGGCGTTCATGCCTCTTGATACCACTCAAGCCTGCTGAATTGGCCAAATTTGCAACTTATAGTGTGATGACTTCAATTGCGCCATCACCGAAAGTGATAGGGACGATCCAGAGATCGCTATCGACCGTCTTCAACCATGGACGGTATCCTTGAAGTAGCTCCCGTATTACATTCATGAAGCGAAGCGAACATCGGACCCTCACCACGCACGTTGGAAGCCTCGTGCGGCCCAAGGAACTCCGCGATCTGGCTCCCCCGGGGCAAGAACCAACCGACTTGGAACAATACAACGCAGTGCTGTGTCGGCAAACTTTGGAAGTGGTCCGCAAACAGACGGAGGTGGGAATCGACATCGTCAGCGATGGCGAATATGGCAAGCAAAGCTGGTCGAATTACATTCTCAAGCGAATCAGCGGATTTGAGATTCGCCCCGATCAATTGCGTCCGGTAGTCTGGCTTGGCCGCGACCGGGAGCGTTTTGCCGAATCCATTTTTCAGGAGTTCCCCCGGCTTGCGGCGGGGACGATCACCGAGGCGTGCGTGGAGCCGATCCGTTATTTGGATCATGCACCGGTGGATCGCGCACTCACGAATTTCAAGGCAGCGTTAAAGCAGGTCAAGGTGGAAGAAGCGTTCTTCACCGCCGTGGCGCCGGCCAGCACTGCGTACGACGGAGTGAACGAGTATTATCCCAACGAGCATGACTACATTTACGCGATCGCCGAAGCGCTCCGCGAAGAATACCGCGCCATTTACGATGCAGGAGTGCTGCTCCAGGTGGACGACGCAGTGCTGGCCAACATGTACGATCATCTGGTTCAGCAGAGTCCCGAGAGATATCGCGAGTGGGCGAATCTTCGGGTTGAAGCACTGAACCACGCGCTCACCGGCATCCCTGAAGATCGCATTCGATATCACGTCTGCTTTGGAAGCTGGCATGTACCGCACGTCGCCGATGCGCCGCTCGAAGACATAGTCGATTTGATTCTCAAGGTGCGGGCGGGCGCTTATTCCATCGAAGCCGCGAACGTCAGGCACGAACATGAGTGGCGCATCTGGGAAAACAAGAAACTGCCGGCGGGTAAGATCCTAATCCCTGGCGTGATCACGCACCACACAGTCACAGTGGAGCATCCCCAATTGGTTGCCGATCGGATTGTCCGCTACGCGGGCTTGGTTGGACGCGAAAACGTGATCGCAGGCAGCGACTGCGGATTTGCCCAGTCTGATGCCATTCAGCGCGTGCATCCCAGCGTGATGTGGGCGAAATTCGAAAGCCTGGTTGAAGGCGCACGCCTGGCCAGTAAGAAGTTGTGGTGATTGTTGATTATGATGCGTTGTACTATTTGCGGCCTTGCCATGATCCTCTGGGCAGGCTGTTATCAGCTTGCATTCTCAATGGACAGCGCCGTCGCCGACGCTGCGATGAACGGCGATCGCGCAAGAGTGGAACTGTTGTTACAGAAGAAGGCCGACGTCAATGCCACCCGGACCGACGGCGCAACAGCGCTCGAATGGGCGGCTTACCGCGACGATCTGGAAATTGCCGGCCTCTTGATTGCATCCGGCGCAAACCCGAAAATTCCAAATCGTGAGGGCGCCACTGCCCTGCAGCTGGCCTCATTGCATGGCAGCGCTGCCATGATTGAAAAACTGCTGAACGCGGGCGCGCTGGTGAATGAGCGGGGAGTAAACGGTGAGACTTCCCTCATGTTCGCATCCAGGAATGGCAATCTCGACGCACTTCTACTCCTGCTCAAACGCGGCGCCGACGTCAATGCAAAGGAAGCGTTGCGCGGCACCACGGCTCTGATGTGGGCCGTGGAACAAAAACATACCGGCGCGGCAAAACTGCTGATCGAGCATGGCGCTGCTGTTAACGTTGCATCCAGCCCGGATTCCAAGGGCGGCACGGCTTACCTGGCCCCTACAATCGAGCAGCGAGAGCAACAAGAGCAGTTTATCCGCCAGCGGAGGACGCTTGCAGCTAAAGAGTTAGCTAAGGATCCCGCTGCGGACCTTGCCGCCTCGGATGCAGCCGCTGCCGCCGCAGCGTTCGGTGTCGCTGAGAATAACAAGGGCGGCGGATTGACTCCGCTCACCCTGGCGGCGCGTGAAGATTGCATCGAATGCGCGCGAATTTTGCTAGCGGCTCATGCCGGCGTGAACCAAACCACGCGCTACGGGTGGACACCGTTGCTGACCGCCGTTCAAAACCGGCACTATCGACTGGCCGCTTGGTTGCTAGACCATGGCGCCGATCCGAACATCGCAAACAACGGCGGTTGGACGCCGCTTTACATCGCGGTCGACAATCGTAATATCGAGGGCGGCGATTATCCGGTGCGTGAGCCCGACATGGACCATCTGGATTTTATTCAGCTGCTGCTGAACCACGGCGCCAACGTCAACGCACGAATCTGCGGCGTGGAGTCCACACCCAAACGATGCAAAGGCGACAGCACTGAAACACGAACCATCTTCACCATGCAGTGGCTCTATGAGGACGGTGCAACGCCGTTCCTGCGGGCTGCGCAATCCGGCGATGTGAAGGTTATGAAGCTGCTTCTGGAGCACGCGGCAGATCCGAAGTTGGCTACCGCGAATGGCGACACAGCGCTTATGGTTGCAGCCGGCATTGGGTGGGTGGACGGCGTGACGTTCGAATGGTCGGAAGCCGATAATCTGGAGGCGGTGAAGATGTGCCTGGATCTTGGGGTCGATCCAAACATAGCCGATGGCGATGGGAGAACTGCCCTGCATGGCGCTGCCCACAAGGGTCGAACCGACGTGATTCGGTTGCTCGTCGAGCATGGCGCCAAACTAAATGCCCGCGATAAAGGCAGCCGCGATACCTTCACTGGCGCGATGGAAGGACACACCTGGATGCCGGTTGATTACGCGCGCGGCTTAGTTCGAGTGGGCGTCCAGTCCGCGATCTCTCATCCAGAAGCCGAAGCGCTCTTGAAGAAGCTTATGGAGGAACGCGGCATCCCGGTTCCTCCGCCCACCGGCACGTCGATTTGCATTACCGATGTATGTAAAGGCGTAAGCCAGCCGTAACAGACGCCAATTCATTAAAACCTGGACTGTCCGGCAACCCGGCGGTGTGCGAACCGCCTGCAATGCATGCACTCCGGTACTATATCCGACTTCTCGCCGTCACGCCTGCCGCGGCAAATATCAGCCCTGCCTTGCCACAAACCGAACACCAGACGCCATTTGACAGTGCTAGCTTCCAAGAGATAGACTAATTCGCGTGCATGCAATGAAGTTGTAAAATGCATGCACCGTGACAGGCCCGATGAAGCGGCGGACTATGACGAATATCGATCTTAGACTCCTCACGATCGTGAACGAACTAAATAAGACCCGCAGCGTTTCTCAAGCGGCCGAAAATCTGGAGCTAAGCCAGTCAGCAGTCAGCATGAGTCTTGCCAGGCTGCGGAAGCATTTTAAAGATCCCCTCTTCGTTAGAACCCCCGATGGCATGGAACCAACGCCACAGATGAGTGAGCTGATCGAGCTGCTGGAGAAGGCCGAGGGCCTGCTTGAGACAGCGCTGGTACACCGGGTCGCGTTCAATCCCGCCACTTCAGATAGATTGTTCCGTCTCGGGGCCACCGATATCACGCGGGTTACCATACTCCCGGCGCTCATGAAACGCTTGCAGGCCACTGCCCGGAGCGTCGGTATCGAATTACAGGACATATCCGACGAGACGCCTCGACTTCTGCATGGCGGACGCCTGGACTTAGCCGTAGGATTCCTGCCGTCGACCGGCTCGGGCTTCTGTCAACAGAGGCTGGTGAAAGACAGGTTCGTTTGCGCCGTGCGGGCAAATCATTCTCGCATCAGCGACACCCTCAGTTTGGAGCAATTCGAGAGTGAACCCCACGTGGTGCTCACCATGCCCGGCAGCGGGATCGAGGTGGTGGAGAAGGCGCTGGAGACGAATCGCATCCCCCGCAAAGTGCGTTTGCGCCTTCCGGGATGCTTCGGAATATCCAGCATGATCACCGGCGCCGATTGCCTGGCTATTGTTCCAGAACAACTGGGACGGCTGATCGCCAGCGCCGGGCGCATCAAGCTTTTGCCGCTTCCCTTCGCCCTCCCGCCTTATTATGTGATGCAACATTGGCACGAGCGCTATACGCACGATCCGGCCAGCAAGTGGCTTCGCGGCGTAATTGCAGACCTGTTCCGCGAAAAAGGCCTGTCTTCCGGCGATACCGAGCCCGGCGTGGCCGCGGCAAGTAGTGGGCAAAATCATTAGAAATGATATGGTGGGTCAACCGGACATTATCGACTTAAACCGCTCCACGGGGTATTCTTGCAGGGATGTGCTGCGCATCCCGATACTATTGAGCTACTTCCAGGACGTCAATCATGAGTCAATCCTCTATCATGAATCAATCCTCCATGAATCAATCCTCGGCTAGGGCAACTTTAACTGGAGAAATTAGAGTGGGTAACGAATCTTTGCAGGACCTCCTGCAGGCCGCGGGGAACGCGGCGGATATGCTCCGAAATTCAAAAATCGGAGCCTACATATATCCGGTGGTGCCCCCTGAATTCACGAACTGGCGCGATGAGCAACGAGCCTGGCGTGAGACCTGCGTTCTTTTCGATCAATCCCACCATATGGTGGAGCAATATGTGGAGGGGCCAGACGCGTTCAAGCTGCTGTCGCATCTGGCGTACAACAGTTTCGCCAACTTTCCCACTAGCAGAGCCAAGCAGTTCGTTCCCTGCAGCTACTACGGCTACGTGATCGGGGATGGCATTCTGTTCCGCATCGAGGAGAATAAGTTCATTTTTGTCGGACGCGCTCCAACCGCCAATTGGATTCAATTCCATGCCGAAACCGGCGGGTACAATGTCACGACAACCAAAGATGATCGATCGCCCTCCCGTCCCAGTGGAAAACCGGTGATGCGGAAACATTATCGCTATCAAATTCAGGGGCCGAACGCGCAGCAGGTGATCGACAAATTAAACGGCGGACCAGCTCCGGAGATCAAGTTCTTTAACGTGGGAGTCATCAACATCGCGGGACGCAAGGTGGCGGCTTTGCGGCACGGCATGGCGGGAGCGCCCGGATTGGAAGTCTGGGGACCGTATGCGGAAGGCGACGAGATTAAGGCTGCGATTCTCGAGGCCGGCAAGGATTTTGGCCTGGCACAGGTTGGAGCCAGAGCTTACTCCACCAACGCGCTTGAATCCGGATGGATTCCGTCTCCACTTCCGGCCGTGTACACCGGCGACAAGATGAAGGCGTATCGGGAATGGCTGCCTGCCTCGAGTTATGAAGGCAAGGGCGGATCCCTGGGCGGGAGCTTCTACTCGAACAATATTGAAGACTACTATGTCACTCCGTATGAGCTGGGCTACGGGTCGTTCGTAAAATTCGATCACGATTTTATCGGTAGCGACGCTCTGAAGAAGATCGTCGACAAACCGCACCGCAGGAAGGTCACTTATGCCTGGAATGAGGCCGACTTCGGACAGGCTTTGGCTGCCGGGCTGAGCCGCGACAACTCCAAATATATCGATTTACCGAATCCGAACTATACATCGGCGACCTATGACAAGGTGATGCATGGCGGAAAAATGGTCGGCTTGTCGATGTTCAGCGGCTACAGCTTCAATGAGCGGACCATGTTGTCGCTTGGAATTGCCGACCCCGATATTGAGATCGGTCACGAAGTCACGCTGGTGTGGGGTGAAGAGGGCGGCGGATCAGGCAAGACGACTGTCGAACGCCACAAGCAAACGAAAATCCGGGCGGTTGTAAGTCCCGCTCCTTACTCGGAAGTGGTTCGTACCACCTACGCCGAGGGTTGGCGAAGCGCTCAAAAAGTATAGTCGAAATCTCCAAATATGGAGCAAAATCGAAGCTCGCAGCAGGTAACCGCGGCAAGCCCGAGGAAACCGCCAACAAGGATGTCTAGTATCTCAGAGCAACGTTGGAACCGGCTGCTCCGTGAATTCCGTCGGGCGGTCTGCGCCGAGTACCCTAATCCCGGGCGAAAAGATTGCCCTGGCAAAGAGGCTTTGCGAGACCTGGCGGAGCGCGTGCTGTTGCGCGGGGATCTGCAAACGGATCCTCGGTGGAAGCATGCCCTGCAGTGCGGGCCGTGCTATGAGGAGTATATTGCTCTGATAGACATGCGCACGCCAACTTCCCAGACAGGTTCGCGCCAGCACTGGGGATGAGTTTGGATCCCCAATCCTGACGCGTTACCTGACAATCTAGAAAACGCCTTAGAACAATATCTTCAGGGCAAGCTGGATCTGCCGCGAAGAAGTTGTCGTATATGTGATTTGCCCGAACGTCGAGTTGGGTATGCCCGTACCGGCGGGGCCCTGCGAGAAGGCGATGCCGTTCGGCAACCCGAAATTTGGATGGTTAGCAATGTTGAAGAATTCCGCGCGAAACTGAACGCGGAACTGTTCGGAAATCTTTTCAACCCGAGTGTCCTTCAACAAGGCCATGTCCAAACCCACCAGGCCCGGGCCCGACAGATAGTCTCTCTGAAGATCGCCGAGCGTGCCTACCGCCGGCACCGAGAAAGCCGCCGGATTGGCGTAACCGTTGACGCTGCCGATAATGGGGTTGACGCCCGAAATGATGTTGGGCCGCTCTTCTGCGCTGTTTCCGTTTCCGGCTTGATCGAAGTTCAGAATTACGTTCCAGGGCGCACCGCTCGAATACGTAAAGTTGCCGCTCAGCTGCCACCCGCTTACGAGCACGTTGCCTTTAAAGGGAAATGAATAGACGCTGCTGAGCTTCACAAATTGCGACCGGTCAAACTGGCAGCGGCCTTCGTCGTAGTTGCCGGCCAACGGATCGGTCCAGGGCGCACCACCCTCGAGGCCGGAGGTGCCAGAAGTGTTGTCAATGCATTTGGACCAAGTGTAGGAAAGCTGGCCTTGTAGGTTGTGCGAGAAGCGCCGGTTCAGGCCCACCTGCAGAGAGTTATAGTGCGAATCCCCCACTGGAGCCTCGCTGCTGAGAGCGCCGAGAGCGGGATTCTCACGCGCGTTGCCAACAATCGAACCAGTTGCCGATAAATGGCCAAAAACCGGCTGGCCGTTCACGAAAGTGGGCACCACCGGATTGATGTCGCGGCCTTCATACAAGTGCAGGCCCCGCGAGCCAACGTAGCCCACCGTCAAAGTGGTGGATTCAAACAATTGGCGTTGGACGTTGATATTCCACTGGTACATGTGCGGTGAATTGTTGATGTTGTAATCGATACCAACGATCTCCGACGGAGTGGAATAGCCCTTCGAGAACGCGTTCGGGAATGGAGGAAATATCTCGAAGGCCAGCTCGTACGGCTTATTGAAGTAATAACCGGAAGCGTAGGTGCGGGCGCGAATCGGATCGTAGAATATTCCGGCGCCTATGCGAATCGAGGTCTTATGATCTTTAAACGGGTCAAACGCCAAACCGATTCGCGGATCCCAGTTCTTGGTCGAAGGGTTCGACGCGAAAACGTGCCTGACTGGAACGAAGGTTCCGAACGGAGGATTGAGTATCGCATTGAGTGGTTGCAGATTGGTAACAGGATTGGTGATGAACTCATACCGGACACCGATGTTCACCGTCAACCTGGAAGTGGCCTTCCACTCATCCTGAGCGTATCCGTCGACCTCAATCTCGCGGAAGTCGCGAGTAGATTCCGTATAGGGAGGGATGGGTCCAATAAACAGGAACGGGTTCCCTTGCAGAAAGCTAGGGATGCTGGTAAAGGTGTAGGAGCCGCCCCACCATCCGTCTTGCGTGAAGTTGCTCTGCACCCGGCTGAATAGTCCGCCAAAGTGGAAGCTATGAGCGCCCTTGTTCCAGATCACGTCGTCGGCCACGGGGAATTTGTTTTGCACTTGGCTCAGCGGCGCGAAAATGCTGGTGCCGAGCAGGGAAAGGCCAGTGACGCTGACTCCGCCGTTTTGGTGCCCGGTGTAGAAATTGAGCGGGGGCGTGGGATCCAGGTTAACTTGATTATCGGCCTCTTTGGTTCGCGTGAAGCTAAAACGGGCCAGGTTCACCAGGTTTGAGGAAATCAACCGGCGCCACTCCACTGTTGCGAAGTGGTTGCCCGTTATGCCCTGCTCCGGCCAGCGGGGCGGTAGCGGCGATCCCAAGAACGGCAAAACGGTGCTGGCGCCGTCGTGCACATAGCGCACGAAGAACGAGTTCTTGTCGTTCATGGTGTAATCGATACGCGTCAAAAGATAATTTTCGTCGCCCACCTGGCTGGCAACCTCCGGCACTTCCAGAATGCCATTCGGCGATACTGCCGTTGTCGCGGGATAGAGTGCCAAGATCGGCGCCGTCACGGCACTGACCCCGACGTTCGCCAATCCGTTCACGCAGGCAAGATTTGGCGCCAGCTTGCACGGCACCAGCCCCTGGTGGACATTGGCGTCGGGGATAAACGAGGGGACGGTTGTGCCCTGCGATTTCCTCAACTCTTCGTCGTTGAAGAAGAAAAACAACTTGTC
>Ga0210383_10001206_pt1 | contig 23844 bp, 22 predicted proteins | sample IncBWC14OmetaG_FD_160072 | JGI IMG/M metagenome (GOLD analysis project Ga0210383, IMG submission 160072) | Forest soil microbial communities from Barre Woods Harvard Forest LTER site, Petersham, Massachusetts, United States - Inc-BW-C-14-O ... | reverse complement strand
TGGAAAATTACGCCAGCGGGCGGCTGATCTTCAACCTCGGCCACGGCATCTTGCCGGAAACCCCGATCGCGCATGTCGAGCAGATGATCAAGCGCGTGCGCGCCTACAAAGCGTAGACGTTATAAAGCATGATCCGGAAAAGTGGGAACCGGTTTTCCCTCGCGACAAACGCGGAACGCGTTTGCGCGGAGATCATGCTTCAATAATAGAGGGCCGGCTGCGTTCGATGATATCGGCCGCGCCCTTGGCCAGCAGTTCGAGCCCGGCGGCGCGGCCGAGTTCGCGGGGTCGATCGGCAGGCCCGGAATGCGAAACCTCGATGAAACGCTGTCCGCCTTCGTCGAGCACCGACGCCGTCAACGACATTTGTGCGCCATCGATCGTGGCAAATCCCGCGATCGGGGAATTGCAATGACCGTTGAGCACCCACAGCACCTCGCGTTCGGCATCGGCGCAACGGCGCGCGGCGAGGTCGTCGATCTTCGCCAGAAGACTTCGCGTTGACCAATCCTCCGCGGCGCATTCCACCGCGACGATCCCCTGCCCCACGGCCGGCAGCATCTCCGTGGTCGAAAATTCATAAGCGATACGGTTGGCAAGGCCCACCCGTTCAAGACCCGAGCGCGCCATGATCAGCGCGTCCGCCGGGCCGACGGCACCACCATCGGGGAGCCGCTGTTTTTCCAGATTGTCGAGCTTGCGCACGCGGGTATCGGCAGCGCCGCGATAATGGATCACCTCGATCTCGGGAAAGAGCCGGCGCGCGTAGGCAGCGCGTCGCACCGCATTGGTGCCGATCTTGAAGCCCTTGCCGCGCGAGCTTCGCAATTCTCCGATGGACAGCCCCGGCCGCAGCACCAGCACATCGCTTGCGGAATCGCGCGACAGCGTCGCGCCGATCACCAGTCCCGGCGTGTCCTCGTTGCCCGGCATGTCCTTGAGCGAATGCATGGCCGCCTGCAACTGCCCGGCGCGGACCGCAGCGCGGATTTCAGCAACGAAGGCTCCGCCCTTGCCACCATGGGGCAACAGTTTACCGGTTTGGTCGATATCGCCTGTCGTCTCAAACTTGACGATCTCGACATCGACTTCAGGGGCCACCGCCGCGAGACGCCGGGCGATTTCCTCGGTCTGGGCCAAGGCCATGGCGCTCTTGCGTGTGCCGATCCGCAGTCGCATCAAACTCATGCTCGCTGTCTTGATATGGATATGGCCGATGGAATTGGGGTCGGCCCCAGCCGCGAACAATAGAACGCGCGGGCAACGAATGCAAAACGTGCCGGAGAACAGCTAGCGCGCGTCCTGCAGGATCAGATCCGAGGCTTTTTCCGCGATCATGATGACCGGCGCATTGGTATTGCCCGAGACAAGGTCCGGCATCACGGAAGCATCGATCACCCGCAAGCCATCGATCCCGCGAACGCGCAGCCGCTGGTCGACGACGGCGAGCGGGTCGTTGCCCATCCGGCAGGTCGAAGTCGGATGATAGATGGTGGTGCCGCGGGCGCGGCAATAGGCCAATAACGCCTCGTCGCTCGTGATCTTGTCGCCGGGATCGACCTCCTCGACGACGTAAGGCGCGAGAGCCTGCGCGTGCAAAATCCTCCGCAGGATCTTCAGACCCTCGACATTGGTCGCGCGGTCCACGTCGCTCGCGAGATAGTTGATCCGTATTTCCGGAGGCGCCGCCGGATCCGCGCTTTTGATCCGAAGCGAGCCGCGGCTCTCGGGCCGCAATTGACACACCGACGCCGTGAAGCCGGAGAATGGATGCAGCTTCTCACCCATCTTGTCGGTCGAGAACGGCAGGAAGTGAATCTGGATGTCCGGTGTCGCCAATCTCGGATTGGTCTTGAAGAAGGCTCCCGACGTGCCGGCCGCGATCGTCAGCGGCCCGGTTCGGAACGCGGCATAGCGCAAGCCGGTCAAAACCTTGCGGATGGGATTGTTGACGATGTCGTTGAGCGTGATGGCCTGCGAGCAGCGCATCACGACGCGCACCTGCATATGGTCCTGCAAGTCATTGCCGACGCCCGGCGCATCCAGCACGACCTCGATGCCGTGTTGGCGCAACAGGTCCGCAGGTCCCACACCCGAGAGCTGCAACAGTTGCGGGGAATTGAACGCCCCGCCCGAAATCAGAATTTCCTTGCGCGCCCGCGCCGTGCGGGGAATGCCGGCAGCGCGATAGGACACGCCAACGGCACGACGTCCCTCGAACAGAATTTGCTCCGCAAGCGCCGAGGTCTCGACATGCAGGTTGGGACGAGCCTTTGCGGGGCGAAGATAGGCGACCGCGGTGCTCGCTCGTCGGCCGCCTTTGGTCGTTGTTTGAAAAAAGCCGGCGCCTTCCTGCGTGGCGCCGTTGAAATCAGAATTTTTGGGGAAGCCGACTTCCGCCGCCGCATCGACAAACGCCGCCGAAAGCGGATCGGCGTGCCGCCAATCCGAGACCGGCAAGGGACCGCCGACCCCGTGAAAATCGTCGCCGCCGCGCGTCTGGTCCTCGGCCTTCTTGAAATAAGGCAGCACGTCGTCGAAGCCCCAGCCCAGATTGCCGTGCTGGCGCCAGCGGTCGTAATCCTCGTGCTGACCGCGGACATAAAGCAGACCGTTGATCGAGCTTGATCCGCCCAGCACCTTGCCGCGCGGCTGAAACACGTTTCGTCCGTTAAGGCCCGGCTCAGGCTCGGTCTGGTACATCCAGTTGACGGCCTTTTCCTTGAACAGCCGGCCATAACCGAGCGGGATGTGAATCCAGAGGTGACTATCCTCAGGTCCCGCCTCGAGCAGCAGCACCGAGTATTTGCCATCGGCCGTCAGCCGATTGACGAGCACACATCCCGCCGATCCCGCGCCGACAACGATGTAATCGAATTCGAGCGGACCGGAGCCTGACGCGACCTTTTGATTCATGTTGTTTCTTTGCAAGATCGGTGCAGGTGGGACAGATGATGGAACCGAACAATAACTTCATGGGATCATCAGTCAATGAAAGGACCGCGACCAACATGCAGGGGCGGTGCGCGACTTCGTCACACGGCGCCGCGCGCCGCATTCGTCACAGGCGCTGCCGCCGCAAACCAGTCCGCCAACTCGCTTCCAGTAAAAAAGCCGACGTCGGACGAGGCAGTTAGCAGATCGAGCATGCGCTCAAGCTCATGGATACGGTGCGGCACCGCTATCAGATGCGGGTGCAAACCAATGGCCAAAACGATCGCGCTGTCGCAGCATTCGATCTCGAACCGGCGCAGCGTGAATTCAAGACGCCTCGCCATCTCACCGGTCGCATGTCGCTCGATCGCATAGATGATGGAGTCATTGATCTCAAGGTTGTATGGCATGGCGATTAATGAACCTTCGGTTGTGCCCATCCATGCCGGCCGGTCATCAACCACCCAATCGCAGACGTAATCGATCCCTTTGCGCTTGAGGATATCAGGCGTGTCGACGGTCTCGCGCAATCCCGGCGACAGCCAGCCGCGCGGACGCCGCCCGGTAAAATTTTCGATCTTGTCGAGGCTCGCGCCGATCACCGCCGCTTCACCGCCCTCGACATGATTGATGGCCTTTTGGTGCATGCCGTGACCTATGAATTCCCAGCCCGCCTCGCGCATCGCTTGAGCGGCTTGCGGGTAGGCATCGATGACGCCGGCATTGAAGCTCGTCGAGGCCGGCAAGGACCGCGAACGAAAAGCGTTGAGGATGCGCGGAAGCCCGGCGCGCATGCCGTAGTCAGCCCAGGAGAAGTTCGGCACGTCCGGCACGGTTTCGCGCCCGTGCGGCGGCGTGACGATCGTTCGCGGCATCGGCTGGTCGAATTGCCAATTCTCGACGTTGACGACGAGATGCACCAGGATTCGTTTTCCCTTGAGCGGAGGCAACGCCGCGCGGGCCGACGAAAGTTGATAGGGAATCCGTGGATTTGCCATTGAAAACCTTAGACCGGAGCAGCGCTGACCTTCATGTCGGACATGATGCGCGACTTGTAGGCCATGAATTCCGCGCTGGTGAGGCTCGCGATGGAGCGCGGACGCGGCAGTGTGATCGGAATGGTGCGGATGATGCGTCCGGGCCGGGCCGACATCACGCAAATCCGGTCCGATAATAAAATTGCTTCGTCGATGTCGTGGGTGACGAACAACACCGTGGTGCCGAGCGATTGCCAGACATCGAGCAGCAACTGCTGCATGGACAACCGCGTCTGCGCATCGAGCGCGCCGAACGGCTCATCCATCAGAAGCGCTTTCGGCGACATCGCCAGCACCCGCGCAATGCCGACCCGCTGGCGCATGCCGCCGGACAATTGCACCGGCAAGGCATCGGCAAAAGATTCCAGGCCGACCAGCTTCAACAGGTTTTGCGCTTTCTTTTCATATTCAGCACGGGAGACGCCCTGAACCTGCGGCCCGAAAATCACGTTTTGCCAAACCGTGAGCCAGGGAAAGAGGGCTGCTTCCTGAAACACCACGCCGCGGTCGGGACCCGGTCGTGTGACGGTCTTGCCGTCGAACAATAACGTGCCTTCGGTCGTCTTCTCGAAACCCGCGAGAAGATTGAGCAACGTCGACTTTCCGCAACCGGATGGCCCCAGAAGTGCTGCGAACTCGCCCTCGCCGATGGCGAGATTGATTCCGTCGAGCGCCCGGACTTCGGCTTGGCCCGAGAAGGTCTTTGAAACGTTTTCGAAAGCGATGGTGCCCATCGTCATCTCACCATCATGACTGGAACGATTGCAGGCGCCGCCACGCCAGCACCCATCTTTCAAGCCAGAGAATAACGCGGTCGCTGATCAGGCCGAGCAGACCAATGGTCGCCATATCCGCAATCACGACATCCATTCGCCCGACGTAATAGGCGTCCCACAGCACATAGCCGAGACCTGATTTCACCGCGACCATTTCGGCGACGATGACAGCGGTCCAGGCGATGCCGAGCCCGATCCGCAGCCCGGTGAAAATCGATGGCAGCGACGCCGGCAATACCACCCGCCGCAGGATCGTCCATCTCCCCGCGCCCATCATCATCGCGGCGCGAACGAGATTACGTTCGATGTCGCGCGCGCCTTGCGCGGTGTTGACGACGATCGGATAGAACGCGCCGAGCGCGATAAGAAACACCGCGCCCATATCGCGAATGCCGAAAATGGCAATCGAGAACGGCAGCCACGCCGTGATCGGAATCGGCCGCAAAAGCTGCACCGTTGGATCGAGTGCACCGGAGGCAATGCGATTCCATCCGATCGCCAACCCGACCGGCACGGCGACGACGATCGCAACGAGGAACCCTTTGCCGACGCGTTCGGCGGAAAACAGCAAATTGGCAAGCCAGGTGCCGCTATAGGGATTGAGGCTGAGGCCGCTCGAGCCTAACGCCCACACCTTCCACGCCTGCCATACCTTATCCGGCGTCGGCAAAACGCCGCCGAACAGCGAGCCGCCGTTACCCGCCCATTGCCAGAGTGCGATCACCACCACGGGAAGAACGATCGCGAGCAGGATTTGCCGGAAGTTTCGACGCGAAGCCGGCGACAGCATCAGCCATGTCGAAGCGGACGATGCCGGCCTTGAAGCGAGTGGTCCCGTCGAGATCGACATCTTGAGAAAATCCTCGCGAAGCAGCGGTGCGGTTCGCTGCCGACCCTGCTACTTGCCGAGAGCCTTGTCGACGAATGAACCATCCCAATGGGCATCGATCTCTTCAGAGACATCTTTCTGGATGACACCGAGTTCGGCAAAGCCCTTGGCCTGACGTTTGATCTGGTCGGGCGAGATCACTTCGCCAAGCTTGATGATCTTCGCGGCCTGCGCCGCGACCTCCGGCGCCATGCCGGTCAGTTGCGCGTAAGCACCGGCAAACGCGGCAGGAGATTTGCCGAGTTCCTCTTCCTTCGCGAGATAGACCCAGACAAAGCGTTCCAGCGCCGCGCGCTTGCCGTCGATCGCCTGCTTCGTTGTCATGAACATCCCAAGCTCGGCACCGACCGCTTTCGATGAGCCATATTCGAGCCCCTTGGCGAAGAAGCCGTAGCCGTCCATCACCGGGATGGATTCGAATGGCTCCCAGGTGACGAGGCCGTCGACCTCCCCTTTCTTCAAGGCCTGGTCGAAATTGGCGCCACCGCCCTGAATGTTCACAGCCTCAAAGCTGTTATAGGGGATACCGTTTTCAACCAGCGTTGCGGCAAACTGAAACCAGACCGCCGAACCCGGCGCGATCGCGATCTTCTTGCCCTTCAGATCGCCCCAGCTATCGAACTTCACACCGTTACGACCGATCACATATTTGGGCGAGGAGCCGACGCCCATCAGTCCGACCACATTGGTCGATCCCTGCGCCAGCGAGATCGCGAGATCCGCCGGCCCGACGGAAGCCGCATCGAGCGAGCCTGCGAGAAGCGCGGTACGCGCATCGGCATAACGGACAAATTCAACCAGCTTGAGATTGACGCCGAGTTTCTTCAGTTCGTCGGCGACCAAGATGATTGGAGCCAGATGACCGACCTTTACATAGCCGACCGTCAGTTCGGCCGGCTGCGCCAGCGGCGCCGGCTCCGGGCCGACAGCTTGGGCCGGCAGCGGCAACCATCCGATCGCCGCCACGACGAACAAAAGCCAAGCAACCTGCTTCAATTTCCGCACGATCTGCCTCCGTTTCGATCAGCCGTCATTTAGATCAATCACTGGCCGCGACGTCATAAGCCCGCATAAGCAAAGACTGCACCATATCGCGCCCTGTTCTGCAACTTGGCACCTATGGAGACCATCCTGTTAATCATGGCTCGTCGGCAATCTCCGCCGCGATCGCCAGAGGCACACGACCGTGCCAATCGGTGCGTTCCTGCAACCGGACGGCGATCTGAAGCAGGGTGGCCTCGCTACCCGGGTGTCCGATCAGTTGCAGGCCGACCGGCATTCCGCTGACGTCGAAGCCCGCAGGGACGGCGAGCGCAGGCAGGCCAAAATAATTGACGAAACGCGTGAAACGGCTGAGGGCGTAAAGTACCCGCGGATTGAATTGCGGAGAGGCCGGATCAACCTCTTTCACGTGCGGCGTTTTGATCGGCATCACCGGAAGAACCGCGACGCCGGCTTCACCAAGACAGGACAAGATAAATTGATCGCGAAGCCGATCGCGCGCGGCCATCGCAATCGCAAGCTCTTCGTCGGTAATCGAAAGCCCCTTGCCGATACGCCTGCGCAGCGTTGCATCGATTTTCGGATCCTCGATCCGCGCACGATGTTGATGGGCAACCTCGGCTTGCAGCACGGTCAGCGTTTGCCGGTCGGCCTCTTCGGGAAAGCCGGACCGCTCTTCAATCATCATGCCGCTCTCGGCGAGTACGTTCACTGCGCCACGCGCGACAGTCGCGATCCCGGCGTCGCTTGAATCGAACACATCTTGCAGCACAACCACTCGCGGCAGTTCCTCGGATGCATCGGGCGCCTCGCCGCAAATCGAGGGCCACAGCAAGGCAAGATCGGCCGCACTTCGCGCGAAGATCCCGAAGGTGTCGAGGCTGGGTGCCAAGGACATCGCGCCATCCAACGGTATCTTCCCATAACCCGGCTTGAGCGCGGTGATACCGCAGCAATGCGCGGGTATTCGCACCGAGCCGGCGGTATCGGAACCGAGCGCGGCAAAACAGCAGCCGGACGCGACCAGGATGGCGGAACCGGTCGAAGACCCGCCGGGGATTGCGTCGAACCGCCATGGATTAAGCGCGCCGCGCCGTCCGATGCCGGAGGCTTCGTAAGCGAGTTCCGTCATGGTTGCGGCGCCGATCAGACTGGCGCCTGCCTGATCGAGACGATCGATCACCGAGGCGCGTGGCAACGCTCGCGCCTGCGGCGTTGAACACCCCCATGACGGTTGGCTGCGCCCGGTTGCGAACACGTCCTTGGCAACGTAAGGCAGGCCCGAGAGCGGCCCCTGATACGGCGGCTCGGCGTGATAGATATGTTCGACCGCGTGAAGCTTTCGCCCCAGGTGGGCAAGCCGCCGGCGGCATTGCTCGAGCGCTGCAATCCGGCCAAGTCCGGAAAGCGAACTCCAATCTGGAAAGCGGCCCGTCGCTGCGCTCGTCGGTGTCATGGCCATTGTTCTTTATCTTGATTGTTTGTCTTGCCTGGCTTCTCGGAACGCTCGACATTTGCGAGCGTCAGAGGTCTGGTACCGTCGCACGCCACATTCGATAACATGAGATCGGCCGGCACGTGAAGTCAGACGAAATGAAGCATCATCCGGACGGGTTGCCGCAGCCGGAACGCAACTGGGCGATCCTGACGATTGCGATCGGTCTCATCATGTCGGTGATGGACGGCGCGATCGCCAATGTGGCGCTGCCCACTATCGCGCGCGACCTGCAGGCCAGTCCCGCCTTTTCGATCTGGATCGTCAACGGCTATCAACTGGCAATTACGATTTCGCTGCTGCCGCTGGCTTCCCTCGGCGAGATCGTCGGTTACCGCCGCGTCTACATTGGCGGGCTGTTACTGTTCACCATCGCTTCGCTGTTTTGCGTACTCGCGCACACGCTGACGCTCTTGACCATCGCCCGCATCCTTCAAGGGTTCGGTGCGGCCGGGATCATGAGTGTCAACATGGCGCTGGTCCGGCATATCTATCCGCGCGCGCAATTGGGGCGCGGGATCGGCATCAACGCCATGGTGGTTGCGGTCTCCGCCGCGGTCGGCCCCACGATTGCCGCCGGTATTCTCGCGGTCGGACCGTGGCCTTATCTGTTTGCGATCAACATTCCGCTTGGCATCGGTGCGTTCTGGCTCGGCATCAAATATCTGCCGCACACCAAACCCGCAGGCCACGATTTCGACTGGAAGAGCGCGGCACTCAGCGCGATCACCTTTGGCCTTGGGCTCGCCGGCATTGACAGCATCGGCCACGATGAGGGCGCGACTGTTGCGATCGCCGAATTTGGCGCTGCCGCCGTCGCGGGTTTCCTTCTGGTGCGGGCGCAAGCTCAGGTGACATCGCCGCTGCTGCCCCTCGATTTGCTGCGCATTCCTATTTTCGCTTTGTCGATTGCAACCTCGATCGCCTCGTTTTGCGCGCAGATGCTGGCCTTCGTCGCGCTGCCGTTTTATCTCGAAAGCCGGTTCGGGTATTCGGACGTCGAGATCGGTCTTTTGATCACGCCATGGCCGATTGCGGTCGGCTTTGCGGCGCCCTTCGCCGGGAGGCTGGTGGAGCGCTACCCATCCGGGCTTCTCGGCGGAATTGGTCTCATGCTGTTCGCACTCGGCCTTGGCGCGCTCGCATGGTTGCCGCCGCATCCCTCGCTGTTCGACGTGGCATGGCGAATGGCGCTCGCCGGGGCGGGATTTGGCCTGTTCCAGACGCCGAACAACCGCACCATGATTGCCGCGGCTCCGCGCGAACGCAGCGGCGGCGCCAGCGGCATGCTTGGGACCGCGCGGCTGTTAGGACAGACCATTGGCGCCGCGCTGGTGTCGCTGTTGATCGGCCGTTTCGCGCTGGACGGCAGCCGCATCGCCCTGCTCGTCGGCGTCGGTTTCGCCGTCACGGGCGCAGTCCTTAGCGCACTCAGATTGTCGGAGACCGGTGCAAGGGGCGCCGAACAAGTGAGGGTGACGGAGGACCAGCGGCTGAAGGGCGATTAGCCCTGTCGACCGCGCATTCGATGCTCGTATAAATTTCTAAACCAGTCTCAAATTTTGTTGCAGATGTGTCGTCGCGCTGCTATAAACAATCGCTTTCTTCGCGCCTCGAAAAGGAGAAAGCACCATGGGCGAGCTCTACGACTGGCTGTCGCATCAGCATCCGGGCCTGAAAACGTTCAAGGCCTTCCGGCATAACATGCTCGATCGCGTGGTTACCGACCCGCCCCACCGCGCGCTGTATCGCCTGCTCGCCGCACTGACGGACGAGTATATCGCCAGATACGATGGCGAGGCCGTTCCGGTCGACGTTGCCGAACAAACCTACCGTCATCTGCTTGAAATCGTCGCTACGGCGGAAGGTTCGCTCACAGCGCCGGCGCCGCAGCAGATTCAGATCTTGAATGAACTGGCCGCCGCCAAGCTCGTGTGACGCTTTAACGATATGCGCCGGACTCTGCGGCCTAGGGCGCTGCACGGCTGGCGCCTTCCCTTCTTAAGAAATCTCAGGAAATACTTGCTTTAAAAGGGTTTTTGCGCTATCAATGGTTGTTTCTTCTCGCGTATCGATGAGGAAACAACATGGTTGAATTACATAGCTGGCTTTCACATCAGCATTCAGGTCTTCGGACCTACGTCGCCCTTCAGCAAATGACGAATGAATTGGCAGAGACCGATGCGGAGCACCGCGCGGTCTACAGGCTGTTGTCGTCGATCCTCGATCCCTTCATCGCCTCGTTTGACGAGGAGCCGCTTCCCGCAGGCGTCGCCGAGGCCACCTTCCAGCGATTGCTGGCTGTCGTGCGCGACGCCGACACCGCGATCGCTCTCGCCCCGGACCAGCAGATCGACGCGCTGAACAGGATTGCGGCGGTCGACCTGATCTGAGCGACACCCTCGCCTGACTGTTTTCCGTTGACGCCCCCAAGGGGTGTCCAATTAAGGCTTCCCTACGCGTCGAAAATAATGTACGCCTCTGTCTCAAATATGAGACAACAAGCGAAACAACAGACGAGACGGGCAAGCATGAACGCGACAAGCAATCGCTTTGCCGAGATCGGGGAAAGGCTGCGCGCCTATCGGATGGGCCGCGGGCTGGCGGCCGAACAAGTGGCCGAACGTCTCGGCGTGTCGCGCGCTGCCGTCTACCGGATCGAAGCCGGGGAGGTCGTCAAGATCGAGACGCTGGATCGGCTCGCCAATGTCCTGGAAACCTCGGTCGGCTCCCTGCTCGGCCTCGGCGTCGAATATTACGCCAATGCCATCAGTTATTTCGAGCGGATGCGGCAGATCGAAGAGAAATCCGAGCAGGTCATCGCGCACTTTCCACCTTTGTCCTATCTCCTGACGTCGGACAATTATTCGCGGCAGCTCAAGCAAACGCTGATGGAGGCCGCGCCTTCCTATGCCGAAGACGGCAAGGACTACGAGACCGAGATCGACACGATTGTCGCGGTGCTCGACGAGCGCAAGCATGCGCGTCATCGCCGGCATCTCAGCGTGGTCAATTTCGTCAACATGCCGGAAATCGAGCGCTGGCTGAAGCTCGGCCTGGTCGGCCGCTTCGACTTGCCCGCGAACGAGATCATCGAACGCAGGCTCGCCGCGCGCGCCGAGATCGAGCACCTGATCAAGCTGATCGAGCAGGAGCCGATGGGCATCCAGATCGGCCTGATCGAAGAACCGCTGCCCAATATCACTTTCCAGCTTTTCCGCACTTCCGAACGCACGCTGCTGGGCTTGAGCCCGTTCCGGCTCGGCGGTGAATTGCCGAATATCCGCACCGGCGTTGCCATGCTCACCGCAGACGAAGAACCGGTGCGGCTCTACGAGAAACTGGTGGAGCGGTTGTGGCGGCGCGCGCACAAGGGGCGCGAGGCGGCACAACAGTTGCGCATGATCCTGGAGCGGTCGGCGATGAAATCGGCAGGCGCGCGCAAGGCGTCTTAACTCATCGGTTCAACTTCGTGCCGAGAGTTTGGCGCGGCCGCCATGCCGCGTCGACCAGGCGACGGGATCGGCGAGAAAGCGCTCGATCTCGGCGCGATCCTGCGGCGATATTTGATGGGCTGCCGTCGAACGCAGGATGTCGGCCCAGGTCGCGAGCGGATGCAACATCAGACCCGCTTCCGCGAGTCGCTCGGACGCGCCGGGAAAGACATCGTGATAGAAGATCGTCAGGACGTGCTCGACCACGGCGCCCGCAGCGCGCAATCCCCGCGCAAAGCCGAGCTTGCTGCCGCCATCGGTAGTGAGATCATCGACCAGCAGCACGTTGAGCCCATCGACATCGCCGCCTTCGACCTGCGCGTTGCGGCCGATGCCGAGCGGGCGCTTGCGCACATAGCGCATCTTCACGTTCAGTTTGTCGGCAAGCCATGCCGCAAAGGGAATGCCGGCGGTCTCCGCACCCGCAACCGCATCGATCGATGCCTGCGGCAACATCGCCGTGACATAGCGGACGGCCAGCTGCGTCACGGCCTGGCGTAATGCGGGATCGCCGAGGATGATACGGACATCGACATAGACCGGGCTCGCCCAGCCTGCCGCCAGAACGAAAGGCTGCTGCCGGCTGACATGGATGGCGCCGCTCTCGAACAATAATTGCGCAACCGCCCCACCGATCTCGTTCCTGATCGCGCTGTCCGTCATGGCTTCACCTCCCCGACCGACCATGGCAGCTTCTCGCCGCCGCGAAACACCACGACTTCGGTGTCTTCGACCGCGACCGCGGCCATCACGGGAGCCTCGCGCCGCTCCAGCGTGATCGTGCCGCGATTGAGTTGAAGGCCGTAGAATTTTGCGCCGTTAACGGAAGCAAACGCCTCGAAGCGGTCGAGCGCACCTTCTTCATCGAACACCTGCACATAGGTCTGCAACGCGGTCGCGCCGCCGAACACACCGGCCGAACAGCATTCGGCCTCCTTGGCATTGCGGCGATGCGGCGCAGTGTCGGTGCCGATGAAGAAACAGCTTTCGCCCGACGTGACCGCCTTGCGCAGCGCGAGGCGATGCCGCTCGCGCTTGGCGACCGGCAAGCAATAGAGATGCGGACGCAGGCCGCCCTGAAACAGCGAGGTGCGATTGATGACGAGGTGGTGCGGCGTGATCGTTCCGGCCGTATGCGAGGCATGGGCGCGGACGATATCGACGGTCTCCGCCGTCGTGACGTGTTCGACCACAACCTTCAGGCCGGCATGACGCTTCAGCAGCGGCAGAAGACTCTGTTCCATGAACACCGCTTCGCGATCGAAGATATCGACTGCGGGATCGGTCGCCTCGCCGTGGATCAGGACCGGCATGCCGATCTTTTCCATCCGCTCCAACACGGGTGCGAGCGCCGGAATATCGGTCACGCCGTGATGCGCATTGGTGGTGGCGCCGGCAGGATAAAGCTTGGCAGCAACCCAGACGCGGTCCTTGAATCCCTTTTCGATCTCGTCCGGCGAGGTCGCATCGGTGAGATAGCAGGTCATCAGTGGCTGAAAGTCGGAAGTCGTCGCACTGGCAGCCAGGATGCGCTCGCGATAGGCTTTGGCGTCCACGACTGACGTGACCGGCGGCACCAGATTGGGCATGATCACACCACGGGCGAACTGCGCTGATGTGAATGGCAGCACGGCTTGCAACATCGCGCCGTCGCGCAAGTGCACGTGAAAATCATCCGGCCTGCGGATCGTGATGCGGTCCACAGGCTTTGGTGATGCCCGGTCAAATAGTTCAGTCACGCTCATCGGACGGCCTCTTCAATCGCAGCCCGCATTACCGCGATTCCGGCGACAAAATCATCCAAATTCATCGCTTCCTTTGGGTTATGCGAGCCGTTTTCATTGCGCACGAATACCATGGCGCTGGGAATACCGGCATTGGCGAATACCGCCGCGTCGTGCCCGGCCCCGCTCGGAATTTCCTCGTCCGGCAGGCCGAGCGCTTGGGCCGCTTGCCGCAGACGCCGGACCCATTCGGCATCCATGGTCGCCGGCGCCGATTCCAGCCGCCGGTCAAAGGAGAATTCCACGCCGTGCTCCTCGGCAATGAGATTGCACTCGGAGCGGAACAGATCGTAGAAACCTTCAAGGGTTTCCTTGCTCTGGCTCCTGATCTCGAAGCTGAACGACACCTTTCCCGGAATGCGCGCGATCGCGTGTTCGGCCGGGTCGGTTCCGAACACACCCGAGGTGATCACCACATCACGTCCACGTTCGAGCAAAGTCCGCCAATGCCGGTCGAGATGGGTCATCAGTTCCGCCACGGCAAATACCGCGTCGTGCCTGAGCCATCGCGGCACCGCACCGGAATGACCGGCTTCGCCGATGCATTCGACGACGCGATGACGCACATTGCCTCTGATGCCGGTGACGATGCCGACCGGCAGGTCGCGCGCCACCAGGACGGGGCCCTGCTCGATGTGGAGCTCGACCCAGGCGGCGATGCGCTTGGGATCGAGCAGCGGCTCACCCTTCTCGATGCGCACGACGTCGGCCCCGACCTCGCGCATGCAGTCGCCCAGCGTGCGGCCGCTGCGATCCGCCACCCGAAGGTCTTCAGCGCTGAGTTTCCCGAACAGAGCGAGCGAACCCATATAGGCCTTGCCGAAGCGGGAACTCTCCTCGCCACGCAAACCAAAGAGCTTGATGGTGCGGCGGGGCACGATCTTGTCGCGTTTGAAGCGTGCGAGTACGGCCAGCCCCGCGACCACGCCGGCCGCGCCGTCGAAGTTGCCGCCCTGCGGCACCGAATCCAGATGCGACCCACAGGCCAAAAATGGCAGATCGGGCTCGCTGCCCGCGAGCGTCACGACCAGATTAGCGCCGGCATCGCGGGCCGTCTCAAGACCAAGCTCGCGCGCCTTCGACTCCACAAGGTCGAGCGCGCTGGACTCGCGCCCGCTATAGCTTTCACGCGTAACGCCAACGCCGTCGAACGATGCCGCACGAAGGGCGTCGAACAACGCACCGGAAATCTGGCGATCCTCCGCGTCGTCAATAAAGACGTTGCGGTTCTCGGTAGTTTCCGTCGTCATGTCGGCGGACTGAGCCAGGCGAGATCCTGGTCGTCAGCCTCCTCGATCACGACGCCATGGACCAGATCGGTCACGCGGCTGATCTCGCGTTGCAGACAGAACATCTCGATCCCGTCGATCACGCTGATCATCGCCGCCGGCTGCAGGAAAGTCGCGGTTCCAACCTGCACGGCACTTGCGCCTGCGAGCATGTATTCGATCGCATCATCGGCGGTGGAAATGCCGCCGCAGCCGATGATCGGAATCTTGATCGCCTTGGCGCATTGAAACACCTGCCGCAGCACGATCGGCTTGATCGCGGGACCCGACAGGCCGCCCATGACGTTGCCGAGGCACGGTTTGAATGTCTTGAGATCAATCGCCATTGAAAGAAAGGTATTTGCGACGACGACCGCATCGGCACCGGCCGCCTCCGCCGCCCGCGCCACTTCGGCAATGTCGCCGGTGTTGGGGGTGAGCTTGACCCAGAGCGGTAGTTTGGTCGCGGCCCGCAACTGACGCGTGACCTTCTCGGCGGACTCCGCCCGCATTGCGAAAGCCTTGCCGTCCTCCTCGATGTTCGGGCAGGAGATATTGGCTTCGATCGCGGAAACTCCTGACAGCGTCAGCTCGGATGCAAGGCTTGCAAATCCTTCCGCCGTTGGCGCCGAAATGCTGACGACCAAAGGCGGCTCATAGACGGCATATTGCGGAATGATCTTCTCGATAAAATGCGGCACGCCCTTGGAAGGAATGCCGATCGCGTTGATCAGGCTGCCGGGCCGCTCGACCACGCGCGGCAACGGATTGCCGGCGCGCAATTCGCTGGTCACTGTCTTGGTCACGAAGGCGCCGAGGCGATTGAAGTCGATCACCTTGTCGAGCCCTTCGGCGAAGGTGCCGGACGCCGGCATCACCGGATTGCGCAACTTGAGCCCGCCGACATCGACGGAGAGATCGATGGAAAACGGCTTGATCATGGCAGCGCCTCCAACAGATCGAATACCGGTCCGTCCCAGCAGACCCTGCGGCTGACAATCTCGCCGCCAACATTGAAGTCACGGACGCAGCAATAACAAAGCCCGATGCCGCAAGCCATTTGCTGCTCCATCGCGACTTGGCCGGGAAGACCGAACTCGATCGCCAGCCGCTGCTGCACACGCATCAGTCGACTTGAACCGCAGGTGAAGAAGGCATCGCATTTGCCTTGCGCGATCAGGCCGCGAAGAATGCGTTCGACATTGCCGGGCCCGCTGGTTTGTTCGGAGTCTGTCACCGGCACGACCTCGGCGCCGTGATTCCTGAAGAGATCGGCAGACACCAGAAGCTCGGGCCGCCGCGCGCTGAAGATCGCTGTGACCTTGGTGCCGCTGGCTTTCGCTGCTTTTGCCAGTGGCGCCAGCGTGGCAAGACCGGCGCCGCGACCGACCGCCACGATGTGCCGCCACTTTGGATCGAGCGTGAAGCCAGTACCAAGCGGTCCCATGATATCGAGGTGATCGCCGGGCTTGATCAAATCAAGGCCGCGCGTTCCGGCGCCGGTCACCTTATAAAGGAATTCGACCTGGCGTTTGATGGGATCGACGCCGTAGAGACTCATCGGACGCCGCAGGAATGGCTGCTCGCCGGCCGGATGCGGACAGAGCAATTGAAAGAATTGCCCCGGTTGGGCGGACGCCGCGACTTCGCTGCAATCAACGACGAGATGGCGATATTCGGCGTTGACCGCGGTGTTGGCGACGACCATGGCGAGCTCGGCGACGATGCTGGGCTTCCAGAGCGCGTGGGGAGATGCAGGCGGCGTTGCCGCCGGCTGCACCCCAAGTGATGATTGATCGAGTGACATGATGGCCTCTATTCACGTATCACGTGAGCTGAGCGCCGCGGCGTTCGGGTATCAAAAGCCACATCGCCAGAATGTCGAGTGCGTAAAGCGTCGCGAGTAGCGCTATCGCGGTCTCGAACGAATAGGCGGCTGCGATTGCGCCTACAACGACAGGGCCGAATCCACCGACGCCGCGGCCGATATTGAACAATACGTTCTGGGCCGTGGCGCGCGCTGCGGTCGGAAACAGTTCGCTGATCAAGGCACCATAGCCGCCGAGCATACCGTTGACGAAGAAGCCCATGATGGCGCCGACCACGAGCAACTGATAGGGATCGGTCAGCCGCGAATAAATCAGCACCATGACGGCTGCACCCAGCATGTAGCTGAAGAAGGCCGGCCGCCGGCCAATGCGATCGGCGATATGGCCGAACATGAAAATGCCAAGCGCCATGCCGGCGAGCGTCACGCAGGTCCACGTCGCCGACTGCGTCAGTGCAAAGCCGAAACGGGTCGACAGATAATTCGGCAGCCAGATCATCACGCCGTAGTAACCGAAGTTCTGCACCGAACAGAGGATGATCATGCCGAGGCTGAGTTTGGCTGTTTCACTGTCCTTCACCAGCAGATGCAGCGCCGACTCCTTCGGATGATCCTTGGACTTCTCGACGAACACTTCGGGCTCATGAAGCGAGGCGCGGATGAAATAGGCGGCGACCGCCGGAAACACGCCGAGCGCAAACATGCCGCGCCAGCCGATCACCGGCAGTAGCAACGGCGTGGCAATGGCAGCCACCAGCACGCCGGTCTGCCAGCCCAACCCGACATACGAAGAGGCGCGAGCCCGTTTCGCCGCCGGCCACGCTTCAGCAACCAGCGCCATGCCGATGCCGAATTCGCCGCCAAGGCCGACGCCGGCAATGGTCCGGTAGATCAGGAGATCCCAATAACCTTGCGCGAACGCGCAAAGACCGGTGAACACCGCAAACACGACAATCGTCCAGGTCAGGATGCGCACGCGCCCGAGGCGATCGGACAGCATGCCGAAGCCGATGCCGCCAAGCACCGCGCCGATCAGCGTGGCCGTCACCAGTGACGCCGACTGCGCCTGGGACAGATGGAGATCGCTTGCGATCGTCCGCAGCATGAAGCCGAGAATAAGAAGATCGAATCCGTCCATCGCATAACCGAGCGCTGAACCCGCCAACGCCTTCCACGCGTTGCGGTCGACGGTGGTCGGCACGCTCTCGATGCTGTCAGCCGTGATGCTCATTTTGACCCCTCCTCGTTTGAAATCCCCAATGAAAGGAGAGTGTCATAATCTCGTATCAATTACAATATTAATCTCAAAAATTATACAAATTGGACATAAGATATTAATATTGTTAATATTTATTTCGTCTCAATAACTGGATTCTAGTCCCGGCCTGCAACAAAGGCTTGGCCACACCCCGGAAGATCAGGTCTTTCGCGTCGGTCTATCAAGCCGCTCGTCCGGCGGCGCGATTTCCGTGACCAGATCGCGCACGAGCGCTTTTTTCGGCAACGGCGCGAGTGCCGTCGTCCCCTCTTTCAGCCGTGCCGTGCAGGCATAATCCACTTCGCCGTCGATCAGCATCATGCATTCCTTGCAGGCATTCGCATTGATGCAGGAGAAGCGAAAGGCGAGCGAAGGATCCTGGTCGCGGCGCACCATCCGCAGGCCGTCGAGCACGGACTGCCCATGCTCGAACTCGATTGCGAAAGTATCGACGTGCGATGTTAGTTCCGGTTCGCCGCGGCGAATGGCAAGCAAGGCTTTCATGCGGTGACCATCTCTTTCGCCGGCCTGATGTTCAGCGTGCCGTCTGTCATCGTTACGATCTGGTTGACCTCCGAACCATCATCGAGACTGGGATAATCCTCGCGCTGATGCGCGCCCCGGCTCTCGGTACGCGCGAGCGCCGGCAGCGCCACTGCTTGCGCCACCAGCAGCATGTTTCTGAGATCGAGCCAATCGATCAGCACCGGATCGAAGCCGCCCGAGGAAGACGTGAGCGGCCGGTCGCCGACGCCGCGTCCGAGGTCCGCAAGACGGTCGATGGCAACGCGAAGTTTATCACCGGTGCGGAACGGCCCGACATTGTCCGACATCAAGGATTGCAGCGAGGCAATGGCGGCGGCGGTGTTCGGCGCCTCGCGTCGCTCGGAACTGCGCAGAAAATCGATGGCGGGACCCGTCACCTCCGGCGACGGCATTGGCCGCCGCGTCGCGCGCAACGCGGCATGATGGCCGGCGCAGGCGCCGAACACGAACGTTTCGGTAATGGCATTGCCCGACAGGCGGTTGGCGCCGTTGGCCCCGCCGATGGCCTCGCCGCAAGCAAAAAGCCCCGCGACCTTACTCTCGAGCGTGTCGTTCACGCGGATCCCGCCCATGTGATAGTGCGCAATCGGCGCCACCTCGATGGGCTGGCGGGCAAGATCGATGCCGTTGGCGGCGAGCCGGTCGACCACCGGCCCGAACGCGCGACGTATCTCCTCCGGCGGCACATGCTGGAAACTGAGATAAGCGCCGCCCGCCGGACTGCCGCGCCCGGCCTCGACTTCTTTCGAGATCGCGTAGGTCGCAAGATCGCGCGTCAGCACATAGCGGCCGTCGCTGCGCGCATCGCGCGTCGCATAGTCGGCCTCGAACTCGCGCATCTCAGCGTTCAATAATTTGCCGCCGAGCTTGTAACGGAAGGGATCCCACATGATGGGATCCATGCCGACCAGCCGCGGCGCCAGATGACCGATCGGAAAGAACTGCACGAACTCCATATCGATCAGTTCCGCGCCGGCTCGGAGCGCCAGCGCATAGCCGTCGCCGCCCATGTTGACGGAGGCGCTGTTACGCCTATAGAGCCGGGTCAATCCGCCAGTCGCGATCACCACGGCCTTCGCCGCAATCGGCACAATGCGTCCGCTCGCGACATGCAGCGCGGTGGCCCCACAGGCCTCGCCGTTTCGCACGGTGATATCGGTCATCAAGAGGTCACCGATCCGCCGAATGTTGTTTGCATCATTCAACCGCGAGCGAAGGGTTTTCGACACCGCCGGACCGGTCGACAAAAAATCCACATAGACGCAGCGCGGCCTGTCATGGCCTGGAGCCTGAACCTGCTTGATGTGACCGTCTTCGCGCGCCCAGCCTACCTTCCAGTCGTCCATCTCGCGGATCCGCCGGGGACCGTCCTCGCACAGAATGGCCGCAAGCTTCTCGTCGCAGAGGCCACGCCCTGCCGCCAGCGTGTCGGCGAGATGATTCTCCCAGTGATCCGGCGTTTGTTCGCCGAGCGCGGCGGCGACCGTCATCTGCGCCATGACCGTGGCACCGCCACGACCGATCAGGCTGCGGTCGGCCAGAATTACATTGGCGCCGGCGCGAGCCGCTTCAAGCGCGGCGTACATCCCTGCCCCGCCCGCGCCGATCACGAGAACATCGGTCTCAAGAGGCGTCATCACTTCCGGCGTCACGTCACAATCCTTGTCAGTATAAGCGACATATCGTCTGCCATGCAGCCAACGAACGGGTGAAAGTCAAGCGATCCAAAGCGGCACGAGGTTCCCATCACGCGAAATTATTGAGAAATTCAAGCGCCGCGCGCACCATGCCCTGATAGCCGGTGCAGCGGCACAGATTGCCGGAAAGCGCCGTGCGAACCTCTGCCTCGGTCACATGGCGACCTGCGGTCTCGCGGCTGAGTTCGAGCAGCGTCATCAACACTCCCGGCGTGCAATAGCCGCACTGCAACCCATGATGGTGGGCGAGCGCCTGTTGCAGCGGATGCAGATCGGAGCCGTTGGCGAGGCTTTCGACCGTCTCGACGTGGCGCCCATTCGCTTGCACGGCCAACATCAGGCAGGAGCGCGCCGACGCGCCATCCACCAACACGGTACAGGCGCCGCAAACGCCGTGCTCGCAGCCGACATGTGTGCCGGTCAGCCGCAACTCGTGGCGCAGGAAGTCGGCGAGATTGATCCGTGCATCGATCGTCGCTTCGACACACTGGCCGTTAACACGGAGCGCGATCGGCCGCGGGTCATGCATCGGCATGGCTTTCCACATCGGCGAGCGCCGAATCCAACGCGCGGCGAACCAGAACGCCAGCGAGTTCCTGGCGATACTCCGTCGGATAGACGTCGTCGCCGACACACTTGATCGCTTCGGCCTCACGGGCGGCCAGGTCGAACAGCGCAGCCTCCGGTCTCTGTCCGACGCCAGCCGATTCAAAGGCCCGCAGCCGAACAGGAGCCTCAAACGAGCCGCCGACGGCAATGGCGGCATGAGCGACGCGTCCTTTGGCATCAAGCGTGAGACTTGCGGCCACCGAAACCACGGCAAAATCGGCCGGCCGGCGGTTGAATTCAACAAAGGCCGTGCCCGTGCGTGGTGCTGCCTTCGGCAGTTCGATCCGCGCCAGCAGCTCGTCGGGCGACAACGCATTGCTCAAGAGTCCGACCGAAAATTCTGCAAACGGAATCCGCCGCTCGCCGGAGCGGCCGATCGCGATCAACACGGCATCGAGCGCCGCCGCTGCAACGGGCAATTCGGCGCCAGGATCCAGATGACATAGCGATCCGCCGATGGTGCCTCGGTTGCGCGTCTGTTGATGGCCGACATGACGAATCGCTGCGGTGATCAGCGGGCAATCGCGCGCCACACGTTCCGAGCGCTCGAGCGTACGCTGCGTCGTCATCGCGCCAATACTGAGCGTATCTTCGCTCTCAGTAACCCCGACGAGCTCTTCGATTTCGCCGAGGTCGATCAGATGGTCAGGCGCAACGAGGCGCAAATTCATCATCGGCATCAGCGACTGGCCGCCTGCGATCGCCCGCGCATTGTCCAGCGTGGCCAATAGCTCCACCGCCTCCGCGATGCTCGACGGCCGGTGATAGCGGAACGGCGGCGCCTTCATGTCGCTTGCCTCTGATACGCCGCCTTGATGGCCGCGCGCAGACGGACCGGCGTCACCGGGAGTTCGTTGATCCGAACGTCGAGCGGTTGCAGCGCGTCCTCGATGGCCGAGACGATCGCAGCCGGCGCGCCGATCGTGCCGCTTTCCGCCGCTCCCTTGACGCCCAGCGGGTTCAACGGGCTCGGGCTTTCCATGTGATGAATTTCGATGCTCGGCACCACGTCGGAGGTCGGGAGCAAATAGTCGGCATAGCTGCCGGACAACGGCTGGCCGTCTTCGTCGTAACGCATCCATTCGAACAGGGCCATGCCGATGCCGTGCACCACGCCTCCGAGAATTTGGCCTTCCAGCATCATCGGATTGATGACCCGGCCGCAGTCGTGCATCACGACATAGCGAAGTATCTTCACGCCGCCGGTCGCAGCATCGACCTCGACTTCCGCCAAGTGACAGCCGTTGGTGTAGCAGAGGCCGGAGGTCATGAAATCCTTTGCTGCTGCAAGGCCCGGCGTGAGATTGCCCGGCAGGGCAAAGCCGGGCGTACCGGTCAGCGCCTTGGCGATCTGTTGCAGGCTGCGGCCGTGCCCCGGCGCGCCCTTGACCTGCACCATTCCGCCGATGAGTTCGAGATCGTCCACGCCGACTTCCATCATTTCGGCTGCCGCCTGCTTTGCCTTCTCCGCGATCATGATGGCGGCCTGATGCACCGCATTGCCCGCGGTTACCGCTTGCCGGCTGGCGAAGGCGCCGAGCCCTTCCGAAGTACCGGAAGTGTCACCGGTGATAATGTGTATCGTCGCGGGATCGACATCCAGCACGTCGGCGACGACCTGGGCGAGCATCGTCTTGACGCCCTGGCCCTGCGCGGTAGCGCCGCTATGGACCACGATGCGGCCGGAAGCACCGATGCTGATATTTGCGCTCTCGAATGGGCCGCGCCCCGTGGCCTCGACATACATCGCAAGCCCGAGTCCGATCTGCCGCCCCTCCTGCCTTGCCGCCGATTGGCGCGCGGGAAAGTCGGCGAAGCCGGCCGCCGCCAAAGCGCGGCGCAGGATTTCCGGATAGTTGCCGCTGTCATAAGTCATCAGGCTGCCATCGCGCTGTTTGACCGGAATCGTGTACGGCATCTTCTCGGCGGGGATCAGGTTGCGGCGACGGATCTCGTCCCGGCCGATACCAAGTTGCCGCGCAATGCGGTCGAGCAGCCGCTCCATCACGAACACGCCCTGCGGCCGGCCGGCCCCGCGGGTCGGCGCCGCCGGGGTCTTGTTGGTCAGACAGATATCAATGCCGATGCGGCAGGCCGGAAGGATATAGGGGCCGATGAAATTCGTCGCCGCGTTGAAGGGCAGCGCGATGCCGTAGGGCGTCGCCGCGCCGTGATCGTGCCACAGCCGTCCGCGCACGCCGAGCAGTTTTCCAGCGGCGTCGAAAGCAGCCCCGATACGCCAGACCTGGTCGCGCTCGCCGATACTGGCGGTGAAACTCTCGAACCGGTCTTCGATCCATTTCACCGGGCGGCGCAGCAGCAGCGCGGCGGCGGGAATTGCGAGTTCTTCCGGATGGAACACCGCTTTGGTGCCAAATCCACCGCCGACGTCAGGCGGCACCACACGCACCTGATGTTCGCCAAGACCCAACGTCGCGACCAGCATCGCCTTGGCGCGATGCGGCAGCTGCGTGGAATCCCACACCGTCAGCCGCTGTTCGATCTCGTCAAACCGTGCCACCAGCCCGCGCGGCTCGATCGGATGGCCGCCGCCCTTGTGCAGGCGAAACTCTTCGGTGAGCACATGTGCTGCTGATTTGAACGCACCTTCGACGTCGCCGTAATCGACCTTGGTCTGAGCCACCAGATTATCGGCAAAGCCGATCCGCGCACGCGGCGCGTTGGCAGCGAGACCATCGACCGGATCGACCACAGCAGGCAGCCGCTCGATCTGAACCTCCACCAGCGCTGCGGCATCCTCGGCAACGCGGCGCGACTCCGCCAGCACGATCGCCACCGGCTCGCCGACATAGCTGACTTCCTCGATGGCGAGGCAAGTCGGATTCACGTCGAAGCGCAGCCCACCGGCCGGCAAATTCAGCGGGATGTCGTCCATCGTCAGTACAGCGCGCAGGTCCGCAAAGCACAGCACCGCATGCACGCCCGGCACAGCCCGCGCGGCTTCGGTACCGATGTGGCGCAGCAATCCGTGTGCAAGCGGGCTGCGGACGAAGCAAGCATGCAGCGCTTCAGGAAACGGCAGATCGTCGACGAAGGCCGCGCCGCCGCGTAGCAGTACAGCGTCCTCGACCCGCGGGATGCTGCGACCAATCCAAGGCCTAGGTGCGTCGGCGGCGTCCATGCCGTCTGTTCTCCCGGGAATTGCCGCCTCCGCTCAGTCCGGCAAGCCCTTGCCACGGGTTTCGGGCAGCCAGAGCACGGCAACG
>Ga0210383_10001204_pt1 | contig 23852 bp, 34 predicted proteins | sample IncBWC14OmetaG_FD_160072 | JGI IMG/M metagenome (GOLD analysis project Ga0210383, IMG submission 160072) | Forest soil microbial communities from Barre Woods Harvard Forest LTER site, Petersham, Massachusetts, United States - Inc-BW-C-14-O ... | reverse complement strand
TTGAGAATCCTAGAATGCAAACTAAAGCGAAGATCTTACCTTGAAAAGGCGAACGTCGTTTTCGAACCTGTTCTTGTCAAATTTTGTGCCTCCTCTCGACAGGAGCTGAAAACCTTCCATCAGTATAAGTGAGGGACTGAGGGGGGTCTACTGGAATCACTGGCAGCACGGTCACACTGGCAGTACTAGTAGTACTCGTTTTATTCACTTATGTAATCAAGAGGTTAAATAATAATATGAAGAATTGATTATTTATACTACTTAATTAATGATTCTTGCTCAAAACCACCTGTTACCATTCGAAGTACTTATAATAATCCTATAGTCAGGAATGCGTAGAAACGAGGTCACCATGTTTCCCAAGCGGAACTCCCCAGCCAAAGCAGAGTTGTATCGGACCGGACGAATGGAATGTCAACTTTTAGCATCCAACTCGTGCTGATAAACTCTATATGGCGTCAATGCGATCCACGGACATCGATAACATATAAGATAGAGGAGCTTATAGGATTACGCACATTCTTGTGAAATGAATCATTCTCGCCGCTGCGGTATCGTGCACAATTCTGGCTCCCCAGATGGAGCACATAATGTCTACTTGCCGCTGGAGGAATTGAGAGCAAAGGTCTTGATACTGGATGGTGATGATCGATGACCCCCAATCCTGATTTAAATGAACGTTTCTGTTAATATCCCTAATCACAGTTTCGGCTCGAGTAACCTTGACGCAAATATATACCAACCCATCGGACAAGCCAACAAGTCGTGCTAAGTATTATTTCCCCGTACCTGCTAATGCAGCAGTGTGTGCATTCGAGATGCGCACGGCCGACGGTCGTATCGTAACTGGGATCTCCAGAGAGAGAAGCCTGGCCCGGGCAGACTACGAGCAAGCGATCAGTCAAGGCAAAGATGCGGCAATGCTCGAGTTTGTCACAGATGATAGTCAGTGTGCCTGATAGCTTGTCTGGAATCCCCGACTCATCAGACGCACAAAGTATTCACCATCTCTATCGGATCTATACTTGCGAAGCAGAATGTAGAAACAAAATTAGTAGTGCGTATCTGATTTCTTGAATTTCATTGTTAAGCTTGCTGAGGATTATCGATACACAGTTTGTTTTGAGTCTTATGAATGACGACAACGCAGATGAAGTACGCTTCCAGCTCCCCATGTGTGTTGGAGAACGTTATGGAGAACCTCCACCTGAACTTGCCTCAGCAATGGCTCCCTCATCCCGTACGCGCATCAGAATAACCACCGACATCCAAACCAGCGGAAGGATTCAAAGTATCACAAGTCCCACTCATAGCGGTGAAATCTCCGAAACGAAGTACCCCACCCACCTTGCTCGACCGTCACGTCGACGTAGTTGTGTCAAGTTCCGCTCGCGGACATTTCTTGACCGCGATTTCGTGCTCATTGTCCACGCTGATAAACTCGATTCTCCACGATGTTTTGCGGAACTCGAACGGGATCCGCGAGGCAAGGGCGCAGACACCATTGCCATGCAGTTGACGATAGTGCCGAAATTTAATTTACCACCGATTCCCGCACAGGAATACCTTTTCGTAGTAGATCGCAGCGGCAGTATGTCAGGTGCACGCATCGCGACTGCAGGTCGTACCCTTTCCATCCTTTTGCGCATGCTCCCAAGTCAAAATTCGACTTTCAATATTTTCAGTTTTGGAAGCACGGTCAACAGCCTATTTCCTCAGAGCGTCGAATATGCACAAGAATCTTTGACAACGGCTGTAGGTCCTTTCGCTTGTAATATAACCATTCGGGGCACAATTGGGCTAATGCGGATGTTAGACGAACTATGCCGATAGCATGGAAGCAAATTATGGAGGGACCGAGATATGTCTAGCCTTGCAATCTGTGTTTGATTCGCGTAACAAAATTAGGCCCACTGCCACATTCGTTTTGACCGATGGAGAGGTGTGTCGCGCAAAGGTTGGCTATTATATACACTTCCTCACCTCTGATTACATAGGTTAACGACAATAATGGCGAAGTATTTCGTGAAGTCCAAACGGCCGTCAACATGGCTCCACTGGATGCTCCCCTCCGTGTTTTTACACTTGGAATCGGGAATGAGGTGTCTAGTGCGATGTGTGAAGGTATTGCCCGCGCTGGTAATGGCGTATGCCTCTTCGCTGTCAACGCGGAGAGTATAGCTGGGAAGTGCGCACGCCTTGTTCGTGCCGGAAGGACGCCATTTGTCGAAAAGGTAACGATCGACTGGGGTGTTCCAAGAGACCACCTCAGCTACAGCGCATCATCCGTAAACTTCTCTAACCAGACCACGACTTCACAAACCATACGCCTTCGCCCACCACATGCAATCCAGCAATCACCACCCAAAATACACGACATTCATGCGGGTACACGATCGAACATTTTCGTAATTTTGACACTGAAGAAACTGAATGTGCCGAAGGAAGTCACACTGCGTGGGCAACTTGATGGGGGTGGTGGGTCTTTCGAACTTACCGTTCCAATCAGAGGTGTCCAGCTGGCAGACTCAGAGCCCGGTCTTCCTTTGGTGCACACACTTGCGGCATCGCGCCTCATCCAGGATCTCGAAGACAACAGGACGCCTCTCCCACTGGCCGTCGGCGCGGCCAACGAGGAGGATATTCGCAAGGCTGCGATTGTGCGCCTTGGCGAGAAGTATCAACTTGCCAGTCAGTACACTTCCTTCGTCGCAATAGATTCTGGCGGTGACCACGCACGAGGACATCGGAATTCGGAGGGATTCCGTCGACGATGGAGTAGTTCGGGCCCTCCCAATGAAGAAAATACGAACGCGGGAACTGGAGTCCCTGGGCTTGACGATACGTCTCCAAGTGGTTTGCCCGGGGTGTTGCAGAACATATTTTCCTCGATCATATGGAATACAACAAATACAATAACGAACCGCGGGCTACCTGGAGCTTGGCCAGAATCGCCGTCGCCATCCTCCTCAGCCAGCACTGCTGATTCTGACGAGGGGGACGAGGGTTATGAGAGTGCGGAGACATTTTCAACGCTAAGTTCTCTAGAAGGCTCTGCTGGCTGGAGTGAATGGAGCGCACCGCCAAGTCCTCGTCCACGCCCACGCGTCTCGGAGGACGCAGAGGTGCAGGGTCGGCGTTCACCCCAGTTTGAACCTCTGAAATTAGCCCCTGAAGCAAAGCGATCGCAGCACGGCGGCAGCCTGCCTACCTCACAGCCACCTCCCGCACCGCCTCCGGTGAAAACAGAGGTTGTCGAATTGGTCAGGTTACAACTATTCGATGGATCTTTCCAGTTGGATGACATCGGCAGCATTGTGGGCCCTCGCGCAGTTAAGGAAGCCGATACTTTGCACGTGGATAGAAACGTGTGGGCGACAGCACTTGCTGTTGCATTCATGACGAAGCATATGGGTAAGCAGAAAGAATTGTTGGACGACTTGTTGGTCAAGGCATTAGAGTTTTTGAAAGTCGAACCCGACTTCAAAAAACTGGTAACGCAAGCAATAGATTTGATCATTTAGTGTCACGGTTCTTACGAGTTGGTTCTTACGAGTTGGAAGCTGATGTCCTGGAGAGAAATAAATTAGTTTGCTACCACTGGATCACAGGCAATGTTAATGGCATGTACGGGCATTACATACTCGAGTAGGTGGTGGTATTCCTGAGCGCGCTGTACATTTATGTGACAAGTGCCAATTTTGGTGAGGTCCGTGCGCATCCGAGTCGACAGAGAAAAAAATTGGTTGAAGCCCAGCCAATCGGGAAGCGGCTGCCGCGCCACAAGCTGACTCATTGTTTCTTCGCCCCTCTCTTCCCTCTTCTTTCACCAATATCTCAAAATGAGCTCTCACGACAACGAGGACCTTATCGACTACGAGGATGAACACGACGTCGTTCCCAATGGTGCCACAGCCTCGGCAGCAACCAACGGTGCCGCAACTTTGGCTGCAGCCAGAGCTGACGGTGAAAGCAAGGATAAGAAAAACTTCTCAGGGATTCATTCAACTGGTTTTAGGTAGGCATGCCTCGTCGATCCCTCGTTCATTCGATCGCTTACTTTTTACTTTCGTTTTCCACAGGGATTTCCTGTTGAAACCTGAACTTCTACGTGCGATCAGCGATTTGGGCTTCGAACACCCGTCAGAGGGTGAGTTTATTTATCAAATAAATGAGTAGTGATTAACTTATGTCGTTCATCAGTACAACAGGAGTGTATCCCACAAGCTGTCCTCGGGATGGACGTCTTGTGTCAAGCCAAATCCGGTCATGGAAAAACCGCTGTTTTCGTCTTGGCCACTCTCCAGCAACTTGAACCTGTCAATGGCGAAGTATCAGTCCTCGTCCTTTGTCACACCCGTGAACTCGCCTTCCAAATCAAAAATGAATATACTCGATTTGCCAAGTACATGCCCGATGTTCGCGTCAGCACCTTCTATGGCGGCACACCTGTAGCGAAAGATACTGAAATCCTCCGAGACAAGAGCAAATGCCCCCACATCGTTGTCGCCACACCTGGTCGTTTGAATGCGCTTGCTAGAGACAAAGTCCTGGACGCCAAAAACGTGAAGCACTTTGTTCTGGACGAGTGCGATAAAATGCTGGAACAGCTTGGTTAGTCATGCGAATTTCGGCCTCCCAAATCATCCATCATCCTTTATATTCATCGCTTCATCGGCCACCTGGTGTCGCGTAACTTTGTCGCCTTGTCCACATTCCACGCTGCGCCAATGAGTGCTGGCAATTCCTTCGATCTTGGATAGCTGTCGGTAGGATATGGGTATCGGTTGATGCTGACGTTGGGGAACATGTAATGGAACGCTGTCTTAGTGGTTTGTTGCGATAAAGAGGGCAAACGCCGGAGCGACTGAAGAACTACTCGACGACGTCTCAATGGGAAGGGATCAGCGAGGATTCCGACATGCGTCCCAATAATTTATGTCTTGGAAATTTCTTCACTTTCTCCATTCTACGTCGCCATGGTACCGCTTTGATTCTTTCATTTTCTTGTTGCCACCTGCTGTCGACGATCTCATCTAATTGCGACACCGTCCACTAGACATGCGCCGTGATGTTCAAGAAATCTTCCGAGCAACACCTCACCACAAGCAAGTCATGATGTTCAGTGCAACATTGGCGAAGGAGATTCGGGCAACTTGCAAGAAGTTCATGGCTAACGTGGGTGTCCATTTCCTCATAAAAATTGACCATATCATCTGACGTTTCCACAGCCTCTCGAAATTTTCGTGGACGACGAGACGAAGCTCACTTTACACGGTCTCCAACAACACTACGTGAAGCTTGAAGAGAGCGGTAAAAACAGGAAGTTGAACGAGCTGTTAGACACACTCGAATTCAATCAGGTACTTTTGGAGTGTTTTTAACACATCTCTCCTAATAGCCTTCTCTGTCTCTAGGTCGTCATCTTCGTGAAGTCTGTTGCTCGCGCCATCGAACTCGACAAGCTCCTCGTCTCGTGTAATTTCCCGAGTATCAGCATCCACTCTGGTCTCCAGCAGGAGGAGCGGTACGTAACTCGTACTCGTTTGCATTTCCAATGTAGTTTACTTATATTGTATGTGCAGTATCAATCGCTACACTGCCTTCAAAGCATTCGAGAAGCGTATACTCGTCGCGACTGACATTTTTGGCCGCGGCATTGATGTTGAACGTGTGAACATCGTTATCAACTACGATTGTCCTCCAGATGCCGACAGCTATCTGCATCGTGTTGGGTGAGCATCCAGTGTCTATCCTTTACCCAGACTCAGGCACTTACGTTGTCGTCATTACAGTCGTGCTGGTCGATTCGGAACAAAGGGCCTTGCCATCACCTTCGTTTCTTCTGAAAGTGACCAACAGGTCATGGCTGCCATTCAGTCCAGGTTCGAAGTGGCGGTTCCGGAGCTGCCTGATCACATTGATCCGGCTAGTTACAGTACGTTTCGGTCTTTTCATTGCCACAATAGATTCCCCCGCTGATATGTACTTTCTCCAGTGACATCTTAATATTCCGTTCTACTTGGCGTTTCTTTTTGCCAGCCCATCCAAACTTTCACTGATCTCCTTGAATTCATATGTAACCTTACTACCTGTTGTGTAAATGGGATAGCCGTTTCTGCAGTTGCTCTACACTTTGTGCTTCTGTGATCGATGACGTACACGATGGCCATTTAAGTTTAAGCGAAACATGCGATATGCAATCGAGCCACCGTTAAATAACGTTCTCAATTTCAAAACCATTCCGTGTCTAGATTCACCGGGTTCTGACAACGGCGGAAACAAAGGAAGCGCGGCCTTTGAGGTCTTCTATGGATCCTCGAAGATCCATGAAACGGAAATTTGGCCAACCGACTCTACCAACTCTGTATTTCAAGGATGGTGTACTGTCTGTTCCTGGGTATACCTTCGAGAAGGTGTGATGCCTTTGCAGTGTTCATAGGTATATTCTGATGACGGCCAAAGGCCTTGCTATGGCAAGATACTGGAAGTATGACAGTTCTCGCGGAGGGCAGCAGCTTGAAGGATGGATCGAATGTCCTGGCTAAAATTGCACCCGCACAGTCCAACGGGTCCATGTGTCTGGAAAGAGAAGCTCATATGTGAGCCGTCGGATTCTGACATTGTAACATCGTCTTATATAGATTGTCAGCCTTGGACGCATGGCTTCCTCTCCCGATGCTTACAGCACAACTTTGAGGATGATTGAGGTCTTTAATATTCCACCGGACAGCGGCGACTGTGTCGTTCTCCTTCTGGTTCACCCAGGGCTAAATCTTCTGGGCCGCTACTTACCACCGTCTAAAATCAATGACCTCCTCCTGGCTGACGTGTTAAGTGCGCGACCAACATCATCTCATGGGGACGTTTATATGGTGGGCATCAAGGAGGCTGACGTGATGGAAGAAATGGAGGCTCTTGATATCATGGACCTGGCCTCGTTCTTAGAGTGGGTTTACTACTGAATAAACGTTTGACTCCCGTCTCACTTGTGTCTCTGGACAGATTCGCCATACAAGCTACTCACTGTTTAGAAACAATGCATAAGTACGTCTTTTCTTCGCGTTATTTCCACAAAATTGATTTCACCTTTTGCATCTCAAGAGCTGGTGTCATTCACCGGGAAGGTAACTTGCTGTCTATTATTTTATTCCGTCATGCTCATGTTTGTTTTCGGAAGTTCGGGCGAATGCTTTTCATCTGAACTCACACTCTGGGCTTGTTCGTTTTGTTCATTTTGGGAACCGTGCAGTTTCTCTGGAGAACTTTGGATCCCCCTCGTCCCTTGTACTGCGAGCTTTTGAAGAGCTCGAGAAAGTTAAGGTGAAAGAAGCGCTTTGCTACCTTGCGCCGGAACAAACGGGAAGTATCGAAACAATGACCCAGGACCATAGAACAGACCTTTATTCTCTTGGGATAATGTTCTGGACTTTGGTTGTGGGTCGTGGGCAGATGCCATTTGAAGGGGGTCCACTGGAGCTTCTGCATTCGATCGTGCAAAAGAGACCTATGCCTGTCCACGAAGTTCGCAGGGACGTCCCACAGGTTTTGGCATCGATTGTAGACAAGGCAAGTGATCCGATGTGATTGGGGATTGATGGAGGGTGTTAACACCGCGAGTTAGTTGTTGGCTAAGAATCCGGATGTCAGGTATCAGAGCGCCTATGGACTCAAGGCTGATCTCCTTGAATGCCAAAGACGCCTTCTTGCAACTGTGTCTTCTACGTCCGAGGAATCGTCGGAAGTGCGTTAATCGAATCAAATATTTTTCATCAATGCTGACGAGTAGTCCAGCTCATTCCTCCTTTTGAGATTGCCATGGAAGACCGATTCATGGTAAATACAGAATTGTCTCGTTTCCACGTAGCGTTCTGTCTAATCATTCCTTTAGGAATTTACGATGCCAATTGCTTTGGTATGAAGGAACTGTCTTGATGCTTGTTCATGCAGCATCTCACACATACACAGTTTGGACGCGAGCGAGAATTGGAATTGATAAGGAACGTTAGTCAGTAACTTTCCTGTGACCACTGAAGCGTGCCTTCGTTCAGCTAATCGCGCCTTGAAGTTCGAAATACCTCCACCAGTTTTTCGCGACATTTCTCAGTGTCGAAAGGATTCATCTCGATATCTCCTGGAGGAAGTCAGGATATGGCAACGGGAACTAACACCGCCGAGGACCATGCTGGATCGGTATCTTCATGGAGTGAGTCGTCGAACCACCCCCCGATGATCGATAATACCAGCCCCAGGCTCCAATCGGCGAGGGCGTCTTCTACCCATGAGCGGCGTTCTGTCTCCGTAAGCCCCTCCGTCAGTCCCAGTGACAGTCTTCGTAGAGTAGCCCTAGTCCCAAAAAGTCGTTTTGGGCGTGCTCAAGCAGTGCTCGTCATTGGTCCACCAGGGTCAGAATTTGATCTTTTCATTCTCGAGCCATGGAATATAACTGGTTCTTGAACAGTATCGGCAAAAGCTCTATGATTCTCGTCAACCAAGCAAAATGGAGATGTGAGTTGTCAATTGTGGAATAAAACTATTCACTGAAATTGGACAAATTGTAGCTCATGGACTTTGGGGACAGGCCAAATTCCAAAACGCCGATTCCGCTCCATTTGCAGCCTTAGTGAGTACTCTTTATATAGTAAATCTGCGTTTGTATCTAAACAAATTGCTCAAGCTGGGCTGCCTGTCTTCCGTGTTGCGACAACTCATGGTATTTCCCACCGATCTACATCGGTTTGTCACCGCCCTCCAAGAGCGGTTGGGTCCCCAAATCCAAAATGTTCCTCTCCTCTATCAAGGAACTCCAGAACTTCAAGATGTTCTCGCTCTTTTTGATATTGCAATCGATTCCCCTCAAGAATCGTTGGCAACGCGTGAGCTACGTGCGAGATTTCAATCCCTAGTGGAGAACGTCTTTTCAGTGATCGCGGAGACCCGCTTATTTGCACTCTTCCTTGATGACCTCCATGAAGCTGACGAGTCGTTGAGTTCCTCGTTCATACTACAAAATTTGAGTTATTCTGATGCTGCCAATGTAGCACTTTGGACCTTGTTTCCACCTTGCTGAATTCCAAAAGCCGAATGGTGTGCCCAGTATTATCTCCTTTACAGTCCTTCCATCTGACAATACCGCAGCTCATCTTTGCCACATTACGGTCTGACAAAGTGTGAGCACGATGATCGGTTTCCTTCCCATTTGCTTACCTCTGATTCACCTTACCCATACAATAGTGATGTTGTTGAGCGGGTTCGGACTATGTTCTCGAACAGATCTCGCCCGACTTGGATAAACGTTGAACCTTTGTCCCACTCAGCCATCTCGTCTCTGGTCTCGAAGACCCTCCATCGAACGAAAGAAGACTGCGCGCCATTGTCTCACTTTATCTACACAGCATCGTCAGGAAACGCCTTTTCAGCACGGAGTATCCTAACGACTTTTCAACGACAACACCATGTATGTTTCGGTTCCTTCACACCACAATTTTATTCTTACGGATTGACAGATCACATTCGATTGGGAACGTAATCACTGGCGGTATGCGTTGATCTTTTTGCCCCAGTAACGAAAGCCCATCCTTGGTTTCACAGGTTTGACATGGTTGCCATCGAAGGGAGCCTCACTGACCAAAAAATATCCGACCCCACTGACCTGACATTTCTCATTTCACATCTGAAAGAACTACCAGACGAAGCGAGAAAGTATTTGATATGGGCTGCTTTCTTCGGAGAAACGTAACTCCTGTCTCGTAACCTGACATTCTCATGGCTGATCACGCTATCAGATTCAAAGTTACAGAAGTTGCTCTTATGATGGATTGGGAAGATTCTAGTGGCAGTAGCGGCAACGACGAAGAAATGGAGGATAAGTGGAATCTCCACAAAGCAGTCTCGAACATGCGGGATACAGGTTCAGGAAATGCCCGTGGATCACTGCGGGGGCTTCAAATAGCACTCACAGAAGGTTGGCTCATCCAACGAGCCCGTGATAAATGCAGTTTTGCGCATGATCGATATCGCCAAGCCGCGCAGGCCGAAGCTGAAAATCTTCCAGACGCGTCGATTGCGAAGATGTCGTTTAGAGTGAGCTTGTGGTATTTTTCTTCGCTGCCAATGAATTTGGCTCAGCTCTCTCCGCACCAAGATTATCTTGATGATGCTACACGAAACCCCCACGGACGTATATCGGATAGCGGAACATGCCAAACGGTAGGTCCGACTTAGCCCACTACATAATTGTAATGATGAAACAAAGCGAAGTTGTCTCCCCCTCTTGCGCGAACATCCCAAACGTGACGAACTGTTGGAGGTGTTAATTGATGCAGGTGAATCTGCTTGGGCAAGAGGCGCACATGACGTATGTCTCGTTGTGCATGTTCAATCTGAAATATACCTCACACTATTGTCTTTTATAGCTGGCTATCCGGTCATTTGTCAGTGCACGTTCACTGCTACGTGACAATCCTTGGGCAGAAAATCCATGTCGAACTCTTTCTCTACTTTCTAGACTTTCTGCGTGAGTATGCTCCAAAAACATTTCATTTACACATATTTATCCCTTCCTTGCTAGACTATCAACCTGGAAAGGTATGTTATGTCTACGCCCCTTCCTGGCCATATCTCAACCCCTCGCTAGGTGACTATGAAGAATCGGACGCCATTATACAGGAGTGTCTAGCTCGGGCAGAGCAGCCTGATGGTCAAGGACAGATTCTCCGTCTACGATCTCATAACCATTGGTTGCGCAACAACTTCTCGGAGGCATTAACCGATACACTGCAAGCTCTGAAAATTCTAGGAGTGGATGTTAATATCGCTCCGACTCGAAGGGAAGCGGATCTCATCTTTGAACAGGTGAAGAACGAGATTCTTGCTGTTGGCTTTGATGATATTCTATCCATTCCACGCGCAACTGATAGAAGAACTGAACTCGCGGTTACGTTGCTTAACGATGCTGGTTCGTAGTCTCGGGTTCCGAACTATGCCTCATTTGTGACTAACCCGGGAAACAACAAAGGAATGAATGCCTTTTGGAGTCCTTCACCCTTTGCATTCGCCGATGTTATTGGATTAACCGTATGTTCGAGTTTCTCTGTATTCGAAAACGAGGTGCTCTGTATTGATTTGAACAAACCCCCCCCACAGACCATTCAACTGGCTTTGCGGCAAGTTGATAATGACTGTCCTGCAAAGGAGATCTAATATCGAACAGCTCGTTTCTTTAGATCAGGAATGTCCCCTGGAACTGCTTTGGGTTTCTTTTGGGCTCTGGGAGGTATTTGTTGTACAGACGAAATTTCTTTCCATCTTCTGACTGATTCTATGGCAGCTTCGGCAGAAAGGAGAGAACTTTACCGATTCTCTGTGGATCTCGCGAAGCTGGCTCTACGTATCGCAGAAAGGCATGGGAGCAGTGGAGAAAAATGGCGAGGACACCGATACAGCATGTGTTCAGTGCTCTGACATCGTTTTATGCAGTCGTGCTCAAGTATTGTTTTGTGCAATGGTCTCCGGGTTCGATAGCGTGCATGTTCGTGCCAATCTTCCGCGTCTGGAAGAAGCCGTCAAGTATGGAAATAGTGCAGGAGATCGGTGAGAATATCGGACAAACTTCTATTGACCATCCTGACAATATTACTGCTAGTGTTTACACGAGTTTCGCCAGCATTCACACCATTCAAACACGACTTTATGTGTGTGACCATGGTAGGTCCCCTTTCCTTCTACTCTGCATTTTAAGCTAATAACCATCTAGTCAGTGAACTGGTGGTCGCTGCGGAAGAGGTTCGTTTCTCCATCATCGTTGTTGTCATCCATTTATGTCACTCCGGCAGTGCGTCAGTGATGTGAGGATGTGGACTCCTGCAGGTGACCAAGTTGTGCTTGCGATGGGTATGTTGAACATCATCCACAAAGCCGTGCTTATAGTTCAATGGCCTCCAGGCCTTCTCAATTGCATTCGTGCCCTTGGAGGATATACCCTTTCGCATTCCGCCGAATCTGTTTTCGACACTGACACCTTCAAAGAGAGCGAGTACCTTGCACATATACACTCTACATCTGGCAATGTGCTACTTGCGTTGAATTGGTACGTCTTATCTGTCATCGGCTTTGCACAACTTAATACAGTGTCGCAGGTATAATTCATTCAAAGTATGATTTCGCCCATGCAAAGTCAATTATGCAATTGATGCAGCTCGTTTCAGGTCGTTGGACTTTTTTGTGTTGGCTATTTCAAAGAGGCCGCTGACCTCGGGCTTTCGATCTACCAAACACGAGATAGACATCCAAAGTAAGCAATTGGTTATCGGCGCCATTCAATCTTGACGGGTCTCTAGTCATCGCCATGTTCGTTACGCCTTGTTTTTCCACAATCTTTCCATGATTGCTTGCATTAGGAAAGGGATCATACATGCGGAGATTCGGAACAGTTATTTGAAACAAATTAATCTCAACCAGATGTTCATTCGCAAGTATGTTTCTTTCCCTGTGGGTCAGGTAAAGTCATCTGAACTCCTTTAGGTGGTTATCGCCTAGCCCGGTCAATGTCAGCACATGGGTTGCTCTTGTGGTACGTTTGTTCTGTTTTATGTCGAGAGGGGTAATGACTAAATTTAACGTGCAGGAGGCGGAACTGGCATCTTTGTCAAACAATCCAGACGCACTCAAACTTTATGATGTGGCAGTCAAGTAAGTCTTCCAAAGGCGACGTTAACCGGCAGTTGACGCTCGATTTGTTTTCAATAGGCTAGCGGTGAACAATGACTGGCTTCTAGAGGAAGGATGGGGCCTTTATCTGGTACGGTTTGCCTTGTCCCCGCATCCCAAAATTACTAAACCCCTTAAAGCAAGGATGTCACTTTGTTCGTTGCGGAGTCGAGGGACTCGGCAGTGAATTGCAGCGACGCGGAATTTCCAGGCATTCGCAGTGGGGTGCACAGGGAATAGTGTATGTAGTGATTCTGTTCCTTAGTCTCCCTTTCACTGCTCACGCTCCATCGGAGATTAGGAACTATCTAACATCCATTGTGGGCATTCGATCTCAGTATCCGCTGAAACGCCCTATATTTTCTTCCAACGTCGCCGTTCAAACGGAGAGCGCTACGTCACAGTTCAGCTCGCAGCCCCATCGGCTTTATGGACAGACCAAGATGGAAATAAGTGATCAGGAATCCACCCTCACCGCTGCGGACCTTGCTTCCATTCTCCAATGGAGCAAAGACATATCAAGTGATATAAATTTATCATCCGGTATGCTGTACATTAACTACACACGACTATCCACTTGACCATTCTTCAGCTCTGCAGCGACTGACGGAGATTGCTACTGGTTCGTAACTTGATGTGGTCGACCTAATTCGTCTGGTCATGCTCAGTTTGGCTTTCAGAAACCTCTGGATCCCAGAATACTTGTGTTGTGATCGCCAGGGAGGTGGGGGATTACACTGTGGCCACCAGTATGATCCCGCCTGAGCTTTGTCAAGTACATGAGTAAGTCCTAAATCTTTTTTTTTGGTTCTGATCTCCTAAAGTTATGACAGAAACCCCAAATCCATCAGAACGATTGCTGATCCGTTGCAGAGAGCAATCATTCAGCATAGTGTGTTGACCTCGTGCTTTCCCTGATTATCTTCCAGGACTGACCCTTTGACGTAGCCCTCAACACGAAGGAACACGTTTATTATGACGACGCATCCGTGGACTCTCGATTTTCTTCGGAAGCTGGACAAACAATTCATCGATCACTAATCTGTCTCCCAATTTTCAGCAATCGTGGCCAAACGTTTGGTGTCGTGTACTTCGCCTCCAAATATCCCTTCTCTCGAAACACTGTGACAATCCTGACCCTTCTGTGTCAACAAGCAAGCATCAGCATTGCAAATGCTTTATTGTTCCGCTCTGTACAGGCCGGAACTAGGGAAAATTTGAAGATGATCGCTGCGCAGAGGGATGCCCTAGAAGCCGCTCGCAGAAGTCGTGAGGACGCTCTAAAAGCGACGAAGGTATGATTATTGATATGAGCGTATGGCAACCTAAAACATACAACTTCCCTAGATAAAAAGCAACTTCTTGGCATCCATGAGTCATGAGCTGCGAACGCCATTTAGGTGAGCAACTTTTAACGAGCTAAGAAACCGTGGTCTCAATGACTATCGACAGTTCATTCTATGGCCTACTTGACCTCTTGAGTGGTACGGAGTTGAACCCGGGACAGAGCGAGATCGGTGGGGAGCCACAAGCATCTGCGACACCAACAACCAACTGACTTGTACAACCAGTGCAAACTGCTAAGCAATCGTGCGAGCTACTGTTGAAGGTAAGTTTTTCCGTTATATGGGTAGACGGTGATCACGACCCTAATTTCACATAGATCATCGACTCAATTCTGGATTACAGCAAGCTCGAAGCATCAGGTAGGCACTCGTAAATTCGACCTGAGAGATGTATCCTTACCCTCCAACGTAGCGGTAAAATTGGAACCAAGCGGTTTCTTGGTAGAAGTGAGTGACACGATATCTACATGTTACTTGGAACCTCATGTTCATCGTCAGAATATCATTGCGGTAAATGTCAAAATTTTCGACATTTTGGATGGGCTGCTCAGACGTCGCTGACAAAAGGACTGCATGGAGCTATTACTCCCGATGGCCGCAAAGAAATTGGATCTATCTTTCAATATTGAACCAGATGTTCCGGCATGTATGTCGATTGATCTTCGCTTTGGAAATTCGGCTTAGTTGATATTCGATCAGGGGTCTTCGCCGACTATGCAAGAATCCGTCAAGGTTTGCTGGCATGTTGTACTTCGCGTTTAACATTACTGACCCATATTTCACTTCCCAAGTCCTGATGAATTTGATAGGAAACGCTGTAAAGTTCACAGCCAACGGTTCTGTACGGGTTATCTGCTCTGTTGACGGAACACCTGTTTCCGTTCCGGGCGATGTCCATCTGAAATTCTCAATTCAGTAAGACCGGTTCAGCCATATATGTATAGTTTTTTTACTTAAGCGTTGGTTTATACTAGAGATACAGGTATCGGCTTGTCGTCGAGTGATGTTGATCTGTTGTTTGTCCCATTTCAGCAGGCTGACAACTCTTCCACCCGACGTTTTGGAGGGACTGGCCTAGGCCTGTCAATATCCCGGCAGCTGGTCAAGCTTATGGGCGGTGCGATTGGCGTTCATTCGGAGTTGAACATTGGTTCCATGTTTTGGTTCACGATACCTGTGAAATTTTACAATACGGAGGTGTCTGAAAAGGTGATGACAGGTCATCTTGTGTTTGTATCCGCTCAACCTTTTTTTGGTTTATTAGTCCTTCCACGATATCGAAAACCTGAAGTCCGTCTTGATGAAACCTCAACCACTCAGAATGCTTGTTTGCTCGACGTCAAATGTCACGTTGGCCTTGCTTAGTACGATGTTCAGTGGTTTCCATGTCACATTGGTCTCGTCCATTCATGATGCGGAGACTCACTTGCAGAGCTTAGACAATTCACAGCCACTTGACTTCTTGATTCTCGATGACCAATCGGAAACCCGTGCCGACAATCTTGCCCGTTACCTCCATTCCCTCGAGTTGATTTCTTTACATGACACCAAGCTTATCCACTTATATACTCCAACGACAAGCCTCTCAGGTCATGCGATATTCAACAGCAACACTCCTGGTGTTGTCAAAATGACCAAACCGCCACGGACGGCACGTTTTCTGCAGACACTTGCTGGGTTGAAGGATTTGCCGAATGCGATTTCATCCAGTCAAGCTTCGGACGTGGTCAAGGCCATGGAGGACCTAGCGGCTGTGCAGCGGACACTGTTCGGGAATGTTCTCGTGGCGGAAGGTAAATATTTTGTCAGATGTCGTGCGTGCAACGTATCAAAGACCTCTGGTGGTTCCCAGACAACCCGATAGCTCAGAACCTTCTGGTCAAACAATTGGAACGACACCAACTCAATGTCATTGCTACCGGAAATGGACATGAGGCTCTTGCAGGTAAGAGGATTGCGAGCTACTGAATGGTGCATCCACTGATATACATCTGCGCAGAGTGGGAGGCCCGCGAACCAGGTTATTTCAGTGTTGCACTTTTCGACCACCGTGGGTTATATCTTCATGATCCGTTCCCGCAGTTGATCGGACTAACCTGTCGTCAGATATGCCAATATGCGATGGCGTAGAAGCAGCCAAACGGGTACGACTCATAGAGAATAAGCGCAAATCACCAATCACCTTGCCCAGTCAGTCATCATCCATCTAAAATTCTCAGTTTTTTTCCTCACTTTGGCATCGACAGTTGTTGCGTTAAGTGCAGACTGCCAGGAATCGACAAAGCAACTCTGCTTGAGTGCCGGGATGAACGCTTTTTTCAGCAAACCTCTGAGAAAAAGTCAGAGTGCACTTTATCTATATAGGTTTCATTCCGTTGACCTTCCTTGCACTACAGGCGATCTGATCTCCCTAATGACCATGTTCGGCCAGCTGCCATCTACTCCGGCGAACTAATTCAATCTCGCCAATCTGAATACACGCTGATACTGGCTGCTGAAAGTATACCTTCGAATATTCATCGATCATCCGATTCGCTTTCTTAGATCACACTCACTGCTTTGTCTTTGCCACACCTTCTTTTACACATCTGAATGCTGCAATGTACAAATCTCTTCTCTGAGTAGACATATGTATATCCTGCGGACCCGTCCCATTGTTAGGAAAACATGGTATAGTGATACTATAAGCGCAGCCTTGTTTCACATTACAGGCTTCCCCTTCAACTGTTTAACCTCTAATCGCACGATTGGTGTGGCACCTGTCCTTCCCCCTTGGCGATCTCACCAGACTCATCAGTTGAGTGCACGAGAGCCGCATCTTCCCGCTAAATGCTCTTAACTATACAGCACAATGACATAGTACATTTCGCCCTAAGGAAAAGTGGCCAATTTACACTTTCTCCGGATTGATGCTCTATAGCGTACACCTATGTAGACGGAAGGAGGAAAATAAACCACACAATACCATAATCACAGAGATCACCGGCCGCCATGCCCATATGGTGGCGCATACTGCACCCCTCCATAACCCGCCTGAGCCTGTGCCTGAGCCATCGCTTGCGCCTGCGCTTGGGCATGAACAACCTGCGCCTGAGCATGTGCAGCAGCTTGAGCTTGGGCTTGGGCTTGAGCCTGAGCCTGAGCCTGAGCCTGAGCCTGTTGTGCTTGAACTTGGGCATGCCGCACGGCTTCCTGCTGGTTATATATCTGCACATTTGATGGTGGCCGCTGTGCATACTGCTGTGGATGCGACTGCGGTTGGACATGCTGTTGCGGCTGGGCATGCTGTTGCGGCTGGACATGCTGTTGTGGGTGTGCCTGCTGCTGGGTGTGTTGCTGTTGCTGTTGCTGTTGCTGCTGCTGCTGCTGTTGCTGTTGTTGTTGCTGTTGCTGCTGCTGATGTGCACCATGCGGGTGTGGAAAGTTGAATGCGGGGGGAGGCATCGAGCCGGGAGCAGAGTTGATTCCGAATGGGAGCGGGGTGGTGGCACTGGTGAAGTACGGATGGGAGAGGGCTTCTGCGGCTGATATGCGGTCGGTTGGGTCGAACTTTAGAAGACGCTCCAGCAGGTCGATTGCTGTGAGAGAGTAAAGTTTAGGTACGGTTGCTACCGTGAAATATAAAATCTGGGCTTACCCTGCGCTGACGCCTTAGGGAGGACTTGCTGGAAAGGCATCTTTGGATACCGGGGGTAGGTCTTGAGCATTATTTCGGGCTACGGGGGTGCGTCTGTGTCAATGACATATTTAAGGCAAAACTTTGGAAAGGGACTTGCAGAATCCTTAAAAATCTTTGCGAAAAGAGCTTCACTTGGGGTCCCGATTATACGCATGATGTGAAGCAGCTGGTCTTGGTTATCTCTTCCACGGAAGAGAGGGACACCGGATATCATCTCGGCAAAGATGCAGCCGCAGGACCAGACATCGATGGATGTACTGTATGTCCGAGAGCCGAGGAGGACATCAGGTGCACGATACCACAGTGTCACCACCTATCACGGAATAGATCAACGGAAAGAAATAAACAGGCATCGAGGAAGAAGCGGACCTCATTTGAGAAGGTATTAACAGGAACCCCAAATGCCCTTGCCAACCCAAAATCACCCAATTTCAACTCCATTTTTCGATTAATGAGCAAATTCTGGGGTTTCAGATCCCGATGCAAGACCTGGTTTTCATGACAGAATGCCGTGCCCTTGAGCAACTGAAACATGAAACTGCGAACGGTCGATGGATCGAGCGCGCCTCTATCACCATGCTGGTCCATGTACTTCTTGAGGTCTTGTTCGCAGTACTCAAAGATGAGAACAAGTTTGGTTTCGGTGTGGATAACATCGTGAAGGCGGACGATGTTGACGTGTTTGAGTTCCTTCATGAGGGAGATCTCACGGATTGCTGTCGAAGGTGTTCCTTCTTCGGCATCGAGGTGAATCTCTTTCAATGCGACGATCTCGTTGGTTGTCCGCGATCGTCCCTGGTTAAATGGATAAGTCCGATTAATCTAGAAAGAGAAGAAAATCGCAAACCTTGAATACCGTTGCATAAGTCCCCTCGCCTGCAGCAAATTTAACAAGATATGAAGATGTGTGGAAGTAAAAAAAACTTGCCTAATTTCTCCAGCTGCAAAAAAGGGTGAGATAAATCAATAACTGTGTTAGAAGGATGACCTGCCTGGATGTAGTTCATGTTCCGTCAGTCTGACGTAGGTGTGGATCGGGATAATAGCAGAAGAGAACGGAGAAGGGAGCTTCGCTACCCAAAATCTCAAAGAAATAGTCTCGTCAGGTCACAAAATATCGCTGACGGTGATAGGGCGACTGAGAACACGAGCGAGTCAAGCTTGGACTGGATACGACCTCATCGGGAAACGCGCCCGTAAGATGCTCACGTGACACCTCTGGAAAAAAAAGTGTTGAGCCTCTTTAACTTGAAGTTGGTCCTGTCAAGCACGAAGTTTTCGGTGAGTATTTACAAAAGATCTCTCCTTCACATTGTTCCTCGACTGGTACCGAGCAGCAAGCAGAACAATGGCGTCCAAAAAAACTCGCACAAAACCACCTCGAGGTCGACCTGTATCCACTTCTACCCTCTCCCAACCTGTGGTCGAAGACGCCTCCTACCTTACCGCTCTTTCCTCCTTCTCCCCAAAGGGAAATCTATTCGCTTTTTTATCCCTCGCTGTAGACAAGCACCGCCTACGCGTTTACGACACTATTTCAGGGCAGTCTGTAGGAGAACATGTACTGGACTCGGCCCGTGTCACAGCTCTAACCTGGAGCACCTTCGAACCTTCAAAAGGACCATCCCTTGATGACCCAGATGCACCCCCGAATAAAAAAAAGAGAAAGAAGCGGAATAGCGAGGCTGCCGAAGAATCATTACAAAACAGAGGAATCGATGTAGTTGTCCTGGGACTGTCGGACGGGACTGTTTTATTATTCTCCCCCGCTCACGGTCGGATTTTACGCACCTTATCTCACTCCACCAGTGCTGCTGCAATCCTGTCGGTAGTGGTGGTGTGCGAAAATGGGGATAAACAAAATGTTTGGACCTCGGGCGCGGATGGTACTATTCGTCTCTGGGATTCTCAGAAAAATGACTTGTTGGGCAGTTGGAAAAATGACGACCGAATACCTTATTCATCAATGGCTGTTCGGCCTGGGCCTTCGGGAGACCCGGTAGAAATGTTGGTCGCGAATTATGGCATCCGACTACTTTCTACATCATCGTCAGACGCCAGCGAGAGTGTATTTGATTCTCAAAAATACAAACAACTGGCCGCTTTCACCGGACATGCATCCTCGATCAAACATCTCCAATGGGACGTCTCTCAAGAACCAACTTCGAGTCGGTTCCTGTCCATCGCTGAGGGAGACCGTTTCGTGTATATTTGGGAAGTCCCAGATACCTCACAGAGTAGATCCTCCTTTCCAGAAGGAAAAATTGTCGCCTCCATCCCACTGGACTCGGACGCACGATCTATTTCATTGTCGATTTCACCCTCCACTTCACCCACCTCCCCGTCCACCTCCATTACAGAGAGGCAAACTCTACTGACCCTCGCTGCGTCCGGAAAAATATCAGTATTTCCAATTCCAACTGAATTGGTACCCCCAGCGAACTCTAATCGGACACAACACAAAGTCCCCACACTCCTTCCGCGCTCGAATCTCTCTGTTGTGTCCAGGAAAGGATCCTCTTCTGCTCAAGTGGTGGGTGCATCCTTTGCGCTTCGGGAGGAAGGGCATATACGCATTGCCCGGATTGTGGCGGGTGTGAGACCTGTATTTTATCTTGTTGTTCGTGATCTCAACACTCATCGCGGTCACTCTTCATAAAAGTCTTGATTCTCTTGCAGCAATATCTCGACGGCTCGGGTGATTTCATTCAAGACGTGATCATCGACGATGTCAAGGCTGGACTAATCAATGAATCGCAATTGGTCCATCTTATCCATATCTTCATCATTTTGCTGCTAATCAAGTTTCCAGGCTGCTCCAAATAAACGATATGTAGAATCATTGTCACTAGCAGTCCGCTCTGGAGCAGAGCTCGGACAGGACCAAGAGATGGATGACCTAGTTCTCCGCACTGTTGATGGAGATTTGGACGTTGATCTGGCAGAGCTTAGCCTCGGTCAACGGTTGACGGCGCTCTCGGGTGTGAATGTGCGACCCACTTCAGATGATAGCGGCGACGAAACACCTCCAAATACCAAATACACCAAAAAATCCTTGAATAATAAAACCCAAAATGAACTCTCAGTGGTCCCCGCCAATTCATTGACACGGACCCTCATCCAGGCGCTGCATTCTTCCGACTCTCGGCTCCTAGAGACGTGCCTAGCGCATTCGGATCAGTCATTGATACGCAATACGGTAAGGAGGCTCCCGTCGCAATTGGCGGTGCCCTTAATTACTGCATGTACGGAACGCTTGGGAAGGGGTGCGAGGGCGGGGAATATGAAGGGTGGTGGAGGCGGAGCCAGTTCACAGAGAGGGAGTGCATTGATCGTCTGGGTGAAGACGGTTTTGGCTGTTCATAGTGGACACCTTATGACGGTGAGTTTCGTTTCATTAGCTTTTCTTTTAGCTATCTGGCAGATGACTGATTATTGTTTGTCATAGATGCCAGACCTTGTTGCACGGCTGTCAGGATTACATGCGATTCTGACGACTCGGCTGGCGCTTCAGGAGAGTCTGCTTTCATTAAGTGGGCGGTTGGATATGGTGCTTTCACAAATTGAGATGCGCTCGTCGGCTGCTCCAGCACCTTTGGCGCTTCAGAAGGGAAAACAGCGTTCAGGGGCACAAGGGAAGGAGGTGAAAAGATATGTTGAGGGAGAAAGCGAGGACGAGCAGATGGATGTGGAAGTTGAGGTAGACAGCGGGGAAGATGGGGGGAGCGTGGAGGACGTGGAGTTGGGTGGGGATAGTGTAGACGAAGAGGAGGAAGACAGCAGCGAGGAAGAGGACGAGGACGAGGATGATGAAGAGGACTCAGAGGAAGGTGGGCCGACTATGAATGGATTTATTGATGATGAAGCAGAAGAGTATAGCGACGATGAGGAGGAAGACAGTGAATAGATCTTGTCTTTCAGTTTGAAAAACACGATCAGAATTCTCCTACCCGTTTATTTTTTGTTTGCAGACCCGGCCTTTCTTCGTCTCTTACTGCCACCGGGGGTTGTAGGTGTTTCCTCCTTTGCTATTTTTCGACCCTGTGAGCGAGCAGACGTGTGGGAAATTGCCTGCGATGATGTCTCGTCACTGCTTAACGATAAATCCTGAACACTCACTTTTCGTTTACTTGTGCCCGTTGGCTCTGTGTCGGATTCAGCCAGAGCAGTCAATTCGCTCTCATTATCCTGAAATAATCCTAAGCGATCGCCTTCGAAGGTGAACCAGATGTGAGTTTGAATCATACCTTTGAACTGCGTCGCGCGATGCGAACCTTTTGAACGACGTTAGTAAGATGCTGGAGTTCAACTACATATGCCGAGGTGCGTCCCCCGACGGTTGACCACTTGATAGTTGCAGGTTCGCCGGATGGCTATGCACATTTCCACATTAAAATGTGCAGTATGGGCATGGTGAATTTGTTACAAACCAGTTTCAAGGTGTGTTTCTCCTTCTTCCCCTTTCCCTGCGAGGTAATAATAGTCAGTAAGAAAAGGAATGCAATGTGAAATCTAAGGACTTGCCCAACGATGCTTGAACAGCCAATGTTCAGGGAATTTGGAATCATCTGCGTTGACTGCAACAGCCACCCGAGGAACGTCAGCTGTGTGGTGGTGTAGCGCGGCTAACTGGTCTGTCGTTAGAGTGTTACATTTTTGCTCAGGATGAACCCGGGCATTGTATAATATTTCGTCTAAAATGTGTTATCCGTTGAGAAGGTGGAAATAGAATACGGAGACCAAAGGTACCAGCTACCCAGTTTCCGACACCTGCACTGAAGGACTGGTCCAGTAACAATGCCTTGATTGGGCATGATCGTTTCAAGACCAGTTCTTGAAATTGCTCGAGAGATGGCATCGACAAAAGTGGATCAAAGCCGAGATCAGATATCGGGTGCTCAGCGAGAGGCGAAGCACAGAGCCGAATACGTCCGAGACGACGAGCATCCATGAAAGCTAATTGCGTTGTGGAATCTGAGGCATCGTTGCTGAGGTGGAGAATGAACTATGGAAACGTTGGATATGAAACAGCGGCAATGGAAAAGGTGGGGAGGTGGATTTTTTACCTTCATGAAACGAGGCGGCCAGTCCGTAGAAGCTGATTTCGGTGTTTCCTTGTAATATGTCGCCAGTTCACCTTTTACCTGGGGGCAATCATGGTAAACAAGAGGTGAATTCCACTAGACCCACCCGCTTTACCTGAAGCATTCCGGTCATCCCGAAATGAAGGACGGGCATTTTCCCTTTACCATCAAGTTCCAAATAGAACACCTTTCCTAAATTCCAGCAGCTTGATTATCACTGGGGGTAAAAAGATTTTATAAGGATAACATACCAAATCTGCTTGCATTTACAATTGTTCGCCCAGTGATTTCTGTCGCCTTCGAAGACACCAGTTGTCAGAGGGCCGAGTCATTTGCGATAAAGAAACATACAAAATCCTCATGCGTCATTCCCGAGAACACAATAGTGTCGGCAACAGTCTCAACCTTTTTGATTCTCTTGCCTGTCCCAATGGACCTGATGAGAGCAGCGGCTCTTTCCACCTCTGACACGATAGATGGATGGTGAGCACTACATTTGTTAGACTTGGGAGTCAACTCACCAGGTAGTTCTGGCATGATGAACTTTTGCACTGGTCGGTCGACTTGGTCGTCCTTTGTGTATTATGTAAAACTTATGTAGCCTATGTAGTATCGAAATCGACCCCGAAATCGACCCCGAAAAAGAGTCTCGACTTGAAGTATGTACAAGTTCCGACACGTAAGACACTTGGTAAGACAAACTTCTTGTTGACTTCTTGAACTGTCGACTTGTGTGGCGCCTATGAATTGTGCTGACTAAGCTGAGGTCATCAGTGAGATCGCCAGCTCTTCCAAGTCACCTTGAAGTCACCACCATTCCACCACCACCGTGACAGTATTAGTAGTTTGCCCAGGCTGCGGACAGCGAGTGATATCAAACTCCCAAAGTGACCGAGTAAGACCATGGCTTCTCTTCCAGCGCCTGGGCCACGACGCAGGAGGCCATTGGGGCTGAGGTGGAGATCTTCTTATTGGTTTGCTACATTCGTGGTTGGTTTAGGGCAGCTAAATAAACCAGCCAAATTTCTGGAGCTT
>Ga0210383_10001201_pt1 | contig 23871 bp, 23 predicted proteins | sample IncBWC14OmetaG_FD_160072 | JGI IMG/M metagenome (GOLD analysis project Ga0210383, IMG submission 160072) | Forest soil microbial communities from Barre Woods Harvard Forest LTER site, Petersham, Massachusetts, United States - Inc-BW-C-14-O ... | reverse complement strand
GTGGCCGGAAACGTGAATGGTGCCGGCGGAATTGTCGTAATAGACGAGAGCGCGGCGGCGGAACATGTGGTCGAGCATGCGGAAGATGGCTTTTTCGTTGCCCGGAATGATGCGCGCGGAGAGGATAACACTGTCGTTTTCGTCGACCGTAACGAAGCGGTGATTGTCGACAGCGATGCGCGAAAGGGAAGACATCGGTTCGGCTTGGCTGCCGCTGGCGAGAATGACGATGCGCTTGGGATCGAAATTGCGAATGTCTTGCGGGCGGACGACCATGCCGTCGGGGATGCGCAAGTAGTTCATGGAGTGTGCGATCTCGACGTTGTCGACCATGCTGCGGCCAACGAAGGCGACTTTGCGTCCAACGCGTCCAGCGACGTCGATGACTTGCTGGATGCGGTGAATCGAGGAAGCGAAACAGGAAAGAATGACGCGGCGCGGAGCGGAACGGCAGAGCTCTTCGATGCGCGGGACGATGGCGCGCTCGGAAGGAGTGAAGCCGGGGCGCTCGACGTTGGTGGAGTCGCTGAAAAGGGCCAGGACACCTTCGGCGCCGTAACGAGCGAAGGTGTGGAGATCGAAGGGAGCGCCGTCGACAGGAGTCTGATCGATCTTGAAGTCGCCAGTGTGGATGATGACGCCGAGCGGAGTGCGGACGGCGAGGGCGACGCAGTCGATGGTGCTGTGTGTGACGTTGATGAACTCGATTTCGTAGGGGCCGATTTCCACGAGGCGGCCGGGAAGAACTTCGCGGAGCGTGGTGGAGGCAAGGAGTCCGGCTTCGTCGAGGCGTTTTTTGACCAGTGCAAGGGTGAAGCGCGTGCCGTAAATGGGGACGTTCAGGTCGCGGAGAATATAGGCGAGCGCGCCGATGTGATCTTCGTGACCATGGGTTAGGACGATGGCGCGAACGTGCTGGCGATTCTGTTTTAGGTAGGTGATGTCGGGGATGACGAGGTCTACGCCGAGGAGTTCGGATTCGGGGAACATCATCCCTGCGTCGATGACGAGAATGTCGTCGCCCAGACGGAGGACCATCATGTTCATTCCGAATTCGCCGAGACCGCCGAGGGGGATTGCCAGTAGGGACTGCGTAGACTTACTCAAAGAAAGGTTATCTCCATGATGTTCGTAGGAATCGTATCACAGTGGGGTGATAGGCGCGCGGTGCGATCGGAGGTTCTTGGGGGTGTCTCTTTTTGCACAGGCTAATCGTGCGCCGTGTTCGAAGTGATAGCGCGGCACGGGGCAGGCTCTTCGAGCTGCTTGGTTAGCGGTCGCCGCCGCTGAAGAGATGGGCGATCAACACGAGGAGGACGGCGCCAACCGTGGCGGCGGCCAACGAATAGAGAAAGCCTCCGCCGAAGATGCCGAGGCGTATGAAAATCCAGCCACCGATGAAAGAACCGACAACACCAAGAATAATGTCGGTGATGCAGCCGAAGCCGCGGCCTCGGGAGATTTTTCCGGCGAGCCATCCGGCGATTAGGCCGATGATGATCCAGCCCCAGAATCCGTTGGGGAGGTAGACCGAAATACCCTTGGTCTCGAACAAGGCGTTAAAAAGTGTTGCGGACATTCAGCCTCCAAGAAAAATCTCGTTCGCATCTGGGCTTGTGATCCGTAGGAGTCTATCAGATGGGTTGCTGTTGCGTCATGCAGTGCAGCGTGCCGAGGCCGAGGACCAGGTCACGGCAGGCGATGCCGACTACTTCGCGGTTGGGGAAGAGCTTGGCGAGGGTGTTGAGGGCCTGACGATCGTTCGAATCGTTGAACGTGGGGACGATTACAAGTTTGTTGGCAATGTAAAAATTGGCGTAGCTGGCGGGGAGGCGTTGGCCATGGAAATAAACTGGACTGGGCATGGGGAGCGTTTCTACGCGGAGAAGGCGGCCATCTTGATCCTTCATTTGTCTTAGGAGAGCAAGGTTTTCCTGGAGCGGGGCGTAGTTGGCGTCGTTCGAATCGTTCTCGACTACGGTGACGACCGTTGTGGGATCTACGAATCTCGCTAAGTCGTCGACGTGACCGTGGGTGTCGTCGCCCGCGATACCGTTTCTTAGCCACAGGACGTTTGTTACGCCGAGATAGCTCCTGAAGACCTCGACGTAGTCTTCGCGGGTGAAGCCGGGGTTACGTTCCTGCGTTTTGCTCAGGAGACATTCTTCCGTCGTGAGCAGCGTGCCGAGGCCGTTGACGTCGATGCTGCCGCCTTCTAAGACGACGCGTCTTCCTTTGTGGACGGGTTGCCAGAGGCGGCGCTTTAGTTTTTTGTTGGCTTGGGAGACGATTACAGCGTCTTTCTTGTGATTGTCGTATTTGGCCCAGCCGTTGAAACGCCAATGCGTGTAGGCGACCTCGCCCTCGGGATTTCGTACGCAGATGGGTCCAGAATCGCGCATCCAGCCGCGATCGGTGGGGATGCGGAGGAAATCGACGACGCTGAGATTGGCGCCGGACTTTTTTAGGATGGCGCGGACGCGCGATTCGGAGACGCGATTTTCGACCAGGAGGTAGACACGCTCGACTTGGGAGAGGTGGCGGACGATTTCGGCGAAGGCCCAGGGAATCGGGGAAAACTTTCCAGGCCAGTCGGTTAGTTCGTGGGGCCAGCCTAGCCAGGTGGATTGATGTTGGTCCCATTCGGCGGGCATGCGATAGCCCAGGAAGTGGGGGGTGGACCCGCTTCTCGACGAAGGCATAGGATTATGTCTGGACGAGGGCCTTTTTAACACAGAGGTCCCAGAGAGCACAGGGAAGAATCGATCATTCGCCTAGCCAGCGGTTTAGGATGGGCTGGTAGGCGTCGATGCGGCGGTCGCGAAGGAAGGGCCAGTTACGGCGGGTTTCTTCGCTTTGGGCGGGGTCGCACTCGACTACCAGAACTTCTTCTTTATCGCCCGAGGCTTCGGAGAGGATGCGGCCAAAGGGATCGGCTACGAAGGAGTTTCCCCAGAACTCCAGGCCGGCGTCGCCTTTTTCTGGTTTGCCTTCATAGCCGACGCGATTGACTACCGCGACGTAAACGCCGTTGGCGATGGCGTGGGCGCGCTGGATGGTGCGCCAGGCGTCGAGCTGAGCTGAGCCGAATTGGGTTTTTTCGTGGGGATGCCAGCCGATACTTGTGGGATAGAAAATTACTTGTGCGCCTTGCAGAGCGGTCAGGCGCGAACCTTCCGGATACCATTGATCCCAGCAAATCTGAACGCCGATGCGTCCGTAGGCGGTGTCGAAATTCGGGAAGCCGAGATCGCCGGGCGTGAAATAAAATTTCTCGTAGTAGAGGGGATCGTCGGGGATGTGCATTTTGCGGTATTTGCCCAGGAGCGTGCCGTCGGCGTCGAGTACTGCGCAGGTGTTGTGGTATACGCCGGCGGCGCGGCGTTCGAACAGAGAAACGACCAGGACGACTTTCGATTCCTTGGCGATTTTCGCCAGTGAGTCGGTTGCGGGACCGGGAATGGGCTCGGCTAGATTGAAAAGATCGGGGTCTTCGGTTCGGCAGAAATATTCGCCGCGAAACAGTTCATCCATACAGATGATTTGAGCGCCGCGCCCAGCAGCTTCGCGGATTTTCTCGATGGCATGCGCAAGATTCTCTTCGGGAACCGAAGTGCTGCGCATCTGCACGAGCCCGATTGTGAATTTCTTTGTCATAAAATTTAGTTTATCATGCTCATAGAAAGTTTTTTTGTTGCGTTTTGCTCTTTCCTTCGGGGCGCATTTGTAATATCAATCGTTACGAAATTAGATCGCTATGGCGTGGTGTGAGTTCCTGAAACAAGAGCGCAGCAGAGATCGGGGAGAAGCGATGGCAAACCGGCAAGAAAAGACGGCCACGGGGCGCGTACTGCACGATCCGGTGAAGGATAAGCTGCGGCCGATGTTTCCGATTGATCTGTCGAAGTGCCGCACCATCGACGAATTGGTTCGCGCGATGGGGAATACGGCGTTCACGGGACGGCAGATTGGAGACGCCGCTGACGTTTTGGAAACCATGGCGCGCGATAAGGATTGTTTTGTAGTCATGACGCTTTCCGGTGCGCTGACCGTAGCAAAGATGGGTTTCATTTTCTGCGATTTGATTGAAAGTGGTTTGGTCAACGCCGTTGTCTCCACGGGCGCCTTGATGGCGCACGGGCTTGTGGAGGCCACAGGGCACTCGCACTTCCGGTACGACCCCAGCAAAATGGACGACAAGACGCTGTTCGAGGCGGGCTATAACCGCGTGTACGATTCGCTCGAACCGGAAGTGAATCTGGATCACGTGGAAGAAGTGATGGACGACGTCCTCTCGAATTGGGACGCGGAGGAAGTTGCTTGCAGCTGGAAGATTCACCGGAAGATCGGGGAAACGCTGCACAAACAAGGGGCGGGGCGGGGAATCCTGAAATCCGCGTACGAGCACAACGTGCCAGTGTTTGTACCAGCGTTCAGCGATTCGGAATTGGGAATCGATTTTGCGCTGCAGAAGATCGCGCGGCAAAGAGAAAAGAAGCCGCTACTGCGGTTCGATCCCTTCGAGGATTTTGAGAAGTTTGCGGACACCATGCTGGCCACCAAGCGCATGGGGCTTTTTACCGTGGGGGGAGGGGTGCCGCGGAATTGGTCCCAGCAGTTTGGAGTTTACGCGGAGCTGCTAGCGCGACGGGGTTACAAGAAGATTCCGCTGAAGCGCTACAACTACGGTGTGCGAATTTGTCCGGAGCCGGTGCATTGGGGCGGGTTGAGCGGGAGCACGTATACCGAAGCGGTGTCGTGGGGTAAATTCGTGCCTCCGGAAGAGGGTGGTAAGTTCGCGGAAGTGTTCGATGACGCGACGGTGGCTTTGCCGCTGGTGGCGGGAGCGGTGCTGGACCGCATTGGGTATTTCAAGCGCGAAAAATGAAAAACAGAAACAAGTGATAGCCGAAAAGCCGTGTGGCGCGTCAGATTTTGGGGACCTTGCTGTCTGGCAGTCTCGAAGCCCCGTCCGTGAAGGCTTCCGCGTCGGCCGCCGGCAAACGGAGCGTCAACGGTCTGCGGTTTGGAGTAAGGAGCACGTCTTGGCAACTCCTTCTAAGTTCGTTCCGGGTGAAGTTTCGATAGCACGGGCCTCGGTTCGCACGGTTGAAGCCGATGGCCTTCGCATTTTTTATACAGAGGCTGGTCCGGAGGCCGGGCCAGTCGTTTTGCTGTTGCATGGTTTTCCTTCGTCGTCGCATATGTTCCGCGAATTGATACCGCGTCTGGCGACGCGGTATCGGGTGATTGCTCCAGATCTGCCAGGTTGTGGGTTCACCCGGGTGCCCGAGGAGCGAGAGTGTGGAGATCCAGCTGGATCTGTTTCTTGACTGCGCGTCGAACGTGAAGGTGTATCCCAAATTTCAGGTGTGTTTCCGGGAGTACAAACCGTCGCTCCTTGCGATTTGGGGAAAGCATGACCCCTTTTTTATCCCCGCTGGTGCGGCAGCGTACCGTCGCGACTATCCGAACGCCACCGTCCAAATGTTGGATAACGGGCATTTTGCCCTCGAAACACATGGGGAGGCAATTGCAGCGGCGATGCACCAGCTTCTGAGTCAATCCGCGACTTAGTCGTGCAGGACAACACTCAGAAGAGAAGGATTGATTTGGACGTGGCGGTTGTTCTTGTACAGAATGAAGCCCATTTTACGGAATTTGTTCATGAAATAATTTACGCGGGAACGTGTTGTGCCAATCATCTCTGCCAGCGTCTCTTGGGAAAGGTTCGGAAGCATTGTTTGCGTCTGGCCCGGCGAGCCGTAACGTGCCAGCAGCAACAGAGTGCGAGCCAGCCGTTTCTCGCTGGAATTAAAAAGCTGGTCTATCAGATCCTCTTCGACTCGAAGGTTGCGTGACAGCATATGCGCGATGAAGCGGTCGGAAAACTCCGACTCCCCGTGAAGCAAGCGTAGCATCTCGCTTTTCCTAATCACCAGCACAGATGTGGCTGCAATCGCGGTCGCCGTGGCCATGCAAACGGTCTGGCCAGCCAGACAACCTTCTCCAAAAAAGTCACTCGGTCCCAGTATGGCCACGACAGCTTCTTTACCGGCTTCGTTGACGACGGTGAGCTTCACACCGCCTTCCTGAACATAACGGACATTCCTCGCAGTATCGCCCTGCGCGAATATGCGTTCTTTGTTTCGAAACTTTGCTATCTTTCTTCCGATACCTGCCGAATCGAGAAATCGTTGCACGTCGAACGCAGAATCCCCGAAGATCGCCTTTGGGGGCGGACTAGCGGTTTGTGCAGATACACGTCTAGCGGCGCTGGACAACATACGGCACACTAGCACAGGAAGCGATTCCGTCGACTGTTCAATATTGCACACTTCGGTGAAATCGCTATTGCACACTTCGGTGAAATCGCCTGCCCGCCCCGCCTACGCGGAGTGTTAATAAGTGCTGTAGGGTGAGCGATTTACAGGCGCTTCTAGCTTCGGAGAGCTTTTCGTAGGGATTGCCGCACCTGCAGTGCTCCATTATAGTTGATGTAGCCTTTCTTCCGGAATCGATTCATGAACAAATTGATGCGCGAACGCGTGGTGCCGACCATTTCCGACAGAACCTGGTGGCTCATAACGGGAATATCGGCGAGCGCCCTTCCGTTGTTCTCCAGATGCGCTAGCCGGAGAAGCACGCGGGCAAGCCGCTGCTCGGCAGAGGAAGTCAGCAGGTTTGCGACGTGATCCCGGTAGTTCTTGACGCTCGACAACAAATAGGCGACCAGGGCGTTGGAAGTCTTGTTCTTTTTCCGAAGCATTTGGAGCATCTTGGTTTTCTTGATGGTACGTATGGAACTGGCGGTCAAGGCAACGGCTGTGGACATGCGAAGAGGATAGCCCGCGAGGCAAAGCTCGCCAAAAAAATCATGCACGCCCAGGATGGCGGTTACTGCGGATGATTGGTGTTTCGATCGAGTGGTGAGCCGTACGCCGCCCGCCTGGATATAAAAAAGCGTGTAGGCAGGAGTACCTTGCTTGTAGATGTTTTGTTTGTCTCGATACTGCGAGACCTTGCCGCCCAGGCTGGCGCCGGAACCGAACCCGGCCAAGGAGGTGGACGTCTTGTTCACGCCTTTCATTGCGTCGCTCGAAACCTGGCGGGGGGCCTTGGACATTTGTGGCTTCTCCATAGACTACACGACTTCCGATGAGCTGCTGGCAAGCGCTCGAGAGCTTTATTGGCCCTCAGCTGATCTTTCTGACCTGATGGCAGTGGCATCACGACGCGCTTCGACGGCGAGCTGGTGGAACTCAGCTGCTCTCAAGCGCGGGTCATTTTGCACGGTATTTGCCATCTTCAGACTCCCTATAAGCCTAGAGTCTCTGTAATGTATAAGCTGTGCAATAGTGAACACCCGTGTGGCCGCCAGCCCTTGGCCACGCGTTTTCGGTTTGTACCGCGCATTCCGTTCTATGGCGACCCAGACGTTTGATAAAAAAGAGATGGCGTCGGGACCGTATTGCGCACCGCATGGAGTTGAAGGCGGTAGCGGAGATTGACGTGGAAGTGAAGAAGTGGCCGAAGATGGCGTACGAATTGGATGCGAAATGAGCTAGTCGTCTTCGCCAATGAGGATGGCCGCGCCGAGGACGGTGGTCCAGAGCCCGCGCTTGTCGCCGACGGCGGATTGCGTGACGTTCATGGTGCGGACGATCTTGTTGGAGATGCGGTAGACCTCTTTTTTTTCGTCAAAGCTCAAGTCCGGATCAAATTCCACATTGAGAGTAGTGGCCAACATTTCCGCGGCGAGTTCTTCGGCGTATTCGCCGGCTACTTCTTCGGTTTCGCCGAACGAGTGATGCTCGGAAAGATAGCCGTACATCAATTTATCGCTGGGGAGCGCAAGGCCGATACTGGCGGCAATGAGGCGGTGTGCTTCCTTGGTGGAGTTTTCGCTGATGACGGTGAAAGCCACCTGGCCGGGCTTGATGTGCTTCAAGCCTTCGCTGCGGGAGATCAGTTTGCAATTGGGAGGGAAAATCGAGGACACACGCACGATATTGCACGCGGCGATGCCTGCATTGCGCAGGGCGAGCTCAAAGCTCGAAAGTCTTTCGCGATGTTTACCGACGCCTTTGGTGAGAAAGATCTTCTTCGCGACGAACGCCATGGTGCCGGGTTGTGGTGCCTCCGTGGGTAGAGTAACAGCGGAAAAAATTCCGCTGTGGAAAAATAACAAGAAGGTATTGCAGTGTCAAACGAATTCGGGGCTTTCTTGCGGCAAGACCGCAGCAAGATGAATGGATTGTGACACGAATCTTTGTGCACGCTCAGGAATCGCCGGCGATGTGCTGAAGCAGTTTGCCGAGAGGTTTGCAGAGCGAGAGTACTTTGCCTAAATCGTCGGGGCTGAAGTCCGGTCCGGCGGTGGAGGGATTGGGACCTTTGCGGCTGACCTGGATCACGCCCACGACCTTGTCGCCGGAGAGAATGGGAGCGCTGATCATCTTCTGGATGAGTTCAGAGCTTGCGCCGCCGATTTTCACGCCCTCGAAAACGGTGGCGTGGCGGACGCTGGCAAAATTATTGATGATGTCCGGACGGCGTTCGCGCGCCGTACGCGCGGCGATGGCCGAAGTGCTGGAAAGGGGGATAAAGCCGACCTGTTTAAGGGACACTGGGACGAGGAAGTGGAGGTGGCGCCAGCGCGTGGAGACTCCCAGCAGGGCAATTTCATCGAGCCTGACGCCAAGATTTTTGGCGATGCGCTCGGCGATCCCAGTCAGCGAGATTTGGGACGTGGCGATGACGTCCGATTCGATGGCATTGGCGATGCGTTCCAGCTCTGAAGCAAGGCTGAGGCTCGTGGTCATGGGATATCCGTTGGGCTCGCGAAGGCTGCCAGGCGGGAAGGGCCGGGCGGATACCATCCGTCGTCCTCTCATTTAAGCGATAAAGGCGGTAAGGTGCAACGGTATTTCGCGCCGTGCGTGTCTCGGAAAGGAACAGGCTCGCTTGCATCGATGTTTTCAACTGCCTATACTGAAAGGGCCGCGAGACTTTGGCGCCCTTCAGCACCTCATGCGGCGGAGAGGGCATGTCCCGAACGGCAACCCGGCCTGAAACCGACTATCTTCTTCGCAAATTGCATTCCTTTACCGGCATAATCCCCGTTGGTGCATTCCTGGCGGAACATTTCTGGTCGAATAGTTACGCGCTGGTGAGCAGAGCGCAGTACGACGCGAAATCCCAAGAGTTGCAGACGATTCCGTTCCGCGTGGTGGTGGAGTGGCTGTTTATTTTTCTGCCGATGCTGTATCACGGCGGATATGGGATCTATATTTGGTGGCGTGGGAAGTCGAATGTATCGGCGTACCCGTGGGTCGGGAACTGGCTGTACACCACGCAGCGTTATACCGGTTTGATTGCGTTTGCCTACATCGGATGGCATTTGTACACGGAGCGGTGGTTGACGCATGGAAAGTCGACTTATGCGGATGTGGAGGACTTGCTGCAGAATCCGTATGCCTTGGCGTTCATGTTCATCGGGGTGCTGGCGTCGTCGTTTCACCTCGGTGTGGGAATTTGGAACTTTTTGTGCAAATGGGGTTTGGCGGCGACGGTGAAGGCGCAGCGCGCGGCTGGGGCCCTTGGAGCAACCGTTGGATTGGCGTTCAGCGTGATCGGGGTTCTGATTGTTCTGAGTTTTTGGTTGAACTGGCACCCGTTTGACTTCTATTTGAAATGAGACAGCCGAAAATCATTGTAGTGGGCGGTGGTCTGGCTGGCCTGATGGCGACGATTCGCGTCGCGGAGGCGGGCGTGCCGGTGGATTTGTTTTCCGTCGTGCCGGTGAAGCGATCGCATTCGGTTTGCGCGCAGGGCGGGATCAATGCGGCGAAAAACCAGAAGGGTGAAGGCGACACAACCTGGAAACATTTTGACGACACGATTTACGGAGGAGATTTTCTTGCGAATCAGCCGCTGGTAAAGCGCATGTGCGAAGCGGCGCCGGGGATTATTGATTTATTGGATCGCATGGGCGTGATGTTCAACCGGACGTCGGAGGGGCTGCTGGACTACCGGCGGTTCGGGGGCACGCTGTATCACCGGACGGCGTTTGCTGGCGCGACGACGGGACAACAGTTGCTCTACGCGCTGGATGAGCAGGTGCGGCGGCACGAATCGGAAGACCGTGTGAAGAAGTACGAAGGCCAGACGTTTTTGTCGGCGGTGATGGACGGAGGCGGGGTTTGCCGCGGGATTTGTGCCATGGACTTGCGGTCGATGGAAGTGAAGACGTATCCGGCGGATGCCGTGATTTTCTGCACGGGCGGGATTGGCGCGATTTTTGGACGCTCTACGAATTCCGTCGTATGCACCGGTTCGGCGCAGTCCGCATTATTTCAGCAAGGAGTGGATTACGCGAACGGCGAGTTCATTCAGGTCCACCCGACAGCCATTCCCGGTGAAGATAAGCTGCGGCTCATGAGCGAATCGGCGCGCGGCGAGGGCGGCCGCGTGTGGGTACCGAAAAATCCTGCGGACATTCGGCCGGCGCGTAGCATTCCCGAAGGAGAGCGCTTTTACTTTCTTGAGGAGTGGTATCCGAAATACGGAAATCTTGTCCCGCGGGACATCGCGACGCGTGCGATTCATCGCATCGTTTATCAAGAGAGGTTGGGGATAAGAGGACAGGCCGCGGTCTATCTGGACGTGACCCATATCTCTCGGGAAGTGCTGGATCGGAAACTGGAAGGCATTCTGGAGATTTACGAGAAGTTTCTTGGCGTGGATCCGCGCGAAGAGCCAATGAAGGTTTTTCCGGCGATGCACTACACGATGGGCGGGATCTGGGTGAATTCCGAGGATCAGGCAACAAATGTTCCGGGGATCTTTGCGGCAGGCGAATGCGAATACCAGTATCACGGGGCGAACCGGCTGGGAGCTAACTCGCTTGTTTCTTGCATATTCGGCGGAGGGTTGGCGGGGCCCGCGGCAGTAAAGTATGCGCGCAGTCTTGAAAAAGGCGCGGAGTCCGCGAGCCCGGGCGTCTATGAAGACGAGCGCAAGCGGCAAGAGGAGAAAAATCAGGCGCTGATTTCGCCCGACGGCACGGAAAATCCGATGACCATTTGGCGTGAGCTCGGTGAAGTGATGACTGAGCACGTGACCGTGACGCGGATTAACAAAGATTTGCAGACCGCGGATGCCAAGATTCGAGAGCTCCTGGAGCGCTACGGACGAATCAATTTGAGCGATCGGACCAGGTGGTCCAACCAGACGCTCAATTTTACGCGGGAGCTGGGCAATATGCTGGTCCTGGCGCGGGTGGTGACGCTAGGCGCGCTCGAACGCAATGAATCCCGCGGGGCGCATTACAAGCCCGATTTTCCCGCGCGCGATGACGCAACTTGGTTGAAGACCACGCGCGCCAAATGGGTGAATGGTGAAATCCGACTCAGCTACGAGCCGGTGGACATTTCGCAGATTCCGCCGCGCGCTCGACGCTATGACGCTGCGAAGTAGCGCAAGTTGGGCGAGTGCCAGCTAGCCGCGGAGTCGGATTTAGGGCCGGAGAGCTTTTGCAGCATCTGCAGAGGATTTTATGCCTGACGCCAAAGAGGTGATCGTTCGGGTGAAACGGCAGGTCAGTCCCAAGGGGACGCCGTACTGGGAGGAGTTTGCCCTGCCGTGGCGTCCCGCGATGAACGTAATTATCTGCTTGCGGGACATCGCAGAGGATCCCGTTACGCGTGATGGCAAGAAGACCACGCCAATCAGCTACGATTCAAATTGCCTCGAAGAGGTTTGCGGCTCTTGCGCGATGCTCATCAACGGAAAGGCGCGCATGGCGTGCTCCGCCCTCGTGGACAAGTTGGACCAGCCCATTCGGCTCGAACCCTTTTCAAAATTTCCGGTGGTTCGCGATCTGGCCGTTGACCGGCAGTTCATGTTCGAAAGCTTGAAGCGCGTCAAGAGCTGGATTCCCATCGACGGGACATACGATCTCGGCGAAGGGCCGCGAATGGCTCCTGAGACCCAGGAGAAGGCGTATCCCTTGTCGCGCTGCATTTCCTGCGGAAGTTGCCTCGAGGTCTGTCCCCAGGTGAACGACCACAACAAGTTTATCGGCGCAGCGATCATTAGCCAGGTTCGGCTTTTCAACATGCATCCCACCGGCGCCATGCATGCAAAAGAGCGCATCGCGGCGCTGATGGAACCAGGCGGAATTCAGGACTGTGCGAACGCGCAAAATTGCGTGAAAGCCTGCCCCAAAGACATTCCCTTGACCGAATCCATCGCGGAAATGAACCGGCAAGTGTGGAAACAAGCGCTGGTTGGCTGGCTAATAGGTTAGAATCTCGCCGCACCCTTATCCCTTGGAGGAAAGCATGCGCCTGGTCCGCGTCTCGCTGTTGGCCTGTTTGGTTGCTGTCGGATTTCTGGTGAGTCAAGCTGCGACGGGCGACGACATCGCCGACCGCGCGAGGAAGCTCCATTTTTCCTCAATCGTCCTGGACACGCACGACGACACGACGCAACGCTTCTTCTCGAAGAACTTCGACATCGGCAAGCGCAATCCCGACGGGCATATCGACATACCGCGCATGCGGGAAGGTGGGATGAACGCGATTTTCTTTTCCATCTGGATTGACGGCAGAATCATGGGCGCGCCAGCGGTACAAAAGGCGCTGGACCAGATAGATGCGGTGCACGAGAACGTAATTAAGTATTCGAAGGACTTCGCCCTTTGCCGCACGGCGGAAGAAGTCCGGCACGCACACGCGCAAGGGAAGATCGCCGCTCTGATCGGCGTCGAGGGCGGTCACATGATCGGAAACGACATTCGTGTGCTGCGTATGTTCGGTGATTTGGGAGTGCGGTACATGACGCTCACCCATTTTTACAACGATGAATGGGCGGATTCATCGACCGCCAAGCCGGAGCACAATGGGTTGACTGATTTTGGCAAGGATATCGTGCGGGAGATGAACCGGCAGGGAATCATGGTGGACATTTCTCACGTGTCCGACAAAACGTTTTACGATGCGCTGGAAACGAGCAAAGCGCCGCTGATAGCCTCGCATTCCTCTTGCCGCGCGCTGTGCAACCATGTGCGCGATATGTCCGACGACATGATCAAGGCGCTGGCCGCGAAGGGCGGGGTCATTCAGATAAACTACGAGAAAAGCTTCATCGATCAGGCCTACAAGGACGCCCAGGACAAGTTTTCCGGCGGTGTGGTAGCCATGATGGACCAGCTCAAAAAAGAGTGCGGCGACAATGAAGAATGCCTGAACAAAAAGATGACAGAGATGACCGACAAAGCCACTGCGGAGGGCAAACTGCCGCACGTGAGTTGGGAAAGAATCATTGACCACATCGATCATGCCGTGAAGCTTGTTGGGGCGGATCATGTGGGTTTGGGTTCCGATTTTGACGGCGCGAGCATGCCCGAAGGCATGGATGACTGTACTCATCTACCGCGGATTACCGAAGCTCTCATGCGCAAGGGCTATAGTGATGACGACATTCGCAAGATTCTCGGCGGGAATTTGTTGCGCGTGATGGAGCAAACTGAGCGTGTCAGCCGCGAAATGCAAGGCGCGCGATAAGAAAATGAAACTAGGGGTAGTGTCGAGGGCGCGTCCGAGAGTGGGGATGTGTCTTCTGGCCGGAGTGGTGCTGGCGGGTGCGATGGTAGCAGCAACGAGGGCGGACAGAATCACGGAACGCGCGAGGCAACTGCACTTCTCATCGATTGTTATCGACACGCACGACGATACCACCCAGCGGTTTTTGGACGCCGAGTTCGATTTGGGTGCGCGCAACGCGCTGGGAAGCATCGATATCCCGCGTATGAAGGTGGGCGGCCTCGGGGCGATTTTCTTTTCGATTTGGATTCCGAGCAAGATTACCGGGCCGGAGGCTGTCAAGCGGGGACGCGCCCAAATCGATGCGGTTCGGGAGCAAGTTCAGAAGCATTCGGACGATCTTGCGCTGGCAACCACTGCTGACGGAATTCGCGAAGTTCACAAACAGGGCAAAATCGCTGCGCTCATCGGCATCGAGGGCGGCCACTTGATTGCGAGCGACCTCGACGTACTGCGCGCTTATGCTGCGCTTGGGGCGCGCTATATGACGCTGACGCACAGCGGGAATGCGGAGTGGGCCGATTCCTCCACCGCCAGGCCACAGCACAACGGCCTGACTGGGTTCGGCAAGGACGTCGTGCGGGAGATGAACCGGCTAGGGATGATTGTGGACATCTCGCATGTCAGCGACAAGACGTTTGCCGATGTTTTAGAAATCAGCAAGGCGCCGGTGTTTGCCTCGCATTCCGATTGCCGCGCCATTTGCGATGCGCCCCGGAATATGAGCGATGACATGATAAGAGCTCTGGCTGCGAAAGGTGGCGTGATCCAAATCAATTATCATGTAGGTTTTCTGAGCCAGGACTTCCGCAATGCCGAGAAAGCACACCCAGAATGGGACAAGGCCATTGCGCTGGAAGTTCAGAAGCGGTGCAGGGATAGAGAGGGTTGCCAGTTGATCGAAGGCGACCGGATCACCCGGGAATACGTACTGCGGGGCGATTTGCCTCGCGTCGAGTGGACCAAGATTATCGAGCACATCGACCACGCGGCGAAGGTCGCGGGCATTGACCACGTTGGACTTGGCTCCGATTTCGATGGAGCGAACATGCCCTTTGGGATGGAGGACGCCACCAAGCTGCCCGAGATCACGAACGCTTTGCTGCAAAAGGGTTATTCCGAGGGTGACGTAAAGAAGATTCTCGGCGAGAATACTCTTAGGCTTATGGCAGAAGTCGAGCGCATCAGCCGCGAGCTGAATGCCGGCAAGTGATTGCGAGCCGCCATTCGAAACCAACCTCAGGAAATCAAACTTGGAGAGGGAGAGCAATGCACAAATGTGGATGGATGATGATTACGGGGCTGATGTTCTTTCTAGCAAATACGTGCAACGAGGCGCGAGCGCAAGCTCCGTCGCAGCCTAAAGCCACGACTGGGAGCACCGCTGCTCACAAATCAGCCGCGGCCAGCCCGTACGATCGAGCGTTGCTTCGGCCTGCTCTCCTTGCGGCGAAAGCGCCCGCCACGTACCAGGTGAAATTCACCACGACGAAGGGCGACTTTGTCCTTAGCGTCACCCGCGCGTGGGCGCCTCTCGGCGCGGACCGCTTCTACAATCTTGTGCGCCATCATTTCTATGACAATACGAGTTTCTTTCGCGTGCTGAAGGGATTCGTGGTGCAGTGGGGCATCAGTGCGTATCCTCCCGTTTCGGCGGCATGGTCGCGCGCGCCGATAAAAGATGACCCTTCCGTGCAGAGCAATTTGCGCGGGTACATCACATATGCCATGGGTGGGCCAAATACCCGAACGACGCAAGTCTTCATCAATTTGGTCGACAACCAACGGCTCGACGGTATGGGATTCTCTGCGTTTGGCCAGGTTACCGAGGGGATGGACGTGGTCGAGGCGCTCTATGCCGGCTATGGCGAGGGCGCGCCGGACGGCCAAGGCCCAGAACAGGACAAGATTGAAAAGTCGGGCAAGCCGTATCTGGACAAGGGCTTCGACAAGCTCGACTCTATAAAGACGACGACACTGATCCTGCCAGCGGGTGCAACGCCTCTAAAGTCACCTACCGCGCCAAAGGCGGCGCCGACACCGGCCACCCCCAAACCGTAATGCGCCGTTATCGTTGATTACTTTTTTGAATTGGACGCATCTAAAGTATCGTGAAGGTCTCCTTTTGACTTAGAGGGGACTGCGAGGTATTCTCGGTTCTCATGATGACCTGTTGCCAGATCAGGTGTTGTTCGTGCGCACGCAAGGCTGCGTGTCGTATGACCTCCATCTCTGGCCAGGGGAGTTTCCGGACTTAGCGGTCGTTTGAGATTCGAAGTTCCGAAGCCCACGTTGCCAGAGGTTCAGGCCACGTGGGTTTTTTGTTTTCCTTACAAGCTTTTGGGACAGGTGATGTACCGATGGGCGAAATCAAAGAAACGAAAGCGCAACGCATCGAGCGTTTGAAGCACGCGAAGAATGCCTGGGAGCATTTCGACGAGATCCGCGAGTTTGCGCGCAAAGGCTATGCTTCGATCCCACCGGAGTGGTTCAGCGCGTATTTCCGGGCGTGGGGCGTGTACACGCAGGGTGATGGCACAGGCGTCGTCGGCGGCACGGGCGGAGAAGGCAAGAGCACGCCCTACTTCATGGTGCGGATTCGCATCCCGAATGGCCTGTTGCGCAGCGAGCAGGTGCGCGCGGTTGCGGACATCGCCGAGCAGCACGCACGAGGTCTTGCGGATATTACCGTCCGGCAGAACTTTCAGTTGCATTGGGTGACGTTGGAATCATTGGCCGAAGTGCTCGAGACACTCTGGCGCGCGGGCTTGACGACCACCGGTGCTTGCGGAGACGTTGCGCGCAACATCACAGGCTGCCCAGTTGCGGGGCTGGATGCCGAAGAAATTGTGGATGCCTCGCCGCTCGCGCTGGCCATCGATCGGGAGCTGGGAGGCGCTGCGGCCTTCTACAATTTGCCGCGCAAATTTAAAATCTCCATCTCGGGATGCCGGCACTGGTGCTCGTACCCGGAGATCAATGACGTGGCGCTGACAGCCACGACACGCAAGAGGGGTGGCGCAAGCGAGACGGGATTCTCGCTAAGAGTTGGCGGGGGGCTATCGACCGATCCGCATATAGCCTTGCGGCTGAATGCTTTCATTCCGTGGAACCAAGTCGTCCCCGTGGCGCGCGGCGTAGCGGAAATCTTTCGCGCAAGCGAAACGCTTCGGCAGAGCAGAGAAAAGGCGCGGCTGAAATTTCTATTCTTGCAACAGGGTTGGACCGCGGAAAGCTTCCTGGAGGAACTGGAGCGGCGGATCGGCTTTTCTCTCGACCCCGCCGAGCTGGAAGACCTTCCCGAGGACATTCATCGCGACCACGTCGGTATTCACGCGCAAAAGCAGTCTGGCCTCACCTACGTAGGCGCCTCCGTGCTGCGAGGCCGTATCACCCCGCGACAATTGCGCACGGCGGCGGATCTGGCGGATCGCTACGCGGACGGCCACATCCGTACCACCACCATGCAGAATTTGCTGATCGTCAATGTGCCACAACGAGACGCGGCCGCGGTTGCGCACCAGCTTGAAGCTGCTGCGCTGCCGGTCGAGGCCTCGGTGTTCGCACGCGGAACGGTGGCCTGCACGGGCTCTGAATTTTGCAAGCTCGCACTGACGGAAACAAAAGGCTTTGCGCGATGGCTCGCGCAGGAACTCGAAGAGCGGCTCCCCGGTTTTCAGGAACAGTTGCGGCTCAACATCACGGGTTGCCCGAATAGTTGCGGGCAGCATTGGATCGCCGACATCGGCATTGAAGGGAAAAAAATCAAAGTAGGTGGCCGGATGGTGGACGCCTACTACTTCTGTATCGGCGGAAGCCTCGGCCAGGTTCGATCGATCGCCCGGCCAGTTGGTTATCGCTGCGCCGCCTCGGATGTTCCCGATGCTATCGAGCGGTTGCTGGCCCGATTCAACGAGCGCAGAGAAGCAGACGAGAATCTGCGGCTTTTTTTGGCGCGGCATTCAAACGAGGATCTCCGAACGATTCTTGCGGGCAGTTACGTGGCCCCCGTGGAGCGCGATCTCGCGCTGGGCCCGGTACCCCAAGGAGTGGAGGGCTGAGCATGAGCCTCTTTCCCATCTTCGTGAAGCTCGAAGGCCGGCTGGTTGTTGTCATTGGCGGCGGGTGCGTCGCGGAGGCGAAGATTCCCGGCATGCTGAGCGCCGGTGCACGCGTGCGGCTAATCGCGCCTTCCATCACCCCGCAAATTGCTGAATGGGTGCGATTCGGAAAAATTGACTGGCTTCCGAAGGAATTCGAAGCGGAGGATTTGCGTGGAGCGTTTCTGGTGATCGCGGCGACTTCCGCGCTGGGCGTGAATGAAGCCGTTTTTCGCGAGGCCGAGGCTCGCGGACTTTTGTGCAACGCGGTCGATGACATCGAGCATTGCCATTTTTACTACGGAGCCGTGGTGCAGCGCGGAGATTTGCAGATCGCGATCTCTACAAACGGCAGGAGCCCGGCGCTCGCGCAACGCCTGCGGAAGGAACTCGAACTGGAATTAGGGCCGGAGTATGAGGTGTGGGTGCAATGGCTCGGTGCGGCGCGCGAAGCGCTGCATGCGAGCGGCCCGAGTTCAGAAAGTACGAAGAAATTGCTGCATGAGCTGGCAAGCCGGCCGATGTTCCAGGAATTTCTTCGGCAAGCCAATCGGCGACCGGGCCATCGAGGAGCGGCGTGATGGGCAGGGTGTATCTCATCGGAGCGGGACTTGGCGATCCCGAATTGCTGACGCTCAAGGCCGCGCGCCTTTTGGAACGGGCGGACGTCGTGCTGCATGACTCGCTGGTGAGCCGCGAAGTGCTAGCAAGAATCTCGACCCGCGCGGAAGTGATCGACGTCGGCAAGCGCTGCGGCAGAAAGTTACTTACACAAGACGAAATCAACGCGCTGCTTGTGAGCTACGCCGCCTCCCACCAAGTGGTGGTGCGATTGAAAGGCGGCGATCCGTCGATTTTTGGGCGGGCCGGAGAAGAACTCGAAGCCCTGCGCAAGGCCAGGGTGAAATTTGAAGTCGTCCCGGGCGTGACGGCGGCTTTGGGTGCCGCGGCGGCGGCGGGCATCTCCCTAACCGATCGTCGCGTCGCCTCCCAGGTATTGCTTTCGACTTTTTCTCGAGGCCTCGATGCCAACGCGATGGACTGGGGCTGCCTCACGCCTGCCACCACGCTCGTTCTCTATATGCCCGGCCCTGACTACGCGGAGGTCGCGCGGCGTCTCGCAGAAGCGGGCCTTCCGGCCGATTTGCCATGCGTCATCGTTTCCGGAGCGTCGAGCTCGCAACAGCAGGTGCTTTGGAGCAGCATTGGCGCGCTTTCCGCTCAAGAAAAGCTTCCTGCTCCGGCGCTGATGATTGTTGGACGCGTTGCTTCCGAGCAGATTCGTGAGGTGGGCGAGGCGTTCTGGCGCAGCGAGCCGAACGCACCCGCGTCCCGCCCGGTTTCCGTAAGTTAGTCAGGAGAGAACCATGAGTACAGAAGAAAGCGAAGTGCCGGTAAAGAAGGCATGGCGTCTATCGCTGGATAGCTGGGCAGTGGTAGTCGCATTGCTCGCGGCGCTGCTCGTTCGCGCTGGAGCGTTCAAACATATCCCGTGGTGATTGACGCGCTGGCAAAACATAAAGAGGGAGGAGAAAACATGGCAGACGCAGACGCAGTCGCAGTCGCAGTTCCCCAGGTTCAGCCGTTGCAGCCGGCGCTCCGCTTTCTTCGAGTCATTCCGGGCGTGCTTTTGCTCGCAGCCGTCGGTTACGCGGGCAAATTGCTCGAGCAAAACCTGGGCGCGTACGCAAAGCTGCATCACTGGGTCTTTCCGAACATAGAGTATGTGCTTTGGGCCATCCTTTTGGGGCTTCTGATTTCCAACACCATCGGCGTTCCGGAGATCTTTCGCACCGGCGTCGCGACGTATGAGTTTTGGCTGAAAGCCGGCATCGTGCTGCTCGGCTCCCGCTTCCTCCTCGGCGATATTCTGAAACTCGGCGGCGTCAGTCTCCTTCTCGTAGCCATCGAAATTACGGGGGCCATCGCATTCATGACCTTCCTCGGCCGAGTTTTCCATCTCAAGCCGAAATTGATCACGCTCCTCGCCGTCGGTTCTGCCGTCTGTGGCGTCAGCGCCATCATCGCCACTAAAGGCGCCATCGACGCCGATGATGAAGACTCCTCTTTCTCTATTGCAGCGATTCTCGCGCTCGGCGCATTCGCGCTCTTCACTTTTCCTTTGATCGGTCACGCCTTGCACCTGGGCGACCGCGCCTATGGCATTTGGGCTGGCCTCGCGGTGGATAACACCGCAGAAGCCACCGCTGCGGGGGCGCTTTACTCCGACGCCGCGGGAAAGTTGGCCGTCCTCGTGAAGTCCACGCGCAACGCCATGATCGGCTTCGTTGTCCTGGCTTACGCGATCTCTTGGGCCAGCCAGGGCCAAGCCAAAGCGGTGGTCAACAAAGCCGCGTTCCTATGGCAGAGATTCCCCAAGTTCGTTCTGGGTTTCCTGCTCATTTCCGTGCTCGCCACGTATCAATTCTTTAGCAAGGATCAGGTCGGCGCGCTCGCCAACCTTTCGCGCTGGGCCTTTCTGCTTACCTTCGCCGGCGTCGGGCTGCGGACGAATTTCCGCGACATGCGCAAACAAGGCCTGCGGCCCTTCGCCGTGGGAGCTATCGGCGAAGTCGTGATCGCCGGCTTTACGCTTGCGCTCGTTGTCGGAGCAGGAAAGCTCTTGGGTTGGTGAACTGCTAGCTGATTCGGGTTGAAGAGATGCTAGCTGGTCTGGGCCTCGCAAGACGTCGACAGACTAACCCTCTTCGCGGCCCGCTGGCCCGAGACGGATTGCAGCGGTTAAGTTCGTTAAGGTTCAAGGCAGCCTTCTATTTCGTTATCGTCCAGGTCGCAGAAGCGAAAGAAACGATTGCCGCCAGAATCGCTTTGGATTGGCTTCACATGTATTGCTCTGGCTGCGAACTCGGCATGAGCTGCCTCAATTTTGTTCGTGAAAAGAATGGGATGCTCTGTAACGTTCGTCTCCATCTCCCCCGGTGGAATAGCCACTAGGGCAGGCTCGATCTCGTCATCCTTCGCAAAAGCGAGAAAGGCCCGGAAATCCTCCGATTTTGAGTGGAGTCAGGCGCAGGCCAAGTTTTTCTTGATACCAAGCAGCTGCCCGGTTGAGGTTTCTCACTCCAACCGAGGTGTTGTCTCCAAAATAGAACTTCTTCCCGCCCCACTTGGCAAGAATTTACTATATTCCGAGCACACCAACCAGCTCGCGTACCGACGCCGCTGACTTCTGGAGAGCGGCATTTTCTTCCGCAGTCAGTTTGATCTGAATGATTTCCTCCGCCCCGCCCGCTCCCAGCTTTACTGGGACGCCAACGAAGAGACCTTTAATTCCGTACTCCCCGTCGAGGTATACGGCAGACGGCAGAATTTTCTTTTTATCTTTCAGAATAGCTCCCACCATCTCGACCGCAGCCGCCGACGGCGCATAGTAGGCGGAACCGGTCTTCAAAAGGTTTACGATCTCAGCGCCGCCCTTGCGTGTGCGTTCCACGATCGCATCGATTCGTTCTTTCGGCAGCAAGTCGGGGAGCGGAATTCCGGCAACGGTCGAATAGCGCGGCAGTGGCACCATGTCATCGCCATGCCCGCCGAGAACAAACGAGTGCACATTTTCCACGCTGACTTTGCATTCCGTGGCCACAAACGAGCTCATGCGCGCCGAATCCAGCACTCCGGCCATTCCCAGCACGCGATTTTTCGGAAAGCCGCTCACCTTGAACGCGGCTTGCGCCATGGCGTCCAGAGGATTCGTCACCACGATGATGATGCAGTTCGGCGAGTGCTTGACTATCTGCTCGACCACCGCCTTCACCACGTCGTAATTCGCCTTCAACAAGTCATCGCGGCTCATCCCCGGTTTGCGCGGAAAACCTGCCGTGATCACCACGATGTCGCTGGCTGCGGTAGCGCGGTAGTCCCCGGTTGCCGTCGAGGCGCCCGTGGCGCGCGAATCCGTCCGCGTAATCGGCCCCGACTCCAGCATGTCGAGTGCCTTGCCCGCCGGCGGCCCATCCAGAATATCCGTCAACACTACATCCGCCAGCTCTAGGTCGACAATCCGCTGCGCCGTCGTTGATCCCACAAAACCGCCGCCCACCACTGTTACCTTTTTTCTGCTCATCCGTCTCCTCGTATTAGTTGGAATGTCTCTGCGTACTGCGCGTCTCTGCGTCATGCTTGATCTTCGGACTTGGAAATTAGCGCGCCAAAGCGGCAGCCGTCATGTTCTCAATAATCGCGGTCGCAAATGCCGCGGTCCCAACCTTCGTCGCGCCCGGCATGAGCCGTTCGAGATCATACGTTACGCGTTTCTGCTGAATCGTCCGCGCGATACCGCCCTCGATCAATTGAGCGGCTTCTTTCCATCCCAGGAACTCAAACATCATCGCGCCAGACAGCATCACGGAACTCGGATTGATCACGTCCTTATCCGCGTACTTCGGGGCCGTGCCGTGCGTAGCCTCAAAAACCCCGAAACCATCGCCAATGTTCGACCCCGGAGCCATCCCCAACCCGCCGACCTGAGCCGCGCAAGCGTCCGAAAGATAGTCCCCATTGAGATTCGGAGTCGCCAGCACGCTATATTCATCGGCACGCAGCAGCACCTGCTGAAAAACCGAATCCGCTATACGATCGTTGATCATCAACTTTTTCTTCCACTGTCCCTTACCGTGCGTCGCGTAAATTGCGTCGAGCGTCTGTTTCACTTCGTCGCAAATGGCCTTCGTAAAGGATTCGGTTGCCTGCTCAAGCCCCGGCTCGATCATCGCCGCGTTCTGCTCGACGCGCAGCCCGGGATTCTTATCCAAGTTGTCGAGAATCCAGCTCTCGCGTTCGGTAACTGTTTCTTCCCGGAATTCCTCGCGCGCCAGGTCATAGCCCCAATCGCGGAACGCCCCCTCAGTGAATTTCTGAATGTTCCCCTTGTGCACGAGCGTCACGCTCTTTCTGCTGTGCGTCAGCGCGTACTTGATGGCCCGCCGGACCAACCGCTTGGTGCCCGTGGGCGAAATCGGCTTGATTCCCACGCCGGAATCCCAACGGATCTGCTTTTTGCCGTCCTTCAGCATTTCGTGATTCAAAAAATCGAGCAGCTTCTTCACTTCCGGCGTGCCAGACTTCCATTCGATGCCGATGTAAACGTCTTCCGTGTTCTCGCGGAAGATAACAATGTCCATCTTCTCCGGGCTTTTGACGGGGGAGGGAACTCCGGCGAAATAGCGCACCGGACGCTCGCAAGAATACAGATCTAAGAGTTGCCGTAAGGCCACGTTCAGGGATCGAATCCCGCCGCCTACCGGCGTGGTCAGCGGCCCTTTGATGGCCACGCGAAAATCGCGAATCGCGTCGACGGTTTCATCCGGCAGCCATTCTTTGTACGCATTGAACGCTTTCTCACCCGCAAAGACCTCAAACCACGCGACGCTTCGCGTCCCACCGTAAGCACGCTCCACGGCAGCGTCAAAAACTCGCCGCGAAGCTTTCCAAATGTCGCGGCCCGTACCGTCTCCCTCGATAAATGGAATGATCGGTGTGTCGGGAACCTGCAGTTCACCACCGCTATAGCCGATCGTCTTGCCCCCAACAGGAATAGCCTGGCCGTTGTAGGAACTCTTCATGACTGCACATCCTTCCTGGATTTTTAAGCGGTTCCTGTTGAAATGCCGTGCAGCGGTTCGCCGAGTCGGCTGATTCACACGTGCTCGCGCGAACCAGAAAACATACCATAACCCGCGCGAACTCTGAAATGCGCAACTGCAACTCGCATTCGCGTGTCCGCAGAAGAACACGGCCGTGCCATCTTGAAACACCGGTGTGGTATATACTCGGACCACGAAGTTGCGCCGAGGCTTGCAATTCACGCAGAGGAGACGCACCGATGATGCTTGATTGGAATGAATATTACAAAGCGCTGGGCGCCAGGATTGGCGAGTTGGCAAAGCTCAGCCCGGACACTGTCCGTGGATATCAAACCCTGAGCGCCGCGAACTCCAAGACCGGCCAGCTAGACGAAAAAACTCGCCAGCTCATTTCACTGGCAGTGGCCGTCACGACCCGTTGCGACGGTTGCATCGTCGTGCATTCCGAAGCTGCTTTGAAAGCAGGAGCAACGAAAGAGGAGATATCGGAAGCTCTCGGCGTGGCCGTGGCGATGAACGCCGGCGCCGCTCTCGTTTATTCGACACGCGTGCTGGATG
>Ga0210383_10001200_pt1 | contig 23876 bp, 21 predicted proteins | sample IncBWC14OmetaG_FD_160072 | JGI IMG/M metagenome (GOLD analysis project Ga0210383, IMG submission 160072) | Forest soil microbial communities from Barre Woods Harvard Forest LTER site, Petersham, Massachusetts, United States - Inc-BW-C-14-O ... | reverse complement strand
GTGAGCTGACGCCAATGACGAATAGGATGCCAATGTTAATGTCCTGCGCGACGCGGAACGCCGGTCCAAAGTACAGCGCGCCCATGGCGGTGAGCGCGGCAACCATAGTAATGACCGGAGCAAACCAGAAAATCAATCCGTCGGCGTCTCGCGGAACCAGGTCTTCCTTGATCAGCAACTTCACCGCGTCGGCGATGGGCTGCAGCAAACCGTGCGGTCCAACGCGCATCGGGCCCAGCCGCGCTTGCATGTCGGCCATGAGCTTGCGCTCGACAAGAACCACGTAGCCCGCGATTAACGGAACGATCGCGACGATCACCACCGCGCACACCAGTTCCACCCACCAGGTCTGCAAGAAATGGAGGAGCGCTTGGGCGGTGGGATTCATGGGCTAGCGGTCCACCTCTCCGAGCACGATATCGAGAGTGCCGATGACCGCGACCACATCGGCGACCAGATGGCCGCGAATCATTTTGTCCAGCGCCTGCAGATTGATGAACGATGGCGGACGAATGCGCACGCGATACGGCTGAATGGTGCCGTCGCTGACGATGTAGTAGCCAAGAATCCCCTTGGGCGCTTCGATGGAATGATAAATTTCGCCCGGTGGGGGCTTCAGCACTTTGCCTACTTTGCCCATAATCGGGCCTTCCGGAATATTTTCGATGGCCTGCAGGCAAATCAGCCGGGACTGGCGCATCTCTTCCATGCGCACCATGTAGCGATCATAGGTGTCGCCGTTGGTGCCCACGGGAATTTCGAATTGATAGCGATCGTAGGCAGCGTAAGGCTGGGCTTTGCGCAGATCCCATTTCACCCCGGCGGCGCGCAGAATGGGTCCGCTCGCGCCAAGGGCGATGCAGTCCGCGGCATTGAGGACGCCAACATTGCGCGTGCGGCCGATCCAGATGCTGTTGCCTGTGAGCAGGGTCACATACTCCTGAATTCGGCGTTCGAAATCCTTGCAGAAACGCTCAACGTCTTTCTCGAAGCCGTCGTAAGCCTCGTATTGCAGGCCGCCAATGCGGAAAGCGTGCGTGGTCAGGCGCGCGCCGCAATATTTCTCGAAAATTTTCAGGATTTCTTCGCGTTCGCGCATGCAGTAGAACAGCGGGGTCAGCGCACCAATGTCGAGCGCGTGCGTACCAAGCCAGAGCAGATGGCTGGCGATGCGTTGAAGCTCCGTAAGAATTGTGCGAATCACGCGAGCGCGCAATGGAGCTTCCACGCTCAGAAGTTTTTCGACAGCTTCGCAATAGCCAAGGCCGTTGCTGACGGCTGCCACGTAATCCATGCGATCGACATACGGGGCAAATTGCTGGTACGTGCGATTCTCCGCAATTTTCTCCACGCCTCGATGGAGATAGCCGATAACGCATTCGGTTCCGCGGACGCGCTCACCGTCCAGCTTCAGTTTGACGCGCAGCACTCCATGCGTCGACGGGTGCTGCGGGCCCATGTTGAGCACGAGCTCGTCGGCGCCGAGGAGCGTATCCTTTTGCGATGCGTCTTGCTGCACTGTGTTTGCCGCTTCTCCCAAAGCTATTTGTCCCAAACCTATTGGCCGCTGTCGATGCCGAGATTTTCCCGGACCCACGCGGTGTCTTGCTGAAGAATATCGTAATCCTTGCGCAGCGGATGGCCCTGCCAGCCGTCGGGCAACAGAATGCGTTTCAGGCCGGGATGACCGGCGAATTCGATGCCGAACAAGTCAAAAATTTCGCGCTCCAGCCAGTTTGCTGTGGGCCAAAGTTCCGAGAGGGTGCCGGGCTGCTCGTTCGCAGCAACGGGAATCTTCAGCCGCAGGCGCGTGTTGTGCGGGAACGAATAGAGAATGGCAATGAGGTCGAACCGTTTTTCGCGGCGCGGCCAATCGACGGCGGTGAAATCCTCGAGCAGATCGAATTTTTCTTCATCGCGAGAATAACGAGCGATGTCTGAGAGTCGCGCGGAGTCGATCACCAGGTAGGGCTGCTTGCGATCTTCGAGTGCATCCAGAATCGCAGCGCCAAAATGCTCGCGGTAACGCCGAACCAAATCGTTATCGAGCGGCATCTGCACCGGCAGGGGAAATTTTGGCGCGGCAGCAACCGGCTTCGCCGCCGGAGGAGCAGCGGGCGTGGCGTCATTCTTCGGCGGAGACGCGGGCGAAGCGCCCTTTGGCTCCGGCGGAGTACTTTCAGGCTCTTGGGATGGCTTAGGCTCGTCTGCCATGGACCCTGGACCAATGTACTGCATCGCAACTATTAAAATAGAGCGACCGCAAACTGCGGACTCCACTAGCTCCGGATGGCGAATAAAAAGGCTGCATGCGCAAGGAAGGAGCGAGAACGCAAACGCCATCCCATATTGCGGATGCACGCATCCGCGACCTGTCAGCTATTCTCATCGTTCCTTGGTTTCTAACATACGCGGTAAGGTCAGTCAATGAGCGGGAACACAGCGCGGTGGGAAAATCTAGATGTTTTTGTTTGTTAACTTTGGATTGTTATTCGTAGTTGTTGCTTGCCGGATCGTTTGGAGGTGCGGGCTGCGTTGCAAAAGCGGCGGCAGGGAGCCGCACTCCAAAATCAGGCCCAATCGAGAGCGCCTTTTTTATAGAGCCAGACGTAGCCCACCAGCAGGATGCCTAGAAAGACGACCATGGAGATCAGCGCGAAGAAGCCCAGATGCGCCGCGAGCCAGGAGCGGTAAAGGATCGCCCACGGAAACATGAAGATGGTTTCCACGTCAAAGACGACGAACAACATCGCCACTACATAGAAGCGGGCGGAATAACGGCCTCGCGCGTTGCTTTCAGCGGGAACGCCGCACTCGTACGGCAGGAATTTTGCCGGGCCCCCGCGCGATTCCGGGCGAATCAGTTTGAAGACAAGAAGCGTGACCACGGGAAAAGACAGCACGAGCAGCGCGAAAATGAAGACCGGGATGTAGGCCGTGGGCATCTTGAGCGATGCTAGCACACAAGAGCGGGCGCAGCGCAAGGACGGAAGTCACGGAGAGTTCAGAAAATGGAATCGGAAATTCGAAAATAGGGAAAAGAGGCAATCCACTATTTTTCGAACAGAAGTTCGCCGGCACGGTGCGTGGCTTTCACTACGGCTTTGATCAGCGTGACGCGCAATTTCCCTTCCTCGAGTTCGAGGATGCCGTCGATGGTGCAACCGGCGGGAGTAGTGACGGAATCTTTCAGCAGCGCGGGATGATCGCCCGTTTCTAGAACAACGCTGGCGGCGCCCTTCATGGTTTGTGCGGCAAGAAGCGTGGCGATGTCGCGAGGCAGGCCCACCTTGACGCCGGCTTCAGCCAGCGATTCAAGAATGATGTAGGCGAACGCAGGGCCGCTGGCGGACAAGCCGGTGACTGCATCCATATTTTTTTCGTCCACGACCACCGTCCGGCCGACCGCGGTGAACATGGCCTTTGCAATTTCCAGGTGCACTGGCGAAGCATGCGCGCCCGGGCAGATGCCGGTCATGCCGCAGCCAACGATGGAACAGGTGTTGGGCATGGCGCGAATCACTGGAACTTTTGCGCCGGCGCGCTGCTCGATGTAGGAAGTGGGAACGGAAGCGGCCACGGAAATGACCAGCGTTTTCTTGCCGAGCGCCGGCTTGATTTCCTTCAACACGTCGCCGACAACCTGCGGTTTCACGGCGAGCAAAACCACTTCGGCGCCTTTCACGGCGCTGCGGTTGTTCGTGGTGACGTTGACGCCCAGTTCTTTCGACAGCGCAGCGGCTTTTTCCGGATGACGGACCGTTGCGGTGACCAGTTTGTGGGAAAACAGCCCTTGCTTGAGATAGGCGCGAAGAAGTATGCCGCCAAGTTTGCCGGTGCCAAGCACCGCGAGACGCTGCTCAGAAAGTTTGGGAGTCATAGTCAGAACATTGTCAGGGAGTAAGCCGGGATGGTCAACTTACGTTTCGAATCGGGACACAATACCGAACGGCATAATCTGGCGCTCCACAGTGGATGGGATAATAAGGACAGGATGAGTTTCCCGGCAAATCAGACAGGACCGCTTCCCGATGCTGCGTCCCTTCCCGTTGAAGAAGGCGAGCCCGGGATCGTGCGAAGGATTCACGACGCGTGTGCCTGGGCTCTCGAAACGGGCATCGAGTGGATGGTGCGATTATCGGGTCGCACCATCCGCCGCGCGGATGCGCCGTGGCTGGATTGCGTTCTTGGGCAGCCTGGCGCGATCGGCGGCGGCGTGTACCAGCGGATCGCTGCCATGAGCCATTTGGAGTTGAGCACGTCTCCCGAGGCGGGCCTTATCGAGGACTTCGAGGCGCTGCGCGGACCTTCGTTCAATCCAGATGCGGTGCACCCCAGCGTGCGGCATTTTTACGAACACACCGCTGCGTACAATCTCGAAGTTTGGAGCGAAGTGTACCTGGCGGGAAGATTCTTCCTCTGGCTGCTGGTGGAATTCATCAGCCGGCGGATGGACCAACTGAACTTTCCGATTTCTTCCCTGGAAGTGGCGAAGGGAATGACCAGTGAAGTCGTGCAATTGCGAGAGCAGGAATCGGGGCAGCTCGTTTATACCGGCTGGCTGCGTCGTTTCAAATCGAATGGGAAAGTTATCTACGCTGGAATTTATTCCGTGGCGCGCATTCCCGGTGAGGCCGATCCTTGCGTAAAAGTAACGTTTCCCTGCCGGGGTAGCGCCAACGTTTATTTGCGTCCGTGCTCGCATGCGGATGGATCGTTCGGACTGGTTTCGACCGGGGCGGGGTTTGGACGCTCCGGATTTTATCGCCTCGTGGAGACTGGGACGGAAGCGTGGCGTGTGAGGAATTTCACGACGCTGCATGAAGTTTTCCGCGTGTATGTCGATGAGGAAGGTGTGCTGCGCACGGACCACAGCATCAGCTTTATGGGATTCACCATTCTGCGCTTGCACTACAAAATGACATTGGCCGACAAGCCTAAACAGATTGGCGACGCACGCGTGGAATCTGCGGTCCGGCCCGCCTGAATTTCAAGCCCACACGTCCCATCCACAACAAATGCTAGTCGTGGCGCGCACCGCGGAGGACTTCAACAGCGTGCGGGAGCAGGTGCGCGACGGTGTTCAACGATTCGATGGCGCCTTTGGGGCTGCCAGGTAGATTGATCACGATGGTTTTGTTGCGGACGATGGCGACGCCGCGAGAAAGAAGCGCCGTGGGCGTTTTCTCCGCGCCTGCACGGCGAATTTCCTCGGCAAGGCCGGGGACGGTGCGATCGGCAACCTCCAGTGTAGCTTCGGGGGTGTTATCGCGAGGCCCGAGGCCAGTGCCGCCGGTGGTGAGTAGTAGATCCGTATCGCCGGAGTCCGAAATAGCGCGAACCATGTTACGGACCTGGTCAGGGTCATCGGAGCAGCGCAACGCGCAATTCACGTCCCAGCCGAGTTCGCGACAACGGGCGACAAGAGCCGGACCGGAAAGATCTTCGCGTTCGGCAAGCGCTACAGAATCGCTGATGGTCAAAATGGCAATGCGCATGGGAAATTTTGGAGTTCTCAGTTTTAAGTTCTAAGTTTTGAGTTCCAAGTTCTAAGCAAAGAAAAAGCCGAAATCGCGCACAATACAGCCACACTAAACGGAAAACCTATTACTTATAACTTAAACCTTTACCCGGCGATCGCCGGCAGCCTTACTTAGTTATCACTTAGAACCCGAAACTCTTCGACTTACTTATAACCGAAAACTTAAAACGCTTCCTCAGCCCGTGCCCACCGTATCGCGATTGGCTTCGTCCAGCAGGCGCATCGCTTCCATCAACAGCCCAGTTGTCGTACGCGTCGTGGTGGTGGCGGTGGAAGCATTGGCGGCATTGAAATCAATTTCGAATTCGCCTTCGGTCCACAGCACCACTTTCAGCACCGCATCGTCTCCGGACAGATCCTTGATCTTGGCATCGCGGCACTGGCCGCTGGCGAAATACAATTCAGCGCGCTCGGCGCCCTTCTGCACCACGAGGCGACAAGACTTTTGCCCCATTTCGAGCGATTGCAACAAATCGATCATGCTCATTTCTTCCAGGCGCCCCTGAATCACGCCCGGACGAGAGGCCTGCTTCTGCAATTTCTCCAGGTGCAGGCGGTCGACCACCTTCTTGGCCGAACGCACCAGGTCCTTGATCAGGAAAGGTTTAGCGATGAAATCCTCGGCGCCTTCCACCAGCGGGCGCAGGCGTTCTTCAATATCGCTGCGGCTGGCCATAAACAGAAATGGAATGTGCCGCGTGGCTTCGCGTCCACGCAGCTTTTCGAACAACTGGCGGCCATTCAATCCCGGCATGTTGTAGTCGCACAGGATCACGTCGGGAGGCTCGTCGATGACTTTCAGCAGCGCGTCCGCGCCGTCGGCGGCGATCATCACCTCGCAAAAAGGTTCCAGGCCCTTGGCGACAAGATCGCGCACCATGGGATTGTCTTCGGCAACCAGCAGCTTGACGGTTTTGCCGGACGCCGCGCTCATGGCTTGGAGCTCCGGGACGGTTTCTTCGAGGCGCGCCGGTAGTCCCCGCTCTTCCCGCCGGTCTTCTCCAGCAGGTGAACAGCGGTGATCTCTACACCTTTATCAAGGGCTTTACACATGTCGTAGACCGTGAGGGCGGCGCAAGTAACGGCAACCAGCGCTTCCATTTCCACGCCTGTTTGCGCTGTCGCCGTAACCTTGGAAACCAGTTCCACCCCATCTTTGCATAGGCGTAGGGTCACATCAATGTGGGTAATGGGGAGTGGATGACAAAGAGGTATCCACTCCGAAGTGCGTTTGGCCGCGGCGATTCCGGCAATACGCGCCACCTCCAGGGGATTTCCCTTGGGGTTCTCCAGGCGCCGGACAGCGCGCAAGACGCGCGGAGCCATGCGGACGAATGCGTGTGCGGCGGCCGTTCGGGCAGTGACGGCTTTGGAGGAGACGTCAACCATGCTGATTTCGCCGCGCGAAGAATAGTGGGAAAGCTTAGGCATGGTGAGTGGTGAAGTCTTCCCCGTACAACCGAAAATACGTCATTCCGAACGGAGTCCGCGAAGTGAAGAATCCCTCTTCTGTCGTTTATGAGTACCCCGTTAGAGTACGTCGAACCGGGGTAGAACGGAAACTTTCTCACCGGCCGGGATGTCCGGGCGGTCAGCCGGGACGACCAGGAAGCAGTGGGCGCGAGTTAAGGCGGCAATGTCTCCTGAACCCTGCCAGGGCAATGCGCGAACCTGCGGGCTCTGGCCCTGCCATTCGAGGCGCGATGGAAGAAAGTGCGTGAGGCCCGGCTTCTCCTGAACCGGCTCGGATAAGGTGGCTTGCAGCAGCGGAAGCGGGCGAGCGGCCGCGCCATTGAGGATGTCGATGGCCGGGATGACAAAAAGTTGGAACGTAACCATGGTGGAGATAGGATTGCCGGGTAAACCAAATAGCCAGGTCTTGCCGCAGCGGCCGAAAACAGTGGGCTTTCCCGGGCGCAAGGCTACCGCGTCGAAATAAAACTCCGCGCCCATACCTTTGAGGACGGGCTCGACGAGGTCGTACTTCCCCATCGAAACGCCGCCCGACAACACCAGAATATCGTCGCGCAAACCTTGCTGGATCTTTGTGGAGAGATCGTCTGCGCGATCCAGAGCATTGACAAGCGGAACAGGTTCACCGCCCGCCAAGCGAATTTGCGCGGAGAGTGAGACCGTATTGCTGTTGCGGATGTGAAACGGCCCGGGCGTCTCAGTGATAGGCACGACTTCATCGCCGGTGGAAAGAATGGCCACGCGCGGTTTCTTGTGGCAGAGCAGGGTGGTGGCGCCGACTTGCGCGGCCACGGCCATCTCCGCAAAACCGAGCCGCAAGCCGGGAAAAAGCGCCAGATCGCCGGAACGCGCTTCGCTGCCGCGGGGAATGAAATTTTGCCCAGGTTGCGTGGCGCGATCGAAGATAACCGTTTCGTTTTCGCGGCGCGTGTACTCGATCATCACCACCGCATCCGCGCTGGGCGGAATTGCCGCCCCGGTCATGATTTGCACGCAGGTACCCGGTGCCAGTTGCTCGGAAACCGTGTCGCCGGCTTTGATCTCGCCTGCGCAGAGGAGTCTCGCACCTCGTAGGGCCTCCTTTGCGCGGACGGCATAGCCATCCCGGGTGGAACGATCAAAGGGAGGATATTCGCGGTCGCAGCGAACTTCCTGCGCCAGGATGTATCCGAGAGCATCGGAGACGGAAAGAGTGACGGTGTGGCGCGCGGTCGCGTGCGCTTTGGTTTGAGTGATTACAAGTTGGCGAGCATCTTCAAAGGAGAGCATGCGGAGCAATATTGTAGCGCAGACGGGCTGCAAGGGTCGCTCACCTCCGATGCGCTAAGACAAAATCGGGCGCCGCACCCTTTACTTTTTAAAGGGTGCGGGTTTCTCCTGAGTTCGCCTGTTCTCAAAAACAGACCCACCCTTCGCAAGAGGCGTTCAGAGTGAGGCACCAGGAGAAGTTACAGCCAATGCGCAAGCAGTGTTCCCGGTTGGATGATGGTAGCGTCGCGTTCGGGGCCGGTCGAGATCATGCCGATTTCGACCTGGAGGAAATCAGACACGAAACGCAGGTAATCGATGGCTGCTTTAGGGAGGTTACTGGCGTCCGTGGCGCCATAGGTGTCCTGGCACCAGCCGGGAAGGGTTTTGTATACCGGAATAACGTGCTCGTAGACCTCGGCCGCCGCGGGCATTTCGTGAAGCGGCGAACCTTTGTAGGTGTAGCCCACGCCGACTTTAATTTCGCGCTGCGTGTCGAAGACGTCGAGCTTGGTGACGGCCAGCGAATCGATGCCGTTGATCATTTTGGCGTAGCGCAATTCCGCAAGATCAAGCCAGCCGCAGCGGCGCGGACGGCCCGTGACCGCGCCGAATTCCTTGCCGCGTTCGCGCACCTCCTTCGCTTCGAGATCCGGCATTTCCGTGGGGAACGGCCCGCCGCCCACGCGGGTGGTGTACGCCTTAGAGATGCCAAGGACGTGCCGAATTTTCGTGGGAGGCACACCCGCGCCCGTGGTGGCGCCACCCGAAATGGCGCTGGACGAAGTGACGTAAGGGTAGGTTCCGTGATCGATGTCCAGCATGGTGCCCTGGGCGCCTTCGAACAGGACGGATTTGCCTTCGTCGAGTGCGCGGTTTACCAATTCGGCGGTATTCGAAATGTAGGACTTAATTTTTTCGCCAAGGGCCAGTGACGCTTCGACCTCGGGCGAGAAATCCACCTGAGCGCCATACGCACCCTGCGCGATGCGATTCTTTTCGGCGACAACGCGCGCAGCCTTTTCGCGAAACAAAACTGGATCGAGCAGATCGACGATACGCAATCCACGCCGAGCCATCTTGTCTTCATAAGCAGGGCCAATGCCGCGTGAGGTGGTGCCGATTTTGTTGGCGCCGCGAGCCACTTCCGCCGCCATGTCCAGTTCGCGGTGATACGGAAAAATCAGGTGCGCGCGATTGCTGATGTGCAATCGGCCTTTGACGTCCACACCGGCTTTCGCCAGCGTTTCAATTTCGGCCACAAGCGCGGCCGGATCGATGACCACGCCGGTGCCGATAACCGCGTGCTGCTGCGGGCGCAGAATGCCGCAGGGGATGAGCTGAAGGACATAGCGATCCTTGCCGATGATGACCGTGTGGCCTGCATTGTGACCGCCGGCAACGCGAACAATATAGTCAAACGACCCAGCCAGATAATCGACAACCTTGCCCTTGCCCTCGTCGCCCCACTGCGCGCCGACCACGACGACCGATTTCATGCGGAGCATCTCCTGGCTCGAGACCGAGGCGGCGGAATCCCAGCGAGCAAGAACCCACCGGACAGAAGTCTATGGAGCAAAATCCGTGCGACACACCAATTTCAAATCGTACGATGGGCGCTGGGGGAACGCAAGCATGTCTGACCGATCTTACGAAGACCCGCGGCGGGTTGTACTGGAAACAACTGACGGCAGAGTGGATAATGTTGAACACCAAGGAATGAACCGCCCAGAAAAGGCAAACTTTTGATTCTTCAGCAGACCGATCCCATCCTGGCAATTCGCCAGACCGACCACGCGTTTCTCTCCGGTTTCTTCGCGCGCGAATTCGGCAACGACTACTTCATGCGGCCGGAGCCGTTTTCTTCATTTTGTCTCGCCGCGGCCGAACACGATAACGGCTGGCAGGAATGGGAACTTGCGCCGGGCGTCGATCCCAGGACGTTTGTGCCGTACAGCTTCATGACCGTGCCAACCGAAGAGCATATTGCGCTGTACCAGCGCGGCATCGACCGCATTCTGAAAGTAGATTTGTACGCCGCGCTGTTGGTTGTTTCGCACTGCATGGGCCTGTACGACCGCTCGCGCGCCACCATGCCCGGGTACTCTTCGAAATATGTGAAATCCCAGGAACAGCACGTGGCCAACGATTTCGTGCAGCGCCTGCGCCTCCAGCAGCTTCGCCTGAAAGTGGATTTGCGCAACGACCCCGTCACCAAGCCGTTCACCGACGAGAAACTGATCAAAGCTAACGTGCAGCGCCTGGACGCACTCGACCGCTTGTCTCTCTATTTCTGCCTGGGCGCCGCGGAAGACGCGTCGATCGAAGGCGTGCCGATAAATGACGACGGCAAGGAAGTGGATTGGGAAATTCGTCCCACAGGCCAGGGGCAGTTTACGATTCATCCCTACCCGTTTCGCCGTGATCCGCTGCAATTTGCGATTCTGGCCCGGCGCATCCCCAAGCGTCGCTACACCGATGATCCCGATTTTCAGGCCGTGGTCGCCGCCGCCCCGTTCTTTAATATTCGCTACTCGCTGCGTTCGCGCTTCGCTTCGAATACCACTCACGCTATCGCGCTGTAAGTCTGGGACGCAGCACTTTCCTCGGTTTTCCACCGTTTCCGTCGCTGTTTCGGGCGCTATTCCCTTGCGTCTGGTATCATGGCCGCTGGCACACATGCGGCCAGATCGCATTTCGCTCTTTCCTCTGAACGTCGTACTTTTCCCCGGCGAGCTTCTTCCCTTGCACATTTTCGAGCCGCGCTATCGCCGCATGGTGCGCGAATGCCTGGACGAAAAATCTCCTTTTGGGATGCTGCTGGCACTGCCGAATGGCGTTGCGCACGTTGGCTGCACGGCGGAAATTCTGGAAGTTACGCGCCGGTACGATGACGGGCGCATGGACATTCTCACCGTCGGGCGGCGGCCTTACCGCATTGTCGATCTTTACGAGGACGATCCGCTGCTGCAGGGCGCGATCGATTACCTGGAGGATCAAGATTCGCGCCTTGAGCCGGGCAATCAAGAGCAACTGGTTCAATTGTACGAAGTTTGTTACACACTGCTTTTTTCCGGAATGCCTGGGAACCTCGCGCAGTCTCCGCCGGAATCATTATCGTTTGCGATTGCTGGCGGGCTTCCGCTCGATTTGTTGTGGAAGCAGCAAATTCTGGAACTGCGTTCCGAAGCGGAGCGTCAGGATCGCCTAGTCAGGTATCTTCGCGAGTGGGCGCTGCATCTACACAAGATAGACACGCGGCGCCATCGTGGGGAAGGCCTGGACCACGGATTGAACTAGTGTTCGGCGGGTATTGGTTGGACCCGCGGATAGGGGCTTCATGACAGCAAGCAATTCACCGCATACCGCGGCTCATTCGAAACCGCGTACGATTGGCGAGCTGAAAAGCATTCCCGATTTTGACGCGCGCACCAGCACGCTGCCGGTGAAGAATGAAATTCGCCGCAATTTGCTGCGGGCGATTGAGCGAGACGAACCGTTGTTTCCCGGCGTCCACGGGTACGAAGACAGTGTGATTCCGCAGATCGTGAATGCCGTGCTTTCGCGGCACAATTTCATCCTGCTCGGCTTGCGTGGCCAGGCGAAGAGCCGCATCTTGCGCGGATTGATCCGCCTGCTGGACGCCGAAATTCCGGTGATCGCCGGCTGCGAGATTAATGACAATCCGCTGCAGCCCATTTGCCGCTCTTGCCGCGAACGCGTCGCCGCCGAAGGCGACAACACTCTGATTGCCTGGCTGCCCCGCGATCAGCGTTACGTTGAGAAGCTGGCAACTCCAGACGTCACCATGGCGGATATTATTGGCGACGTAGATCCCATCCGTGCGGCTCGCGGCGGGCGCGATCTCTCTGACGAGCTCACCATTCACTACGGCCTTCTGCCCCGCGCCAATCGCGGCATTTTCGCGATTAACGAACTGCCCGATCTCGCCGGCAAGATCCAAGTGGGCTTGTTCAACATCATGCAAGAGGGCGACATCCAGATTAAGGGCTACCCGTTGCGGCTGCCGCTGGACGTGCTGCTTGTGTTCACCGCGAATCCCGAGGATTATACCGCGCGCGGCAAAATTATTACGCCGCTGAAAGATCGCATCGGCGCGGAAATCCGCACGCACTATCCCACGACCGTCGAAGAAGGCATGACTATCACCAACCAGGAGGCGTGGACGAAGCGCGACGCTCACATCCATGTGGAAGTGCCGGACTATTTGCGGCAGCTTGTAGAGGAAATCGCGTTTCAGGCCCGCGAGGATAAGCGCATCGATCGCCGCTCAGGAGTAAGCCAAAGGCTGCCGATCACCACCCTGGAAAGCGCGGTCAGCAGCGCTGAGCAACACGCAGCGCGCACTGGAGAAACTCATGCGGTTGCGCGGGTAACCGATGTATACGCGGCAATGCCAGCGATTACCGGCAAGCTCGAGCTGGAATATGAAGGTGAGCTGAAAGGTGCTGAAGTGATTGCCCGCGAACTGATTCGCACGGCGATTGGCCGCGTGTTCAGCAAATATTTTGGCGAGGTTGTCTTCCAGCCAGTGGTCCAATGGTTTGAGGCGGGAAATGAGTTGAAGATTCCCGACGATGTTTCCACGAATCACCGTTTTCAACAACTTTGTCGCGTGCAAACTTTGATGGATCACGTTGGCAAACTTGGCGTGACAAATCGCAAAGATGAAGCTGCCGCAGCAGCCGCCGCGGAAATGATCCTGGAGGGGCTGTGGGCGCACCGCCGTGTGGGGCGCAGCGAGGAACGCGGCTTTTATGCGGAGAAACCGCAGCGTGCTACGGAACAGCGCGAGCGAGAAAATCCCAACCGCCCACGGCGCACCTATAATTAAGCGCAGCGTGTTGCGAAGGGATGTTGAGTCCGAGGTAGCGCGATGAAGATCGTCAAATACCGAAAGTATACGGGCGAGCCCGCCGACGAGGTCGACCTCGACGAGTTGATGAAGCGCCTGGGCGATTTCCTGCTGCAAAGCGGGTTCGAATCGCAATACTACGGCATGTCAGAGTTCGACGCCGCGCAATCCATGGAAGCGCTGCGCGATGCAATTCTTCGTGCCCTGCAAGAGGGCGAGCTGATTCCCGAAGACATGATGAGCGAAGAGCTGCAACAAATGTTGCGGGATCCGGGCGCGCTGAACAATCAGGATGTACGCGACCTCATCGAAAAAATCATTCAACGCCTCACACAGGAAGGGTTCATCAATCCGCAGCAACCTCCCCAGGTGACTCCTCCGCCGCAAATCACGCCCGGCGGGCAGTTGGGACAACCTTCGGAACGCAATCCGGATGCGCGGTTTGAGATCACGGACAAGGCCATTGATTTCCTCGGCTTCAAAACGTTGCGCGACCTTCTTGGTTCCCTCGGCCGCAGCAGCTTCGGCCGCCATGACACGCGCGATCTTTCGACGGGTGTGGAATCGGGCGGCATCTCCCGGCCGTATGAATTCGGCGATGTGCTGAATCTGGATATCAGCCAGACGCTTTCGAATGCTATTCGCCGCGAAGGCGTGAAAGTCCCGATCGATATGCAGTATCGCGACTTGATGGTGCACCAGTGCGAGTACCAAAGCTCCTGTGCCACCGTCGTTCTTCTGGATTGCAGCCACAGCATGATTCTGTATGGCGAAGACCGCTTCACTCCGGCCAAGCGCGTTGCTCTGGCGCTTTCGCACCTGATTCGTACGCAGTATCCGGGAGACACTCTCAGCCTGGTGCTGTTCCACGACTCGGCGGAGGAAATTCCGCTGGGACAGTTGGCGCGCGTGCAGGTTGGCCCGTACTACACCAATACCCGCGAAGGCTTACGAATGGCGCAGCGCATCCTGCTGCGGCAGCGCAAAGATATGCGGCAAATCATCATGATCACGGACGGCAAGCCTTCCGCTCTTACGCTGGAAGACGGGCGTATCTACAAAAATGCGTTTGGGCTTGATCCTTTCGTCGTCAGCGAAACGCTGGAAGAAGTGAACAAGTGCAAGCGCGCCGGGATAATGATAAACACGTTCATGTTGGCCACAGATTACAGCCTGGTGCAATTCGTGCAGAAAATCACGCAGATGTGCAAAGGTAAAGCGTATTTCACCACGCCGTATACGCTGGGCCAGTATCTGCTGATGGATTACATGCAGCGGAAAACAAAAACGATCCACTGAGTACGAACGCGGAAACCTCTTCGCCTTACCTCCGTACACTAAATACCTGAACTCTATTCTTATGTAATCGCGATGCAGATGCTGTATTTAACCAAAGGGATACATAGAAATATTGATTCATCCGATTCGCATTTTTACGGGAAAATATAGCCGTTTTCGCGTACCTCGTTGCTGCACCTCAACGTCTAACCTTCTAACAAACAGACTAAATACCTCCGCGCCGTCGCCTGCCGTGTCCTGCATCAGCGCACCAGCGGAAAACTTAAAAGGAGTTGTTCATGAAACTGTCAAAAATCTCAGTCGCACTTTTCGGGGCGGCCTTTCTTCTTGCTTCCAGCACATTTGCTGGAGACGTCAATAAAGGGAAGCTGAATCTCGAGCAGAAGGTCAACGTGGAAGGCAAAACGCTGGACGCCGGAACCTACCGGGTCGAATGGAACGGTAGCGGTCCCAACGTTCAGGTCAACATCATCAAGGGGAAAGACACCGTAGCGACTTTCCCCGCGCAAGTAACCGAGTCCGCAAATCAAAACCCGGAGAACGCATATGGCTCCGTCTCGGCTCCGGACGGCACGAGGTCGCTGACCGCCATCTATATCGGCGGCAAGCGCACGATCCTGCAGTTGGATCAGAACGCAGCAGCGAACCAACAATCGAGCACGCGAAGCTCGAAATAACTGCAACCACCGCCCATTCCTTCCCAGCGTCCCGGGAAGGAATGGGCATTTTTATTTGCATCCGCCGTGTTGGGCTCCATCCGGCGTTTCTTTGCGCTAAGATGATTTGATGCCGCTGTGGAATAAACTCGCTCGAAGACTCGGGCTGGAGGCGCCGTTGACGAACATCTTAGCCGGAAATACCGCTCCGCATTTGTCCCTGAAAGCGCTCGACGGAAAACAATATTCTCTCGATTCACTTCTGGCGCGCGGGCCGCTGGTGCTGGCTTTCTTCAAGATTTCCTGCCCGGTCTGCCAGTTTACGTTTCCGTTCTTGCAGAGAATCGCGGAGGGTTCCGCGGGCAAGGGCGCTTCGGTCGTTGGCATTTCCCAGGATAATGCGCGAGACACGAAAGAATTCAACGACGAATATGGCATCATGTTTCCGACGCTGCTGGACGACCCCGCTTATTCCGCTTCGAACGCGTATGGACTGACGAATGTGCCGACCATTTTCCTGATTGCGCCGGATGGCACAGTCAAGGTGAGCCTCATGGGATTCGACAAGGCCGGCCTTGAAAAGATTGCCAGCGAACTTTCCCAGCAGAAAATCGCCGCCGCCCCGCTCTTCCGTCCTGATGAAATCGTTCCCGCCTACAAACCTGGATGAGGATCGAAAAACTAGGTCCGGTCGGACCTAACAAATTTCAAGGCTCTGATTCTTCGCGCAGCAGATCTTTGGCGTGCTTTGGCGGTTTTTTCCGTTTGTCGGGAATCACGCGCGTTGCTGCCGGGGCCAAACCGGATTTCCGAGCCACTCTTCGCGCCTCAGTGCTTTTATCGAGCTTTTTCTTGCGGCTGTTCATGAGCGTCAGCTCTTCTTGCTCACAATTTCCTGCACGGCCCGGTAGCCCTGATCGATGGCTTCGTTCGTATACGCAAAGGCGCCCGCATCGGAATTGGCGATATGGATATCTCCGAACGGCTTGCGGCCAATTTCGTTGGGCGCTTGCCCCGCGGGCCAAACGGGATCGTAGAGTGAATTGTATTCATATGCGTAACCGTGCGGCCAGCGGTTCACGGTGATGGCTTCAATGTCTCCGGCGGGATCAAAGCCGGCACTGCCCAGGATGCGCGCCAGTTGATCGCGAATGTTTCGTTCGAATGTCCTGAAATCCATGGTGAGCAGTTTCATGCGCCCGCTGCGCTGTTTTTCCCGCGCCGTGGCCCCCGGTCCAACCGGCACATATTGCAAGTGAAGCACGCACGATTCGTCGGACTTCTGCGTGAATTGGTACCCACCCATACTCACCGGGAAATCCATGGCCACTTCGGAGAAGAACGCGCCGGGGCAGCGCACCTCATGCACTTTCAACTTTTCGAACGCCTTCCAATTTCTGATCTGCACATTCGTGTAAACCAGCGGCACCTTCACGTTGTAAGCCAGCCCTTGTTTTTGCCCCTCCGGCATTTCCGGGCACATGTACGGAATCACCATATTCCAACAGGCGAGAATGCACTTGGCGCCCTGCACGACGTGGGCGTTCCCTCCCCTGACGTAGCTCACCGCCACGCCGCCAGCTTTCTCGTTGGCGACGTGCACCGCGGTGGAATTCAGCCGCACTCGCACGGCGGACTCGGCGTCATCAAGCTTGGCATAATTAAATTTCGCCAGGACCACGTCTTCCATCGTGTTTCCCGGCGCAACTCCCGGAATCATCTCCCGCACAAGCAAGCGCGGCACGGAACCGATGCCATCCGGAAAATGATAAATGTACGGCTCGTGATCCTGCCGCGTAACTTCCAGCCCCATGCCGGGACCGTCCGTATCCTTAATCCCGAGTCCCTTAAATCCCGGCAAGTAGCCAAGCCCGGCCATGTCTCCCGCGGGAACGGCATCGATGCCCACGCCATAGAGCCCATACATGGAAGTGAAGAAAAACGGAACAACATCTGGAACCACCTTCACGTTTTTCAGCAAATAATCCTGATAACTGGTTTTCGCCAGATAGTGTTTCTTTTCTTGCGGGCTCATCCCCGCGAGATAGTCCACCTTCTCGTTGAAAAGACGCAGAAGGTCTTTCTGCGTCGCAGCGGAAAGCGGCGTTTTCGCCAGAAATTCCGGCCATGGTGTCTCGAAGACCCGAGGAACCAGGCAGTCCTGGCCGAATGTCTCCTTGTCGAAGAAAATCGCCTGGCTCATGCCGCGCGATTCGTAGAATTTCTGATCGTAGTAGGATTCGAACTTCTTCACCTGAATGCCAAGATTCTTGAACAACTGCTTGGCCTGCGCACTGTACAAGTTCGGGCCGGTGATCGTTTGCGTGCCCCCGTAACCAATGATCAGCCGGTCGCCGCTGCGAAACTCGTTGCGTTTCGCGTGGCCTCCAAAATCATCGTGATTATCCAGAACCAGAATTTTCGCCTTTGCTCCCGCGCTTTGCCGGTAGAAATAAGCCGCCGATAATCCGCTGATACCGCCGCCCACAACGATCAAATCGTAAGTGTCCGCGTCCAGCGCGGGATTGCTCCAGGTTTTGCCGTCGCGCATCGCGTGAGCCGCTTCCCACGATCCATCGTGACTGCCGCGCATACCGGTCTTTGCGGGGGGGTAGTAGCCAGGCTCCGTCTCTGGCGCGTAGGAATTATCGGAATCCGCCAACACGCGCGCCCAGAAGCTGCCGGGTTGCAGCAGGGTCGCGCCGATAGCCACGCTCGCGCCGTTCAGAAAATCACGCCGCGGGATCGGCCGGTCCATCCCCAATTCGCGATCTCTTTTTCCGTCGCTCATCCTGTTCCCCCGCGGCAAGCCGCATTGGCAGCGCTTCGGATGCACCCATTACACTACGAAAAGCTTAGTCCATTTTGCCAACAATTCAAATGTAGCTTGAGTGAGCAGAGAAAAGAGATCGAAAGCTATTTCGAACCGCTGCGCTATTTCAGAAGCTGAACGTGACCTGCAGGTCGATCCGGCGATTGGATGTAGGATCGCTGTACGGCCGTCCCACCAATCCATTGGCTTCTCCAAATAGCGGCGAGCCCAGATTGCCGACCAGTGGCAGTACGTTGACGTTATTGAACACATTCCTCGCCACAATGCCAAAGGTCAACGAATAACGCTTATTCGAGGTACCCGAATCAAAAAATCCGCCGCCACGTCCGCCACCACCGCCGCGAGTGGGACGGCCAAAGGTCCCGCCGCCGGGACCACCGCCGCCAGCATTGTTCGCACCCTCGACGGTAGGTCCAAATCCAATTGTCTTGCTCAGGCGCAGCATCAGCGCAAATCGTCCGGGGCCAACGCCGTAATACGCCGGAATTGGCGTGTAGTTAAGATAATCGGCCGTTGCTGGAAACGCGAAACAGCCAAACTTGGTTTGTGTAGTTGCCGTGCACGGCGCAAATTCCGGTCGCACGTTATACGCGGAGTCTCCAAAGGGATCCTGTCCCGTGGTGATATTAAAAGGTACTCCGGAACTATAGATCAGGAAGGGACTGAGGCGGAAGTTGTAGGGCATTCCGTACGTGCCGCCCAAAAAGATGCGGTTGCGAATGTCATACTCCGCGGGGCCGTAATCCTTCCACGGTTCGCCGGGAATAGATGGCATGCTCGTGGCCCCGGACGTGTCGCTGTTGGCGTAGTTGAGCGTGTAATAGCCAAACAGCGAGAGCTTCGCGCCCATCCGGATGCTGCCATTCACGATGAACTGGTTCTGCTTGAAGGTTCCCTCGGACTCATACTGAAAAATCGGATTGGTTGGCGTGACCGGAGGAGCTGCGGGATCGATAGGGTTGATATTGTCGGTATAGAACTGGTGCACTCCGCGCGAATTCAGATAGGTAAACGCGATGTTGGCGATGCGTGAGAGTTGGCGCTCCAGCGTGATGCCAGTCTGCATGGTGTACGGCGCGTGCAGATTGGAATTGTATTGGTAATCGATGGTTTCGCTGCCGGCGACTGTGCCCGCGCATGCCGGAGGAATGGGCACAGGAAAAGGTGGAACGCAGCTCGGATTGCCGGAGATGAAAAAATTGGGATTCTGAATCAGAAATTGCTGCTGCATGGGAGCGATAACGTTGAAGCGATCCTGCGGCAACAGCAGGTTATAGGTGAAGCGGTCATAGAAGATGCCGAATCCGCCGCGGAGAACTGTTTTTGGCGCATGTTTCGCATCGCCGCCAATTCCCCACGCGATGCCCAGGCGCGGGGCAAAATCAAACTTGTTGGCCAGATGGCTCTGCGTCTCAAAACGCAGTCCGTAGCTGACCGTCAGGTTCGGGCGAACTTTCCAGTCGTCTTGCGCGAACAAGCCCAAATCCACCAGGGTCACCGAGGTGGCGGGAGTTCCGGCGGTCTGCGAATAGTAACTCGCGCCGCCGAATCCATACGTTTGTTGTATCTGCGGAATCGTTAGCCCCGCCGCCAGTCCTTCAACGGTGGTCTGATAAACCTGAATGGGAGTTTCCGTCGGGCAAGGGACTTGCGGCGTGGACGTGCATCCAAACTCCGACTGCGTGCCAAAGGTGAATACGCCGTTGAAGTTCGCGGCGGTGGAATTGTTGTCAGTGACGGAACGCAAACGCCCGCCGAACTTCAAAGAGTGCCTGCTGAACGTCTTGAAGACGGTGTCTTGAATCTCGTAATGATTCTGAATATCGGAAATCGTGCCGCCGCCGCTGCCCAGGCCATTGAACGCGCCGCCCACGTTGATGCTGATGCTGGTGCTTACAGGATTGGTAAGGGTGTTGTCGTGCAAATACTGAAAGCGAATTTCGTTAATCGTGCTGGGATTGACGGTCTGCGTGTCGGTAAGCTGCACCGTTTGCTCGGTCTCAAGAACATTGGTTCCTTGCCCCGCCAAAGTGAATTCGCCGACGCCCTCATTGGTTTGCGTATCGCGAAAATATTGATAGCGCCCGGTCAACGTGTTGTTTGGCGTCAATTGATAGTCGATGCGCGGGCTAAGGTTCGTGCGCATTTGCGGATTGGTTACCGCTTGACTGAACGGCACGATGCTGAATTTATCTTGCGTGGAACTGCACGGAATCAAAAGATAAGGATCGCCGCAAACAACGGTAGCGCTGACGATGCCCAGCGCGCCAATGTCCCGCTGGTCGATATTGAAGAAGAAGGAAGCCTTTTTGTTGATCGGCCCGCCAATGTTCCCGCTGTATTGCTCGGAGTTGTAGCTGGGCGTCGATTCTCCCGGTGGCAAAATCTCAAATGGATTGCGGGCATTAAATTGTTCCGTGTTTCCGAGCACCATGAACTGCCCGTGAAATTTGTCGGTACCCGGCTTGGTAAAAATTTCAATGCGGCCGTAGCCGAGCTTGTCGTACTCAGACGAAAACGGGTTCTGATTGATGCGAATTTCACGGATGGAAGCCTTCGGCGGCAACTGGCCGGCGGTAAAACCGTCGATGTAAATCTGTCCGCCATTTGGTCCGGCCGAAGGGCCCGCCAAAGCCTGAAGTTCGGACTCCATCTCGTCCGGATCGTCGGACAGTGCGTCAAGGTCCTTCCCCTGGATCGTGATCGAATTGGCGTTATTTGCTGGATTTACATCCACCTGCGTGGTGGTAGAGTTCACCTCCACTTTTTCCTGCTGCACTTCAATCTGCAAAATGATATTGGTGCGCGTGATTTGTCCCGCGGACACCACGACATCCGGCTGCGTGAACAAAGAGAATCCCTGTGCCACTGCCTTGACCTGGTATTTGCCGGGAGCGAGATTCTTGAATTCGTAGATTCCGTCTTTATTTGTGGTGGTGTCCATCGCCGCGCCCGAAGGCGTCGTCAACAGCACAGTCGCGCCCGCAACCGATGCACCCGACGGATCGGTCACCAGGCCTCTCAAGGTTCCGCTCGTCGCCGCGGTCTGCGCCGTCTGCGCCGCAACCAGTTTTCCGGCCAGCAAAGGCATCAGGCAGGCGACACACAGACCGTATAAAAATCTTCTCCAGTCACTTTTTCTCATCAACGATTCTTTCCTGTCTCCGTGGGGATGGGATGTAGTTCACTTCTCACTGGCTGCCCATATCGCCACCGCCGCCTTGGCTGAGGCTCCAAGGGCTGAGAATGGACGCCGCCTGTCCTTGCGAAGTAGCTTGCAGGATCGGCTCCACTCCGCCCAAAAGGGTGATGACCGTAGGGGGTCCATCGCCTTGACCTGAAGTCGCGACAACCATAACTACGTCGCCTTTCTGGAACTCGTTCAATGGGCTGGCGGGCAAGCGAGTCAGCATTTGCTGCAGGTCGGCACCGCCTGCTCCACGCTGCGCACCGCCCATGCCGGGGCTGCCGCTGTTGCTGGCTGCTCCCTGCCCTGCATTCGCATTGGCATTCGCGGGAGGAGTTCCGCCAGGCTGGCCCACCGCGGGCTTGGCGCCGCCGTTTGCGTCCGCGCCAGGTGCAGCGCCCGCGCTCTTCAACCGAACCGCAATGCGTTGCGCCATCTCTTGCGGCAGTTTCCTCATTTGGGAATCGGGAGTGACTTTCAACTCCACGGGCTTCTTGCTCGCCAGGTCGGTCAACGTCAGCGTGCTCGCGGACGCATTTACGCCGGTAACTATCCCCGCGATGTTCCGAAACGAGCCAGACACAATCTCATCGGCGGTGAATTCTCCGCCATCGGCACTGCGTGTACCCCGCGCCCGCAATTGATCGCCAGAATGGATTTCGGTGATGGGCGCAACAGTGGCTTCGTCAAAATTCACGGAGCCCGCCGCATACCGGCGAAGAATGGTGCTTTGGCCCGCGTGGACCACCACTTCCTTGCTGCCCGCGGCGGTCATGGTTTTGATCGTGATGGTGTTCTGCCCGGGATCGACGCTGCTCACCAGGCCGCCGATGCCGTGGCGCTGCCACTCTTCGCGATCCTTCTGTTGTTTGGCGGCTATGTCGGATTTGGTCATTGCTACAATCATGACGGCAACAAGGCTGGAAGCGTCCGCACCAGGCTTGGTGCGCACCAGGATGCGGTCGCCGGGTTGCAGATCGCTCAACTGGATGGGAGTCGCGGCCTTCAGATCCTTCGATCCCGGCGGCACGCGCAGCACTTTTATCTCAGGCGCGAGTTGAACCTTCAACTCTCCGTTGCTGTCGGTGGCAAGGGTCAAAACGTCCCCAGAAATGGACTTAATGGTGCCAACGGCGGAAGGCGTCCGCTGGGCTGCAGGGGCTTGCGACGCCGCCCCTGCCGTCACGCCCGCAAATGAAAAAAGCACGGCACAAGCCGACGCGAGGACCAGGTGCTCAAACGAGCGAAATCGATTCAACTCATAGACTTGCATTCAATGCTCCGGCAGTCCCCACACTGCAATGGCAGGAAATGCTTCAGTCAGGAAGGACGCCCCATACACCCCTCCCGTTTACGCCAGAACCCCACTGATATAGACGCGTGGAATCGCCCAACCCGTTTCAAGGAACTTGAGTTAAGGTCTATCAGCGGGACCCAGCTGACAAGATTCCCAAAACGGAATAACTTTCGTCAATCAGACCCGGAGAGGTACCATTAAGTGCAACTCCAGTCCCACTTCATTGCCTCCCCCAATGCAGCGCAGGGCCTAAGCCATGTGTTTACAGCAAGCTATTAAACGCATTGACGGCAATAGAATTGCTCGCTAAACTCCCGTCTGCTTCCGCCCTCTGGGGATACTATGTTGAAGAAACTATCATTGGGATTCATCTGTACGGCCCTCGCCATCTTATTGCTCTGCGCGATTTCTGTTAGCGCCAACCCTTGCCCGAAGGTTAGCGGCGGGTCTGTCGCAGCTATAGAAAACCTGTCGGCTGTAGCCGTTGCGGTGCAGTTGTTGCCTTTGAAGCATTCGCCGCCTCCTCCGCCACCCCCGCCGCCACGGCATGTTGTCACTCCCGAACCAGCCACCTGGCTTTACGTTCTGGGTGCGGTTCTGCTCGCTCTAGTGTTCGAGCGGAAATCCATCAAGCTGATTTTTGATCGTACCGCTTCCCACTAAGCCTGTTCTAAGCGTTCGATTCGCATATCCACGAACATCGCCTGATTGTTAGCGAGGGATATAATTGTCCAACAGCGGGCTGACTTCCTGCGCGAATCCGGCCGCGCGGTTCTCGGCATCCGCCACACTTTCGCCACCCTCAATGGGAGTTTCCACGCGCACCAGCGCGCCGTCCGTCCGATTCATCGTGATCGCATCCCTCACCAGCCGCCATTTCGCCCAATACTCGCTGGCTTCCGTGTGCCCATGCGCTTGATACCAATACAGAACCACCATGCGATCCTTGCCTTGCGCGACGACATAACGGTTGGCGGCGATTTGTTTGCCGTCGGCGGCTTGCAACTGGATCACGCCAGAATTCATTGCTTCCCAACCCGACCCTGGCAGGCAATTTTTCGGCGAATGCATCGTATCGCCGTTTTGCTGTGACGGGTAATACGCCAGGAACAGTGTGACGGTCGGTGTGTTTGCCTTGTCGTAATCCCGTAACAGAAATTGTCCCGGCCCCAGCGTGGCGACCTCGTCACTCGAAAGCCCCAGGTCCGACCCACTCCAGTCATTAATCGCGTGCGGGAAATAAGCCAGGTTCGTTTGCGGCACGACCGCTTCGCGCGCGCTGCGCAGATTCAACGCCATCGCTGTCACCAACAAGCAAACCAGCGCGGACAAAAATCGCGGCCATGTGCCCAGCGGAATCATGCGCCCGCCTTCCGTTGACCAAGGGCGTCAGAGTACCAATCGAACAAGCGACGCAGGGCCACCAGTGCGAGGAAACAAAACAGAAATACCAGCACGCCCGAGG
>Ga0210383_10001199_pt1 | contig 23883 bp, 32 predicted proteins | sample IncBWC14OmetaG_FD_160072 | JGI IMG/M metagenome (GOLD analysis project Ga0210383, IMG submission 160072) | Forest soil microbial communities from Barre Woods Harvard Forest LTER site, Petersham, Massachusetts, United States - Inc-BW-C-14-O ... | reverse complement strand
TGGTACGCGCGGACGGCTCGCTGGCCAAGGGAGCCCGTCAGCGGCGGCTACTTGAGGACGAGGGAGTGCCGTTCCGGGGCGAGCGAGTGGTGCTTTCGCAGGCGCGGCTGGATGATCTTGATGCGGCGTGAATGCTCGCGAGCTACGCCGGATCGGCGGCGGCCACTTCGGGCTCGCTCAGCGCATGATGTTGAACGGAAGCTTCATGCGCGTGCAGGACGTCCGGTTGAAGCGTCGCCTCGAGGATCAGCACGGTCGCACACAGCAGTGCCCAGAGCTGGGCGACGAGTGCCCACAAGCGCTCTTCGAGTCCCTGGTACCCGACGAACGAGTCGTGCAGCACGAAGGTGACGATCCCCACGGCCAGGAGCACGAGAGCCCCACTGAACACGAGCCGCCCGAGCCGGCTCGGCCACGCCGAGCGGGCAAAGGAGAAACCGGTCAACAGCAGCGAGACCTTAATGCCGAGGCTCACCCACTCGTGCGCGTAGTGATGCCAGGAGAGCTGTCCTGCAGCTTCGCGGGATTTGCACACGGCGTTTACCGTTGGCGAACAGTCCATGTGCAGCGGTCCGACCAGAATTGCGCACACGCCAGCGAGCACATACATCAAGGGCATCGCCAGCGGCCAGGGCCGACTATGCAACGACGGTACGATCGCGACCGCTAGTGCAATGAAGCCCAGCCCCCAGATCCCGACGAAGGCCACGAAGATCCAGGGATGCGCAGCTCCGTGCCGGCCGAGCTCGCTGATGTACTGACGAACCGTCGAGTAGTGAGGTTCGAGAGCCCCGGCGAGTACCCATCCGCCGACGAACACGACCTGCGCGAGGATCGAAGCCCACGCCAAAAGCCGCGTCCGGCGTCGCGCCGAATCGGGGAGCAGCGGCCACCCCACAGGTCTGAGCCAAAGTGCTGCGTCGCGTAGCACGATCCTCCTAGGTTGCTAGCACCAATCCGGACGACCTGGGCGGTCCGAGCTGAGACGGACGGCTTGCAGTGTCGCTGACTGTGCGTGCATCATCCAGCTGGTAAATCCTAACTCAGGAGGTAGCGGCCGTGGCGCTGCCACTGGCTCGTGGTCTGTGCGCAAGGCCAGACAGCAAGCGGCAGGTCGGCGGTGCGATAGGGCGCGCGGGTCCGCGCCCGTGTTCGGCGTCGCGGACCGTCACCGTCCTACTTCTGCCAGGGATCGACGAGGCGGATGCCGAGATCCTCGAAGTGGCGCACGTTGCGTGTGGCGAGGGTCGCCTTGCGGGCGCTCGTGACGCCGGCGATCTGAGCGTCGCGGATCTCCACGGTACGGCCAGCACGCTGCCGCGATGCTGCGATCGCGCCAGCGGCGTCAGCGGCCGCACGGTCAAAGAGCTGCACGCGGCCATCGAGATCCTCGGCCAGTAGCCTGTCGAACTCCTGCTCCAAATGGCTGCGGCGACGGCCCTTCGCAAGCAGCTCCAACCCCATCCGCACCTCGAAGACTGTGATAGCAGTCGTCCAGACCGACTCCGACGGCTGCTCGTCCAGCCAAGCTACTACGACCCGGTCGGCCTCACGCTGCATCAACGCCGAGAGCACATTCGTGTCCAGCAAGATCAAAGCACGCACCGTTCTGGGCGCTCGCTGTGCAACTCGGCGCTCATTTACTCCAGTTGGGCCGGACGTGCCGGCTGCCCGCGCAGCTCGGGGATCTCCGTCTCAAGTCCGACGCCCGTGAAGCGCGCTGCGATCCGCGAGCCCAGCCTGGCGCGGGCATGCTCACCGCTCTGCACTGCGCTGCGCAAGATCTCGCGTGCCTCCTGCTCAGTGCTATGACCATGCTGGCGCGCGCGATGCTGCAGAGCTGCCTTCACGTCATCATCGAGCCGTCTGATCAAGATCTGTGCCACGACAGAAAAGATAGCACGCTATCATGCCGTATTGGCCGGGTCAGGCTGGTCCGCAGCTCGAAGAACGGGCTCGTTTGCCGACAAGAAAGTGGGCGCGGGCAGGCTAAGACTAAACCGTCGAGCGCGGGTTGAGGCTCTGTTCCAAGCCCTGACAGATAGCCCGTGATACGTCGTAAGCGTTTTGACGCTCCGGGTGACCGGCACAGGCAAACGCCGGTCTGAATAACGCAAACCCACCCCTGACAGCGACCGCTGCAATGGGGGAGACTGTGTTGACGTGGATCTGGACGCCATTCAGAATCGCCCCGTCGAGATCCTCCAGCGGCTGTTGCGGTTCGACACGAGCAACCCTCCGGGCAATGAGCGTGAGTGCATCGACTGGATCAGGGGACTGCTGGAGGATCTCGGCTGTGAGGTGCGCATCGTCGCGAGCGAGGCCGACCGCCCGAACCTGATTGCGCGGCTGGCCGGTCGTGGCGAGTGCGCTCCAGTGCTGCTGCAGGGCCACGTCGATGTTGTTGCAGCGCGCGGGCAATGGCGGCATGGGCCGTTTGCCGGCGAGTTGCACGACGGCTACATGTGGGGTCGCGGTGCGCTGGACATGAAGGGCGGCGTGGCGATGATGCTCGCCGCATTCATGCGCGCGAAGGCCAGCGGAACGCCGCCGCCGGGCGATGTGATCCTGTGCCTGATGGTCGACGAGGAGGCCGGCAGCGAACTCGGCGCCGAATTCCTCGTACGTGAGCACCCGGAGCTGTTCACGGGCGTGCGCTATGCGATCGGTGAGTTCGGTGGGTTCACAATGGACGTCGCCGGACGGCGGCTCTATCCGATCATGGTCGCTGAGAAGCAGGTCTGCTGGTCGCGCGCGATCCTGCGTGGCCCAGCCGGGCACAGCTCGATGCCGATCAGGGACGGGGCGATGGGCCGGCTCGGCAGGCTGCTGGAGCGGCTCGACCGTCGCCGGCTGCCGGTGCATGTGACGGCGGCCGCCCGCGCGATGATCGAGGCGATCGCCGCTGACATGCCGCCGGCGCTTGCGCTGCCGCTCAAGGGCCTGCTCGTGCCGCGCCTCACCGATCGCCTGCTCGATGTCATGGGTGAGCGCGGGCGGGTGTTCGATCCGCTGCTGCACAACTCGGTCAGCGCGACGATCGTGGGGGGAGGGGAGAAGGTCAACGTGATCCCGGATGCGATCTCGCTGACGCTCGACGGCCGTCTGCTGCCGGGGTTCGCTCCAGAGCAGCTGTTCGCCGAGTTGCGCACGCTCACGGGCATAGAGATGGAGTTCGAGGTCCTGCGCCACGACCCCGTCGCAGCCGAGCCCGACTTGGGGCTGTTCGGTGTGCTCGCCGGGGTGCTGGCAGAGCTCGACCCTCAGGCCAAGGCGATACCGATGCTGCTCCCCGGCATCACCGATGGGCGATTCTTCTCCAAGCTCGGGATCCAGACGTACGGGTTCCTGCCGATGCAACTGCCGGCAGAGATGCCCTTCATGCGGCTGATCCACGCCGAGAACGAGCGCCTACCGGCCAATGCCGTCGAGTTCGGCGCCACAGCGATCGGGCGCGTGCTCGAACGCATCGTCTAGCCGGCAGCTCGGCAGCTACGTCTGTCACAACCCGATAGTGCCAATTCGACGTACATGCCGACACCGACCCTATCTACGAGTTGCTCGATGATGACAGGAGACGCCAAAGACCCGGTTCGACCTTCGTCAAGGTGATAATGGAGCCAACCGACCTCAAGTCGAACCGCTCGGCACGCCTTGTGGGCGGCAGGATGTCGCTTGACGAGGAGGCCTAGCGCCGTCGAGCGGCCCGTTCCGGGTCTCCGCGTCTCCGGCTCCTGTCGAGGATCCCACAACCCATGGTCTGATCCAGGACTGCGCGTCAGCGCTGCACGTGAAGAGTAGTCACATCCGCTAACCCTCGGGATATATACGCCAGATTCCCATTGCAGGCAGCTCGGAAAGCATAAAGGTAAATCCGGTCCAACCAGCCCGCTTGGCGGTCGCCCGTAGCGGCTGCCTGGGAGCGAAAACACTCGGGGTCGCCGCAAGGATATGCGGGGGCACGTAATCGATCCGAACGAGAGTCTTGCCATCCTTAAGAAACCCGACTACAAAGAGGCCGTGGTAAATGCCAGCGAGCATTCGTTCGTGCTGCGGCTTCCAGGCCGCACCCGGGAGACGATCAGGCAACGAGCTTGTGTCGCTAGGCAACCGCGTTGTCTTTACTTGAGCAAGAAAACCGCAGAACGCGCATATGATATCCACGCACACGAAGTTGACCGTTAGTGGCTTAAATGGACAGTGACGATTGCAGCGAGGGCAGTGGGCGTGCTTACACACCGCTTTCTCACCTCTCGTACCTAGGGCTTGATGTTGCGAAGGCATAGGTTCATCTCGTGTAAGCAGAAGCTGAAGGTAATTACTTGATACTACGTTGATACTGTATCCGATGGTACAGGTATTTGAATTTCCTCGAGATCCTTGTATCGAAGCCGCCGACGGAGCGAACCATGACTGTGTGTCTCGATTTCACGTAGGCCATCACGGCTCTTGATATAGGAGAGAAGGTCCTCGGGGCCGACTGGTGCCTTGTCCTTAAGCCGGAAGACGATGTAGTCGGGGCTAACCAATCCCTCTTCCGAAGGGCTCCGACACAGAGCAAACGCACCTTGCACGGCCCTCATGGGATTGTAGGCGAAGTCGTTTCTCTCAACACAACGATATCGGTCGGTCTTTGCTGCCCGCCTGCCCTTTGCTGGGCCAAATCCTTGCTGATAAACACCGATGAATCGTCTGCTACCGTCTACACGCCCTATGGGAGCCCCGCGCTTCTCGATCCATCGGCCTAGCACCTCTATCCGGCTGGCCGGGCATGGGTTGAAGGATTCTAGCTGTAGTGACATTTGCTCACCGAACCTCACCGCTGCAGCAGTATGATGGGCGTTTTTACGGTACTCCAATCCATCTCTTGATAGTCCAGGACACGGGATGTCAAGACACCAGGTACCCTGCTTTACATCGCTGATTGGTATGTCCCATGAGTAACGGTCCTTCCTACCGTCAAGAACCCAGGCAAGGGCTCCCTCGAGTGCATCCGATGGGAGATCTGCACGCAGCGAAGATGGTCCTGCCGCTCGCGGAACTTGGTAATAGCGGATCGTCTCGGGCTGAACGTCGCCGCTGACCAGGAGTATGTTGGTGCGGACGTCAGGCGCATCACTGAATGTGCCTACCGGCAGCCTGACCACAGCGATGACGGCGAATTCCGTCAGTAGCCGTTCTCGAGCTTCGCGGAAGGCGCGTGCCTCGCGAAATAGAATTCCGTCAGGCACGATAAGCCCGCAGCGCCCAGATAGCGGGGCGTGATCCATCCACCAAGTCAGGTAGCACAACTCGCTAATGACCGTACGCCCGTGAAGGCTTGGCGAGGCTAGACGTAGACCAAACGGTGGATTGCCGAGCACCACGCTAGGGAGCACGCCGTGCACATCTTGAAAAGAGCCCAAGCGAATCACAGACCCGGAAGGCTGCCATACGCTTCAGAGAGTTCCCTGGCAACGCTTACGTCATGTCCGACTGCTGCGGTGGATCGGAATGACCGCTGGCGGCAGTACGGAGAAGCTGAAGGCCTTCAAGAGCCACGAACACGGCCCTCGGCCGTCTTTAGAATCGCTGCGGTTGTTCGACCCGCGGGTCGGTCATTATGGAGCCAACCGGGATCGAACCGGTGACCTCCTGCTTGCAAAGGCGGTCTGGGGCTTGGTGGGTGGTGTCGGCAGGGCGCATATGCCTATAAAACAAGGGGTTTGCGTGTTCGTTGGTGATCGCGGGTGGCGGCTGTTTTCCGCGTTTGCTTGATCTCTGCTTGATCTCGTCCCGGCCAGCGTGACCGCCGATCTCGGTCGTACACGGCGTCCGCTAATGTGACCACATGGTGCCCACATGAAGAACATCGGTGTAAGGGAGTTTCGTGATCGCGCCACAACGTACCTGTCGGGCCGGGAGCCGGTCGCGGTCAGTAAGCATGGTCATGTAATCGGCTTCTACATCCCCGTCGAGCGCGACAAGGATGATGCTCGGCGTGCCGCCGCTCGGCTGGCCGAGGCAGTCGAGCGAGTGCTGAAGGAGACCGGTATAAGCGAGGAGGAGCTAACCGGTCTACTCGATGTGCGCCGGGAGCTTCCGCTGGACCCTGACTCGCCACGGACCGACGGTTCCACGAGTCCATAGACTGCGCCCCGTGCCGATCTCGGAGAGCTTTCAATCACCAGATTTCGACCGATATGCGATTCTACGCTTCGATCTGGTGACACCAGTAGACGCGGCCCTACTGGCGAGTACTTTTCGGGAACTAGATTCGGCGTACAGCTCTCTGTACATCCTTTATGCAAGAGCCACCCGTGTCGTTCAACTCGCGTTGTTGAGCGATATAGGCGCCCTTATGCGGGCCTTGAACCGAGAAATGCATTGAGACCGGTGGCGCTACGTCGCTACGTGGCCACGTTGGGAGTCCATACCAACCAATCGTAGGCTTCAAGTCATACGGCTCCGGGCAGAATCGCCCGGCTTTGCGGACCTTGGTGGTGCCAGTGGCCCACTTGAGTCGCTCAGAAAGTATCGAGTTGATGTAGATGAGCGGCGCAAGGATCGCGAATGGCAAGAGGATCTCGAACGTGAAGCAATGGAGACCGCGAATCGCAAAGCTAGGGCTGAGACTGCTTCAGCCGAGCTCAATGCCGAAAAAGAGCGACTAGAGCTTCTCAGAGAGCTCCTCCATATCCCCGCGTCAGCCGAGATGGCGGCCGACGCACTCCGCCAAGCCGCAGAAAAACTTGACCTCCTCGGGATTGGCAAGCAGCCTATGCTACGACCGCCAACGGAAGATGAGGACACGCCAGAATCCGACACGGAAGATGATGCCGACGGCAAGGGGACCGATGGAGGAGGACCAGGCGGTGAGGGTCACGGAGGCGACGATGACCCAAGCTCTAGCAACCCTAGCGACGACGGAGACGCTGAGGAACTTGAGCCTGAGATAGACGACGAGGAGATCGTTGACGCCTACGCGCCTGGACACCAGCCGGTAGAGGTGTAGTAGCCGCCGCACGCACGAGCGATCCGGACGTCGCCTCGCCGGTACCGACATGTGTTCTGTATATCTTCCGTTTAGACTCCGTTTCTTGCTACAGTTTGGGCATGAGTTTGGCTTATGCGGATGAGGCGATCCGGATCAGGCAGCGTGCGCCGCTGACCGAGCGCGATATCGCACGGGCTACCGGGGCGGGGGTATCGACGGTCAGCGCGTGGCTTCACCGCACCCGGGCACCTACCGGGCGGCGTGCAGAACGATTGGTGGAGCTCTCGGCGATCATCGAGCGACTAGCGGCGGTACTGGAGGCCGAATACGTCCCGGTGTGGCTGAACCGTCCACTCGCGGCGCTTGATCATCGCAAGCCGATCGACGTGCTCGCCGACGGTGGCTACGAGGAGATCTCCCGCCTCGTCGCCGCCCTTGAGTCTCCGACCTTCACGTAGGCCTATCGTGGAAGAGCTGTCCGTGACGTGCGTGCCGGTGACGGGCATGTGGTTGCGCCATATGCCGGCTGGTAGCGACCCGCTGTACCGTCCGCCCACGCCCGCTGACGGACGCTGGCAGCATGGCGAAAACGTCGAGGACATCTACCTGGCCGCCGAGGAGGCAACCGTGTGGGCCGAGTGGTACCGATGGCTCGCCGAGCTTGAGATTGAGCCGCTGCACGGGTTGCCACGCGAGCTTTGGCGGTACCGTGCAAGTTTGTCCTCGGTCGCCGATCTCACGGGTGCCGAGGCGCTCGCCGCCTTTGGGCTACCGGGCGCCGAGCCGACACGAGAGCAGTGGCCGGCATTCCAGGATGTCGGCGAGCAACTACACGCCGCCGGCTGCGATGGCCTGCTGTATCACTCTGCCGCGCGGCCGGACGGGCTGTGTCTGTGCCTATTTCGCACACATGCTGCCGAGGCGTCAGGGCGGCTGGAGCCCCTCGCACGGCCACGTCGAGTGAACAGTCCGCCAACACCACCACGCGGACTGAGGACATGAAGCTGATCAGACGTCGGCTTCCACGCCCAACTCTTGCATGCAGTGGACAAGCTCCGCGCCGCGCTCGACCCGCGAGCGTCGCGGCCTACTTCTCTAGCTCACCAGCGGATTCAGCCGATAGCGCTAGCCGCCGATCATCCTCTTCGCGGACGGCCTGGTTGCGGCGTAGAACCTGCTCAACCACGGCGCAGATGAGGTCAGAGGCGTAGTCGTCGGGCGTCGATGCGCAGCGGAAGATCTCATTTTCGGTGCGTTCAACACGCAGGGATTGATTGCGCTCAATGAGGTCGGTGAGGACCGCGCGCTGCTTGCGCTTGCCCATCCTTTCGAGACAATCAACTGCTACGAGACGCAGGGAGTTGGGGCGGCGCTCGTCGTCCGACTCGTAGGGTGCTCGCGCGTGGAACTCCTTCTCGACGCTCAGGATGAGCATCCACAGGTGGTCTCCATCCACGTAACGGTGCGGGTACGCGCCAGCCATCCGCGGAACTGTCTCATGCCCGGAGGACAACTCCCCGGTCGTAGAACGTAGCGGCTTGCGGGCCAAAAGGGCTCCTTGGTTGCGAACGTCGTCGGCTGATGTCCGACTTTGCAACGGGCAGTCGGAGCCGCCTCGGTGCTAGGTCTTCCGTGAAGACGCGGACGTTAGCAGGATTGGCTAAGCCTCGATCCACCGTGTGGTTTCTGATGGGTAGCGAGCGGGGGCGTTGGGAGGCGCGAGGAGGCTCTGATTGTGCATTCGGCGGGAGATGTGGGTGATCGATGAGATTTCAAGGCGAGTATCCAAGCGTTTCCCGGGACGACGTGATCGCCGGCGTCTCGGCGGTGGTGTGAGGACCGTTGGGCTCGGGTGGCGCGGGTCAGCTTGCCGCGGGGAGTGCCCGTATCCGCGCTAGCGCGCGTGTGAAGTCGCCCTGCCAGGGCCAGCGGGCGGGGAGGTGAAGCGTCCATTGCCGGGCACTGCGAGTCAGCCTGCCAGGGATACGTAGCAGCCGCCGGCGCAGCGTGCGGGCGGCACGAAGTGTTTCACCGGGCAGTCCGATCAATGCAGTCCAGCGCGCCAGGTTGTGCGCGAGGCAGGAGATCACCGTCCAGGCGCTGTTCGCGTTGAAGCGGCCAGAGGGGAAGTGTGCGAGCGCCTGGTCTTTCAGATCGCGGATCGTGAGCTCGACGACCGCGTGTTGGCGATGCTCGGCCTCAACGAGCTCCAGTGCGTCGGTGCGGTTGGTCAGAAACGGGAAGTAGCGCCAGTCCGGCCACAGCTCGGCCTGTGGGCCGATTAGCCGGGTGCGACGGACGATCAGGCGTTTGCCGCCAGCGACCGTCTCGGTGATCTGCGCCTCCCCATCGAGCGGGTAGTCCTCCAAAAGCTGCCAAGCTGACTCGGGGATCGCAGCTACCGCGTCCTTGACCCAGAACTGCATGCGCACGCTGATCGAGTAGGCCCAGCCCGCCTTCTCTAGGCGAGCGATCAGCTTCTTGTTCCAGAAAGCTGAGTCGGCCCGCAACAGCTTCTCTCCGCTTGAGCCTGCCCGCGCGACGCGGGCGATCAGCTCCTCGGCGAAGCGCAGGACTCCGCGCGAGCTGCCCGCCTGTCCCCTGCGCAGTCGCACGTGCAACACCTCGCCCGTGTCAGCGCGCGAGGCGAGCAGCGGGTGATACCCGCGGCGTTTGGTGTAACCAAAACCGACACCCTCCTTCTGATAGCCGTGCACCTCCCCGACGAAGCTATCGACGTCGATGACCAGCCGTTCATCACCAGGACCGGCACCGGCCCGCCACGCTCGCGTCAGCGTCTCTGCCAGCACCCGGTCGAGCTGGCGCACGTGCCCAAAGGTGAACGCCCGCAGAAACGTCCCAAGCGTCGACGGCGCCGGCAGCCAGCCACCCAAAAGACGGCGTGTGCGGCCCGCCCGCAGTACCTCACAGTCATCGATGCAGTCAGCACCCAACAGCATCGCGAAGATCAGCGCCATCACCTTGCGCCCGGCGTTCGCCGCGCCCGGGCGATCACGCCGCAGGCGCAGGAACCGATCGACCAAACCCCCGATTCTCAACCGCTCAGCAAGCGTCGCGACCAACACGATCCCGGCATCACTGACCACGTGCTCATCGTCGAAGACGACCCGCACACCGTCCAGTCCGACCCGCTCGTCATCCTGCACCATCAAGGTGACCTCCTGACGCCGGGCCCGGCTGCGCACACAGCCTGAAAAAACCCAGCTCAGGAGGTCATTCTTCGCTCGCAACCGGACGGAAACCGCTCAGCCACACGGTGGATCGAGGCTAAGAGCCCGGGCCTTCGGAGTCAGCTCGTCCGCCGTTGGGAGGATGGCGCCTTGGCACGGAACTCCAGCTCCATCCGCCAAAGCACAGCGGCAAACTTTTCGAGAGCTTTGGGTTCGTAGTGGTTGCGGATCGTACCGGCGGTGACCGCTTTTTTGCCTGGCTTGAGGACCTTCCCGGCCACTATCCGACGTTCTTTAATCGACTTGCCAAGGTGCTCGGGATCTAGCGGCAGAACGGCGCGGAGCAGGCGCTTATGTTTGCCCTTGATGTCGTCGTGCTCGACCGCGACCTCCAAGACGCCTCTCAAAGCTTCGGCAACTGCTTCGTTGCATTCGGTTTCGTTGGCGTTTCCGTCTGGCTTCACTTCGCGGTCCTTGACGACGCCAAGCTCCAGCAAGATTCCGCCATTTTCGACGACGTTGTAGGGAAGCAGCCCGTCTGTTACGAGCTTCCCAAAGGCATCACGGATCGCTCCAATGCTCTCCTCGTCTGAGGACGGACCCTCCATGTCGGAATCCTAGCAACGATGAACGGCCCGAAGCCGGACACACCCGCCTGTCGCTGCACGAGGTTGCTACGAGCAGCACGAAGCTGCCCAACTTGGCAGATACCTGTCGTCAGCGACGGATAGCGGGACGCAGCAGAAGGCGACGGCGATAGGCGCGAGAATGCCCGTGATTGCAGGCATTCTCACCCCTGTGTTATCTCGGTGACCCTCTTGCGCCTACCGACGAGTCCGAGCAAGATGATGACATCTGTTACTTTCGTCGCCCCCAAGCTCGTAGAATGGCCTCAACACGCTCGCGAAAGCTCGGCGTGTCGGGAGCGCCCATAGATGCCCCGGTCGCAGTAGAGGAAACGGCAACGAGCTGCGCCGGACATGCTCCCGAGGGCCAGCGGTTTAGCCGCACGTACCCAGGACGCACGACCAGGCCCAGCAGGGCTGGCTTGTCGCGTGCGTCGAGGAGCGCGCTGTTCGGCAGGCAACCGAAGACCAAGGAGGAGATCCGCCAAGCATCGGAAGAACTCGCGCTCCTCGAACGCAAGCTCACGTTGCTCGAACGGATCGTGCGGTTTCCGCTGACCGTCCTGCTGGCGCTCGTGAGCGCGGTCAGCCCGTTGCTCGGTGCCCACTGGACGGTACCAGCGGGCTCAGCCGTGGCGACCGCTGCACTCTCGGCCCTCGGTGTGCACCTGCGCCGGGCTCGCTGACTACGCAGCCATTGACCTTATTCGTCATGCCGGCCCGGCCGTTCGCCGCACACGTCGAGCGAGACGCACGGTGTCGATTGCGGGTGCGCGGGCAGGAGCATATGCGTTTAGCCTCCATGCCTCACGGCAAATGTAGACACCTAGTCGTGGGCGCTGCCAGCTGAACGGCCGCGCGCCTTTCGCTCGTCGGCCAAAATGACCTTTGCCAGATCCTGGATGGCGTGTGGCTCGTAGAGCATGCGGATGCTACCTCCAGAGACTCGTTCATCCGTACGGAGATGACGCCCGGCCTCCTTGCGCCGTACGCTCGACGACTCCTGGCGCCATGATTTCGCTTTCCATCGCTTCTCCCCAAGACCGAGGACGACTTCCAGGAGGACTCGGCTCTCCGGTGACTTGACTCGCTGGACCGCGTCCTCCAGATACTCATGGACAGCACGCGCCAGCTCCTGCTCGCTTGCATCCACATCCACTTTTCTACGCACACTACGCAGGCGCATAAGGGTTGGCCCTGATTGCAGAATGTATTTCCTCCTAGCCGCGTGCAAAGCCACATGACGGATGGCGTCCTGAAGGGCTTCTAGAGTGGGCGGGTCCTTGACCTCGTAACGCTTGGTTTCATGGACTTCTTTATCAGGCGGCGGTATCCGCGGCTCTTTAGGCGATTTTCCTGGTTTAGGCGATTTGCCCGGTGGAGTGTCGGGGCCTTTGGGGCCGGGAGGCGTGTTCGTCATCGTCTCTCGGCTGTGCTGCCTTCGCTAAACCCGAAGTGCAATTGAGACCAGAAGCTCTATGCCTGACGCAATCAGCGACCAGCGAGCAGCAGCAGCAACCTTGTTGTAGCTAAGCGCCCTCGCCTTATTGCTCGCTGCTCGCCTCTGTGCCACCTCACTCAGCTCCCGGACAAGCCGCGCCGCAACGTAGCCTCGCGCGTCTGCCTGGTTGCACCAGTCAACAATGGCCTTGGGGCTGATGTCGTCCTCATCTCGAAGGTTCTCGGCACTAGTCAAATACCGCATCACCACGATCAGGATGCAGCAGGCTATAGCAGCGAGCCCTCCGATGACACCGCGCTGGATCGTGTGTAGATGGCTCTGAGCAAAGCCGCCGAACGCCACGGTCTGCACGATTGCAAAAACACTGAGGCCAGCGCAAACGCTTGCCTCTGCTTTCCGTCAAGGCGCTCCGAAATGCGGAACTCCTCGTCTAGCCTGGCGCCCAGGACAGCAATACCTCGATCGAGGTCGGCATCGAACCCATCGCCAGCTCCACTTGTCTCGGCCGGCTTAGTGGGGGCCGGCTCCTCACCCCGACCCGGCGATCGACCACGACGGGGATCAGGCGTGGCGGCCACGGGTCTAGCGAGTCTATCTACGAATCAGCGCTGCCGGCACCCCTCGTCACGCCCCGCGCAGCACAGTGCTTGGGCGCGGAGCGGGTCGCTGCCCCGTCTCAGGTGCGTACCGGACGACCGCGACGAGGGTTGGCATGCGCCCACAGCACCGCGACCGAATACGCCTCCTCCGGAACGTGCGGGTAGTCCTCACGCAGTACCTCGGGCTTCTCGCCCATCTCGATCAGGCTCGCGATCGTTCGTACGGGCACGCGGGTCCCCGTGATAACTGGCTCGCCTCCCATCACGGCCGGATTGCGCTCCACACAGCGGTCCCGCAAACGCGCGTAGGACTCGGCACGCTCGATCGTCTGCGCGACATCCTCAGTCATCGCCACGCGCAGCGCCTCAGACAGCTCAAGCTCGGATCCGACGGCCTGCGGCTGCGCTCCCGCCAGCCACCTGCGAAGGCTCCCATTCGCCTTGGTCGGAAGCGCGACATCGATCTGGCGCAGCAAAACGAGCAGCAGTGACCGTTCCAGCGCGACTCACCGAGATGCCTACGCAGCGGGACATCGAGGTGTCGCTCGCTCGTCTTTGCACACATGCGCTTAGGACCTACTGGATCCTCGAACCCGAGGGGTGGGACTTGCTGGGACTGGACTGCGTCCGAGAGCATTTGGTGGACGACGCCGATGAGACCGAATATGCAAACGCTCTACGGAGGTATCTAGAAACCGCTGTGCAGCGAGTCGCATCGCCGGCGTACCGCACGATCCTCGAAGTCGTGCTCGGACTCGGCCAGGGCCAGTGGAAATCTAAGGAGTGGCGACACAAGAAGGCCTCCGAGCGCCGCGCAGAGGCCGGGCGCCTTTTCGAGCAGAAGAGGGCGTTGTGAAGGCCGACACGATCCGCCAGCATCATGAGCCCCGCGCCATCCGCGCGTTGGCCGACATTGTCCTCAACGACGAGATACAGGCCCGCAGCAAGTCGCCAGATGGCGAGCGCGTAACAAGCGCTGCCGCGGCATGGCCAGAAACCTGCTGAAGGCCTGGCCAGCGTTATGGAGCTTCGCCACACACGACGGCGTCACACCGACCAACAACCACGCCGAGCGCGGACTCAGAAGCGCAGTCATCTACCACAAGCTCTCCCTCGGCACCCAATCCCGGCAAGGAGAACGACGCATCGAGCGCCTCCTCTCCGCACACACCACCAGCCGCCTAAAACACCACTCGCTACTCCCCTACCTCACCGACACGCTCACCGCCCACGCCCACAGCGAACCAGCACCACTACTGGCATAAGCCACCAACTGAACGCTTACCAAAACCTGCCAATTAGCAGGCAGTTCTGAAATGGGCGAAACTGCTCGGCGCGCAAACCACGCGCTGCTGGTTGCGCCGGCTGTCTGCGTGTCGTGAGCGTCGCCGCGTTTCGTCCCAAGGCGATCGTATGGTGGCGGTGTGCCACGAATCAGCGCCTTCTACGGCATCACGATCTGGATGTATTGGAACGAGGGTGCTCATGCACGCCCGCATTTCCACGCCCGCTACGCCGGACAGGCCGCGTCCGTGGACTTCGCCGGAGCCGTGATCGCGGGCTCACTGCCGCCGCGGGCGCTTGCGCTGGTCGCCGAGTGGGCGACCATACACGAGGGCGAGCTGGCCGCGAACTGGAAGCGCGCCCGAGACGAAGAGCCACTGGAGCCGATCGGGGCGCTGGCGTAAGATGGTTTGCATGGAGCAGCTGTACGACGTAGTCGGGGTTGAGGTCAGCGGCGAGTACCGGCTCCGCCTGACCTTCGATGACGGGACGGTCGGCGAGATTGATTTCGCGAGACGCGAGTGGCGAGGGGTGTTCGAGCCGCTGCGGGACCCGGAATATTTTGCGCGAGTGACGGTTGATGCCGATGCGGGCACCGTCACGTGGCCGAACGGAGCCGACATGGCGCCAGAGCCCCTATACGAGCAGGTCCGCCAGGACACGTCTCGCACCGCTGGCACCCCTCACTGACCGACCGCGTCGGCCGTTATAGCGTGAGGGTGCCATTGAGAGGCACTTGCACCATCAATGGTTTGTTTGCCGACCAGAAAAATGGGCGAAACTTGGCTGTGCGCAAACCATGCGCTGATGGCGGCCCCCGCAGTTAGAGTCGTGTGACGTGTCCCGGCGGCGGCTTATGCATTGAGCGCGCAGTTCTGAGGCCAGTCCTCCAGATTAGGCGCAGGTGCTAGGTCTTTCATCAGGCGGTGAATGATCTCTTCGCCGTATGTCCAGAGGGCGGCCGAATAGCGGCGATACTCGGCGCGGGTAATCCGCACAAGATCGCCATCGGCGTATCGCAGAGTGGGGGCTTGGGTCAGTGCGCGCGAGTCGACGCGTCCGGCGCGGTGCGCGAGGACATGGCGGAGGGCGACGACCTCGGTTAGCGCCTGATCGAGGTCGGGAGGGACTGGCCGCTTGGGCGGCGCCTGCAGGGCGACGTGGGATAGAACGTCCTCCCAACGCTTTGCTCCCGTGCCTCGCGGGTACGGGTCGAAGCTTCCAGCTCGCTCGGCCAGTAGGTCACGTGTTGCCTGCTCGACGGCTTCGAGGGCGGCCTCGTCGAGCTTCGCTGCCGCCTGGGGCTCCTGCTTGCGCGCCGCCTCCATCATCGCGTGCGCTTGATAGGCGATAAACATGTCACGCGCGCGCGGAGCTAGCTCCTCAACGAGTGCGTCCACTGCTCCCACCATCGAGATCAGGGTCATCGCGTTGTGCTCGACAAGCTGGTTTTCCCTCTCAGCACGAGCCATATCGGCGCGCTCGCGCGCGGCATTGACGGCGCCGACAGTTTGGGGGTCGTCTTGATTCGTTCGGCCTTCGGCTTGGAGCCGGCGCCTTTCGTGGACCTCTGAGTCGATCAGCTCTTGTACCCCCCAGTCGGCGAGTTTCCGTGTGCGCTCGGCGGCTTCCATCGCAGCCCACCAATCCGCCACAACGGCGTCGCGGCCATGCGCGAGTCGGGGATCTCGTCGCGCAGCAGCAAGTTCGCGATCCGCGAGGCTGTCGGGCGGATTTCTTGGAGCATCCATGATGCATTGCAGCTTCTCAGCTCCTGTGCCTTTCGGGCGACCGGGGACCACGGGAGGTGGTGCACCTACCCAGAAACGGCAATGAGCCGATCTCTTGCCAACACAGCCACCGGCACGCACGAGCGCTTGCAGAAACAGCGACGGAGCGGGCGAGTCTTTAGAGTTTCATCGATCGGAAGTACTCGCTATGGCAGACAAAGACAAACCGCTCTGGACCAGGGAGGATCACACCGCTGCCAAGCACGAAGTGCTTCGGGCGTATCTCGACGCCTGGATCCCGATCATGGGATATGCCGCTCTCAAGTTCGAGAGCGAGCCTCGACTGCTTCTTGTCGATGGGTTTGCTGGGCCGGGGCGATACGCAGGCGGTGAGCCGGGTTCGCCCCTCATCATGATTGACGCGATCGTGAACCACAGTGCCTTTCCCCAGCTCGAAGGCGTCAACTTCCTTCTGTATTTTATCGAGCACGACAAGGCCAGGATCGAGCATCTCGAACACGAGGTTGAGCAGCTGCAGCTTCCCGACAACGTGCATGTCGGTATCGAGCACGGAGAGTTCGAGGATACGTTTGGCGAACTCGTGAGCGTAGAGGACGGCAAGGTGCTCGTGCCCACGTTCGCGTTCATTGATCCTTTCGGCTACACGCAGGCGAAAATGTCCCTGACGGGGAAGCTTCTTGAGTTTCCCCGGAGCGAGGCGCTCTTCTTCTTGCCCCTTACGGACATCTGCCGATTCCTCAGCAAGGCGGACCAGGCCAGCGGTCTGGATGCCCTATTCGGCACCTCAAGATGGCGTGAGGCGATCCCTATGGAAGGACGAGCCCGAAATGACTTCCTCGTGGACCTCTTCGAGGAGCAGCTCCGCGCCCAGGGCCAGGTCGCCCATGTCCGATCATTTGAGATGCGCACAGCGAAGGGACGCGACAATCGGCTCGTGTTTGCGACAGGGCACGATCGGGGCCTCGACGCGATGAAGAACGCTATGTGGGCTGTAGATCCTGTAGAGGGCCGTCGATTCGTGGCTAGGACGGAGTCTGGCCAGGAGGTGCTTTTCACGCCGGACGAGGATCTCGACACAAGGCCTCTACTCAACCAGCTCCGAGCCGAGTTCGGCCATGAATGGTTCACAATCGAGCAAGCTCAACGCGTAACGCTCCTCTCGCCATACAAGGCAAGCCATCTGAAGAAGCGGACCCTAAAGTGGGCAGAGCAGGAGCTGGAGGAGCTCGAGGTGGACCGGTCAGGCGGTCAGCCGAAGGGCACGTTCAGCGCCGGCACGCGGATGCGATTTCGGTAGCTCATCCCAGGTCCGACCGTCGAGTTCGCGGCCGTTCGCCTTCGAGGTCTGCCCACCCCACTGCTTGAAGAAGAACGCCGTCCGCGCGTCGTGAGCTGAGTGGCGAAGATCCCTCACCCAGTCCCCATCCATCCTGCGGTGCCGGTTTCCGCTCTCGCCCCCGACTATCAGCCAGTCGATCGACGTCAGATCGAGGGCTGCCGCAATCGGCCCGAGGAGCGGCTCGGCGCTCACGAATCTGATCGCGGCCGGAGTCTCTCGCAACAGGTCCGCGCGGAAGACGAAGCGGCGATTCTCGATGGAGGTTCCTAGCCAGACGTTAGGTAGCGGCCATTGTGCAATAGCTGGTGATCCGAGTTCCGCGATGGCTCCCTCTACCTCGGCCTGCCAGGTTTCCTGAGAAAGAAGCGCGGCCATGCGCTCGGGTCGCTTTGTGAGGACTTGAAATACGTGACGGTCGGCGACCGCCATCACGGCGAACACCTTCGCGATATACGCGTCCGGAACAGCGTCGTGGAAGAGGTCGCTCATGCTGTTAACGAACACCATGCGGGACAGGCCCCATCGCAGCGGCTGCTCAAGACGCTCTGGTCTCAGGAGGACATTCTGGCCCGCATTGCCCGGCGTCCACGGTAGGCCAGGCACCTTCCAAGTGTTCGCGAACCTCATTGTGAGGGCCTCCGCATAGCAATGGGCGCACCCAGGACTGACCTTCGAGCATCCGATCACCGGATTCCAGGTCGCGTCTGTCCACTCGATTTTGCTCTTGTCGGCCACGACCAAAGAGACTATCGATCCGTCTCGACACGACGGATCGCCTGCGTGGACCGCCCCGCGAACCCGCGTTGCCCCGACCCTCTAGGCGCCGATAGACGCACCTTGCCGCACGCGCGAGCCGTACGCGGCATGATGCCGGGTGCGGTGGTTGATTCAGCACTTCCGAACATAGCGTTCTACTACCCCGGTCCGATGTGGCGCGCCTCGGACTATCTCAAGAACCTGCTCCTGTTCTTTGACGGGATTGCGCTGCTGGTTCCCGAGTACATGAGGGATCGGCCGTATGAAATGGATCCTTCCTTGGTCGCAGGGCTTCAAGAGCACGACCTACTCCATATTCTTGAGCCAGAGAGCCTCATGGATCGTGAGGCGGCAGAAGCGTTGGCGACGTCACTGGGCGACGTGATCGCGAGCGGAGCACTCGACGACCTCCCCAATACTGATCGCGTGTATGAGGAGCTGTCGATGTCCCGCATGGGATGGGTGGCTGATGCGGGTCTCGCCGGGATGCTTATAGAGGAGCTGGAGGCCCGCTCTTTGGCTCGACCAAGCCAGGACGGCGTGAGTATCCCCATGCATCCGTTTGTGCGGAACCTAGTGCTGGTCCTTCTCGCCCAGCTGCTCAGGCCGGCTGGGCGTCGTGCTGGCTTTGACTTGTGTCCAGCGACCGACCGCCCGAGCCTGCACACCGGCCTGACTGAGCTACTGCAATTGCCGGCCTTGGCGACGGAAGCGCACGTAGTCGATCTCGACCTCCAAGTCGTGGGCGTCAATCTCGCCTCTGTTCCATTGGATGAAGTGTTGGAGTTTCGGTCTGAGCATGCGAGTAGCTACGGCGCTTACACGCGTGACATACGAAAGTTGATGCGCGAGCTGGCATCCATCCCAGCACAGGAGCGTGACGGTGCGCTTGACGACCGCGCAGCAGAGATCGCCGAGCGAGCACGCCGGCTGCAGGATGCGTCACGTCGGTGGTGGAAGCGGCCAGCGGGCGTCGTACTCGGCCTTGCCGGCGCCGCCTGGACTGCAACTACAGGCGACATCCTCGGCGGTCTCCTTGCGGGTGGCGCCGGGGGCCTGGCGGCACTGCCAGACGGCTCAGCCGACGCCGAAGCATTCTCCTATCTATTTCAGACGACTGAGCTGTTCTACTAACGGCTTCCGCTAGGGAGCGCACGGATATTTGGAGGGTTGTGGAGCTGCATGTGGGTGTGCTGGAACGCGATCTCTCGCAACCAGGCTGACGCGAGCATGACGGCTTCCAGCATGTCGGCGGGTCCAAATGAGTTCAGATGCCCGTGAGCTGTGGCGTGCCGGTTGAAGCCAGGAAGACCCTCGCTTGTTTTGGCGAATACTCGTGCTGTCGCGCCGAATAGGACCGCCTCGCGCAGCATGAATAGACGCAGCTCCGCGTCGCTACATGTCTGCTCGAACTGCCTGCGCGCGGCCCCTTGGCTATCGAATCCGAGCATCTCGTGAATGACCGCGCTTAGCATTGATCCAGCGAGGGCTTGGGCTGCCTCGTCATGTCCCTCGCGGGCTGCAACAACAGCCTTCAGCGCCAGCCGGCATATCTCGGCATGTACCCGGCTTTCCAGCTTGGAGGATGCGATGATCGCGGCTTCGCAGTCATCGAGGATCTCGCCTCGTCGAGCGACAAGCAATAGGCGACGCTGCTCGCGATCGGCAGACTTGAGCAGCTCACGAACGGTTGCCGCTCGTGGCACCCACACTAGGCACATTTGATCCGCAATGGCGATCTGATGAAGACGCATAAGTTCCGGCGTCTGGAGCTTCTGCCAGTTCTCGGGGCGGGTGGCGGCCACACCAACGAACGTAAGTGTCTGCAGGGCCTCAAGGATTGCGTCTTCGTTTTCTGTGTACCACGTACCCAAACGGGCAGAAGCGGCCGAGGCGGCCTCTGCGATTGGGCGCAACGGGGCGAAGATCGCATCAAGAAACTCCTCCAGTGGCCGCGGTCGGCGGCTCGGAGTGGGCAGGGGCTCAATCTCGGACACGCCCTCATCGTCGCACGCGCTGCCAACACAGCGCGGTTCTCCTTCCGACCTTGAGATCCGGCGCGGGTTCTGCTTTGCTCTGAGCGCGAATCGACAATTGAAGCGGCCGGACGGGTGTTTGAGCCACCCGCCCGACCTTTAGCACCGAAGGGCGTGCCTTCGATGCCACGGAAACCGTAGCTGTCTGCGGCTGGCGGGTCGTGCTCGCGTGTGCGCTCCTCGGGATACCCGAAAGGAGCCAGCGAGGTGTCCAGCGGTAAAGACGGAGGCAAGCGGGGAGCCGGCGTGCGGTCCTCACGAGTGCAAGGTGATCGTGGCGGCGAGTTGAGCCGGTTTGAGCCGGTATCCGATGAGCTGGTGCTCGCGGCCGTGGAGCGTGCGGAACGTCATCGTGGGCGGGAGGGCGAGGGCGTGATGATGGGCGACATCGCGGAGCATTTGGGGTTCGTTCATGGCTCGTGGACGACGCGGCGGCTGCGTCCGCAGATCGATGCGTTCATCGCCGCTGGCCTGCTCGTGCGTTCGCGGCGGCACGGGGTCGTGGTGTGGGGTTTGACGAGCAGCAGTCGCAGAAGTGTGGAGCGTGCCGGCAAGTCGGTGGGGTTGCCGGAGTCTCCGCAGCATCGCGTGTGGCGGCACGCTCAGGCGCTTGCTGCTGAGAGGATCGATGGGCTCTGGGAGCAGGTGCGTGTCGTGCTGGAGGAGGCGACCGGTGCCCTCAACGCTAGTGGGGTCCGTTCGGATGGGTGGTTCGCACTGGCTGAGCGTTTGCAGTCCGCGTGCTGGCAGCTCGGGTCGGCGACGTACTGCCTGTCGGAGTGGGCCGAGCCCGACGACGCCCGTGCGGACGTTGACGACCGCCGAGAGCCGGGTGATGAGGATGTCGATCCTGATGCGTTGGGCGGGGTGTGTTATCGGCGTAGTGGGCGGCGCAACGTGTGGAAGTGGGCCGACGCCTGACACCCCGAGGTGCCGTGAGGCCGCTCCGCGTACGTGTAGCGCGCTGCTGTTGCTGTGGTGTGCTGCCGTGGTGTCTGCTGACACGTGGCTGACACAACATAAAAATTGGTGTCGGGCTGTAACCAAACGCCCCGAAATCGGCCTTTGTCCATTAGAGCCCATTGATCGGGCGCGGGCCGGTGGTCTGGCGTCCGTTGGGTTCTGGCTTGGCGGCATGTTTGCCGTCGTAAGGGTCACTCACCGACACCAGAAAATATGGACGATTACATTCGTGCCGCTCGCCCTCGCGTGCAGCGGCTTTCACGTGAGCTGGAACTTGAAGCGATCCGGCTGCTCGCCGAATTGCTTGCTGATGCTGCGAAAGAGCGCCGTGGCGTTTTGCCCGGCGGATTCAAGCGCGAATTGCGCGCGCCTATGCCCAGCGCCACGCCTATCGCCGGCACACCGGATTTCCCGCATGGGACTGCAAAGCGCCAGGGCTCTCGGCAGGCGACAAAGGGAGGTAAGTAGATGCCCAGCGTGATGTCTACGCGACCGGCGCGTGTAGGGAGCGCGTTCGCTTGGGAGGTAGCGAAGCACACGACGGAGCGTGACCGGGAGATCGCATGGTTGTTGTATCGCCAGAAGATCTTGACGACCGATCAGCTGCGGCTGTTGTTCTTTGGTTCCTTGCGTCGTTGCCAGGATCGTCTGCTGTGGCTGTATCGCCGTCGAGTGATCGACCGGTTCTATCCGGCAGGGCCGTTCTCGCTGGGTAAGTCACAAGCGCACTGGCTGCTCGATGAGGTCGGAGCGCATCTCGTCGCTGCTCGTATCGGCCGTGACCGGCGTGGTCTTGGCTGGGATCGTCAGCAGGACTTCCACGAGCACGCGCAGCTCTCTCACCGGCTGGAGTGCAACAGGTTCGTATGCAGCATCATCGCCGCGACCCTCGACCGGGCAGACGTGTGGGTCGCCGCGTGGGAGCCGGGGTGGGGTGCGATCAAGCCGTACTGGTCGCACCCGGCATACGAGATGGCGCGACCGGATGCCAGCCTCACGCTGAACACACCTTTCGGGCTCGTGGTCATGGCGGTGGAGTGGGATCGCGCGACCGAGCCGATGGCGACACTCGCCGGGAAGATCAGCCGCTACGCCACGACGCTTGAGCAAGCCCGAGGCCTGCGCTGGCACAACGTCTGCTTCGTCGTCCCGGGCGAGCGCCGCGCACAACGCCTGGTCCAAGAGGGCAGGCAGGACGCGTGGCACGTGCCGAGCGCGCGCTTCTGGGTCACCACCATGAACCAGCTCCAAGCGTGCGGGCCGCTCGACGAGATCTGGCGCTGCCTCGATGAAGAGGCCCGGCCCTTCGGCATGGCTGACTTCGAGACGCTGGACGGCGCCGAGGTCACACCGCGTGAGCGGGCGCTCGGGCGGCGCTGGCAGGTGCCGATGCCCGAGCGCTGGGCGGCGCTCTCCCCGCTCCGGACACCCGGCCGGCCGCAGGACACGCCGACTGCGGTAGCGGCGGAGGATGACGAGCTGGCCCGCGAATGGGAGCAGCGCCGCGCCCAGGAACGCACCGAAGCCGAACACGAGAGACAGCCCCGAACAGTCGATCGCCCTTGGGTGGGTGAGGGCTTGAGATCCGGCGCGGGTTCTGGTCTCCTCGACCCCCAGCAAGACCACGAGCAGGAGGAGTTTTGGCGATGACACGCGTATGTCTCTACACCCGTATCTCGACCGACGAGGAGAACCAGCCGACCTCCTTGGCTTCCCAGCACGAACGGCTGGAGGCGTTCTGCAAGGTGCAGGAGGACTGGCGGATCATCGCCCACCACGAAGACCGCGCCACGGGCACCAAGCTCGACCGGCCAGGCCTCCAAGCAGCGCTCGACCTCGCGCGTCAAGGCAGGATCGACCAGCTCCTCGTCTATCGCATCGACAGGCTCAGCCGCAAGGTTCGCCAGCTCGCGAGCATCGCCGAGGAGCTAGACACCCTCAACGTCATACTGCGCTCGGCGACCGAGCCCTTCGACACCGGCTCAGCAGCCGGCCGGATGATGCTGCAGATGCTCGGGGTGTTTGCCGAGTTCGAGCACGCCACCATCGTCGACCGCGTCACCAGCGGCATCGAGCGACGCGCACGGGAAGGCCGCTGGCCCAACGGGCGCATCCCATTCGGATACGCACGCAACGAGGCCAAGGAGCTGATCCCCGACGAACGCACTGCGCCCGTCATCCGGCGTGCGTTCACCTGGTACGCGGCCGGCCGTATGGGTGCCGCCGCCATCGCTCGACGGCTTGATGATGAGCACGCTCCTGCGCCACCGCGTGGATGGCAGCCAGCGGTCGTGCTGTGGATACTCGCCAACGAGGCATACGTCGGAAAGGTTCACTGGCGCGAGCAAACGTTCCCCGGCCTGCACGAGCCACTGATCGACCAGGACACCTTCGACCGGGTGCAAGCGCTGTTGAAAGAGCGCGGCGGGGACTGGACACACCGAGCGTCACGCGCGGAGTTCCTGCTCAGTGGCCTGCTGCGCTGCGGACGCTGCCGCCGCGCATACGTCGGAATGTCCGCCAAAGGCAACGGCGGCACCTACCACTACTACGCCTGCTCCGGCCGCCAAAAGCTCGGCCCCAAAGGCTGCGACGGCGAGAGGCTATCCAAGGACAAGCTAGAGACCGCGATACTCGATCAGCTCACCAGCCTCTACCGACACGGCGGCCTCATCCGCGACGCCATCCAGCAGGCAGCCGCGAGCAACGAAACCGACCGGGACGCGCTCGCCGAACAGCGCGCGTCGCTCGCCAAGGAGATCAGTCGTGTCGAACGCTCGATCGAGCGCTACCAAGACGCCTTCGAGGCCGGCAACCTCAACCCCGCACGCTTCACCGAGCGCCTATCCAACCTCGACACGCGGCTCGACAGCCTGCGCGGCCAAGACCAAGCACTCGCC